>Ga0265323_10000088_pt1 | contig 52834 bp, 37 predicted proteins | sample 41225metaG_FD_193580 | JGI IMG/M metagenome (GOLD analysis project Ga0265323, IMG submission 193580) | Rhizosphere microbial communities from Carex aquatilis grown in University of Washington, Seatle, WA, United States - 4-12-25 metaG | ecosystem: Host-associated > Plants > Roots > Rhizosphere...
GTCGCCCCGAACCCAACTTGGGTGTACGGCAACCCCGCCGCGCCGCCGGGCAGAGACGTGGGCAAGGTGATCCGCAGCGCGGAAGGCAGAATCGTGAACGTCAGATCCATGGTGGCATGCTGGGTGGCGCCGTTATTTGCGACCGTCACGGCAATCGGATATGTCCCGGCGGTGCCGTTCCCGGGCGTGCCGCTGAACACGCCGGTCAAAAGACCCAGGTTCATCGAGGGCGGCGGGAAAAACACTCCCACCGGATACGAACCATGCGGCTGGATGGTCCAGAAGTACGGCGGCACATTGCCGCTCGCCGTAAACGTGAAGGAGTAGGGTACTCCCACGGTCGCCGGCGGCAACGAAGCCGGCGGGATGAGCGTGAGAGTGGGCAGGTTGATCTGCAACTGAAGCGAGGAAGAGCCCGTGTTGTTGCTGGAATCGTGGACCGTCGCAACCACCGTGTACATCCCGTTGCTGCCGCTGACCGGCGTGCCGCTCAAAACGCCGGCCGGGCTCATCGCCAGGCCCGCGGGCAGCCCGGTGGCACTCCAGGTATATCCGCCCGTCCCGTTCGACGCATAGTAGGTGACCGTGTAGGGGAGGCCTTCGGCACCCACGGGCAGATTCCCCGGTCCCACAAGAAGTGACTGGGACGCGGCGGCCGCGAAACAGAAGGCCACCCAAACCGCCACGGGCACGGCGGGGAACAGCCACTGTCTGAAATAGCTCATCGCAAGGTACCTGACGAATAATTATTGCAGACAGCCGATTCCGTTACAATTGTTTCAAATATCACTCTCATCCCCGCGCCGCCCGCCTTCCCGCCGGTGCTATGTTTGTTGGATATGCGTTTGCTGATCGTCGCCGCGGCTCTGGCCGCCAGCGCCTGCGGCCCGGCCTCGGAAGCCGAAACCGTCCCCGAATACACGTTCCGCGTGGTGCATGCTTACCCCCATGACCCGCTGGCGTTCACCGAGGGGCTCTTCTTCTGGAAGGGAGACCTCTACGAGAGCACCGGAATCGAGTGGCAGTCGTCGGTTCGCAGGGTCAAGCTGGAGACCGGCGAGGTGCTGCAAAAGATCGATCTCCCGGGGGACTACTTCGGGGAGGGCATCATCAACTGGAAAGGCAAGCTGATCCAGCTCACCTACCGCACCGAGGTCGGCTTTATATACGATTTCTCCACCTTCAGGAAGCTGAGCGAGTTCCACTACCAGGGCGAAGGCTGGGCATTGACCACCGACGGCAAACGCATCATTATGAGCGACGGCACGCCCCAGCTCCGCTTCCTCGATCCCGAAACCCTCGCCGAGCAAGGCCGCCTCACGGTCACGGACCACGGGCAACCGGTCACCTATCTGAACGAGTTGGAGTGGATCAAGGGCGAGATCTATGCCAACATCTGGCAGCAGGACCGGATCGCCCGCATCAACCCGTCCAGCGGCAAGGTGGTGGGCTGGATCGACCTGACCGGACTCCTGTCAGGCGCCGACCGCACGCCCTATGCCGAGGTTCTCAACGGCATCGCCTACGACGCCCCCCACGACCGCCTGTTCGTCACCGGCAAGCGCTGGCCCAAGCTGTTTGAAATCAAGCTCATCCCGAGACCGCCGCAGCCGTAGATCCACTCTGTAATGCTGGCGCGGTTTCCGCCGATAAGTAGGGACGAGGAGAATGTCGCACTCGTCTGCAAGGATCTTCCGGCGATTCCATGGCACCCGCCTGGTCGCGGCGCTGGCACTGTGCGCCGCTTCGCTGGCTGCCGAGGGCCTGGATTCCTGGCGATTCTGGAATGTCTCGGACGGCATGGCCGAGTCCTATTCCGGAGAGCTCTCCCCCGCGCCCGATGGCCGCCTCTGGATCCGCCACGGACGCGTCGGCAGCGTCTCGGTTCTGGATGGCTACCGGATCCGGAGCATCCCCGCCCCGCCGACCCTGGGGAAGTGGTTTCGCGCCACCGGCAAGGATTCGCTGGTAGTGAACGACGACGACGGGCGCCTGATCGAGTATTCCGGTGGGAAATGGATACGGCATGCCGTCTTGTCCGACTCCATTCTGCCCCTGGACCCCCGCAGCATCCTGATCCGGCAAGGCGACGCCATCAGCCAGTACGACCTTGGCACACGGGTACTGCGCGCCCTCATCGGCCAGCGCGAGACCGGCATCGGCAAGTGGGGCTCCCTGTGTCCCGCCGCCGGCCAGGGAGGTTTCTGGATCATGGGCACGGCCGGCGTCGCACGGAGCAGCCCGGACGCCAAGTCGCGGACGGTGTTCGAGTTCACCTCCCTCGGGCTGAAGAACGCCGTGTCGCCCTACCTGGGTGACGACGGCTCGCTCTACGTAATCGCCACCCGCATTGCCGACGAGTCCAAAGTGGTCGCCCGGCTCGCCGGCGGACAATGGAAAGTCCTGTACCACAGCGACCTGGCACTGCTCCGCGGCTGGCCCGGCCCGGCCGGCACGCTCTGGCTGGAGGATCCCAACGGCTTGCACCACGTCCTGGGCGGCGCCGTCACGACGCTGGACCGGAAAGGTGTGCTCTCGGGGGCCGTCTCCACCGTGAAGACCGAACCGGGGGGTACCATCTGGGTGGGCACCACCCAGGGCGTAGCCCGGTACTCGCCTCCCCTGTGGCAAACTCCGCCAGAGGTGGCCCATATCGGTTCCGCAGTCCAAGGCGCCTACGAAGAGCCCGACGGGACGCTCTGGTTCATCTCCGGCACCGGCCTTTCGCGGCTCCGCGGCGAGGAATGGAAGGAGTACCCCTTCCAGCCCCGGTGGAGGATTGTCACTCAAGGCACGGGGATCACTCCGGCTCCCGGCGGCATCCTGCTCGCGATGGTCTCCACCCCGACCCGCGAGTACCTCCTGGCTTTCGATACGCACCATCCAGGCTTCCGCGAGATCCAGCCTCCTCCCGGCCAACTCATGCTGCGCGCCCTGCCGCGCGATGCCGGCTCGGTCTGGATCTGCACCCGCATTTCCGGTTCGCAGGAGTTGGTGCTGCACGTCTTCGATGGACGCAGCTACCGCGAATACCTGCGGTTGAACCCGGAGTGGGCTTTTGGCATCGTCCGCGCCGTGCTTCAAATGCCCGACGGCAGCCTGCTGCTGGGCGGCAGCGGGGGATTGACGCGCTATAAGGATGGAAAGAGCACCCGCATTGGGCCCGAGGAAGGCTACACCGACAGTTCCTGCTTCCGGCTCTGCCCCACCTCCGACGGCGCTATCCTGGCTGGCGGCCGCCAGAAGATCCTGCGCTACGATGGCAAGTCCTGGAGAGTCTTCCAGGATGGCATGGACTTTGTCCGCGAAATCATCCAGGCCCGCGACGGCACCATCTGGGCCGCATCCCGGTCCGGCGTGCACCGCTGGCGGAACGGCGTCTGGATCGACAACGACGATCACGACGGCTTGCCCTCCGGCATCGCCTACACCGTGATGGAGGACCGCCGCGGCCGCGTTTGGACCGGCACTGCCCTGGGCCTCGGCCAGTATCACCCGGATGCCGATCGGGATCCTCCTCACACGTTTCTGGTAGCCGCCGACAATCAAAGCGAAGCGCCCCCCGACGGCCACACCCGCATCGTGTTCTCGGGTATCGACAAATGGAAGCTCACCACCTCCGACCGGTTGCTGTTCTCGCACCGCCTGGATGGCGGACCCTGGAGCCCCTTCCTGCCCGGCGGTTCGGCGTCCTTCTCCGGATTGAAGGCCGGCCGGCACCAGTTCGAAGTCCGGGCCATGGATCGCAACGGCAATACCGATCCATCCTCCGCCGGGTTCGAGTTCGCCGTGCTGCTTCCCTGGTATCGGGAAGCCGGCTTCCTGATCAGCTCACTGCTGGGCGCGGCGTTGATTGTCGGCCTGGTGGGCCTGGCGGCGTCCAACTACCGCGCCCGCGGCCGCATGATCGTCCAGCTTCGCGCCGCCCGGCAATCCGCCGAAGCCGCACTCGTCGCCGCCCAGGCCGCCAGTCGCGCCAAGAGCGGTTTCCTGGCCAATATGAGCCACGAAATCCGCACCCCGATGAACGGCGTCATGGGAATGACCGCCCTGGCGCTACGAACCGACCTGACCCCCGAACAGCGCCAGTACCTGATGGCCACCAGCGCTTCGGCCGATTCCCTGCTGGCCATCCTCAACGACATCCTCGATTTCTCCAAAATCGAAGCCGGCAAACTGGACTTGTCGCCGGTGGATTTTAGCTTGCGGGACTGCATAGCCGACGCCCTGCAAACCGTCGCCGTGGGGGCCGCCGAAAAGGGCCTGGAGCCCACCTACGGCTTCGCTCCGAATGTGCCCGACGCCTTGCATGGGGATGCCGGCCGCCTGCGGCAGGTGGTCGTGAACCTGGTCGGCAATGCCGTCAAATTCACCGAAACCGGCGAGATCAACGTCGCCGTGGACTCGGTGGAACTGGACGGGCAGGTGCTCCTCCATGTGCAGGTCATGGACACCGGCGTGGGCGTCCCCGCGGACAAGCAGAAGAACATCTTCGAGCCTTTCGAGCAAGCCGACACCTCCACGACGCGTAAGTATGGCGGCACCGGATTGGGGTTGACCATCTGCACCCGCCTGATCGACCTCATGGGCGGCAGGATCTGGCTGGAGAGCCCGCGCACGGACATCCCTCCTGGAACGGCGGGGAGACCGGGCAGCACGTTCCACTTCACCGCCCGCTTCGCTCACGCTCACGCCGGGGGCGCCGCGGCACCACCCTCCGTCCCCGTGCCGGCCGGGTGCCGCTGCCTGGTGGGGGTCGGGTTGAACGCCCGGCGCAGGAACATCCTCGAAACCCTCTCCGGCTGGGGCATCGCCGCCGAGGGCGTGGCCGAAGCCACCGCCGTGATTCCCGCCCTGCAGGAGGCCGCCGCGGCCGGACGCCCGTTCTCCGTGGCCATACTTGACCTGCACGCCCCGCCAGCCGACAGCTTCACCATCGCCGGTCTCATCCGCCAGGAACCCGGTCTCGAAGCCATTCGTATCGTGGTCCTGAGTTCGCCGATACCCCGCCCCCGAAGCCGGGAGGGCTGCTCCCCGGTGGACGCCGTCCTGATGAAGCCCGTCAAGCAGTCCCTCATGCTGGCAACCCTGGCAACCGTCCTGAATCCAGCCAGCCCGCCCCCGCCGGACTCGCCCCCCGCCACGCCCACGCCCGCCTGGCGGATCCTGGTGGCCGAGGATAACAAGGTCAACCAACTGGTAGCCCGGCGGCTGCTGGAAAGCCGCGGACACGCCGTCACGGTGGTCGGCGACGGCCGCGCCGCCGTCACCGCCGCCCTCACCGGCGGCTTCGATCTGGTTCTGATGGATGTCCAGATGCCCGAGATGGACGGCCTGGAAGCCACCGCGGAGATCCGCAGGCGGGAAACCGGCGGCCGCCACGTTCCCATCCTCGCCATGACCGCCCACGCCATGAAAAGCGACCGCGACCGCTGTCTGGAGGCTGGAATGGACGGCTACGTGATGAAGCCCGTGCAGCCCGCCGAACTTGACCGCGCCGTGGCGGAAGTCATGCAGCCCGCCAACGGCTAGCCTTCACGCCGGATCGGGCAGCAGGAACCGCGCCGGCTCGCCCGCCGCCCGCCCCACCCGCTCGGCCGCCGCGTACCCGCTACGCACCGCGCCCTCCATGGTGGCCGGCCAGCCCGTTCGCGTCCAGTCTCCCGCCAGAAACAGATTGGGAATGCCGGTCTCCGGGGCGGGCCGCAGCCCTTCGGTATCCGGCATGGCCGAGAAGGTGGCGCGCTGCTCCTTGACCACGTGGGCGCGCAGCAGCCGGGCCTCCGCAACCTGCGGAAAGTACCGCCGCAAATCGCCGATGGCCAGATCGACGATCTCCCCGCGCCCCATCGGCGTGAGGTTTCGCGAGGCACTCACCACCAGTTGCAGATACCGGCCGCCGCCCTTGTTGAACATCCACTGCATGGAGCCATCCAGCAGCGCGGCGTGGGGCAGGTTCGTGATTTCGCGGTCGAACCAGAGGTGGATCCCCGTAATCGGCGAATGCTCGAAGGGCGGCGCCGGCAGGCCCACCGCCGCCAGCCGCTCGAAAGGCAGGGCGCAGATCGAGTAGTCGCCCCGCACCCGCTCGCCCGCCACCGTGAAGCCGCCTTCCTCGACGCCCTCCACCGTGCTCCGCAGGTGCAGCCGCACGCTGCCCATCCGCTGCCACGCCTCGGGGGAGTACAGATCGCCCAGGGGAACCGAGGGCACGCCCATCTCATAGGAATCCGCGCTGGCCAGGAAACCCAGCCAGAAGACCCGGAACCCGTGCACCGCCGCCATGCGGTCCAGTTCCTCGTTAACCGCGCTCACCAGCACCGGCCGCCAGAAACGGTCGATCGAGCGCGGGGTCTGGCGCTTCTGCATCAGCCAGTCGAGCATGCTGATGCGCTCCAGGTCCCGGCGCCCGGTACGCTCGCGCCGGATCGCCAGAATAGCCCTGGCAATGGCGATCTTGTCGGCTGGCGACAGGCACTTCATCTTCAGAAACGAACCCGTGAAATGCAGCGGCGCCCCGAGGCGCCCGCGGCGCAACACCGACGTCCGTCCGCCCGGCTCCAGGAAGAAAAACTCGCGGTGGAACCGGATGCGGTCCCTGACCCCCAGCCGCTCGTAAAAGTTCAGCAGGTTGACGCAGCACCGCAGCAGAATGTGCTGGCAGTTGTCGATGGTTTCCGTTTCCCCGCCGGCGGTACCGGGCACGCTGTAGGAGGTGGCCCGCCCGCCCAGGAACGGCCGCGATTCGTACAGATCCACCTCAAAACCAGCGCCACCCAAAGCGGCCGCCGCCGATAGCCCGGCCAGTCCGCCGCCTGCGATCAAAACCTTACGCATCAGCAGCCAGTATGCCACGGACGCCGCTCGCCCCGCGCGACGGCCCTACGCTAGAATTGCAGGCTCTCCAGCGCCCGGCTGGTCTGCAGCACGGCGCCCATCACCCGTTCGTAATGCATGCGGATCGGGCCCAGCACGGCCACCTTGGCGGGCATACCGCTGGCCAGTCGCACGGTGATGCCGATCAGCGCCAGGCCCTTCATTGCCGGGTGCGCCCGTTCCAGTCCGACGTGGACTTCCAGTTCGCCGGCCGGCTGCTCCAGGAAGCGATCCAGCAGTTCGATGAGACGCTGCTTTTCCTCCAGCGCGCGCAGCAGTTCCCGCATGCGCTCCCGTGTCAGGTGCAGATCCTGCCCGAACAGGTTGGATGCGCCCTCCATGTGGACCTCGGGCGATTCGTCGACCTCCAGCAGGCCCCTCTGGTAGAGGGCGTCCAGCTTGAGATGCACGGCGGCGTAGAGTTCCCGCTCCTCCAGCATGCGGCGCAGCAACTCGCGGCGCGCGTCGCCCAGGCGCCAGCCCGCGAAGTTGCGGTTGACGTAGTTCCTGATGCGCAGGAGTTCCTCGGGAGTCACCGGCTCATCCAGCGCCACCACGCGGTTGTGCACCAGGTGGTCGCGCGTAACCAGGATGGTGAGGACGCGCTTGTCGGCCAGCGGAACGAGTTCAATCTGGTCCAACTCCTGGGCAAGCGCCGGAATGGCGGCGGCGATGCCCACGTTGCGGGTCAACTCCACCAGGATGTGACTGCTGTGCTCCACGCGGTCGCCCAGCGTGTGCAGCAGGCTGAACTCGCTGCGCAGGCGCTCGCTTTCGGAGGCCGCCAGGCGGCCGGCGGTGAGGGAACCCACATACAGCCGGAAGGCCTTCTCAGTGGGGACGCGGCCGGCGGAGGTGTGCGGCTGGGAGAGGTAGCCCTGCTCGGCCAGGTCCGCCATCACGTTGCGGATGGTGGCCGGGCTCAACACTTCGCGGCGGCTCCTGGAAATGGTGCGCGAACCCACCGGCTCGCCGGTCTCGATGTAGCTCCGGACGATGGAGTTCAGGACTTCCAGGTGTCTCGGTTTGAGGCCCGACGGCGTCTGCATATTGTTCGCGGGAGTACACTTCCCCTACAGCCAATTCTAGCGGCGCCAGACCGCAGGGTCAATTCTCGAACTCCTCACAACCTTCGGGGGATTTCCTATAATGAGAGGCTGGACCCTGAATCATGCGGATTTCTCTCCTAAACCTTTGGTGCGCTTTGCTGGCGATGGGCGGCGCCATGGCCGCCGGCGGCCATCGTTTCGCCTGCACCGACTATACCCAGGGCAAGGTCTTCGTGGTGGACGAGGCGGGCAAGGTGGAATGGAGCTACGACGCCCCCAACGCCAACGACATCTGGGTGCTCCCCAACGGCAACCTGCTGTTCAATACGGGCCACGGCGTCAAGGAAGTGACGCGCGGCGGGAAAGTCGAGTTCAGCTACGAATCCCCGAGCGCGATCTACGCCTGCCAGCGGCTTCCCAACGGCAATACGTTCATTGGCGAATGCAACGCCGGCCGCCTGCTGGAGGTGGACCCCTCCGGGCGCATCGTCCACCAGGTCCGGCTGCTTCCCGAAGGCCAGGACGGCGGGGCGGCCTACATGCGCAATGCGCGGCGGCTGGCGAACGGAAACTACCTGGTGGCGCACTATGGCCTCCAGGCGGTGCGCGAGTACGACCCGGATGGGAAGATGGTCTGGCAGGTGGCCGCTCCCGGCGGCCCGCATAGCGTGGTGCGCCTGCCCGGCGGGAACACGCTGATCGCCAGCGCGGATTGGGGCGGCGCGCCGGCGCGCGTCTTCGAGGTCACTCCCGGCGGCCGAACCGTTTGGGAAGTCCGCGGCGACGAATTGCCCGGCATCAGCCTCAAGTTCATGACCGGCCTTCACCGCCTGCCCAACGGCAACACGGTGATGAGCAACTGGCTGGGGCACGGACAGCTCGGCAAGGCCCCTCACCTGATCGAGGTGACGCCGGACAAGCGGGTGGTCTGGACCTTTGCTGACCACCAGACCATGAAGACTATCTCGAGTGTCCAGATCCTGGATGTACCCGGCGACGCCATCGCCGGCACCATTTTGCATTGAGGGCGATTCCACATGATCAACCGGCGGAGTTTTCTCACCACCAGCGCCGCGCTGGGAGCCATCCGGCCAGGCCAGGCCGCCCCGGCAGCCAAAGACAGTCCGCTGGAAAAGGTCGCGGAGGCCGCGCTCGCCATGCAGCGGCACTCCTGGGAACACGGGATTCTGGCCCAGGCGTTCCTGGACATGGACAACCGCCAGCGGCTCATCCTGATGGCCAAGGCCGCCATTGTGGAGAAGGCCGCCGACGGGCGCCTGGCAGCCATCGGCGGCGGCATCACCGATCCCGCCATGGGAGGAACGGCCTACTGGCGCGCCGCCGAGATCACCGGCGAGGCGCCCATGCAGGAGGCCGCGCGCGGGATGCTGGATTTCGTTCTCAAGAAGGCGCCGCGGGCCGCCGACGGAACCTGTTACCACGTCGCCAACTCGCCCGAAATGTGGTCCGACAGTTTCTACACCACGCCTCCGTTCCTGGCGGCGACCGGCCACTTTGACGATGCCCTGCTGCAAGTCGAGGGCCTGCGAAAGCGGCTCTGGAGCCCCGCCAGGAAGCTGCTCTCGCACATCTGGGACGACGGCCGCCGGCAGTTTCGCGACGAGGCCTTCTGGGGCGTCGGGAACGGCTGGGCGGCGGCGGGGATCACGCGGGTGATCGCAGCCCTTCCGGCGGATCGCCCGGCCGATCGCGACCGCGTGGCGGCGTTTCTCAAGGAACTGCTGGACGGGTGCCTGGCGCTGCAGCGTCCCGACGGCCTGTTCCACAATGTGCTGGACCGGCCGGATAGCTTCGTCGAAACCAACCTGGCGCAGATGCTGGCGTTCGCCGTCTACACCGGCGTCGCGGGCGGCTGGCTGCCGGCCACTTACGTTGCCTCCGCCGACCGCATGCGCGCCGCCGCGCGCGCCAAAGTGGACGCCTACGGTTTGGTGCAGGGCGTCTGCGGCGCGCCCCGGTTCGATCGCGCCGGAGTGGCGGCGGAAGGCCAGGCGTTCCATCTGATAATGGAAGCCGCCGCGGCGAAGTTCGACCGCACCCGCGGGCGGTAGCAGCCTGCGGCGAGAGGCGTTTTTGTGCGAGCGCACAAAAAACAGCACTTAAGTCCTTTGTTTCCGGTAGAAATTTGTGCGATTCGCACAAATTCCAGGCTGCGCCACGGCCTGCCAGGCGCCTCCAGCCCGCTTGTCTGGATGGGCCAATGGGGTTAAGCTGAGTCTCGCTATGCCGCGCAGATCCGTCACGCTCCCGCTGATTCTGGCCGCCGCCACGTCCCTGGCGCTCGGGCAGGCGAAGCCCATTCCGCAACTGGTTACGAAGGGCTCGCAACATACTTTCCTGGTCGATGGAAAGCCCTTCCTGATGCTCGGGGGACAGGTGGACAACAAGGTGTTCGTCCCCGAGGAAATGGCCCGAGTGCTGCCAGGCTTTCCGGCCTACCACGCCAACACCGTGGAGTTCCCGGTCCCCTGGAAGCTGATCGAGCCGCAAGAGGGCACGTTCGACTTTACGGCGGTCGACCGGATTGTGCGTGACATTCGCGCCCGCGGCCTGCGCGCCATCGTGCTGTGGTTCGGCACCTGGAAGGGCGATGAGACGGCCTACCTCCCCGATTGGATCACGTCCAATCCGAAGCGGTTTCCCAAGGCGGCGGACACGGACGGAAAGGTGTCCAGTTCGCTCTCGCCCCATGGGGAGGCAACGCTGGCAGCCGACCGGAAGGCCTTCGCGGCCCTGATGAAGCACCTCCGCGAGATTGACGAGAGCGACCGCACCGTCATCCTGGTGCAGGTTGAGAACGAGCCCGGAATCGTGGGCCCGGCGCGCGATCACTCGCCCGATGCCGACAAGCTGTTCCGCGGGCCGGTAGCGGCCCGGTTCGCCGCCGCGCTCGGCAAGCAGCCGGGAACCTGGACGCAGGCCTTTGGCGCGCAGTTCGCCGAAGAGGCCTTCACCACGTACTACATGGCCCGCTACATCAATTCGGTGGCCGAGTCCGGCAAGGCGGCCTACCCGCTGCCGATGTACGTCAATGTGTGGATGGGCGGGGCGGGAACCAACGACCGGTTTTACGATTTCGACCGCCCCGGGGACAGCTACCCCAGTGGCGGCGGGCAATCGCACACCCTCGATCTGTGGAAGGCCGCGGCCCCTGCCGTCGATCTGATCGCCCCCGATATCTACCATCGCTCGGCCGTCATCTACCGGACGATCCTCTCGCGCTACGCCCGCCGCGACAACCCGCTGCTGATCGTGGAGACCGGACGGGGGATGGAGTTTGCACGCTACTGCTTCATGGCCATCGGCGAATATTCGGCCCTCGGGTTCGCGCAGTTCGGAACCGGCATCGACCAGCCCGCGGTGGGCGACTTCGGCCCGCGCTTCGCGGACATGGCGGCCAACTTCGGTCTGCTGGCCGCCGCGGCTCCCGCGATCACCGCGCTCTCCGGGACGAAGAATCTGAAGGCCGCAATCGAAGAGGAGAACATCCCCGGGCGCACGCTCTCCTTCGCCCGCTGGGACGTGCTGGCGATGTTCCCTCCCGCGCTGGCCCGGCAGCCCAGTTGGGTCGAGCCCACCGGTCCTCCGCCCGTTCCTTCGGGCCGCGTGCTGCTGGCTCAACTGGAACCGGATGAGTTCCTGGTCCTGGGGTTCGACACCACCATCGACTTCCGGCCGCCGGCCGCGTCGGGCCACAGGGAAGGCCGGTTCGTGCGGGTCGAGGAAGGCACTTACAAAGATGGCGTCTGGACGGCGGCCAGGACCCTTCCCGCGGCTTCCCCCGCGCGCGGCCTGACGCTGCCGAAAGGGGGCGCCATGTTCCGGGTGAAGCTGGAGTGGAACTGAGCGGGAAGCGGGAGGCGCCACCACGGCGCGCGCCCCAATGGTGGCGGCACGCCGCGATCCTGGTGGGCCTCGGGATCGCGGCACTGGCGGCCTACTCCAACTCGTTTCAGGCCTCCCTCACCTTCGACAACCACATCGCCATCCAGCAGGACGCGCGCTTGCGGGCCGCGACACCGGAGAACCTGCGGCGGATCTTCACCGAGGAGTACTGGTATCCCAACCTGATCACGGGATTGTACCGCCCGCTCACCACCCTCTCCTACCTCGCCAACTACGCGCTGCTGGGCAACGGCGAGGATCCGGCCGGCTATCACTGGGTGAACCTGGCGCTGCACGCCGTCAACCTCGCGCTGGTGTACGTTCTGGGGCTGCTGCTGCTGAGCTCGGTTCGGTGGGCCGCGGTGCTGGCCGCGCTGTGGGCGCTGCACCCGCTTCTCACCGAATCGGTGACCAACATCGTGGGCCGCGCCGACGAACTGGCGGCACTGGGAGTGCTGGCGGGCCTGGTGTGCCATATCCGCGGCGGACGGGCCGCGGGGCTCGGAAAACTGGCCTGGCTGGCGGGACTGGCGCTGGCCGCGGCGGTAGCGGTGTTCTCGAAGGAAAGCGGCGTGGCGATTGTCGCCGCCATGTTGTGTTACGACCTCGCCTGCGGACGATGGGAATCGTGGCGGGGGCGGCTGGCCGGATACGCCGTGGTGGCCGCACCGCTCGCCGTCTTCTTTTTCCTGCGCGGGCGCATGCTCGGCAACATGGCGGAGCCGGTGACCCTCTTCGTCGACAATCCGCTGGTGGGCGCGCCTCCGGTGGCCGGCGCGCTGACAGCCGTCAAAGTGATCGGCAACTACGTGTGGCTGTATCTCTGGCCGGCGCGGCTCTCCTGCGACTACTCGTACAACCAGATTCCGGTATTCCGCGGCGCCTTCGATTGGCACGACATGGCCGCGCTGGCGTCGCTGGCGGCTTGCCTGGGGGCGGTCTTCCTGGCAATTCGCGCCTGGCGCTCCGGGCGGAAAACGGCGTGCTTCGCCATCGCCTTCTTCTTCGCCGCCCTGGCACCTACGGCCAACCTGCTGTTCCACGCCGGCAGCATCATGGCCGAGCGGTGGATGTACCTTCCCTCGCTCGGGTTGGCACTGGGCGTGGTGCTGGGGCTGGCTTCCGCCGAACGGCGTCTGGGGGGCGCCTGGAAGAAGGCACCGCTGGCGGCGGCCGGCGTCCTGTGCCTGGCGTGGGGCGCGCGCAGCTACGACCGCAACATGGACTGGCGCGACCAGCAGACCCTCCTCGAAAGCGCCGTCGAGGCCGCGCCGCAATCCTTCCGGACGCATTCCATGCTGGCCAATCAACTGGCCACGGCTTCCCCGCCCTCGCTGGACGATGCCGTCCTGGAAGCCGGGCGCTCGACGGCGGTGCTCGACAAACTGGGCGACGAGGAGAACTTCGCCCTGGCGTATTCCGTGGCGGGCATGTGCTACCGGCTGAAGGGCCAGAGCCTCCCGGATGCGGCCGGGAGCCAGGCGTGGTACCGCCGGGCGCTGGCTGCCCTGGAGCGCGCGCGGCGCATCGACCTCGCCCAGCGCGACCGGTTCAATCGCGCGAACCTGGCTCACGGCAAGGGCCCGGTGCAAGGCGGTCTGGCGGCGCTGTATCTGGATCTGGGAGCCGTCCAGCGCTTGCTCGGTCTGAGCCGGGAGGCGCTCGAATCGCTCGATTACGGACGCATGCTGTCGCCCAGGCCCGAGTTCAGCGAAGAGAAATCGCAGGTGTACCGGGATCTGGGCCAGCCGGAACAGGCGGCCGTGGCCCTGCTGGAAGGCATGATGATGGACCCGAACTCGCAGCGCGTGGCGGCCGGCGTGGTGCGGCTATACCGGGAAACGGCGCCGCTGTCGTGCGCGGTGGAGACCATCGGCGCGAACTACGCGTTCAATACCCGGTGTCCGCTGGTGCACGCGCACGTCTGCCAGGCGGCGCAAAACGTGGCCGCGGCCTGGCGCGCGGCGGGCGACATGGAGCAGGCCGCGGCCGCCGCGCAAACCGGCATCCGCGGCCTGGGCTGCGCGGCGGACCTGTTTCAGTAGCGGCGCAACTCCACCACGAAGGGATGCGCGGCGCAGTAGATGCCGTAGGCCGCCTGGGCGGCGAGCAGGCCCTGGCGGGCCGTTTCGGCGGCCTCGCGCTCCCGGCCCGAGGCGCGCAGCAGCTCCGCCAGGCGGACGCAGATTTCGACGCTGAGATCGGGCTGCCGGGCCATCTCCCGCTCGCGGGTGGCGAGGGCGGACCGCAGGAGAGTTTCGGCCGCGGTTTTCGAACCGAAACGGGCCTCGACAATCCCCGCCCACAGATCGTTGCGGATGTGGTCCACGGGGGCAACCGTCGCGGCTTCCAGCGGTCCCTCGACGGAGCGCAGGCGGGCCAGCGAGGCCGGATTGCCGGCCAGGGCTTCATAGGCGGCCAGTTGCAGCGCCAGTTCGTCGGGCTGCATAAAGGCGGCCCGTTTGCGGACAGCCAGCTCCAGCGCCTCGCTCATCAGCGCCACGGCCTCGGGGTAACGCCCGCGCACGTCGGCTCCGAACGCGCGGGCGTAGAGCGTGGGTACGATTTCGATGGGTGGTTCGCCATTCCCCCGCTGCACCGATTCCGCTTCCGACAGCAGCAGTTCGCCCGCGGCCAGATCGCCCTGGCGCAGCCGTAGCAGTCCGATCCGGCCATTGCCGACGGCCGCCCGCTTGGCGAAGGTCCGTCCTGCGGGCACGTACGACACACCCTCCTGATACATCCTCTCGGCTTCAAGCAAAGGCTCGCCGGCGCACACCGCCACGAAAGCGGTATCGTGCAGCGCAGCGCCCAGGCATTCGAGGCCGCCGGCGCGGCAAATCGCCAGGCTCTGGCGGCAGGCGGCGAGCCCGTCGGCGTAGCGGCCCTGAAAGTTGAGTGTATTGCACAGCATTAAGTAGGTGTCGCCGGCCAGCAAGGCAGAGCCGCCGGGAATCCGCGCGACCGCCTTCAGCCCCAGCCTCACTTGCGCTTCGCCCTTGGCCGGTTCGCCGAGCATGCCGTAGGTGAGGCCGAGCGTCTTGCGCAACTCGACTTCCGCCGCGGGATCGCTGGCCAGTTCCGTACCCAACCGCCCGGCGGCGTTATCCAGGATGTCGGTGAACTGAATCGCATCGCGCTTCCCGTGCAGCGGGCTCATCCAGAAGGAACTGGCGGATAGAAACGTGTTCTCCACGAACTGGCTGACCCGCTGGGCTCGCGCGGCCTGGGCCCGCGCCTCGGCTGATTTGCGGACGCTGACAGCGGTGAGGCTCACCAGCGCGATCACCGACAGGGCCGTCACCGATACCGCCAGCCGGTTGCGCGCCGCGAATTTGCGCGCGGCATACCAGGCCGTCCGCGGCCGCGCGTGAACCGGGCGCCCCTGGCGGAAGCGTTCCAGATCCTCCCTCACTTCGCGCACGCTGCCGTAGCGCCGGGCCGGTTCGCCATCGAGCATCTTGAGCAAGATGGTGGACAGCTCACCGGAAAGCTGGCGCCGCAAACGCTCCCGGGTCGCCGAGCGCTCTGCCGCCGCGCCGTCCGATACCGCCTGCGCCGGAGCCGTGGCGGCGCGTCCGCGCAGCACGCGGTCCATGCCGTCCGCGGTGGATGTCGGATCGCCGAACGGCCATGCGCCGGTCAGTATTTCGTAGAGGATGACGCCGAGGGAGAACTCGTCGCTGAGGGTGTTCACACGCTCGGCGCGGATCTGCTCCGGGCTGGCGTAGCGCGGCGTCAGGACAGCGAACTGGCTGACGCTGGCCTCCGGATCGCGCGAGAGTTTGGCGGTGCCGAAATCCAGCAACTTCACCGTGCCCTCGGCCGTCACCAGGATGTTGGCGGGCTTCAGATCGCCGTGCACGATCAGGTTGCGGTGGGCGTATTCCACCGCGTCGCACACCTGGAGAAACAGGCGGATGCGCGCCTCGACGGTCAACTTCCGTTCGTCGCAGTAGCGGTCCAGAGGCTGGCCGTCGACGTACTCCATCACTAGGTACGGGTCGCCGCCCTCGGTCACGCCGCCGTCCAGCAGGCGGGTGATATTGGGATGGGCAAGCGAAGCCAGCAACTGGCGCTCATTGCGAAACGAGCGCTCAAACTCCGCGCCGGCCAGACAGGCGGCCATCACCTTGAGCGCCACGGTCTGATCGAACTCTCCGTCATCGCGCCGCGCGAGAAAGACCGCGCCCATGCCGCCGCGGCCCAGCAGCCGCTCGGTGCGATAGGGACCGAAGTGCTGCCCGGACGCGGACCGCGCGGCCGTGGATTCGTCCTGAGCGGCGGCGCTCAGCTCGAGGTTCCTGCGGTCGGCAGCCAGGAGCGACCGCACTTCTTCGCGCAGTTCCGGCTCGCCGGCGGCCTGCGACCCCAGCCAGGCTTCCCGGTCAGCTTCGGGTTGTTGCAGCGCGGCGTTGAACAGATCTTCCACCCGCTGCCAGAACGAATCCATGTGCATGCCCTCGGGCCCGGGTACGCTACGCTTCGGGCCGCAGCTCGCGGCACAGCCAGGCGCAAGCCAATCGCATTTCGCGGTCCACGGTGGCCTTGGAGATGTTGAGGATCTCCGCGGTTTCCTCGGCCGTCGAACTCAAGTAGACCCGCAATTCCAGGATCTTCGCTTTGCGCGGATCGATCTCCTCCAGCCGCGACAGCGCCCGGTCCAGATCGAATGTGTCTTCTTCCCGCGAGCCGAGCCATCGCAGCTCGTCCGTGTGGGGAAGCGCCAGGTCGGCCCGGCGCTTGTCGCGCTGGCGCGCACGGGCGTGGTCGGTGAGTATCCAGCGCATGGTTCTGGCGCAGAAACTATAGAAGTGCTCCCGGTCTTTCCAATCCGTCAGCTTGGCGCCAGCCAACCGCAGGTACAGCTCCCCGACCAGGGCCGTGGGCTGGAGCGTGTGATCCGGCCGCTCGCGCCGCATGCGTGCGCCGGCCATCAGCCGCAGGCGGTCGTAGGCGAGGGGCAGCAGTTCGCGGAATGCCTGATCGTGCCCGTCGCTCCACTGGCGCAACAACTGGGTGATGTCGCCCTCCGCGGCGGCATCGGATCCCTTGCCTTGGTTCATTGGGGAAACTGAGTTGAGTAATCATCATACCAAGTTCCTGTAACAAGTTTGCAAATCGAGCGCGTCGCCATACCGCGGCCTGCCACTCACCCTCCGGTGGTGTATCCTGCGGAAACGCCGTCTCACGCCCCTAGTTCTTCGCTTTGATCGAGACAGTCACGTCCGGGCGGCTCAGGACACCGCCGATTTTCAATTGCAGCGGAACTGCCCCGTTCACCGGGGCGTCGCCCGGTATCTGCAGGTTCACCTGAATCTCGCCCGTATAGATGAGCCCCACCCAGGCGGGCGTGACTTCCTCCGTGCCGATCATGACCGTCACCGGGCTCATCGGAACCGGCCATTGCCCGCTGGCGATGACCGCGCCGTCGGTAGAGGCGGGAGTCACCTGGCCCTGGCCGGTGGCCCAGAACACTATGTAGGAGCCCTGCGCCGCCGGGTTCGCGGCGCTGTTCCAGGTCGAGTCCTGGGAGTTGACTACCCACGCCGGTCCGGGTCCGTACTGTGTGGTGAAAATGCCCGGCGAGGTTGCGCCAACCGGCACGGTGAGGGACCCTTGTGCGCCGTTGTAGCTCACCTGAACCGTGGTGCTCGATCCGCCGATGCCATAGGGAACCAGGACATTCAACTGCGTGGCCGAGGCATAAGCGAGATACGCTTCGACGGCGCCGAACATGACCTTCACTCCGCCCAACCCCTTCTCTTCGCCGCTGGCCGCCTGGGACAGCACGCCGGTGGTGGGCCCGAGGCGGCTGCCGTAGATGGACAGGTACTCACCTGGCACAACCGGGCCATTTACTCCGCTGGCGGCATTGGCGGTATGGTCGATAGCCGGCACATTTCCGACGGTGAAGTTCGCCGTTACCGTGCCGGCGCCGCCCACTACCGCCTGCACGCTGGCGGCTCCGGTTTGTGAGCCGAGCGTGACCGAAACCGACGCGCGCCCATTGGCATCGGTAGGCACGATGGCCGCTGAAACCGACGCGTTGGTGGGTTTGAAGAGCACGTTCACGTTGGAGAGGGACAGCGCGGCGCCCTTGGCATCGAGCAGTTGCACGACCAGCGGACTGGGCAGCGCGGAACCGGCCGCGCCGCTTTGGTTGTTCCCGGAAAGAAGGCCGACCGATTGCGGAACGGGGCCGGAACCCACATACACATGGAAGGTGTAGCTTATCGCCGGGCTGGCGATGGTTGCGGTTACTGTGCCGCTAGTGGCGCCGAGCTTCGCGAGAACTCCGGTGACTCCGGTGCCGTCCGTAAGGCCCGTCGCCGGTGAAGCGAAGGTGACGCCGCCGGTGGCCGTGAACGTCACCTGGTAACCGGCCAGCGCCAGTTGGTTGCCGTTGGCGTCCGCCAGGTGCACGTTGAGCGGCAGGGGAAGCACCGAGCCTGCCGCGCCCGACTGGAAGTCGCCGCCGTCCAGAGCCAGTTCCGCGACGGCTGGCTGAAGGACGTTGAGGTTGAGCTGAGAGATCCACGCGTCGCCGCAGCACGCTGAGGCCGGGTAGGCCGGATTGTCTCCGCCATTGGCCGGCTGCAACGCGCCGCCGCTCACCGGGAAGTGCTGAGAGAATGTCTGACCCGTCAGATAGGCGAAGCCGTTCGAGTCCGTCGCCATGGCAAAGAACTCGTCGTCCGCTTCACCACCGAACAAGATGCTCTCGATGAGCCCTCCCGCCTTGGTTGGGTCGATGCGGATCACGAAGACGTTGTTGCTGCTGCCGATGGCCTTGTAGGGAATCGGCGAACCCGGAGTCATGAATGGGCTTCCGGAACGAGTTCCGCCGGCGACCACGAAATTGCCTTGCGGGTCCAGGGCGCAACTTTGCGCCCAGTCCTCGTCGCTGCCGCCGATGAAGCTCGAGTAGGTCAGCCCGCTGGCGCCTGCGATCGCCGGGTTGATGCGCGCGATGAACCCATCTCCGTTGAAAAGCGCGATCTCGGATGCCAGCCACCCGGGTTGGGCGGATTGCATCGCGGTTGAAGTTACCGGCAGGTTGGAACTCGTTCCGCCACAGAACACCACCTGCCCGGAAGGATCCAGAAAGAGTTTGTTCACCTGCGAATGGCCGCTGGCGCCATTATAGAAGCTGCCGTAGGTCAAGCCGGCCGATCCGGACTGCGTCGTGTCGATCCGCGCCAGGTATGCGTCCGCACCGGATCCCATGTACTTGGCAAGGAACGCGTTGCTGGTGGTGGGGATGTCCGATGAAGTGGTGTACCCGCCGATCCAGGCGACGCCCGGCTTCTCGACGGTGATCGCGTTGGCCCACTGCACGCCGCTGCCTCCCAGGTAGGTGGCGTACAGCAGCGTTCCGGCGCGGTCGAAGCGAACCATCTCCATGCTTTCGGAGGCGGTGAAGGAAGCCTGGATGGCTCCCTGGGTTCCCGGCACGGCCGCCGGTCCGCCAGCAATCCCCACCGCGTAGACAGCGTCGGCGGCATCCAGAGCCACGCCGGTGAACCAGTTTGGGGAACTGCCCCCATAGTAGGTGGAAAAGACCAGGGACTGGCCACTTGGCGCAATCTTGGTGAGTACCCCCGCCGCGCAGGGCACCGGAATGCCGCCACTCTGGCAAGACCATGCCGGGGCGATGTTCGGCTGAGCCGCATTTACGGTTGGGTAATTGGTGGAGCTCGAAGAACCCGCGGCGACGATGTTGCCGCCGGAATCGATCGCCAGACCGTACAAAACGGTGGCGCCGGTAACGTTCGGGTTCGAATGATTGTCGCCCAGGAAAACCGTGAAGAGGAGCTGGGTTTTGCCTCCCGCAACCGGCGCGAACTTGGTTATGAAGGCGTTCTGGTTCACTTTGGGAGCCTGCCCATAGACGGGGCCGGCGCCGGCGGGAAAATTGGCGGAATCGGTCACGCCGGCCACGTAGATGTTTCCAGCTTTGTCCGTCGCGATCGCGTTGCCGACGTCCGCGCCGAAGCCTCCCAGATACGAGGTGTAGGCGATCACCGGGTCGATCGTCAGCGCGCGCGTGTGGTCGTAGGGGCCGGTTTCAAACGAGACCGTGCGGTCGCGGTGGATTCGAAACCGCCCGCCGATCTCCCGCGGGCCTTGGGCCGACTCCTGATAAATGCGCGGGCGGCGCCCGGTGAACCATCCGTCGACGAGAAGATCGCCTTGGGCAGTCACCGACAGCTTCCCGGCGCCGTCGAAGCGCATGCGAATTCGGGAGGGATCGGCGTTGGGAGCGATTACGAAATCGTACTCCAGAGCCGTCTCCGATCCGCGAAACACGAGATCCGTGCCGGGGTACACGCCACGGTAGCGGACTTTGGCATAATTGGCGACGCCGGTTCTCCAGCCGCGGGGATCGCTGCCCAGGAAGTAACTGGAAGTCGACGGGAGTAACTCGTCGCCGAGTGGTTCCGCGTGCCCCCCGCCAACCAGGGCAAGGCGGATGATGGGCCGGCCGGCAGTGGCGAACTCGATTCCCGCGGGGGTCAGCCGGAGCCAGCCTCCGGACGTATGGGCGCGATACTCGCCCGCCTCCAGGCCGGGCTCGAACAAGACGGGGCGCACCGCTGGCGTGGTTCCCGTCATGCAGAAAGCGCTCTGCGCCGGGAGCAGCGCGGAAAGCAGCGTGAAAATGCTTCGAAAGGACCGAATCGTCATCATGCACCTCTGGAATAGACCGTGAAGCCCCTGACAGCCCCTCACTGCACTGGAATGGTGGCCGCCCCGCCCGTGCGGCCTCCCTGGGACAGCACCAGCGGCGCCTGCTGCGAGGGCGCGATTCCGGCCGGCAGCGTGGCGTTCACCTGATACAGCCCGGTGAACCCCGAGGTCAGACCGGCGAAGGACGTCGCAACGTTCACGCCGCCGATGGTCAGCTTCACCGCATCGTTCACCCACTCGAGCGGCGATGGCGGCGTCGGATCTCCGGCCACTGCGCGCGGCGACACGTTCCCCAAACCCGTGCAGTAAATCTCCAGCACGTCGCCGGCCTTGGCCGAGTTGCCGTTGCCGGCTTCCACCCACGATCCGTCGGCGTGCACAATCAGGATGTCCCCAATCCCCTGCCCGTTCTGCGCCTGCGTGAGCACGCCCGGCATGGACGAAACCACCGCCACGGGTTGCGGCGCGGAGATTGCGTTGTTGCGCGTCACCACCACCGGAAGGCTGGTGTTGATGACCACGTCGTAGGGGATGATGGCGTTGATCTGCCCGGCGGTCACGAAGTAAAGCGGCAGCGGCTCGCCGCCAATGGTGACCGACGTACCGCCCAGCGAAGTGGGCCACGGATAGCCCGGAGCGATCAGGGCGCCCGTGGAATCCGTGAAGCCCGAGCCGAAAATCGCGACGAAGGCCCCGGGCGCGACCGGCGCAACGTAACTGGCCGCGCTCACCACGCCACCGGCGAAGATTTGCGGCGGCGCCTCGGCCGCCGTCACGATGGTCATGCGCACAGTCACGAGTTGCACCTGCGCGGCGGCATTGGGCGAAGTCACCTGAATCTGCCCGTAGTAATCGCCGGCGGCGAGGCTTGCGGGTTTGGCCGTAACGGTCACGGTAGTACCGGCCTGCCCGGCGGCAACCGATCCGCTGGCGGGCGATACCGTGAGCCATGCGCCGCCCGAAGTGGTTGTGGCTGCGGCGGCCCAGTTCAGCGTGCCCGCGCCGGTGTTGGCGATCGCGAATGTTCCCGTCGAGGCCGTGGAGCTGGTGGCCGTCAGCGTGAAGCTCACCGAGGTGGTTGACAAGGCGATCACGGGAGCAACCGCGGGCTGCACCACGCGCACACGGCGGTTGCCATTGTCCGCCAGATACAGGTTGCCGCTGGAATCGAGGGCCATGCCGGCCACGCCTGTAAACGTTCCCGACGAGGCTGGCCCGCCATCTCCCGCGAAGCCGTATCCCTGGCCAGCGTACGTGCCGATCGTGCCGCTGGGCGAGACATACCGCACACTGCCCCCGTTGCCGATGTAAAGATTTCCCGCCGCATCCACCACGACCGACTCTGGATTGGAAATGCCCGCCGAGGTGGCCGCGCCCCCATCGCCCGAATCGGTGGCCGAGCCGGTGCCCGCTATGGTGTTGATGCTCGCTCCCGCCGGGTCCACCTTCCGCACGCGGTTGTTGCTGCTGTCGATTACGTAGAGGCTGCCGTCGGCTCCGGCTGCGATCCTGTTGGAAGTGCCGAACACGGCTTTGAGCGGCGGCCCACCATCTCCGCTGAATCCGGGTGTGTCGGTCCCGCCTCCAGCCCAGGTGTTGATCTTGCCGTCGGTGGTGATCCGGCGGACGGCGAAAGTCCCAGGGGATATGCCGGCAGGGGAATACACCTGGTCGGTGAGATACACGTTTCCGGCCGCATCGACAGCCACGCCCTCGGGGTAGAAAAGGGTGGCGGCCGTAGCCAAACCGCCGTCTCCGCCCGTCCCGGTTCCCTGGTAGCAGCAATTGCTGGTGCCGGCGAATGTGGTGATGATCCCCGTGTTCGCATCCACGCGGCGGATCCTGTTGTTGCCGGCGTCGGCGATGTACACGTTTCCATTCCGGTCGACCGCAACGGCGTAGGGCGAGCCTAGAGCCGCCGCCGCGCCCTTGCCGCCATCGCCGCCGAAGCCCGTTTGGCCGTTTCCGGCTATGGTGCTGATGGTGCCCGATGGAGTCACCTTGCGCACCCGGTTCGCGGGGATGTCGGCGATGTACAGGTTCCCCGAGCCGTCCACCGCTACGCTATTGGGAGAGGTCAGACGCGCCGCAGTGGAGGGTCCGCCGTCGCCAACCGAAACCGTCGTGCCGGCGAAGGTGTTGATCGCGCCGCCCACGGTGAAGCGGCGAATGCGGGTGTTGTCCCCATCAGTCACGTAGACCGCGCCCGAGGCGTCGACCGCGACGGCGACCGGAGTGCTGAGCGTAGCGGCAGTGGCCGCCACGCCATCGCCGCTGAAGCCGGCCGTGCCGGTGCCCGCGATGGTGGTGATGATGCCGCTCGAGTTGACGTACCGAATGCGCTGGTTGCCCGTGTCGGCGATGTACAGGTTGCCGGAGGCGTCCACCCAAACGCCGTTTGGCGAGGACAACTGCGCCTTGGTGGCCGGACCGTTGTCGCCTCCGGAGCCGCCCTGGCCGCCCGCCACCGTGGTGATGATCCCGCCGGTGGAGATTTTGCGGATCGCGGCGTTGCCCGTGTCCGCGATGTACAGGTTGCCGGATAAGTCGACCACAACGCTCAGGGGGGAGGCGAGAGTGGCTTGGGCGGCCGGTCCTCCGTCCCCCGAGTAACTGTAGGTGCCGTTGCCGGCGATGGTCGAGATAATACCGGTGCTGGCGGTGACCATGCGGATCCGGTTGTTTTGAGTGTCCGCGATGTACAGGTTGCCGGACTTATCCACGGCGATTCCGAGCGGGGCCTTGAGCGAGGCATTGGTGGCGGGCCCTCCATCGCCTCCGAAGCCACCCTGGCCGCCCGCCACTATGGTGATGATCCCGTTGCTATCCACCTTCCGGATGCAGGAGCAGTCCCTATCCGCGATATAGAGGTTGCCCGCCGGATCGAAGGCCAGCCCCCCCGTGTAGGTCAGCGATGCGCCCACCCCCAGGCCGCCATTGCCGCCGCCAGTGCTCAGGCCGTTGCCGGCGACGACGGAGATTACGCCAGTGGCCGCCGAGACCTTGAGCACCATGGCTAGCCCGCTGTCGGAGAAGTAGAGGTTGCCGTGAGCGTCGAAGGCCATGTATTTCGGATTCACCAGTTGGGCCGCCGTGGCGGGCTGGCCGTCGCCGGCAAATATGGCATCGTTGCCGGCGTAGGTGAGGATGGTGCCGGATTGCGTCTGGCCGAAGAGCGCCGGCGCGCAAAGCAGCGCGGCAACCACCGTAAGAGAGTGCAGAAAGCTCCGTGTCGTCATGATGCACCTTTCACTGCAAGACATTCTTGGCAGCCGGACGTGCCAATTGGTTCAACGGCGCGCCCGGCTGCCCCTCCGAAAGCCGTCTATTGCACCGGAATGGTGGCCGCCCCGCCCGCGCGGCCGCCCTGCGAAAGCACCAGCGGGGCCTGCTGCGACGGCGCGATTCCAGCCGGCAGAGTGGCGTTTACCTGATAGAGCCCGGCGAATCCCGAGGTGAGGCCGGAGAAGAACGTCGGGACGGTGACGCCACCGATGGTCAGCTTCACCGTATCGGCGGCCCAGGAGAGCGGCGAAGCCGGCGCCGGGAATCCCGCCACCTCGCGCGGCGAAACGCCACCCAAACCCGTGCAGTAGATCTCCAGCGTATCGCCGGCCTTGGCCGAGTTGCCGTTGCCCGCAATCACCCAGGATCCATCCGGATGAACGATCACGATGTCCGCGGTCCCCTGGCCGTTCTGCGCCTGCGTGAGCACGCCTGGCATGGACGAAACCACGCTCACCGGTTGCGGCGCGGAGATTGCGTTGTTGCGCGTTACCACCACCTGGAGGCTGGTGTCAATCGCCACGTCGTAGGGCACGATGGCGTTGATCTGCCCGGCCGTCACGAAGTAAAGCGGCAGCGGCTCGCCGCCGATAGTGACCGACGTCCCGCCCAGCGAGGTGGGCCACGGGTATCCCGGAGCAATCAGCGCGCTTGTGGAATCCGTGAAGCCCGAGCCGAAAATCGCGACGAAGGCCCCGGGCGCGACGGGCGCAACGTAACTGGCGGCGCTTACCACGCCGCCCACGTTGATCTGCGGCGGGGCCCCGGCTGCCGTCACCACAGTCAACCTCACCGTTACGATCTGCACCTGGCTGGCCGCGCCCGGCGAAGTCACCTGAATCTGCCCGTAGTAATCGCCGGCTGCCAGGCCGGACGGGCTCGCCGTGACGGTTACGGTAGTGCCGGCCTGTCCGGCGGCAACCGATCCGCTGGAGGGCGCCACCGCGAGCCAGTTGCCGCCCGAAGTGGTGCTTGCGGTGGCCGCCCAGTTCAGCGTGCCCGCGCCGCCGTTGGCAACCACGAACGTCTGCGTGGTGGCCGTCGAGCTGGTGGCCGTCAGATTGAAAGTCACCGAAGCGGCCGACAAGCTGATCGCCGGGGCGGCGGCCGGCTGCACCTGCCGAATGCGGCGGTTGGCCGCGTCCGCTATGTAGAGGTTGCCTCCGGAATCGAGCGCCAGGCCGAACGCCCCCTCGATCGATGCGGCTGTCGCCGGTCCGCCATCGCCCGAGAAGCCGTATCCGCTGCCGGCGTACGTGCCAATGATGCCCGTTGGCGAGACCTTCCGGACGTAGTTGTAGTTTCCGACATAGAGGTTCCCCGCCGCGTCCACCACCACCGACAACGGACTGGAAATGCCCGCCGATGTGGCCGGGCCGCCATCGCCCGAATCCGTGCCCGAACCGTTGCCGGCTACCGTGTTGATGGCCGCCCCGGCCGGGTCTATCTTCCTCACGCGATTGTTGGCGGTGTCGGCGATATACAGGCTTCCGTCCGGACCGGTCGCGATATTGATGCCGCCGCCGAACTGAGCTTTGAGCGGCGACCCGCCGTCTCCGCTGAATCCGGGCGTGGGCCCGCCGCCGGCCCAAATGTTGATCTTTCCATCCGGCGTCACGCGGCGTACCGCCATGCCCTCATCGACGCCGTTGATCCGCACCTTGTCGGCGATATACACGTTTCCCGCCCCATCTACTGCCACGCCCTGTGGATTGAGGAGTGACGCGGAGGTGGCCGGGCCGCCGTCTCCGCCCGTTCCGGCACCAGCGTAGCAGCAACCCGGACCGGCGAACGCTGTGATGACGCCCGATGCGTCCACGCGGCGGACCTCATTATTGTTGGCGTCGGCGATGTACAGGTCTCCGGCGGAATCCACCGCTACGTCGCGGGGCTCGTTCAGCGCCGCCGAAGTGGCCGGGCCGCCGTTGCCGGAGCCTCCCGTCTGGCCGTTTCCAGCCACGGTGCTGATGGTGCCCGACGGAGTCACCTTGCGAATCCGGTTGGCAACGCTGTCGGCGATGTACAGGTCGCCCTTGGAATCCACCGCCGCCCCTCTCGGGCTGACCAGAAGCGCCTGCGGGGATGGTCCGCCGTCGCCCACCGGGATCGAGGTTCCGGCGAGTGTCACCACCGTGCCGCCCACCGTGAACCGGCGAATTCGGCCGTTATCCCCGTCCACCAGGTACACCGCGCCAGAGGCGTCCAGCGCAACCGCCATCGGATTGCTGAAGGTGGCGGCCGTGGCCGCGGCGCCGTCGCCGCTGAAGCCGGCCGCGCCAGTGCCAGCGACGGTAGTGATGGTGCCGGTAGTGTCGACGCGCCGGATGCGCTGGTTTCCCGCATCGGCGATGTACATGTTTCCCGACGCGTCGAACGCCACGCCATCCGGCGAGATCAGCGCCGCCTTGGTGGCCGCGCCGTTGTCTCCGCTGAATCCGTACTGGCCGCTGCCGGCGGCGGTGGTGATGATGCCGCTGGTGGAGATCCGGCGGATAACGGAGTTGTTTTGATCGGCGACGTATACGTTGCCGGAGGAATCGACCGCCAGGCCCAAGGGGTAGTTGAATGTGGCTTTGGTGGCCGCCCCGCCGTCGCCGGTATACCCGACCATGCCGTTGCCGGCGATGGTCGAGATGATCCCGGTGCCCGCGCTGACCATGCGGACCCGATTGTTGCCGAGGTCCATGATATAGAGGTTGCCGGACTTGTCTACCGCAATCCCGGACGGGTAGTTGAGCAAGGCTTGCGTGGCGGGCCCTCCATCTCCGGCGAAACCTCCGGTCCCCTGGCCGCCGGCCACCGTGCTGATGATCCCGCTCGTACTCACCTTCCGGACGCTGTTGCTGCCCGAGTCCGCGATGTAGAGATTACCCGCGGAGTCAACGGCCAAACCCATTGGAGATTCCAGCGGAGTGCCAACGGCCAGTCCGCCGTCGCCTCCGTAACGGCTCAGGCCGTTGCCCGCGGCCACCGAGATGATGCCGTTGGCCGAAACTTTGAGAACCATGGAGAGCCCGTTGGCGGAGATGTAGACATTGCCTTGGCCGTCGACGGCGACGTATTTCGGCCCCACGATCTGGGCCGCCGTGGCGGCTTGGCCGTTGCCCGCGAACAAGGCGTCGTTCCCGGCGTAGGTGAGGATGGTGCCGGTCTGCGTCTGGCAGAAGACGGCCTGAGCGCATAGGATGGCAAACAGCAGGGGCAAAGACATCTTAAGATATCGCGTCGTCATGATTCACCTTTCATATACGAAGCGACACCGAAAGAAGAAATGACTCACCGCAAAAGTATATTTCTCAAATCCCGGACTGGCTGGCGGGGGCGAGTTCCGCCAGAATGCGCAGGGCCACCTGCTTGCCGTGTTCGCCCACCTCGCCCACCGGGCCCGAGCACGACGGGCAACCGGCCTCGCAGGCGCAGCCGCGCAGCAGTTCCGCGGTCTTGGCCAGCAGATCGGGCGCCAGGCGGAACAGCGGGCCGCTCAGCCCGATGCCCCCGGGGTAGGCGTCGTACAGGTACAGGTTGGTTTCCTCGCTCTGCGCCACGCCCAGATCGCGCGGATCGCACATCAGCAGCAGGGCGGCCACCGTGCGCAGCGCGTTGCCCAGTCCGCCGATGCCCGCCCGCCGCTCGTCGGGGGTGAACTCGGCGAGCCGCTCCAACAGAAACGCCGGCGGAAAGTGCAGCCAGAAGGCCGTAGTGTGCATCTCCTGGCCGGGCATGGAGAGGTTGCCCGCGCCCACGTTTTCATTGGTATAGAACTTGATCTTCTTGAAGCCCACGATCTGGCGGTTCACGCGCACGTCGCCGTGAACCCGGCGCGCGGCGTGCGGCAACCCCTCCGCTTCCAGTTCCTCCAGCGCGCGGACCTCGGTGTAATCGATGGCGTCGGTGTAGTAATCGCACTCGACGCGCTTCACGTAAGCCTTGCGCTCGGTGTAGTCGAAGCGCTCCACGTGGTACTGGCGCGCCTCGTGCAGGTAGATGGCCTTCTCGTGCAGGGTGGTCAACGCGGTGGGGAACGAGACTTCGGCGATCACCTCGGGCTCACCCGTGATATCGATCACCACGAAGTTATCGCTGGTAACGCTGCGCAGGCTGGTAGCGTCGGCCGGGTAGGTGTCCTGGGTCCAGTGCCAGGCGCCGGCGGTGTGGTGCAGAAAGCCAGACTCCTCCAGATAACCGCAGACCTCGGCGATAGGGTGCGTACCGAAAGTCTCGCTCTCGGCCAGCGGCAGCTCGAAGGCGGCGCACTTCAGGTGGGCCATCAGGATTTCGAGATTGTCGGGATTGATGTAAGCGTGCTCCGGGGAGCGTTCGAAAAAGTAATCGGGATGCTCGACGATGTACTGGTCGAGCGGCGCGCTGGAGGCCACCAGCACCGCCGCCGATGCCGCCTGGCGGCGTCCCGCGCGGCCCGCCCGCTGCCAGCTCGAAGCGATGGTGCCGGGGTATCCAGCCATTACCACGGCATCGAGCGAGCCGATGTCGATGCCCAACTCCAAGGCGTTGGTGGCCACCACGGCGCGGATCTCGCCGTCGCGCAGCCGCCGCTCGATCTCCCGCCTCTCGCGCGGCAGGTAGCCGCCGCGATACCCGCGCACCCTCTCGGTGGGGATGCGGCCGCGGTCGCAGGCGTCCTTCAGATACGTCACCAGAATCTCGGTGGCCAGGCGGTTGTTGGCGAACACCAGCGTTTGCAGCTTCCGCTCGATGAACTCGAGCGCCACCCGGCGCGTCTCGGAAATGTAGCTGCGGCGGATGCCGAGCTGCCGGTTCACCACCGGCGGATTGTAGAAGATGAAATACTTCTCCCCGCGCGGCGCGCCGTTGCGCTCCACCAACTCAAAGCGGTCTCCGGTGAGCGCTTCGGCCAGCTCGCGCGGGTTGGCGATGGTGGCCGAACAGCAGACGAACTGCGGCTTGGAGCCGTAGAAATCGCAGATGCGCTTCAGGCGGCGCAGCAGGTTGGCCAGGTGGCTGCCGTAGACGCCGCGGTAGGAATGCAACTCGTCGATGACGATGTAGCGCAGCGTCTCGAAGAAGCCCGCCCACCGCGTGTGGTGCGGCAGGATGCCGCTGTGCAGCATGTCCGGGTTGGTGAGCACCACGCTAGCCCGCTGGCGGATGGCTTTGCGCGCATCCTGCGGCGTGTCGCCGTCGTAGGTGAAGGCGCGAATCGAGGCGCCCATCTCCTCGACGGTGGAGTGGAACTCGTGAAGCTGGTCCTCGGCCAGCGCCTTGGTGGGGAACAGGTACATGGCGCGGGCGCTCTGGTCGGCGAGCAGCCGGTTCAGCACCGGCAGGTTGTAGCACAGCGTCTTGCCGCTGGCGGTGGGGGTGACGATGACCACGTGGCGGCCCGCCTGGATGTGATCGAAAGCTTCGGCCTGATGCGAGTAGAGGCGGGTGACGCCGCGGGCGGCCAGCACGGCGCCCAGGCGCGGGTCGACGGCGGCGGGGATTTCGGCGAAGCTGCCCTCGGAAGCGGGCTGGTGGTGGATGGCGCGGACGGGCGAATCCGGGTCCTGGTGCCGGACGCGGAAATGCGATACGACGGCATCCAGCGACTGCTGCGAACCGCGCGACAACTCTTGAGAGAACTCCGGGAAACTGAGGGACTGGTCCATGCGCGTGTTCGCCTTTTCTTTGCTATGGTACTGCGAAAGGGCGCGAGACGCAAGGCGGGGAGCGAGGGCTTCAGTCAAAGAAACGCGCGTCGTAACGGAACGGCTCCTGCGGCTGCACCCGGATCTTCCCGAACTCAGGATGGAGCGGGTTGATAAGCCAGTTTGACTCCGATGGGGCCAGCGCCGAGGGGACGACCAGGATAGCGGTCTTGCGGGCCGCGGCGAAGGAATCGCCGGTCCTGGCCAGGCCAGGCGGAGCGGGAAACCGCCGCCAGTCCGGCGGCAGATGTCGCGCGCTCAGAACGCGGCGCGATACGCTGGCGGGGATGTCGGCGGAAACGATCACCAGATCCTTCGGCGCATCGCCGGCTTCCGCGTGAACGAAGTACTCGATCATCGCCAGGGAAAGGTGCTCCGAGGTGTAGGCGATCCGCGTGCCTTGACTAGACCACCGGCCTCCGAAACGAAAAGCGCCCTCGCCATCGAGCGGCCTCCTGGAGTATGGCTTGCGGAGGAGCCTGTAGACCCGCGTCAACTCACGCCGCCGAAAGCAATCCTGCCGAGGACGTTCTCGACCGCGCGCGCGCCCGGCTCGGTGTCGATGAGATCCAGCGGCGTGCTGCCGCCGAGCGCCCGGTTCGGCCGCTTCAGCCACCCTCTGGCAGCCTCGCGATCCCCGACGTACAACCTGGCCAGCGCCAGGATGCGTGCGAGGCGGTACAGACGGTCGGACTCGTAACGCGCCAAGCGGCCCTGATGCTGGCGGCGCTGCAGGCTGCGCGGCGACAGATCCAGAGCCGTGGAGAGTTCCTTAAGAGTCAATCCGGAGGAGTTCATCGCGCTGGCTACGACTGCCTGGGGGAAGCCCTCGCGGATGGCCGATCGAAGATCGTCGCCGGTCCGCAGTGCGCGGCCCAGGACCTTCTCGCCCCCAAGCTCCTCGATGACTGCCCGACACTCATCTGCCATACTGTCGTCTATTATAGCGCCAAATGGCGCGGCTACCAGCACACGATGGCCAGCATGGCGGCCAGGCCGGCCGCGGCGGCCAGGCGGGCCAGCAGTGGCCTCCGCCGCGAGTACTGAAGAATCAGAACCGCGATGGCCGCCACCGTAACCACCAGCGCTGAGGCGTCCTCGCGAACCCAGCGGCCGCCCTGCCAGTTGGAGATTGGATCGATATGAAACAGCGCCACTGGCACGGGCTGGAACAGATGGAAAAAGACCACGATGGCCAGAAGTATCCCGATGAAGGCCAGCACCGCCTGGCCCAGATTGGAGGTCATGGCCGCCAGCGCCATACACGGCAGAAACATGTAAACGGTGGCGGACAAATGAACCGAGAGGAGAACGGCCAACTGCGCGCGCGAGGCGAAGCCCATTTCGGCCAAGGCGGCGTACTCGACGATCAGCAACGGCACGTTGATGGCCAGGACCACGAAGAGCGACTTGGCCGCCAGCAGCTCTTTCCAGGCGAACGGACGCGTCAGCCAGTACTGCCGGTCGCCGGCCAGGCGCTCCTGTTGGATGACTAGCACCACCAGGAGCCAACACGCCAGCGAGCACAGGGTTAGCGTCTGACTCCGGAGCCAGTGTCGCTCCATGAAACTGACGTGGTTGGCCGGAAACCAACTGAGCGGGGCATCGAGCACCGTGACAACCCATAGCGCCAGGAGATACGGCCAGAATCGCCGCGCATCTTTTCGGAGGATGATGAGGATTCGCTTCATATGGTGATCCCGCTGTCAGCGGCCCGACGTCCGGCTGACTTCATACCGCGCCAGATGGATCTCGCCGATCTCGAGTTCGCGTTCGAAATGCGAAACCGGCCGGCGGACCTCGATCGAAACCTCGCCGCCGGGAAGAGCTTGTGCGGGCCCGGTGCCCATCACGCCGTTGTAATGCCAGACGCTGAACAGGCCGACGGTTGGGAGCGGACCGTAGGACATCACGCAGCATCCGGAAGCCTCCCAGACCGTATTGCCGCCGGCATTCCGGACACGGAACCCCACGGCCGCGCTCCTCTCGAAGGGAGCGACGCAACCCAGATACGGCTCCCGCGTCGGGAGGATTCTCTCCAGCGTGCAGTCCCCGGCGCCGGGAACCCGATACGCCCGCGGATTGGGAGACCGCGTGGTGGATGCGGAGCTCGTGAACAAGGTGAACGCGACCCGAACCCGCAGGCTGGCCGGGGTGTCCTTCACCCTCTCAAAGAAGTCTGTGGGGACGCTGAAGCCGAGCCAATTCGGGCCCTCCTGGGCCAGCCACCCGCCGCTGTCGCTGCGGTCGGAGCGTTGGGCCAGTTCACTCCTCGCCTGCCACCCGGAATTCCATCTCCCGGCGCTGGGAGCCTGGAGGATTGCCGACAAGCGTTCGCTCACGAGCTCGCGCCCGTGCGGAATGCCGGCGACCCTTACGGGGATGGCCACCCGCACGGATGGCGGACCGGAACCAATCTGGCGCCTGGCGACTCCCGCCGGGCTAGCCGCCGCGTCGAAGGCGACACCCACCTGAGGCGAAGCATCCTGCCCCGGACCCAGCGCCGCGGTGAGGGCAAACGCGTAGTGGTACCATCCAAGCGAGAGCACCAGCAGGCCCATGATCAGGCTGCCGCCAAGAACCAGGCGCGCCCCCAACGTACGACGCCAGGCGTATTGCAGCGTCAGGACCACGATCCCGCCTGCCAGCAACTCGAGCTGCAAAGCCCATGTGCGGGCCCACTCGACCCCACCCCAATCGATGCCCCCGTTCCCGGGGACTCTAATGATAGAGGACACCACTATCGCGCCCACCGCCAGGCTGGTGAGAATGTACTGGCGAAAACCGCGGGTTACCGAGGCAAGCGAGGCCGCCAGAACCAGATAGACCCCGATGAATGCCTGGTTCCTAACCAGGGCCCCGAGGTAGTTGCCCGGCGGGAATCCGGTTGCGCCCAGCACGATGACCTGGGCAAGGAAGTTCGGCAGGCAGACGAAGACCGCCAGAAACAGAGCCTTGGCTGCCAGGATCGCCTGGCGCGGGATCGGCCGCGTGAGCCAGTACTGCCGGTCGCCGGGCAGGGACTCCTGCTGCACCGCGATACCGGCCAGGCACCACCAGGCAAGCAGCGCGAACAGCGGCTCCAGCGCATAGATGCGGGTACTGATGACCTTGAGATAACCGTGGTGCATCTGGAGGTCTACCCACCCGTGGAAACCCAGAATCGCCACCATGCCGGCTGCCAGGGGCCACAAGTGCTTCACGTCTTTGCGAAAAACGATGAGGACTTGTCGCATGGCTATTCCTGACTCTTGGACCGGCTGGCTTTCGCCAGAGCGACGAAGATACTTCGCAGCGGCATGCCGTTCCCGGCCATATCGCGATAGCCCGGGAACAGCGCCTGGACTTCGACCCGGGCGCGCGCCTCATCGAACTGCGAATCCACGAAGCGCACCACCGGGCCGACGCTTTCGGGCTGCAGCCACGTGGCCGGCCAGTCGCGCGGAAGCGCAGGCGGGGCGTCGAAGGTGAGCACGATCTCGCGGAAACGCGCGCTGAGCGCTTCCAGTTCCTCGGAGAACTGCAGCCGGTGCCCGTCCAGATAGCCAATGTGGCTGGCGAAGCTCTCGATCTCCGCCAGATCGTGCGAGGAGATCAGGATGGTGGTGCCCTCGGCGCGCGCCAGCAGGCCTTCAATCAGCTCGTCGCGCACCAGCGCGTCCAGGCCGGTGAAGGGCTCGTCCAGCACGATCAGCTTGGGGCGGTAGGCCAGCGACGAGGCCAGCGCGACTTTCATCCGCATGCCGCGCGAAAGGTGCTTCAGCTTGCGGTCGAGCGGCAGTTGCAACTGGCTCACCAGTTCGGCCGCCAGCGAGCGATCCCAGGCGGGATAAAACGGCGCCAGGTAGTCGAGGAAGTAACCCACCGTCATCCACTCGGGCATTTCCTGGTTCTCGGACACATAGCCGATCCCGGCGAAGTGGTGCGGGGCGAGCCGGCGCGAATCGATCCCCAGGACCTCGCTGCGGCCGCCCGAGGGGCCGAAGATGTTCATCAGCACTTTGATCGTGGTGGTTTTGCCCGCGCCGTTCGGGCCCACCAGGCCGTAGATGCTGCCGGCGGGGACGTCGAGATTCAGGCCGTCGAGCACGATGGTGCCGCGGAAACGCTTCGCGAGGTTTTCGGTGCGAATGGCGCTGGTCATTTTCTTTTCCGCTCTCCTTTGTTGGGACTGGGCAAATCCAGCCGCTCCCAATGGGCGGCCAGGGCGGCAGAGACTTCTTCGAGGCTCATGCCCAGCCGCTTGGCCTCCACGGCAAGCTGCTCCACTTCGTGATCGAGAAGCCGCGAACGCTCCGCGCGCGCCGCTTCGCGCGGCTGGGCCACCACCGTGCCGGTGCCCGGCATCACTTCCAGGAGGCCTTCGTTGAGCAGATGCGTGATCACCTTGTGAGCGGTATTGGGATTGATGCGCAACTCCGTCGAGAGCGTGCGCACCGAGGGGAACGCATCGCCCGGATTGAGCTGCCGGCAGATGAGCGCCTTCTTGGCCGCGTAGATCACCTGCTCGTAGAGCGAGGTGCCCGGCCGGAAATTCACTCGGAAGGGAATCACAGGTGTATTATTACTGGTAGTACAGATGGCTGTCAAGCGGAACTTCGTCCGCCGGCCGCCGGGTGCACGTTCCCGCACCCTCGCGCGTCATTCCACCGGGGAGCCATCAGCCATGCGCAAGTGCGTACTACTGGCGGCCTCGGCGTTCTTCCTCCACGCTCAGGAAAGCGGGCGGGATACCCGGCCGCGGTTCGAAGCCGCCTCGATCAAGCGCTGCCGGGAATTCGGCCCGGCGCCCAGCCAATCCTCGCCCGGAAGGCTGAGTCTGAGTTGCTGGCCGGTGAGGCGGCTGATCCAGGAGGCGTACCATCTGTTCGCGGAGGGAAAGGCGAATCCGCTGAACCCGGTCTTTCCGCTGGTGCCGGTGGAGAACGGACCGGGCTGGATCGATTCCGACCGCTACCTGATCGACGCCGAAACGGAGGGCGCGGAAAGCCCGGGAATGATGCGCGGGCCCATGATGCAGAGGCTGCTGGAAGACCGGTTTCAGTTGCGGGTTCATCGCGAAACCCGCGAGGAGCCGGTCTACGCGTTGACGGCGGCCAAGGGCGGGCCCAAGCTGCAACCGGCGAAAGCGGGCAGTTGCGCTCCGTTCGATCCGTTCGATTTCACCAGGCCATTCAACCGCGGGCCGGAGGAGATACCGTGGTGCGCGGTCGCCCGGCCGCAACGGAACGGATCGCGCCTGGTGTATGACGCGCGGGGGATGAGCCTCGACTTGTTTGCCAGGCTCCTGGGTGGGCTCGACCGCCCGGTGATCGACAGGACCGGGATCGCGGGAGTGTTCGATATCCACCTGGAGTATTCGCTCGGCGAAACCTCTCCGCCGGCACCGCCCACCGGCGGCGAACCGGCCGACCCGGTCAGCCAGCAGCCGATCGTCCGCGCCATCCGGCAGCAGCTCGGGCTGCGGCTGGATCCGGCGGTGGGGCCGCGCGAGTTCCTGGTCGTGGACCGGGTGGAGCGGCCTTCTGAAAACTAACCGGGATTCGCGGCTTACTGCTCGCGGATGAACTCGTAGCGCTCGAGGGTGGCTGCGACCTGGTAGGAGCAAACCGGATCGCTGCCGGGATCCAGGCGCTCGGCCCGCAGCACCTTGCCGATGCAGCGCAGGTTCACGGCCTGCCGGCCGTCGCGGTTGAGCGTGATCACGTACTCGATGGGACCGCCCAGGTCAGGCTGTCTCTCCGTATTGAAAAGCACCCCATTGGAACTGATATCCCGGGTGTACCCCGCCGTGACCATCCGTTCGGCACCCGAGCGGGTGACGCGGAGGGGCAGGCGGAGTTTGAATCGGCGGGTTCTTCGTTGTTCCATGGAGTCACTCAACTGTAAGCGGTGTAACAACCCTAAATCAATAGACCGGTACCGGGTGCAGAACCACCAAGAGTACTAGAATCAGGGGTTTACTCGTACTGGGGATGAGGGTGGGGAAAGAGGGGGCGGGTGCGGCGTAAGTTACTGGCGGGACGGGCCCTTTTGCCGCTGGGCCCGTCCCGCGCGGTGAATCAGCCAACCTTCGCGAAAACGATGACCAGCGTATAGAGAGCCAGGGATTCAATGAGGGCCAAACCCAGAATGAGGGCAAACTTGATGTTGTCGGCAGCCCCAGGGTTGCGCGCCATGGCTTCGGCGCAGGCCGCAACGGCCTTGCCCTGGGCCAGTCCGCAGAGGCCGCTGGCAATCGCCATCGCGAAACCGGCGCCGATGTAGATCGCCCACTTGCTATCCGATGCGGCTGCACCGGCAGGCGTTTGCGCGCAAAGCGCCGAGCTGGCGATGAGCATCAGGGCCAGCACAAAGAACACTTTCTTCGTCATGTCAATCTCCTTAAGAAGCGCTCCCAGGAGGTGGTCCCCGTCATCCTCTTGCAGCCGGGCTCACACTGGAGGAGCGGCATAATGCCGGAATCAATGCTCGTGGGCCACGCTGGTGCCCACGTACACCATGGTCAGGATCATGAATATGTATGCCTGTAAAAGGGAAACGAACACGTGCAATCCCATAAACACCACCGGGACTCCCAAACTCACCAGACCCATGAAAACCATGGTCACCTTCTCACCGGCGAACATATTGGCGAACAGACGAATGGTGAGCGAAAGCGGGCGGGCCAGATGGCTGACGATTTCAATCGGAATCATGAGCGGCGACAGCCACCACACAGGACCGGCGAAATGGGCGGCGTACTTCAGCGGGCCGAGCGCCATGACGCCCATGATGTTGTAGTAAAAGAACGCCGCGATGGCGCACCCGGCGGTTACCGAGGGCGTCTGCGTGGGCGATTCGAAGCCCGGAATGATCCCGATGAGGTTCATGAACAGAATGAAGACGAAAAGCGTGCCGCAGAACGCCACGTGCCTGGGGCCGTCGTGGCCGATCTGGTCCACGGCGGTCGAGCGGACGAAACCGTAAATCAGCTCGAAGGTGTGCTGAAGCTTCCCCGGCTTCTCCACGCTCAGTTGAGTGCGCAGAACGGCGAACAGAACCATGATGATGGCGACCACCAGGATTTCCATGGTGATGTAATTCGCCCAGGGACGCGCCTGGCCGTGCATCCCCACCAAGCCCAGCAAAGAATTGCCCAGGCCGGATAAGTAATCATTGAAGATTCTTGTGATCCAGATTTCGTTTTCCATGCAGTAGCTCGAAAATCCCTTCGGCAAGCACCGCTGCGGTGGCCACAAACAGACCCGCCAGCGCGCCCATCAGGCCGGCTCTTGAAAATCTGAATATAACATATAGACCTGTACCCAAAAGTACGTACCGCAGTGCGGCTAGCGCCACCACGCTCGAACGCGCCGGGGCGCCGCTGAGGACATCGACGAAATGGCGCTGCCAGCGGAACAGCGTCCACGAGGCCGCCGCGCCCAGCGCGAAGCCGGTCCCGGTGCGCCAGCCCCATCCCACCGACGCCACCACCACGCCGCAGGCGGCCAGGTATGCCGTCCAGCGCAGCATCCGGTCCACGGCGCGGCCATAGACGCCGCCGTCAGCGTGGCTCATCGGGACCCTTGGTTTCGCCTCCCCGGCGGGGCTGCAATTTGCGGAGAATTTCCATCACGCCACCGGCAGTGCCCAGGGTTCCAAAGACAATCCAGAGGAAGTGGGTACCGGCGGCGCGGTCGATGAGGTAACCCAGGCCGCCGCCCACCAGGCTGGAAACCGGCAGCACCATGGCCAGCGAGGCAACTTCGCCGATCATGGCTGAGGCGGACTGGTCGCGGCGTGGCACTCCTTCAGTGTAGCCACACCCGCGGCCTGATACCATGATCTGGCAGCGATAGGACCAACCATGCACTGGCTCAACCTGATGTTGTACTTCTTCGGCGGCGCATTCGTGGCCAATTCCCTGCCCCACCTCTCAAATGGCATCTCGGGGCGGTCTTTCCAGAGCCCCTTCGCCAAGCCGCCCGGGAAGGGTTTGTCGTCGCCCGTGGTGAATGTGGTGTGGGGCTTCTCGAACCTGGCCGCAGCGTACCTGCTGATCTACCCGCGCGGCAGTTTCGATCTGCGCAACGGCCCGGACGTGCTGGCGCTCGGGGCGGGCTTCCTGATTACGTCCGTGCTGACGGCCCTCACATTCGGACGGTTTAACGCCGCCAGGTGAGCCGCGCCGAGGTTAGAACCGCCGCGCGTTGCGGCGGTCTTCGATGGTTACGCTCAGCGACATTTCCTTTTTATTCCGCACCACGGTCATCGGCAAGCCGCGGTCCGGGCGGGCAGCGCGCAGGGCGGCAGCCGCATCGCGCGTGTTCGACACCCGGGCGTCGCCCATCTTCACGATCACGTCGCCGGCCTTGAGCCCAGCCTTCCCGGCCGGGGAATCGCGGACCACGGAGGTCACCAGCACCCCGTCCTTCACTCCGAAAAACTCCGCCAACTGGCCGTCGGGCTGCAACGACTCCTCATCGGTTCCCAGCAGCGGATTGTGAACCATGCTGACGAACTTGGGGATATCGATGTCCAGCATCGGCCCATTGGGCATCGGAGGCATCGGCGGAATGGTCACCGAGAAACTTCCGAAATCCATGGTGCCACCGGGCGTGTCGACCATCACGCGGCGGCCGGTGGTGGCGGTGAGAGTCATGTACTGGCCGTCGCGCCAGACTCCGATCCGGACGTCGGTTCCGGCGGGCGTCGCCAGCACCAACTCCTGCAGGTCTTCCCGTCCCTGCACCGGCTTCCCGTTGTAGTCCAGAATCACGTCACCGGGCTTGAAACCGGCCCTGGATGCCGGGGTGTCGTCTCCCACCATGGTGACTTCCACCCCCCGCTCATCCTTCAACTTGAGAGCCCTGGAGCGGTCGGCGGTTAAATCCGCCACGCCGATTCCCAAATGCGAACCGTTGGTGTAGACCCTGATGGCGCGTCTCGGGGTCGCGGTTTGCGCCCAACCACCGGGCGCCGGGACGCTCAGCCCAGCCGCAAGCGCCATGCTCAATCCCAGTATGTTCCTCATTGTGCCTCTCCTCAACTGCTGCCTACTTCTGCCGCTTAATATAGATGGTGCCGCCGGAAGCGGCAATCTGCAAAACCGGTCCGCCGCCGTTCACCGGCCCTTCCGCCACCAGGTGCGTACCCTGGCGGTGCGCACGGATGGCAGGGAACTCGGAGGTGATCCGGCGCATCGTGTCCGAAAGTTCGTTGTCGGCGCGGATCGTCACACCCACGTTAGACGGAACGGCCACGGTGATGTCACCGTTGCCGGTCGCCAGCAGCGAGTCCGCAATGCGGCTCCCCAGCAGGTTGGCGACGATGCTGCCCACGGCCGTCGAGACCCGCATCGGTCCCATGATATTGCCCACGCGCACGCCGCCGCTGGCGTTCTCGCACTGCACGCCGCGGGCACCGCCGACCGTCACCGGTCCAAGCACATTGCGCGCCGTCACCACACCGAGCGCCCGAACCACCTGGATCTCGCCGCCTCCGGTGGAGGCGTCCACGGCTGCCGACGCCGACACGACGAGCACATTGCCGGCGCCCGTGTGCGCATGCACCGGGCCGCCCATCTGCCCGCCCACAATATCGCCGCCATCGGTAGCCAATGTCGCCTCGCCCCTGGCGGAAATCACCTCGATCCGCCCCGCCCTCGTGGTGCATCGCAGAGAGCCTCCCATGTGCCCGGCTTTAATGTTGCCTCCGCCTGTGAACAAGGTGCAATCGCCGCCCACGCGGTCAACCTGCAGATCCCCCACCGCGTCCACGCTCAACGTCCCGTCGATGCCGCGAACCTCCACGCCGCCGCCGCTGGTCAGGATGGTCGCGGCGTCCAGGCGGGGAGCCTTTACCCAAACCGTCGTGAGCACCGCACCGCCCGGAGGGAGAAGCGTGACGGTGCCTTGACTCTGGCGAACCCGCAGTCCCAGGATCCCCAGAATGCGCCTGGCCTCCGCCTCGTCCTGCACCGCCACGCCGAACTTCACGGTGTACTGAATATCGCTGGAAACGCCGCTCTCCAGCGTCACCGGGCCGTGCGCTTCGATTACCAGCCGCGGCTGCGGCGCCACCGACATGGTGAGGGTCCGTGACCACCCGCCCGGTTCCCGCTTCAGGTCCTGCTGACCGGAGGCGGCCAGCGGAACCAGCGCGGCGGCCAGGATCGCGGCGGCGGGATGGGGACTAAAATGTGCCGACCGAAGCATTCAAGTCCTTGAGCGCCTTTTCCAGTTTCTGACGCACGCCGCTATTGTCTTCCCGCTGCACCACGTTCTGCAGCACGCCCACCATGGCTTCGTCGGGCCGCGTCACCAGCAGATCGACGATCTGCATGCGCACGGCCGCGTTGTCGTCGGTTTCGAGCACGTGGGCCAGGGTCTTCCTCACTCCCGGATCGCCCGCCAGGGGTTTCAACTTGTCCAGGGCCTTAAGCCTCACGCCCGCGTTGGGATCGTGATCCAGCGCCCCCAGCAGGGCATCGCGCACTTCCGTGTCGGTTCCCGCGGTCAGCAGTCCCACCGATTCCACCCGCACGTCCGGGCTGTTCTGGTGAAAAGCCGTCAGCAGCAACCGCTGGATTTCCGGCGCGTTGGTGCGTCCCGAAATCACCTTGCGTTGGGTCTCGTCGAAGGCGATCTGCACGCCTCCGGTGCCGTCGGCCTGCACGCTGCGCACCGTCGCGATCGGGTTATCGTCGGCCGGACGCCACCAGGTGCGCCCCGCGCCGCTGTATCGCGCGCCCAGGAAACCGATCGCCAGCAACGCCACCGCTCCCACCGGCATGCGCCAGCGCGCAAATCCCGAAAACGTCGCGCCCATGGCTTCCAGGAACAGCGTCCAGGGACCCTTCGCCGGCCCGCCCGCCCGCCGCGGGGCGCCCTGGATGGCCACCCTCAGATCCGCCCGGCATTCCTCCAGAAGGAACTCGGGAACTTCCGCCTGCCGCCGGCCGAGCGCCCCGGCCAGCGAAGCCATCCCCTCCATCTCCCGCCCGCACGCCGCACACTCCCGAAGGTGCGCTTCCACGCGACATTCCTCCTCCGCGGCGAGTTCGCCGTAAAAGTACGGAGGGATCGATTTCACAACCGCATCGCAAGTCATAGGAAATCTCCCAATACCACGCGCAGCTTCTGGGTCGCCCGGAAGAGGCAGTTCTTGGCGGCCTCCTCGGTGGTGCCCAGAATCTCGCCGATGTTGCGCAACCGCAATCCCTGATAATGGCGCAACTCGAAAACCATCCGCTCCCGCATCGTCAGGTCTCCCAGGGCACGCTCGATCCGGGCGCGCAGTTGACGGTTCCACATCACCCGCTCCGGATTCGCCTCGGCCGCGTCTTCCTCGAAACCCTCCATGCGGTCGATACTGCCCTCGGCCGTTTCCACCACCGAAGGCTCCTCTTTCCGCACCTTCCGCCGCCGCAACTGGTCCAGACACACGTTGGTCACGATCCGGTACAGCCACGTGTGAAAACTGCAATCGAAGCGAAACTTGTGGAGGTTGCGGTACACCCGCAGGAACGCTTCCTGGTAGACGTCCCGGGCATCCTCCCGCGATCCCAGAAAGTTCATGGCCAGCCGCAGCACACTTTGGTCGTAGATCCCGACCAATCGCTCGAAGGCGTCTTCATCGCCCCCTTGCGCTGCCCGGATCAGCGAATCCACCTGCGGATTCAATCGCGCCCCGGTGGCACCGGTTGCGTCCTGAGCCATTACCACGCTAGTTTACCGCGCCTCCAACTCCTGTTGCCTCTATGGATTGGACGCGCCTGTCGAGGATTCGTCACGTTGTGCGCTCCCGGACCATGCTTTCCCCGGTCCCTGGCCACCCACCTGGGCTTGCTTACCCACGGCACTGGGTCAAATGACCCTCCTGTGCCGTAGTTTGCAGGCTTCCGGCGCACTTATGTGCACAATTTGTTGGTTTTTGCTACGTTCAGGCATGGAAATCGTATTGCAAGATGGTACAAGATCAATTCGCGCAACCCCTGGAGGAAACCCGCATGGACGACCAGACGCTCACCATCACCGACAACCGGACCCAGCAGACCTATACCGTGCCGGTCTATCGCGGCACCGTCCGCGCCATGGACCTCCGCCAGATCAGGACCGGCCCGGACGATTTCGGGCTCATGACCTACGACCCGGCCTATATGAACACAGCCTCCTGCCAGAGCGCCATCACGTTCCTGGACGGCGACGCGGGCATCCTGCTGTACCGCGGGTATCCTATTGAACAACTCGCCGAGCACTGCACGTTTCTGGAAGTCGCCTATCTGCTCCTCAACGGCGAACTACCCGACAGCGAGGAACTGGCGGAGTGGAACTGCGAGATCGGGCGGCACACCATGCTGCACGAGAACATCAAAAAATTCATCGACGGCTTCCACCACGACGCCCACCCCATGGGCATTCTGATGAGCACGGTGGCGGCGCTATCCACCTTCTACCCCGACGCGCGCAACACGGCCGACCCCCGGATCAGGCGGAAGCAGGTGGTCCGGCTGATCGCCAAGATGCCCACGCTGGCGGCATACGCTTACCGGCATCGCCTGGGGCTGCCCTTCATTTACCCCGATTCCGAGCTCTGCTACACCAAGAACTACATGAACATGCTGTGGAAGCGGACGGAGCCGAAGTACGTCGCCAATCCGGTACTGGCCCGCGCCCTGGAGGTGCTCTTCATCCTCCATGCCGACCACGAGCAGAATTGCAGCACCAGCGCCATGCGCGCCGTGGGCAGTTCGGGGGCCGACCCCTTCGCCAGCGCGGCGGCGGCCATCGCCGCGCTCTCCGGCCCGCTGCACGGCGGCGCCAACGAGGAGGTGCTCACCATGTTGCGGGACATCGGCGCCAAGGAAAACATCCCCGGCTTCATCGAGCAGGTGAAGAGCGGCAAACGCAAGCTGATGGGCTTCGGGCACCGGGTGTACAAGAACTACGACCCGCGCGCCCGCATCATCAAGCGGGTGGCCGAGGAGGTTTTCGAGGTGACCGGCCGCAATCCCAAGATCGACATTGCCCTGGAACTGGAGCGCATCGCGCTCTCGGACGGCTACTTCATCCAGCGCAAACTGTATCCCAACGTGGACTTCTACTCCGGGATTATTTACCAGGCAATGGGCTTCACCCCGGACCAGTTCACGGTGCTGTTCGGCATCCCGCGCACGGTGGGCTGGCTGGCGCAGTGGCAGGAACTGCTGGCCGATCCGGAGCGCAAAATCGCCCGCCCGCGGCAGATTTACACCGGTGAAACCCGCCGCGAGTTGACGCCGCTCGCCCTGCGCCACAAGCCCGAATTGACCGCGCACGCATAGGGGCTCAGGGGTACAATCGGCTCTATGATCCGATTGCTTCCGCTCCTGCTTCTGGCAGCTCCGGCCTTCGCGGCCGCGCCCGAGGAGTTCCAAACCCCGGCGGGCCCGCTTCAACTGACGCCCATCCAGCACGCCAGCCTGATGATCAAGGCCGGCGGAAAGATCCTGTACGTCGATCCGGCGCTGGGCAGGTACGATGCCCTCCCGAAGGCCGACTACATCCTGATCACCGACATACACAGCGATCACATGGCGCCGGCCGTGGTGGACAAGTTGAGGAAGCAGGCGACCGTGATCCTGGCGCCCAGTGCGGTCGCCGCCACCGTGAAGGACGCGACGGTAATCTCAAACGGTGAAAGCAGGACCATCGGTGACTTCAAAGTGGATGCCATCCCCATGTACAACCTGCATCCCGGACCCGATGGCGTCTTCATGCACGAGAAAGGCCGCGGCAACGGGTACGTCCTCACCTACGGCGGCAAGCGGTTCTATTTCTCCGGCGACACCGAAGGCATCCCGGAGATGAAGGCGCTCAAGAATATCGACGTGGCTTTCGTGTGCATGAACCTGCCCTACACGATGTCGGCGCTGGCCGCGGCCGAAGCCGTCAAGGCGTTCCACCCCGCCGTCGTCTACCCCTACCACTACCGCGGCGGGGGCGTGGACCCCAAGGATTTCGTGCGCGCCCTGGATGGATCGGGGATCGAGGTACGCCTGCGGAACTGGTACGAGAACTAAGTCTTCGACCGTGTGATCCGGTTCCTTTACGCGAAACCACTCGCTGGCGCTCGTGGCTCGGAACGGAGCGGTTTCGCAAAGGCGCCGGGTCACCGGGTCAGAGACCTAATGTCCGCCCGCGCCGGACGCCGTGACCTTCACGCCGGTCACCCAGTAGACCGGGTCCTGCACCACCACCGTTGCCTGGATGTGGTCGCCCACGTGCAATTTGGCGAACTCGGTGTCGGGCTTGATGGTGTACTCCATGGTCATGGCCTCCATCCAGTCGCCGATCTTCTCGTGCTTGATGGTGGCGTTGTGCGTGCCCGAATCCAGCGCGACAATCTCGCCCACCATCGGGTAGCGCTTGACGGACTCCTTCTGGGAACCGCAGCCGGCGAGCGCGACCGCCGCCAGGAAACACAAACCGATTCGTCGGGTCATGATTTTTCATTCTCTCACATGGCCCGCAATCTATAATCGGAATCATGTCGATGAACACTTTTGGCGCTAAGGGAAGGCTGCGGGTTGGGGATCGGGAATATGGCTACTTCCGGCTGGCCCGCCTGGAAGAAGCCGGCGTGGGCGCGATCTCTCACCTGCCCTTCTCAACCAGGATACTGATCGAGAATCTGTTGCGATGCGAGGACGGGAAACGGGTCCACGCCGCGGACATCCAACTGGTGGCCGGCGGCGGCGGCGCGGGACACCACGAAATCAGCTTCATGCCCGCCCGCGTGCTGCTCCAGGATTTCACCGGCGTGCCGTGCGTGGTGGACCTGGCCGCCATGCGCGACGCCTTGCGCGCCATGGGCGCCGACCCCCTGCGCGCCAATCCGCTGCTGCCGGCGGACCTGGTAATCGACCACTCCGTGCAGGTGGACCAGTCCGGCAGCGCGGGCGCGTTTGCGGCCAACGCTCTGCTCGAGTTCCAGCGCAACCGCGAGCGCTACATGCTGCTGCGCTGGGGCCAGACGGCCTTCCGCAACTTCCGCGTGGTCCCGCCGGATACCGGCATCGTCCACCAGGTGAACCTGGAGTACCTGGCGCCCGTGGTCTTCCAGTCGGGCGGCGTGGCGTATCCCGACTCGGTGGTGGGCACGGATTCGCACACCACCATGATCAACGGCCTGGGCGTGCTGGGCTGGGGCGTGGGCGGCATCGAAGCCGAGGCCTGCATGCTGGGCCAGCCCGTCTCCATGCTGCTGCCGCCGGTGGTCGGTTTTAAGCTCTACGGCGAACTGCGCGAAGGCTGCACCGCCACCGACCTGGTCCTCACCATCACCCAACTGCTGCGCCGGACGGGCGTGGTGGGCAAGTTCGTCGAGTACTTCGGCCCGGGCCTGCGCGCGCTCAGCCTGGCCGACCGCGCCACGGTCGCCAACATGGCGCCCGAGTACGGCGCCACCATGGGCTTCTTCCCGGTAGATGGCGAAACCCTCGCGTATCTGCGCGTCACCGGCCGGGCGCCCGAAGCTGTCGCGCTGGTCGAGGCATACACCAAAGAGCAGGGCCTCTTCCGCACCGAGGCAATGGCCGACCCGGTCTACGACGCTGTGGTGGAACTGGACCTGGCCTCGGTCGTGCCGTCGATGGCCGGACCCAGGCGCCCGCAGGACCGCGTGGAACTACCGGGCGTCGCAAAGAACTTTGCCGATGCCTTCCCCAATGCGGCGGTCCCGGGCAACGGCGCTGGCGTCGGCAACGGGTCGGTGGTAATCGCCGCCATCACCAGTTGCACCAACACCTCCAACCCTTCGGTCATGCTGGCCGCGGGTTTGCTCGCCAAAAAGGCCGTCGAGCGCGGCCTGACGGCGAAGCCGTGGGTGAAGACCAGCCTGGCGCCGGGCTCGAAGGTGGTCATGGACTACTACCGGCAAGCCGGTCTCACCCCATACCTGGAGAAGCTCAACTTTTTCCTGGTGGGCTTCGGCTGCACCACCTGCATCGGCAACAGCGGCCCGCTCGCCGAAGCGGTTTCCGAGGCGGTGCGGCGGGACAACCTGGTGGTGGCCGCGGTGCTGAGCGGCAACCGCAATTTCGAAGGCCGTATCAACGCCCAGGTGAAGGCCAACTACCTGGCGTCGCCGCCGCTGGTGGTGGCCTATGCGCTGGCCGGGACCGTGGCGATCGACCTGACCGCGGAGCCTTTGGGCCACGACCCCGCGGGCCAGCCCGTGTTTCTGCGCGACATCTGGCCATCCAGCGAAGAAGTGCGCGACGCCGTGCGCAGCGCCGTCGGCCCGGAGATGTTCGAGACCGAGTACGCCCGCGCCTTCGAAGGCGACTCCAACTGGCAGACGCTCCCCGTCCCCACCGGCGACATCTTCCGCTGGGACCCGGCCTCCACCTACATCAAGAAGCCGCCCTACTTCGACGCCCTGGCGGACCCCAACCAGCCGGTGAGCGACCTGGGCGGCTTGCGCGTGCTGGCCATGCTCGGCGATTCGGTGACCACCGACCACATCTCTCCCGCCGGCTCCATTCCCAAGGACTCGCCCGCCGGCCGCTACCTGATGGCGCAGGGCGTCCCGCCGGTTGACTTCAACAGCTATGGCGCCCGCCGCGGCAACCACGAGGTGATGGTGCGCGGCACCCTGGCCAACATCCGCCTCCGCAACCAGCTCGCGCCCGGAACCGAGGGCGGCTGGACCCAGCATCTTCCCGGCGGCGAGGGAATGTCGATCTACGACGCATCCATCGAATACCGCAAGGACGGCACGGCGCTGATGATCCTGGCCGGCAGGGAATACGGCTCCGGCTCGTCGCGCGACTGGGCCGCCAAGGGCGTGATGCTGCTGGGCGTGCGGGCCGTTCTGGCGGAGAGCTTCGAACGCATCCACCGCTCCAACCTGGTGGGCATGGGCGTGTTGCCGCTCGAGTTCGCCCCCGGCGAAAGCGCCCGCTCTCTGAAGCTGACCGGCCGCGAGACCTACCGCATCGAGGGCGTGCGGGCCGCGCTGGAAGACGGCGTCCGCCGCGCCACCGTGCGGGCCGTTGCCGATGACGGAACCGAAACCGCCTTCACCGCAACCGTGCGCGTGGATACGCCGCAGGAAGTGGAGTACTACCGGAGCGGCGGGATTCTGCCGTATGTGCTGCGGCAACTGGCGAGGTGAATCGAAGAGGCCGGCATCCCGTGGCGCAACCCGTTTTTTGTGCGCATCGCACAAATTTCGGACCGGAAACAAAGGACTTAGGCGCTGTTTTTTTGTGCGCGCGCACAAAAGACAAGGGTCTCGTCAGTTTCGCGGCCCAGGATACTGGGCAAGATCACAAGCCCAAGGGCCGCGAACGTGATGAAATCGCTCGGCGAACTAGGGGATAGGGGCCGGAGGTGGATGTCCCGATTATTCCTTGCCGCGCCGTTCCGAGCGCGGTGATGGAGTTCCGCTGTGAGCGGCGTCCGGCGTGCCTTTCGCCACAGGCTGCCGGGGGGCTTTGAGGTTCAAGCCCCCCTGGAGGAGCACCGCCAACTTCTTCCGCGTTCCGGTGTCTATACAGGCATACGGGTTCATCATGAAACCAATCGCCGCCATAGCCGCCGTTCTATTTGCCGCCTGTTCTTCCGCCGCCGAACTGAATCCGAAGTTGCTGCGTCTCATCGGGGCCGATGCCCGCATGGTGACCGGAGCCGACCTCGATCGGCAGGGCAACTCGGCCCTGAACCTGGCATTTCACTCGCACGCGGTTCCCGACACCTCCTCCAAAGGCACCTATAAAGTTCTGTGGATTGAGTATGACACCGCGGATGGTCCCGCTACCCTGACCGTTGTCATCGGCGCCATCCCGGCGCAGGACCCCGACGCGCACGGGCCGGAGTTCACCGCGCTCGATGCCAACACCATGGTGGCGGGCGATCCGGATGCCATTCACGAAGCGCAGCGCCGTTGGAAAACGGAACAGCCGCTCAGCCCAGTGGCCGCAAGTGCCCGCCGGCTGTCCCAGTCCTACGACAATTGGTTTCTGCTGCTGAAGCCCTTCTCCATACCAGCCGCCGCGTCACGGTTCGTCCCCGTTATGGGCGCGCCGCTACTGAAATACCGGCAGGATCTGATTGGCGCGGTGGAGGAAGTCAGCGGGGGCATCCGGTTCGGGTCCGTCAATGAGCTGTATCTGGAAGCGGTATTTCGAGACCCGGAAGATGCCCCGGCTGTCGCCGCTCTGGCGCGTTGGCTGCCTGGGATGATACAGTTCCAGGATCCTTACAGCCCCACCAGCTTCCTGGTGGACGCAATCGAGGACTTCACCGTCAATGCCGAGGGACAGCGGGCCTCCCTGTCGCTGCGGATAACCGACCACGACGCTCAAGCCCTGATCGATGCACGGAAACTGCGCGGGGATGCCGGGTGGTGATAAGGCCTTCCCGTGTCCTGAATAATCGAGTATAGTTGATTGAAATATTTGAATGCGTCTTCTGGTTGCGGGCGTAGTTAGCTGTACGGAAAGTTACTAATTGCGCGGCCTGGGACCTGTCTTCGGCGCAGAAAGGCCCGATTCATGCCTGCAATGACGTTACCCGGCGGTGTCCGGGTTGTGTATCCCGATTTGCTCGACCCGGCCGGCGCTTCCCCCGCCGCGGGAGTCCGGGGTGGGTTGCGCAGGCCGCTGCCGACTGGACCAATCCCCATCCAACCTGCCGGGCAGGACCAGACCACCGGGGATCTGCTGGCGGCTCTCGCGGCCCAGGACCTTAAGGTGCTCGACGCGTTCGACCTGCGGCCGGGAACTGGCGCGGCCGCGGAGATGCGCGGCATTCCGATCCCGGCGTCCGGCACGCCCGAGGCATCGGTTTCGGTGGAAGCCAGCGTCGACGCTGGCGAGAGCGCCGTTGTGCTCACCGAGCACGATGGCGTCTACCGCTGGCATCTCGACCGCGGCGGGGCAGCGGGAGCAGCGCCAGCCACGCGCGCGGCCGCGCCGGGGCAGCGCGTGCTGCGGTTCGACATCGAACTCCTGGGGCCCGCTCCCCAAGGGCAACCGCTAACCCGCAACTGGATCGTCGACCTGGCGGTGGATGGCATTCGCGGCTGGATTCTGAAATTCGCCGCCCACGCCACGGTCGAAGAGGCGGTGGACCATCTGGAGCGCAACGCGCGCACCGGGTTCGTCTTCCTGAAAGGGAACGATCCCAAAGATTGGGAGTTCCAGGCTGCGCCCGGCCCGATCCCTCTGCCTGCGGCCCGGCCCGGACGAGTGCTGCTGTTGATCCACGGGACTTTCAGCAGCACCGTGGGAGGCTTCGGAGCGCTGGCGGCAACTCCCTGGGGGCGGCAGTTCCTGACGGCGGCCGAGGCGGCCTACGATGCCATCGTCGGCTACGATCATCCGACGCTGCGGGAAACGCCACTGGAGAACGCCAGGGCGCTGCTGGGTCTGCTGCAGCGCGCCGTTCCGGCTGGCACCCAGATCGACGTCATCACGCACAGCCGCGGCGGCCTGGTTTTCCGCAGCCTCTCGGAGATGCTGCTTCCCTCCTCCGGCTGGCAGCCCAACATCGGACGGGTAATCATGGTGGCCGCGCCCAACGCCGGGACGTTTCTGGCGGAGCCCGAGAACTGGAGCGCCCTCATCGATCTCTACACCAACCTCGCGGTGGGAGCCTGCCGGCTGCTGAATCTGATGCCGCAGGCAGCCGTGGCCTCCACCATACTGCGGGAACTGTTCACGAGCGGGGGCGAGTTCCTGAAGTACCTGGCCCAGGACGCCGCGGGCAAAGGCGGCGTTCCAGGGCTGGATGCAATGCGCCCCTCCGGCGAGTTCGTGAAGGAATTGAACCAGACGCAACCCGGACAACCCGGGCCGGGGGCGCTCTCGCTCTATGCCGTCACTTCGGAGTTCAGCCCGAGCCTGACGGTGGCCGGCGGCCAGGGCGGCGGACTGCCGCAGCGCATGGTGCTGATGTGCGCGGGCGCCTGCCTGGACCAACTGATGCGAGAGCCGAACGACCTGGTGGTCCAGACCAGTTCGATGACCGCCGTGGACGAGGCCGCCGGAAAGTTCGTCATCGACGAGTTTCGTTTCGGCGCCACGGGCAAGGTCTATCACACCACGTACTTCATCCGGCCGGAGACGGTGAACGCGCTGACGCGCTGGCTGCGCCTGGAGGCGCCCGCCCCCGTCGCCGGGGATGCCACGCGGAGGCCAACGGCGCGCGTGGCGCGGGCGGACATCCCGGCGCTGGTGGACACCGACGTCACGCTGTTCGATGCCACGGAGACGAGCGGGCAGGCGGCGGCGGCGCTGCACGCTTGCGCGCCGAGCTACGGGGTCATCCGGCGGCAGGAGCGGGGCGGCGTTTTCCACTACGCCTTCCGGGAGGAGGAACTGACGGCCCGGCTTGCGGCCAGCCATCCCGGCACCCCGCTCATCCAGGCGCTGAACCTGCATGAGTGGATGGAGTCGCCGGTGCAGACTGTCAGTGCGGCGGCCCGGGTGCGCGGAAATCCGGGGGAGCCGACCTCGCGCCGCGCGGTAGTCATGGTGGACGATCTGCCGGTGGGCGTGGTCCCCGCCTTGTCCGATTTCATGCCGGAAGGAGCGCTGCCCGGAATGGCGCGCGCGATCTGTGTGCCTGGGGTCGCGCCGGCCAGTGCAGGGACTGTCCGCCGGATCATGCCGACGTTCGGAACCGCGCGCAGCCTGCGGGGACCGCGGCGGGCCATGCCGGTCCCTGAGGCTCCGCCTGCGGGCAGCGCGGTGATCCCGAGTGCCGCCGCGCCGCCAGCCCCAATTGCGGAAGCCAGTATCCCGTTGCATTTCCTGGCTGAGATGCCGGGCCAGGTGAAAGTGTCGGCAACCTGTTCCGTAATGGTGACCGTTTCGCGGGAAGCGCTCCGGGCGGCCGGGGGATCGGCCGCGGCGGGGGGCGAGGGAGAGGCCGGCGCGGGGCGGAAGCTGGTGATCCAGATCATCCCGCGGGCGCAGTTCTCGGTGGAAGACGACCGCTGCACGGTGGACGTTCCGGGTCCGGGGAAGCCGGCCTCGTGTTTCTTCGATCTGACGGCGACGCATGAGGGCGACGGAGAAATCTGGGTGGTGATCCGGCAGGACCATGCGCCGATCTGCACGCTGGTGCTGCAGCCGAAGGTAGTCTCCGCGCCGGCCGGCCCGCCGCGGCGCCTGCACGCGGAGACGGACGCCGGCGATGCGCCGATCCTGGACGCGCCTTTGCATCAACTGCGCATCATGGACTTGCGCAACGGGCCGGAGGTGCGATACCGGATGGAACTCTACTCGCCCGCGCTGAATCTGCTCAAAGAGTACATATCGCAGGACATGAAGGAAGACGTGTCGGCGTTCGTGAATCGTCTGTACCGGGATATCGAGCAACGCTGGCTCAGCACGAAAGCCGATGCCGAGGAATTTGCCGTCCAGATGCGGGCTTTCGGAGCGGAGCTGTTCTCGAACCTGTTCCCGCTGGAGCTGCGCCAGATTCTCTGGGATCATCGCGACGAAATCGCCAGCATTTTTGTGATCTCCACCGAGCCCTTCATCCCCTGGGAAATGGTGCTGGTGAAAGACCCCGCCGCCAAGGGCATGGGCGGCTCGCGGTTTCTGGCGGAGATGGGCCTGGTTCGCTGGCTGTACGAAGCCGACTGGCCGCCGGCCGGATTGCGGATTCGCAAAGGACGGGCACGCTACGTGATTCCGCAATACCCGGTGAAACAGTATGTCTTACCCGGGGCCCTGGAGGAAGCCACTTGCCTGGAACAGTTGTTCGGCGCCACCAGCGTGACGCCGCAGCCTTCTCCGGTGCGCGATCTCCTGAGCGAGAAGTCGTTCGACCTGTTGCATTTCGCCTGCCATGCCGGGGCGGAGGGAGAAGACGTGAGCAAGGGCAAGATCCTGCTGGAAGGCCGGATCGAAGGCACTGAAGCCGACCTGAAGTACATCCCCGCGTCGATCGACGCCACGGTGGTGGACGCCTTTGCGGATATGAAGCAGGACGACGGAACCCGCCCGGTAGTGGTCCTGAACGCCTGCCAGGGGGCCAGAGCCGGCTACCGGCTCTCCTCGACCGGAGGCTTCGCGCAGAGCTTCCTGAAGGGCGGCGCGGGGGCCTTCATCGGCGCCCTGTGGTCGGTGGGGGACGAGCCGGCCAGGATTTTCATGGCGGAGTTCTATCGCCAGTTACTGGACAACCAGACGGTGGCCAGGGCCGCTACCCTGGCGCGCGACAAGGCGAAGATCGCGGGGGACGCCACCTGGCTCGCCTACGTGGTCTACGCCCACCCGAATGCAGTCTTATCCACGAATTGAGGAAACCGCATGTCCACACCGAGAGCCGCCCTGGCGAAGCAGGCGATGGAGAGTTTCAGCCAGATTCTCCGCGCCACGGTGAACAACGAGATTCAGGTTGATGAAGCCATCCAGCGCGCGACCAGGCCTGCCGTCGTGGACGCGCTGCCCGGCGACGTTCTGGCATCGGATGCCGGCATTGTGGAGGATGCGTCGCATACCCGGTGGCGCGAGGCGGTGAAGGGCATACGGATCCTGCTGGCGGTGCTCGATGCCAAGCCGGCGGCTCAACGCACGCTGGATCTGCGCGCAGCCATCGTTCTGGCGCAAATCGAGGTTGCCGCGGGGGCCTGCGCGGATGTGCCGGATGGGCGTCTGTTCCAGCCGGCCGTCGAGGCCGGGGAACTCTTGTTGAAGGAAGCGGAGGCCGCATCTCAGCGGGATCTGGCCGGCCTCCTGTTGCATCGCCTGGGTGTGCTCCATCTCGATCCTTATCTTCTGGGGGGCCACCTGGACAACTACGAACTGCGCGCGGCGAAGTGGCGAGCGCGGCTCTACGAGGAATTTGGAACCAAGCTGGCCGGGATTCCGGACGAGCAACTCGCGGTGCCGTCAGCGCTCGATGCCCTCGACAAAGCAGGCGCGTATTTTCAGCGTGCGCTGGCCTACCGCCAGGGGCTGAACCGGGCCCGCACGCTCAAGGCACTGGTCCAGTCGTCTCTCGTAGCTGAACATCTGGGCGCCACGATCGATCGCAAGCAAGCCGGTGACCGTATCGACGAGGCGCTGGGGCTGCTCCAGGAAACCGACGATCCAGCGGTTTACGCCGATTTGCAGATGTTCCGGCGCGTGCTCGGCAAATCCGTGCCGGCGCCGGCCGCTGAGGCGCAATCCCAGAAGTTCCTGGATGAGCCGCTGATGGCCACGGTGAAGCGCCTGGGCATTGCCTCCACGCTCCAGCAATACGCCGCACAGATCGGGTTTGAAGCCCCCGGACGGGCTGCCATCGCACTCGCGCTGTGGCAAAAGGTCAGCCCGCTGGTTCGGGCCACGCAATCGGCGGGAGAGCGGGCGGACCACCTCAGTTTTGG
>Ga0265323_10000090_pt1 | contig 51872 bp, 83 predicted proteins | sample 41225metaG_FD_193580 | JGI IMG/M metagenome (GOLD analysis project Ga0265323, IMG submission 193580) | Rhizosphere microbial communities from Carex aquatilis grown in University of Washington, Seatle, WA, United States - 4-12-25 metaG | ecosystem: Host-associated > Plants > Roots > Rhizosphere...
GTTCGGGAGCCCCACCCCCATAGATTTTCAGATACCCCCCCCTGTCTCGTGGTATCGAGCAGCGCGCCTGGCGGCGGTGACGCGGGAGTGTGAGGAACCGCATCGACCCATGATGTTAGACTTGACCAAGGCAAGATGGGGGGCGTCTCGCCGTTCCTTCAAATGGTCGAAGAAGATGCGGGTCAACCTAGTATGGAACGCTCGGCAGTCCGGATCCTCACAGCAGTGGCCTTTGGTGGCCAGTAGGTACGGCCAACGCTCAGCCTTGATCTCTTCGCAGAGCGCTCGCCATCCGGGCGATGTGTAGAAGCTTTCAACCTTCTTGTCGGGAACCTTGACCTTGATAGCCGACGACGGCTTGAGCTTCTGTCCAATTGTCCGAAGCTTGCGCATCTACCCTATGAACGAAAGAAGGCGGCGCCGTTGCCAGCGCCGCCTAAGTGTCAGTTGTTGGAAGACGTCAAGACGACGACACGCCGGGGTTGAGAGGAGGGAGAATGACGAGCCGTCTACCCTATGTCATTGAAAACGAAAGCCCGGCACGATGGCCGGGCTTGTCATTGCAGCAGCACTTCCACCGACTCGGTCGGCTCATCCGGCCATCTGGGAGACTGGGCTTGACGCCGCGCTCGACCTGAGGCCCAACGCCGCATGCAATAGACTGATTCGGTCCTCGGTGGGAAGATCTTCGATTCCACGCCAGTATGACTTTGTGGAAATCGTCATATCGATCGGTTCTATATCTAGTTGTTTTGCAAAGAAATTAGGTGTCTTTTTTCCCTTCTTTTTCCACTTCTTTCGCTTCGAGCGCTTCGGAGCTGGCTTACGCGCCCGCTCATCAGCATTGACCACTTCCTGGACGGCTGCCCTGACTTCCTCGTCGTTCTGCGCCTCGACTGCCTCGATTTTACAGATGTCACTGTCGGCAACGACGATCAGTATGCCGGCCTCGTTATGCAGAAGACGTTTGACGCCGGGCACAGCCAAGATGCGGCGCTGCTGGTAATCGAGGCCCCATCCGAACACGAACACATATCCTGGGAACATCTTCTGAGCATATGGCCGCCGGTAACCACGCGAGACAACCGTGCGTTTGATGATCGGCAGATAAACCCCGAATTGTCGTTCTGCCAAATGATCGACAACCTTGTTTTCCTGGTTCGGCGCCGTCACCACGACGTGCCACTTTCCGATGCAGTCGGGAAGCAAATCGGCGTCGCGCTTCCCAAGCTTCGCCTCGATATCGGCCTGGATTTCCAACGCACGACGCTCGATCTCTCTGCGAAGCTCGGTCGACAACATTGGTTCCGCCTCCTGTTTATTTCACTCACATTTCCACACGCACTTTCACTCGGCTGCCTGCTGATCGGGTGGGCCTGTGGTGTCGGCGCGTTCGGTCTTCGGTGGCGGAAAGCCGGTCTCAGTCCTTGGGACGCTCAACGTCCGCCGCGGCTTGCCTTCAACAACGATGCTCCGAGTGCCAATATTAGAGTTCGGTACTTCCTGTAATCGGCGAAGCCAAGCCGGGAAACGCCCGTCACCCGCGCCCTCGACGACCAGATCCCAATTTCGGACGTCGGGGTCGAGACCGTAGCCAACTGGCGGCAGCGCCGCCGGCATAGACGCAATCCGTTTTCCATTTTCGATCCGAATGCGAAATCGCGGAATTCCGCCATGGCCACAGATCCGATGAAATACATCCCAAGCGGCCCAGTCGCCGGTGTCATCTTCGACATCAAAGCGTTGTGCAGAGGCCGGTGTAGGTGCCACTTCCGGCTTTTTGAGCAGCGTCCAGCGCCTCTGCGCGATGTAGTTCCAAAGGGCTGGAACTGTCCCACGTTTCAGGCGTCGCAACTCTTCAAGGAAAGCCGGAGCGCCATCGACGGCTGGCTGAAACTGATCGTCGGGAAGTGCATTCCATTCACGGTCGATCCGATCCTGATCGTCCAATGCCGACGTTGGCCATAGCGCTTTGAGCTTTGCGAGAAGCGTGCTTCGTCGATCGCGCGCGCGCATCTCTCTCTCTGAACCTTCTTGAGGGGAAGGTTCATGGTGCCCATGCATACGTGGGCACGGGGGTGCCCGTTCTGGCTGGGCACCAGGGTGCCCATCAGCGGGCACCTGTTCCACCTCTTCATCGTCCTCTTCGTCGGCCTTTGAGAGGTCAATAATGGCATCATTGTCGAGACATACGCGATACGCATAGATCGACGACGGCTGTTTTGTTGCATCGGGCTCGACGCCGTCACGGCCAAGCAGCCGCTTTTCTAACCATCCCGCGTCGACAAGCCGCTCGATCGAGCGCTGTACCGTTGCCCGCCCGCAGCGCAGTTCGCGCGCCATGCGCACCTGCGAGCGCCGGCACCAGCCGTTCTGCTTCGTGTGCCGGCCAAGGAGACACAGCACCTGCAGATCACGCGGCTCCAAGAGCTGATCGATTATCGCGCCCGCCGGAATGATCGAATATCTGTAGTCGGCTGTCATGACCGACCGTTTCCGCGCCGGAATGCCCGCCTGGCGGCCGGGTAGTTGTGCAGAAATAGTGTTCGCATGAAGCTGCTGCTGTAGCAGCAGAGCCAGTCGCGAGCGCGCTCGGCCGGATCACACGCAAACCGAAATCGCAAATTCAAACCGCGTAATGCCCGCCAAAACCGAAATTCATCCAGCGTAAATGCCGCTTTCGACGAATTGCACGCATGACACGTCGGGAGCCCGTTATCCCGCATAGTGGCGCCGCCGCGCATCAGTGGCGTCGAATGATCGACAATCATGAGCGTGTTCCTCCGCCGCGGGATCAGCCAATCGCGTGCAAATGGCTTTCCGTCTAATTGAAGAGGCTGGCCGCAAAAGTAGCATCGGCCTCTCGTGCTTTGATGAATGGCGCGTCGATCTCTAAAACCGAATATCATGGCATTCCTTCGGGAAGGCCCAGGCATGGCGGTGTAAAATTGGAAATTGGCAGCATCGAGCCATCAGGCTTCACCCATGTCCGATAGATGTCGGCGGGGTTTCCTGTCGGTGGAATGAAGGTCGTGAGCACCAAGCCGCAATGCTGGCAGGTTCGGATATGTTCTTCGTTTCCCGAGACGGACTCGCATGCCAACACGACGCGTTTGTTATCTTCAGGCCAGCGATGTTTGCGGGCCGGCGCTTCGAGGATATCGGCGGTGTCGGTCATGCCGCCCGCCTGAATTGCCAGCGATCGACAAGGGCGCCCGACAGGCCGCACGTTTGCAGCCGTTGCGCCTCATCATCACCGAAAGCAGCGAGCACCACAGGCGCACCGGAATTCGCAGGAAGGCCTTTGGCTGTGCACGCAAGGCCGCCGTCCGTGCGGTTGAAGATCACTCGCTTTGACAGAAACAGGATCGCGCTGGCGTTCTCCCAGACCGGTCGGAACCATTCCGTTTCGGTGCGGGCGTGTACAAGCAAAACACCCAAATCGTGCGCGGCCAACTTCTCTACCCAGGCTTTGACTTGGTATCGATGAAAGGGCGGATTGACGAAGCATCGGCCGCGCCACTGTTGCGACAGACCGTCATCTTCGACGGTGTAATTGACCCGCGCGCAATCCCATGGCCTGACCGTCGCTGCGCAAGGGTCGGTATCGAAAGATCCGAGCGCATCCAAAATCCATCGCGGTGTGATGTGCACCTGCGACTTGCCGATCGAGTTCTGGTGCGAGCCAAGCGTCACGCGATCGACCCCCCAAGTGCCGGCAGGAGCTGCGATGCACAGAACAGCCAAGTTCGTTTTGCTTTTTGCCAATCCCAAGGCTCGTCGATCCGTTTGGAAATCGGTTCCACGTGTTGATACGGCGCCCAATCTGGATGATTGAATCCAGTCATCAGATCGCGCCATTCCGTCACGAACATGCGCAAATCCCAGAGCTTAATGCGGGATCGCATGTCGGCACCGATGGGCCACGGCAGCCCGGCGGCGGCGTGGATCGCTTCGTCGTGTCGCGCTTCGAGTGACGAAAACGCCTCCATGATCACGCTGGCGAGCGTCCCGAATTGTTCCTCGGCGATCGTCGCGAGAGCGCGTTTCTTCGGCGTCGTGTCGTCTTTGATGACGGATTCGTGGTTGTCGTGCAGGAGGAAGTAGGCGGCGAGCAAACGATCAGCGCCATTCGCCTGCAAGATCGCTTCGGCTCCGCGCGCGGCATGTTCGGCGACGCTGTATTCGATGCCCGGCGTCGCGCCGTTGTATCGTTTCTCTTTGGCGAGGTGTTCTGCCTGCCAATCAAAATCGGCATAGTCCGCCGGCGTCGGGGCGAGGAGATCGATGCCCTTGCCATTGGCGAGTGTGAGGATGGTGCGGGCGCTCATGCTTTTCGAACCTCAATAGGTGACCGATGCGGTAAGCGCCGCGGCGGCTGCCCAATAAATCGTGTGACGCAGATCACCATGGGTCGCGTAAACGACGGCGGAGAGAATCGACAGCGCGACCATGATGCTGGGGAAGATCAGCGTCATTCCGACGCGTCCTTGTATTCTTCAGAGAGGAGATCAGCGAGCCGGTAGCCGTACCAAGAGTGACTATCGACATCGAAACCAATGTCGGCGACGGCATCGCGAATGCGCTCGACGAGCTGATTGGGCGAATGCTTGATATTCCAGCCAACGGAATCGGAAATCGCGCGCCCTCGGACGTACATCTTCGGGTCGCTTTTCCATTGAGCAAAAAGAAGATCGAACGGGGGACGTAGACCATCGGATAAATGCGCTTGCGCGCGGCCGCGGGCGATAGTGCCAACGTCTTTTGCCCAAATGATCGAAGAAATCACGTTATCTGCCCCCGATAGTCGTCAGAGGAGCCAGCACGCAGAAACGATGGAACATCTTCGATAAGAATGTCAGCCGGCGGCGTCACGGCTGCTACCGTATGAACCGCCGCCGGCTGTTCCGACGTGACGCTGGAGGACGCGACGTCGGTTTCGATGATTTCTCCGGTTTGGGGATCTGTGGGTGAGCCGTCATCGGCTTCGTTGCCCCATGCATCCCATCCGGGCCTGGCCGGGCCACGGCGATTGAGTTCGATCTTGGGCATGTTCGGGAAATGCCGCTCGATCATCTCCTGCACGCATTCGGGCTTTGCCGAATGCCGCCCGACCGGCGCATCGAAAACGCTGGGCTCTTGCGTGCCCATGGCCGGCGCTGGCGGGTTGCCTTTGGTGCCGACAAGAATCAATTCGTGCAGGTTGCGGAACCAGTAGCCGGTGCCGATCCTGTCCTTGCGCCACACCTGATGCGATTTGTAATCGAAGCCCCAGGCCTGCATGACCTTGAGTGCATCAGGCAGCATTGGCGACGTCGCCCACAGGTAGAGCACGCAATCGTCGGCCGCGATGTCGCCGACCGGCCGCGCGCAAATCGCGTCCGTGCTCGACGTCGGATAGTGGTTGTCGGCCGCGCGATCCATGCCGGTGTCGCGGCTGTAGACCTCAAAACGCCATTCGGGATCGGCGAGGATGATGCCGTAGCGCTTCTTGGGAAAAGCCTGCTGAATGCCGCCGAGCACCATTTCGCGCCGTGCCCGACGTTCCTTCTTGTCATCCTCTTTCAGAAGATCAAGCGACACGCGGACGCGGCCCGCCGCTATATCCCGGCGCATATTGGCGATCATCCGTTCGAAGGCCTGTTCGGCGATGCCGCCGACCTTTTGCGCTCGCGATGACAGTTTTTTGTCGATCCCGAGCTCCGCTAAGGTCACGGTCGAAACCGGTTCCTCGTCCGAACCGGTTTTTGCCGGTCTTCCGCCACGGCTCAAACGGCCTTCGGCCTTCAATTGCGCCTCGATCTGTCCAAGGCGACGTTCCGCGCGAAGCCGGATCTCGGCAGCGTCGATTTCGAGAGAAACGTCATTCGCCATTCGGCCGTAGACCCGCATGGCTTCCGCCTTATCGATGATGTCCTTGACCTCGTCGACGCGCTTGCACTCCGCAAGAGCTGATCGCGCGGCCTCATATCGAATGAGCGCTGTCACGTCAGATCAACCCCTTCTGACACTCTGAGCACGTGTGCCGATATTCTTGGGTGATGGGATCGCGGTTGGGTTTCCAATGCGCTCGGCGAAGTGCATTGCGCGCTGATTCCCAATTGGAAGTGTAGGTTTCGATCATCTCGCGACAACCCTTCGTGTCGCATTGGAAGACGATGTCGCCATGGTCATAGGAGAGGCTCATTCGATATGCCCTCCACTGATCGGGTCGATGGCGGGGGATGGATGCGGAATGAACACGACCGCTTGTCCAAGCTCGATCCATTCGAGCCCGCACGTCGTGCATTGCCATCCGGTTTGCACATGCTCGCGATCGAGAGTCTTGATGACCATCGCGGAGGTGCATTTTGGGCAGATGCGGTCGGTCATGTCCGCACCTCGGGAAATTCTCGATGCGTCTCGCCGTCAAGTTCGGCGCCTGCCGCTTTCTTTCCGACACGAACCATGTTGACGGGGAACTGCTTCGGCTCCGATGCGTGCAGAATTATTTCGTTTTTGCTCTGTTGAACCTTCAAGAGTTGCGTGGATCCGCCGGCTGCATCAGGAGGCGTCAAGTAATAGCGCGGCTCCCAAGCACCCCACTGCTTAAAGAACAACGGAACCTTGGCCAACTCACATTGGTCGCGAAGATCGCGCACCCATTGGGGATGCATGGGGCGGGCGCGCGGGCCGGATTCGCCGCCGCAGATCACCCAATCGATCTTGAGTCGAGCACCAACGATGCCGTTGCCTTCAGGGTATTTCATCCAATCCACATCCGAACAGTCGATGTCGATTGGCCCCAGAAGTGGCTCGCATGATACGAACCGCACGGCTGCGGGCGTCATTAATAGATCGGGAATACGCTCGTCAGCGCGTTTCTGGTCTTCGATTGAGACGCCGAACCAGACGTTCGGAAGAGGCCATGGAATATCGGGATCAGCGCGCGTAACCCATGCACGCATTCGCTCGGCGCGTTTCGTGAGCACCTGGAAAGTATGGTGCTTGGCGTAGCGCATGACTTCGAAGACGCGCTCGATCCACTCGTCGGGAATAGATTCGTGGAACAGATCTCCCATCGAATTGACGAAGATGCGCCGCGGCTGCTTCCACGACAGTGGTTTAAGAAACAGCTTATCCGGCGCCAACGCGACCTTGCCGGTCCATACAGCACCAACTTTCGAGTCCTGTGTCGTGCCGATGTAATGTGATAGCGCGGAATTCTTGCGGCTGATGATCTCAAGCCTTCGCGCCATCTTCATCGCATAGCAATTTGTGCAGCCGGGCGAGACGACCGAGCACCCGACGATCGGATTCCACGTCGCATCCGTCCATTCGATGCCGGTCTTGTCGCTCATGCCGCCGGCCTTCTGGCTGGGATGACATGATCTGCTGGTCTGGTCAGTCGGCGCACTTCGCGCGATAACCGCATGTTTTCGTGCGCGAGCAAAAGCGAAACGTCATCCATGTCGTGAATAACGACTTCGTTGTAGGCGGATTGCATCGCGTCGGGAGTGTCATCATTGCCGCAGACGAGGTGAACGAAACGGATCACCTTGCGGGCGATCCACCAAAGGGCAAAGAACGGCAACGCGACAACAGTGCATGCGCCGACGACTGTCAGCGTCTGGATAATTGTTCCGGCCCATTGAGCGGAGACGATCACGTCGCCCATGGCGTCACCGCCTGGACTTGCGATGGCGAGCGGGCTTGCGGGTTCTGCGCTTGATGGGTTCGGCGATGAACACCGGTCCGTCTTCGGCCAGCGGCGAGTTCGCCGTCTCGACGTCGGGCTCGGCAAACCATGCCGCCGCCGGCTCGCCGTCGTCACCCAACCAGCGAATGAAGATGAACGGATAGAGCGTGGCAGATGCCGGGAACGATGACGGCACGCAGAATTCATTGACGCATCGGGGCAGCGACACGACGCCCTGCACATTCTTCTTTCCAGGTACGTTGATGCGCTGACCGAGCGCAAAGGCAAACGCGGATTTGCGAGCCATGATGAAGTCTCCTCTTGCTGATTGAATCTCGCGGGCCGGCAGCGCCGATATCCATCCTCACGGAATGGACACACTCTCCGCTGCGGAAGAGTGCGGTAAACCAGCGCTGCCAAGCGCCGCGAGAACTGAATCGGGTGGCTATGGCGGGGTATGTAGCGCGATCACGCGCCCTTCCTCGATGTGAGGCTGATGTGTTGCCGAGCCTGCCACCCGAACTGTGAATGGAGCCGGCGGAACAGCCGCCGCCGGTCGGCTCCGCTCGCGCGGATGGGGCTAAAACCAATGTGCGCAGACTGAAGCCTTCACCCAGCGCGCGGCGGTTCGAATCATTGGCGGCGAAACCTCCATTGCTGGTGGAGAAAGTGATCGAAGAGCGCGTCATGTGCCGGCGCTCCTGGATTCACTGATAAAGATTGTCACGAAGCCTCGAACGATTTCCGTGGCAAATTCCTTCCCGCTGTGAATCAGTTCGCCTTTTGCGTCTGACGCGTAACGCTTGATGAATCCTTCGGTATCGTCGGCAGTGATGACCATGGTCTGCTCGATTCCATCAAGACGGATATCGATGCGCCGTCCTTCGTTTTTGGCGCGTTGATATGTCCCGCAACCAGGGTCGCCAGGTTCTGCCGAAAGCCTCACGACTCCCTCCCCTTCCCGCCGAAAAACCCATCGGCATCGGTGAAGACGTCGTCGGTCGGAAAGATTCCCGTGCCGCGCATCTGATCGGCGACCGATTTTGGTTCGTCGCGCGGCAACACGAAAACGAGCGCGCTCGGATGCGGATGAGCGATGTTCTGGTTGCGGCCGAAGTGGACGGGAAGCGCGATGACGTTGTTCATGTCGACGCATTCCCAATTTGATCGCGCACCTGCTTGACTTGATCGAGCGTCGCATCGAGAGAGGCATCGAGCGCAGAATGCAGGTTCGCACGGGCCTCTTCGATATTCGATTGCAGGCCAATCCAGCATGCCGCTTCAAATTCCTTGCCGCGCGCCTCGACAATGAGCCCTGCGGCGATCTTGCGCTCGGCGAGTCTCTGCACTTGCGCCCGGGATTGCGTCATCGCCGCGCCTTCCTGATATCCACCAACCGCATCCGCCCGCCGCATTCGCACCAGCGGGCGACGTCCTCCCACCAATGCGAACGAATGCGAGAGGCCTTCGCGATCTCCATCCATCGGTCGGCGCGCCAGTTGGCGAAGCGTGCGGCGAGATCGAAGATCATCGACGCGGCCTCCGACCGAAGGGCAGATCGTCTTGGGCCGCGCGAAGCGCAGCGCGTTCACGCTTGCGTTTTGCGTATTCGCGCTCTTCCCGCTCGCCGCGCTCGTCCTCGAAGCGACGTTCAAGACGATGGCGCCAGACTTCCCGCGTCGTCGGCGGCAGGCGATCCCAGAAGGCATCGAGCACATCGGCGCCGAAGTGCGCGTCTGGCGCGATCACCTGCATCAGCTCGGCGACATCGATCTCGCGCGCGTCTTTTTTCCAGTAGTCGACGGTGCGCAGGCTGCAACCGGACCACGATACGATCGTGTCGCGCGGCTTCAGCAGCAAGTCCTGCGCGATCTGCATGACGGCAGCCGCAAATTTCTTCGTCTGCACGATTGTGCGACTCCGGTCGCACGATTGTGCAGGCTCGAATTCGACGATCGCGGCCGTTGCGGCATATCGTTGCGTCATGCGGCGGCTCCCAGTGATCGCGTCTCGCCGTTAGATCCGCCGCCTCCGGTAATGGCGAGGATCAGGGGAGCCGCCGCGACCGATTCAGGTCGTGAGAGGAAAGGCCAGCTAGGCTGACGCGATGGGGATCGGAGGGAAAACGCACGCAGGCGGGGGCGGTAATCGCACCCAAGGATGCGTTGTCCTTTTACGTTCCAGGGGAACTTTGGATTTGTACCGTCACAACAATACCTTAATCCGTCACCGGATTTCACAGTAGGTAATCTGCTCCATGGACTTGATGCGTGTACCCTATACAACGCTCCCGTGTTGGTTGGCATTTTGCATCGGGGGAGTGCGATATGGACTTCGTGAGCGATCTGCCGGATTCCGGCGATGCGCTGGAAATCGCGTTCGACGATCTCGGGCGAGCAGAATTCTTGAATGGGCGCTTGCGCCTGACGTTTTACAGAGAGGTGATGCGGGGCGATGGTTCGATCAGCCGCGTGCCGTCGGTTGCGCTGGTGTGCACCAATTATGCTTGGAGCCGGGCGCGTCGGCGAAGCCCTGCCATCATCGCCATGATCGAAGAGATGGAAGCATTGCAAGAACTTGCTTCGCCAAGCGTGGCCGGATCGGCCTTCAATTAGGATGTGGGCGGGGATCATGGCGTAGCTCCCGCCGGCTCGCCGGCCGCATAGGCGCGGATGACCGCTTCGCGCGAGACGCCCAGCACCTCTTCTATCTTCGGCCATTGCTTGCGATTGGGCAGGCTGATCCGCCGTTCCCAACGCGAGATCGTCATCCCTTCGACGCCGATCCGGGCGCCAGCCGCAGTCTGCGTCAGGCCTTTGGCCTTGCGTGCAACCACCATTGGATGCGAATCAGACATGACGTTGGTCTATACAGGAAATGTTAGATTTTGCAAATGTCAGTAGTTTCACGTGAAACATTTGGAGATAAAGACGCCAACTCAATATGTTGGCATCATCGCGGCATGGGTGGAACGCCTCGCATCAAGCCTCGTCATCCACGGAAAATTTATTTGGCCGAGTGGCGGGCCCATCGCGGACTGAGCCAAGACGGCCTCGGCGAGCGCCTCAACCCGCCGGTGGCCGGCATGACCGTCTCGCGATGGGAAACCGGCGTTTCCCGAATGTCCGATCAGGTGATGGCGGCCGTGGCCGAAGCGCTCGACGCCGAGCCCCAAGACCTTTACCGGCATCCGAAAACGGAAAGCGCCGATGCGCTGATGCGTGAGGCGCCAGACGACCTGCGGGACGCAGCCATGCGCGCGGTCGCGGCGATCATAGGGCGGCGGGGATGAAACCGACGGCCGCCATTGGGGCCCTGTGCTTTGCCCTGGGCGGTTGTGCGTCCGATGCCGTTTTGCTCGAGCAAACCCCGGTCGGAACCGAGACGATTGCCCAGCCCTATAAAACATTAGCTTCATGCGTTTATCAGCGGCTTGATGGGCCAGGCGTTGCCCAGGTCGACCTTGGGCCCTCGCCGATCGTCAAGATCCATGCCGACGGCGGCGGAGTGCGTTATTTCGAAGCGACCTTCACCGGCATCGGGCCCAAGACGACGTGCGTCGACATCACCACGGCGCGGACGATGTGGGGGCCCTATCCGGCCGGGGATCGCGTCAAGGCCGCTATTCAATCCTGCCGCTAGGTAAATCTAGGTTCGGAACATCCTGCGCAGGTGCGCCATTTTTGGCATAACATTTTTTGTCTAATTGGCTCTTGTAGCCTGCTAACATTTTCTGTATAGTTCTCCCACACGACGATTCACTGTGGGAGCGGGGAAGATGGGGACGTACCTTCTCGACATCGAGTGCAATCCGCATCTCGAGCTGGCGGCTTCGGAAAGCTTCGTCAGCGACAACGAGCGCGCCTGGCTGCGGTTCGTCCGCAAAGTCGAACATCGCATCGGCCATGGTCTTGACGGCAATCAGGACGTCGACGGTTTCAGCCTTGATGAAGCCTATGGCGCGTTCGAGGGCGGCGAGACGGCGGCGGATTACGCCGCAGAGGTGATCGATGACGATTGCGCCAACGCGGCAGCGTTCGGCCCGGCGCTATACGCCATCCCGATCGAGAGGGCCTCCTGATGCGCGCCCCTCGCGATCTTAGCGCCAGCCAGTTCAAAGCCGAACTCGCGCGGCATGGTTTCAAGCACGAATTCTGGGGCTGGTTCGTCGACACGACCGGCGTGGCCCCCACCACCAAGTTCGGCGGCGTGTACCGCAGTGACGGCACCTGTCTGCGGCGCAAGACGCTGGCACGCCTGATCCATCAGCGCGCCAAGACGGCCGCCGACGCCGCCAAGCAAGCGAGGGCTGCCTGATGCCCTCCGCTCTCGCCACATGGTCGAGACAATCGACACCGCGCGATCTCGCTATCCGCGCCTTCTGGTCTCCGACTCATCCTCTCATCACGCGATTTCAGCGTGCCAATCCGGCGAAGGCAAATCGCTTCGCGTTATCGGAATTGATCACCTACGCCGAGACGGCGCCACTCGGGACGCTGATGTATTTTGAGCGAGTGGAGGCGGCGTGATGGCCCTCTGCAAATTCCCTTCCCCGACCGATAGGGCCGTCCCCACCGGCATTACTCACCTGTCGGTCACGACCGGCGCGGCCGTTCCCCCGGCTGCGCCGGTTTCTCTGGAGAGGTGAGCAATGTCGAATCTTGCGCGCGCCCTCAGCTATATGCCCTATCGCCAGAACATCGTCACCATGCGTGACGGGACAGTCTTTGAAGTCGACGACGAAGGCCACGTGCTCGATCCGCAAATCCCTTCGATCGTGTATGTCGATTTCGACGAGATAGACGACGACACTGCAGCCGAGTTGCAAACGATGCACGGCTTTTCCGACGACGACGCCGAGCCCGCCGATCACAACATCTTCGACATGCTTGTGCCGGGCTGTCCGGCACGGCCGGAAGGGCTCGATCATGAATTCACCGGGCCGTTCGGCCGATGCCGTCATTGTGGCGGGAGGTGAGGACCATGAACCACATGATTGCATTTGCCAACATCGTGCTCGGCGTTTTCGGCCGACGGATCATTCGTAGTTACATCGGGCATTGGTACATCGACTCCAGCGGCAGATCAACGCGTCGCAAAATCTTCATCGGCCATCGTCTAGCGCGACGCGAAGAGTATGAGGGGCTTGCTGAGAGCGCGACCGAACTAGACCGTTTTGTCCAATCCCATAAAGACGAAATCAACGCGCGCCAGCATTGTCGCGGGAGGTGAACGATGGTTATGCGCCCACTCGTTTCCTGCCAGCATCTCGACAACTGGTTTAGGTGTCGAGTTCATCCCGCACATTGGTCTATTCGTTGGCTTGTGCCTAAGGGCCGCGAACTTTGCGTTTTCTGCGCCGCAACGACGCCGCAAGACGGCGAGATCGAGTGCGCAGACATAAAACCAAAACAACCGGATTTTCCGCGACCATCGCCGCCGAGCAGCGGATCAGCAGTACGACCCCAGAGGCCCGCGCGATGAGCCTCACCTTAAAGTAGCGCGAGGAATGAAGATGACGGACGACAATGTCACGCACCTTGACGACTTGCGGAATAAAACCGCAAAGGTCGCGATCATCAAAATGCCGCCGCAGCCGGCGCCGCGCAAGGGACCATTTACGGTTCGCGTTTCCGACACCTATGGCGCGATGTTCGAAGTCACCTTTCCGGATCACACGGGCGAACTTCCAATGGATAGCCCGATCCTAGCGACGCCAGGAGAAAGCAACCTGCTTGTGAATCTGCTCACGTCCGCGTTGCGGATTTTTGTGAGATATCGATGCTGATGAGCCTCACCTCCCGCCAGCGCGAGGAACTATACGACCGCTGCCGCGGCGAGGCCGAATTCCCGACGTGCAACATTTGCGGCGGATTGATCCTCAAAGGACAGCGCTGGCACGAGAGCCACGATCCATTGACACCCAGAGCGATCGGCGGCGAGGTCACTGGCATCGCCCATGAGCGCTGCAACCTAGATCACGCGGCGAGGCACGACGTTCCACTGATCGCCAAGGTTAACCGCCAGCGTCAGCAAGACATCGGTGCCTATGTGAAGGCGCCGACGTCTAGGCCGATGCCGGGCTCGAGGCGATCAGGCATCAAGATTTTCATGGATCGTCGCAACCATCCGCCCGTCTTTCGCGATTCCGGCAAGCCTTTATGGGGGGCGAGGTGAACAGCCACGCCATCCGCATTTCCTTCGGAAAGCGCAAACGGTCGATTGCATTGGAACGCACGTTCTGGAATCACCTCCGACGCATTGCCTCCGAACAGCACAAACCGTTGCCGAATTTAGTCTTAGAGATTGCCAACCTTTACCCAGCGACGGCACTTCGATCAGCGCTTCGACTTTACGTATTGTCAGACCTATCGAAGAAGGCGTTTCGGCCACCACCGGCGCCACCGTTCGTTGCCACCGGAACGGCGGGGTGAGAGGGATGCAGCTCACCGCCGCTTTGATCGCCGATAAATACGGATTTACCCCTAGACACTGGATACGGCAGGCCGCCTCCGGACATATCCCCGGCGCCCGTCAACCCTCTGGACCTGGAGGCCATTGGCTGTTTGACTCGGCTGAGTTCGAATCTTGGTGGCGGTCCCGAAAGCGTGAGGTGGCGTCATGGCCGGGCTATACCGTCGCGGCAAAGTGTACTGGGCGCGCGCCCAACGTCAGGGCCGAGAGCACCGGATCAGCCTCAAGACAAAGGATCGATCAATTGCTGAAAGACGTCTTAGGCAATGGCTCGGCGACCTCGAGGCGATCCGATGGGGAGACAAGCCGCGGCGGACCTATGACGAGACGTCCGAGCGGTTCATCCGTGAACACCTGACGACGCTCAAGCCAGGCGCCGCCAAGCGCTATGGCGTCAGCCTCAAGAACCTCGCTCTGCAGTTTGGCGGCAAGACGCTCGACCAAATCGGCGGCGCGACCCTATCGGAATTCGAGACCAAGCGGCGCACCGACGGCGTCACCGCCGGCACCATCCGCCGGGATCTTGCCTGTCTGTCATCGATGCTCACCAGCGCGCAAGACTGGGAGTGGATCGACGACGGCGCCAACCCGATCCCCGCCTATCTGCGGCGCCGGGCCAAGCGCGGTCTCAAGGAGGCGCCAGGCCGCACCCGCTATCTGACCAAAGCCGAGGAAGCCGTCTTGATCGACGCGGCGACGCCCGTCGGCGCGCTCACGAAGGCCGGCAAGCAGTTTGGCAAGCCCACCTGTGCGCGCGAGACGATCACCCTGTCGATCGACACCGGGCTGCGGCGCGAGGAGCTGTTCAGCCTCACATGGTCTCAGATCAACCTCAAGGCGGGAACCATCACGACCACCACCAACACCAAATCCGGCCGCGCGCGCCTCGTGCCGTTGCCGGCGCGCAGCCGCACAATTCTCGGCACAATCCCCAGGCACATCGAAACGCCCTATGTATTCGTCAATCCAGACACCGGAGAGCGCTTCGTGCAGCAGAACAAGGGGCTCGCCGCCGCCGCCCGCCGCGCCGGCATCAAAGACCTAAAATGGCACGATCTCCGCCGCACCGCCGGCTGCCGCTGGCTGCAGCGCGACGGCAAGACAATGGCGGAGGTATCATTGATGCTCGGCCATTCCAGCATTGTCGTGACCGAGGAATGCTATGCGTTCCTCGAGCCCGAAGCCGTGGCAAAATCTCTCGGCGCCGGCACAAAAACAGGCACATAGGACAGCGGACTTTTTGTCATTCTCAAATGAAAACAACTCGCTAGACTATCAGCGTAGCGGACTCTGACTCCGTCGATCTAGGTTCAAATCCTAGTTCCCCAGCCACCGTTTTTAATTGAAATCATTATCATTTTTCTCCGGATCAGCCGGCGGACAAGGCCGACAAACGCGAACAGACAGCGGACATCGGACACACAGAAGTCGGCACAATCGACGCAATGCATGTTCGCATCCGTTCACCTTCTGGTGCTGATCGGCCGGCACCTGGGGGCTTCCACCGTCGCCCGGTTGCACGAGCTCCAGTTATGGGAGAAAACCCATGATCGGAGGCAAACGGCTGAGGATGCGGGCCATGAGGTCAGTGATGATCTTATGCTCCCGCACCACCATTGGTTCCGCATTTATCCCTTGACAGCAAGTACTGTTCGTGGTGGGATATCCCTCAACCGCAGGTGAGGGAATTCCGATGGCCCGCTACACCCTTCAGCAGTTCCAATCCGAATACCCCAATGACGAGGCATGCTTGGCCAAACTCATGGAGGTGAACTACGGCGGTACCGAAATTACATGCCCCGGATGTGGCGTTCAGCACGCCAAATTCCACGCCATGACCACCCGCAAGGCCTACGCTTGCCAAGAGTGCGGCCATCACATCTACCCGTGCGCCGGCACCATCTTCCACAAATCGAGCACGCCGCTGACGAAGTGGTTCTTCGCCATGTACCTGATGACCAGCACGCGCTCAGGCGTGGCCGCCAAAGAGCTAGAGCGGGCGCTGGGCGTGACTTACAAGACCGCGTGGCGAATGGCTCATGAACTTCGAAAGCTCATGGGCAGCGCAGATTATGCCGGCCCGCTCGGCGGCGAAGGCAAGCACGTCGAAGTCGACGAAACTCTAGTTGGTGGGCAGGCTCGCCGCCACGGCAAGGGGAAGGGCCGGCGAGCAAAGAAAACCATTGTCATGGGCATGGTGGAGCGCGGCGGGATGCTTCGATCCGGCCCGGTTCCGGATGACCGCAACTTTACGTTAGAGCCGGTGATCCTTGAGAACGTGATCCCTGACACCGTAGTCACGACCGACGGCCACACGTCCTACCAAAATCTCGGCTTGACCTATCAGCACACGGCCGTCCGCCATTCTGAGAAGGAATACGTTCTCGGAAAGCACCACACGAACACGATCGAAGGACACTGGTCGCACTTCAAGCGCGCGATCAAAGGCACGCACGTCCACATTTCATCGAAGCATCTGTGGAAGTACTGCGCAGAGTTCAACTATCGGCGCAATTATCGCACGTCGCACGCTTTCATGTTCAATCGGCTTGTGGGGGCTTTCGCGCTGCCACGCCTACAAGACGCGTGAAATCCTCTTGGTGCGTGGGGTTCGCATCGCTGGAGGAATCGCCCTCCTGCTCAGTAGCGGACGTCAATGTGACGCCACTCTTTTTGGATACCTCAAAAAGATCTTTCCCTATTTCGTCTGTGATCTTCATAAGCTCCGTTCCTAGAATTAGGTCGTTCAGTTTCCAACCGGGAATCACGCCCATCATGCCGCTGTTCGAGCGGACGTACCAGTCGTGCATCGGCTTGTCGGTTGCCCCGGTTCTGACACGTTCACGATCACCGAAGTAACAAAAGCTCACGCCTAAAAGGATCGGCCCAAATCCGAAATCCATGTTGCGACGTTTCCTGCGCAGCATTGGAAATTGCTGAAAGAGAGATTCTTGAGCATCGGCGCTGTAGCGTTCAAGTCGCGCTTGAGGAGGAACGTACAAGAATACAGGCGATCCGCTATATCCGGAGAGCGAGCGCACTTCGACCAAAAAGCAATCCTGCCGAAAACCGTCGTCCATTAAAATCGGCTCAACCGGCATTTGAGAGATGTTCCCAAATCTCAAAGCGGGAATATTTATCTTCGCTCCCTCACGACCGATAAACCGTCCAACTGTGAAGACCTCATCTCCGATGCCGATATCGAGGCCCTCAATCGAGCTTCTTGTTACACAATTAAGCCCGCCAGCATCCATGTACGGATATGGATGCAACGGAGCTAAGCCGAGAGGATAAACGGCAAGGTCATCGCCGGCCGGATGATAAATCCAGTTCCGCTCATCGAGCGTGAACGTGTCCATTTTGCCGGACTTGGTGTTGCTGCGGACAACCGAATTTCCGGCCTCTGCAACATGCTTATTCGTCACAAGGCACAAAAACGTCGTGACGACTTGGTGGTCCAGATTCGCGACCGGCGAACCGATCAGAAATCCCGTTCCACCGATGCGTTCGCCTTTTTCGGCGGCATCTTCGCACGGATAAAGGTAGACGACGCAATTCAGATATCGCTCGTCTAGGCGCGGCATGTCGCGGACCCACATCTGAAGGGGGTAACCACGTCTAGAGTACCGCGTTTCGAAATGCCCGCTACGGGGTTCGGAAGGCATCATGTGTCAACTCAACCCTTACTTGGCGTGAGGGGATACACGGGATTGGTTCACATGCGACGCGCACGCGGGCGACACCCTCAGCGGGCCGACCTTGATCGCGCCATTCAATCATGGTGATGATGCATTGCACCGCTATCGCGTCGTCGTGCTCGGCAGCGATCTGCAGCATCACATCAAGACTATCGTCGCGCGGCAGTGCGCAGGCCGGCGATGACAGAATAAGCGCGATGAAAAGCGCGATCGTTCTCATCTGCTATGCCGCTCCTCTACCATGTGCCGCTTAGCGGCTCTTTCGGATCAAGCTTGTCGTTCGGGCTGAGCGGACGGCAAAGCTTCGCGTCCGCCGGCAAAAGCACATCGTGGCCGTCGATGACATGGCGGACCATCAGCGGGCCAGTTTGCGTTGCGCGGAGCAATTCGGAACCGTGAAGGTACGTCCCGTCGCAATCAAAAACGCGGTCGCCCTCAACGCGCGACACACGATAGTCAGCCCACGAATGTCCGCATCGCTGATACGACACTGTATCGCCAACGCGGATTTCTTTGCCCGTCATGTCCTTTGCCATGTCCTGCGCTCCTCAAGTTTCGCTGATGCCGGCGAACTCCATCGCCGCGCTGATGTCGTCGAGCCAGCACCCAAGTTCGGGGCACTGCTCTTTCATGTAGCCGCGCACATCGTTCGGGACACCCTCCCAAGCGTCGAGCATTGGCCCGATCATCGGCATCACGGCCTTGGCCTGCGCCTTGCGTAAGTCCGCGCGCTCTTTCTCAACCTCACGATTCGTGGGCGCCGATCCTCGGTGGCAGTGTGGCATGACGGCCCTCCTATCGATCAATATCGATCTTGAAGTGAATGCGGCTCCAACCGCGTCGGCCGCTGTACCAAACCATCAACCAACAAGCTGCGATGCCGACAAGAAACCCGGACATGAACAAGACCATCGGCCGGCGCTCCGTTAGTTTCGCTGATGAATCCAGTTGATGAGCAACCACCAAAACCACACAAACGCGACGATAGCAGCGCCAGCAAACATGCCGTCGCCAAATCCTCTAGCGTATTCAGCCGCCGCTAACATTTTGGTCGCTCCTATAGTGACTCGGTTTTGAACACGAACGGCAACCCGCAGTGCCGACAAGCCGTCGGCTGGCGCACCCGCCATTGATGCGGCGTTTTGCAGCGCGGGCACATGACCGCCGAAAAGTCTTTCGACCCCATGTCGATGCCGACAAACGTCGCCCGCGCGAAATTTCCGGTCGCCGCGTCCAACAACCCCTCGATGATCTTGTCAGCGGACATCCGATCCTCCCCTACTGTTCGTATTTCTTGAAGGCCGCGCGGGCGATGGCGCGGCAATAGCGCGTGTTCGCCCAGCCCATGGGGCGATACCATCCGAGACGGTAGAGCGGCAACACCGCCCACTGCATCCAGTCCCAGAACCTCACCATCGGGTCCGCTCCTCTACCTTAGCCCTGACGCGGGCTGTGGTTGATCTCTGCGCTCGCCTTCGCACCGCCCCAACTGAGCATGTTGCCGCGCACGGCGCGCTTGGCGATCTCGATGCCGCGCGCCTGTCCTTCCTTGTCGATCATGTCGAGGGCGATCTTGCGAGCGAGGTGGGTCGCCATGCCGGCTTGCGTCTCCATGTTGACCGGCATCAGCCAAAGCAGGCCGTAGATGATCTCAACGTTGGCTTTCTCTTGATCGGTCACGACCCAGCTCCTCTAATGACTCGGCGGCGCCGGCAACGGCTGCCAATGCGTCGGGTTGAACGGGTGCTCCGGCGCCAGCTCGTTTACGCTGGTATAGAAGCCGGGTTCCTCGGGATCGTCGAACCAATGCACCACGGTTGGTGGGTTTGTGTTGTTCGTGAACCTGATGCCGATCGGAAGGCGATAGGCCAGGATGTGCGATCCGTCGCGCGGCGCTGTTGAGATTGGTCGCCAGTCCATCCGGCCCTCCGTTAGTTTGAGTTGGGGATCGGATGCAGCTTGCGCCACTCCGACCGCTCTTTGTCCGTCTTAGACCGCCAGCCAGGAAACCAGTGATTGATTGCCGGCGCGCTGATTGCCTTGGTCACTTCCTTTTTCTTTAACTTGTAGGTGACCTCGATCTGTTCTGCGATGCGAGAGATCGGCGTATTCGTGGTCAGCAGCATCTTTTCGATCTGCTTGAACTGCGCTCGCGACATCCGAACCTGCCGGCCGAGAGGAACGCCGCGCTCTTTGAGCCGCGCCATGCCGGCCTTGGTCCGCTCGACTGTCATATCGCGCTCTAACTGCGCAAGACTGGCGAGCATGTGCAGGTAGAACTTGCCGAATGGCGTGCGCGTATCGAGCTGTTCGGTCAGGCTGACGAGGTTCCACTGTTCCTTGCGGAACTCCTCCATAAGGTCGATTAGACCCTTCACGTCCCTGCCGAGCCGGTCGAGCTTGTAGACCACCAAGGTCCATCCGGGGCGCCCTCGCATCAGCATGAGAGCCAAGCGTAGCTGCTTCCGGTTCATCTTGGCACCGGAGCCAGTATCAACGAAAAGGTTGTTGTCCGGAATGCCGCGCTTTTTCATGAGCGCGATCTGCATGTCCGCGCTTTGGTCGCTGGCCGAGACACGGCAGTACCCAACTTCCTCTGTCGGGTCTGGTTCATCCATGGCGTCCGCCGGTAGCGGGCCGGCGGCTCCGTTCCATTTCCGAATCGTTTTCAACGCTTTAGAAGCCTTGACCATAGCAACGGTGACCGTTTCTGTGCTATCAAGCTATTTTTAGCTTACCTTTCCTACTTTATTTTTGACATCCTGTCAAGTTGGTGCTATGGAACGTTCGAACCAAAGATGGGGGCCCGAGCCATGCCGTATCAGCCATCCGAACGCTTCGTTGGCGATGTGGCGGACGCGTTCGCCGAATGCAATTGCCTCCGCATCGAGAACGAGAGCCTACGCGCTCACGCTACTCACGAGCGCAGCCTTGGCGCCGAAGGGCCGATGATCGAGTTGCAGAGTGCTCGCCAATGCATCGCGCGACTTGAGGAGGCGTTACGGGAGATTTCTTACCGCTACGCCGACCAAGACATGAGCCATGTAGATTTTCGTGTCCGCGCCAAGCAAATTGCGGATGAAGCTCTCCAACCGTAGAGGCCGGCATGAGCTACTGGAAACCGATAGACACAGCGCCCAAGGACGGGACGCGCATCCTGTGCCAGAACAAATTCGGCGACATCAGCCACGCCAAATGGCTTGACGGAGATTCCGACGACAACACCATTGAGTGTTGGTGGAGCGAACAGGCTGACGACGAGTGGCACCCACTGTGGTGGGCGCCAGCGCTACCCGAACCAGATCAACCGTAGGGGCCGGAAGGCCGCAACAGGAGACTATCATGAGCACGCACGACAAGAATGGACGGCCATGGGCACAGATTTCAGGTCTAAAAGAGGGCAGCCCGATCGAACTCGATGACGGGTTTGATTGTCAGCGAAAAGGCGCTCACATCGTCCACGCCGATGACGCTGGTCGGCTCTATTTCAACTGCCGCTCGGGTCGACACCACCTGGACGGCCAAGCCGATGATGGTGAACATTGCGTTGGTATTTATCACGGACAATCATAGGAATTTAGATTGTGGCGAGCGCCCTGGACCGTCCTCGCTCGCGGTCATCTTGTAAGCTAGGCACTCCGCAAGCCGCCGAGGCGGGCCACAGCGTCTCAAACATAGAGGCCGGAACCATGAGGGGGCTTATCGCCATGGGATTAATATCAGTGCTGTTTGGGTGTTCCGATGGCAGATCAGAAGAGACATCGTCGGACGATGTTTCGCGAGCAGCGCTGACAATCGTGTGGCCTTTGCCCGAATGCAATAAGTCTTGGAGCGGAGGAACGATGTCCCAATGCGATGTCGCACAAAAGCGTCTTGATGATCGGCGGGAAGAGTTCAAAAGTTTTGAGCCGGCGTGGATGCGGAAAGCCATAGAGCATTGGTTCGATTATGCTCAGAGAAATATCAACGAGGCTCGCGAGGATTGCCGCACAAACAAAAGTCGAGCCGAACTGGATGCATACGACCGCCGCCGGAAGGCGGAAGCTGAACGCACAAGAATGGTGCTGAAATCAATTGGAAGGTAGAGGCCGGCTCACGGCGTCGCCCACACGGATGCGATGATGACCAGCGCCAGCGATCCAATGAGAATCGCGAGCAAAGTGGTGCGGGTTACACCAGTCGATCTCACCGACCTTCAACCTCGAGCGTCACTCTCGCCAATCCTTTTGATCCTATCGCGCGCGCTGCGGTCGGTGTGAGATCGATCACCCTTCCCTTTTTGAACGGCCCGCGATCATTGATCCTCACCACGACCGATCTTCCGTTGGCGCGATTTGTCACCTTCACACGCGTTCCGAATGGCAATTTTGGATGCGCGGCCGTTAGCGCATTAGCGCGCACTCGCTCGCCGCTGGCTGTTCGTGATCCACCTTCGGAATAGTGCCCGCTGTAGACCGATGCGATTCCGGTTTCAGCGCGCGCGGGCGCGATGCCGGCGAGCATGGCCAATGCGATGATGATGGATTTCATGAAATTGAATTTCGTCATTGAAACGAAAAAGCCCGGCCGGGTGGCTACCCCCGACCGGGCTTCTCGCGAAGCCACGCGAGGTTCATGTGTTACGTGGCTTCAGACATCATCGCCACATACCGACATATGCAGCAATCGCCGCGCCGATCAGCAGCGCGATCATAACGACAATATCTGCGTCGAGATCGTGCAGAACGGGTGCGGGAACGGTCACGTTACACCTCACATCGACGCAACACGATGATGTCGCGAGTGATGCCGCTTATGTCCTGATCGGTCATCATGTGGGGGATTGGCGATCACGGCGTCGGCGACCGTCCACATCTTGCTCAGATCCTTCGGACCATTCGCAGTGATAGTTGGCTTGAGCACGCGCGCGACCGCGCGGCCTGTCACCGGCACGCCCTGATAATGATTGAACTCGGCGCGGTTGCTCGGACCGTAGGGATTGAATACGCCGTTTGCTTTCGCGATCCTGTAGAACCGGATGGCCGTTTTCGATCCCGGCCTTCCAATCCCAGCGATATCGCAGGCGAGTCCATAAGCGTGCAGGGAATTGAACTTGTCGCGATAGCCGCCAACGCCGAACGCAGGCGGCCGATAGCAGGAGAAGGGCTGCGCCTCGATGCCATTAGCTCGAGCCTGCTTGATCGTCGCCGCGAGATTTTTCGCGAAGGTTGGATGCAGTCGGCCGATGGCGACACTCAGCCCCTGCCTCGTCATCGTTCCTCCTGGCCGCGCCGTGGCGACTAGAAACGAACGAAACCCGTCCAGAATGTTTCCGATCAGCACGTTCGCCTGCTCGAGCACCGGTGGATCATCCGATGCGGTCTCCTTTTGGAGATCAGCACGCGCATTTTGCTTGATCGCAGAGAACGCCGCAGACAGATCACGCACCTCGAAATGTCCGAAGTCCGCATGGCGCCAGTCGCCGCCGTCGACCAGACCCCATCGATGAGCAATGCGGCTGATCGATCCTCGCGATACCGCGGAAAAACAGGCACGGTCGACGACGTTCCGCTTGAACTGGCAGACGTCGATCGCCCGCCCGCATGGATGCAGGCTATCGGGAACGATGCACCGGCCGGGACGGATTCCGCCCATGAATTTTATCCGGGCGCCTGCGTCCTCGATATCGTTCAAAAAGCCCTGGAATGCCGGCGCGACGGCCGCGGCGACGTGCGCCGTTTTGCCCATCTTTCGCGAATGAACAGTGGCAGCGCGGAACTCGCGAGAAGATTCGCGATGATGCCTGTAGTGACGATGATCACGAACATTCCGACCTTGAAAGTGCCGGCGAGACTGCGCCGCTGCCTTTCGTGTCGGCGGCTCATATCCGCGCACGTCGCAAGTGTGCGGATATCGCTGATCGCATTCGATAGCGCCTCCGACGGCATACTCGGAAGATCGCTTGACCACTTTTGCATTTGAATTCGTCGAGAAAGTCACAAGACAAATAGCGGCGAGAGCCGCGATCATCGTGGCCTTCATAATCCACCCGTGCTGTTGTTGAAGGGAACGCAGAAGTTTGGCCGCCTAGCGGCGGTCTTGCTCTTGTCGCACGCCTTGCTCGATACCTGCGGCGGTTCCGACTGCGACACCTTCACGCTTCGCAGCAGCTTCAAGCCTGACCGTCAGGCCGTTGGTCGCGGTGTGGACTTCCTCGACGCGTGCGCCCACCTGATCGATTTTCGCAGACGTTCTCATAGAAGCTCTGAACGCAGCTAAAGCCAAAAACATGCCGCTGACCGCCGCGAACAACGTCGCGAGCGACGTGATGATGGCCACGTGTTGTTCGATGGTCATGGCAATCTCGATGATTTGATTTCAAAGTGTGTAATTTTGAGCATCGCCACGGCACAAAAAGCGTATGAAAAAGTTGATCACGAGGAGAGGAGTGCCCCATGCTCCGAGACCTTATTCAGCAAACCCCGCCTTATGTTGTCGCCATGCTGGCGGCAGTTGTAGCTGTGGCGGCGTGGTTTCTGATAATGACGATGTGGGATCAATACCTGCACGATGATCCGACGTCGTGATTCCGAGGCGACCTTTGATCAGCGCGACGTCCAGCGCGACAGCGTTTATTTTTCCCTGTATCGCCTCGAATTTAGCCGGGACGTCTAGCTTTTCGTGGCTCTTCCAATCCGCATAAATTCCTCCCGCCCAAAAAAGTCCGCAAGCAAGAGCAAATGCCGATCCGACCGGTATCAGCGTTTTCCTATCTAAAATGCTTGCCGGGCGTTCACTCATTTCAACCCGCCCCCAGTAGCCGAAAGGCGGTCAACGTGCTTGAATTCCACTGCCATCATGATCCCTCAGGCTTTGATCGTGGTGGTAGGGCTGGCCGACTAGCTGTATCTGGTCGGCTGGCCCGCTAGTTTTGGATGCCCTGCCTCATAGCCTGCCAAGCAAGACGAGGATCAGCACCACGACGACGATCAAGCCGAGCCCGCCACCGCCGTAATATCCGGTGCCGTAGAACGGGCCACCCCCGAACCCGGAAAACCCACCCAGTAGAACAACGACGAGGATGATCAGCAGAATCGTTCCGAGCGACATAGCGTGTGTCCTTGTGTGGATATGCCTGGCGTAAACTTCTCATAAGAGAGGTGCGCGCTGTTCACCGTTTTACTTGGCAGAAGTGCTGGCCGGCGCCGCGGACGTAATCGGAGGGACGACGGCGATCTGCGGAACCTTTGCACACAGGTCGTGCAGGCTCGGGATCAGCAATGGGACGGGAGAGGCCGCTTGCGCCGTGGCGCTCGCATCCGCGAACACCTGTGTGCAGTGGACGTTGGTGCAAAGCTGGTTCGTCGCGATCTGCGCCAGCCGAAATGCTTCCAGGTCCATCGCCAGATGTAGCGTCAAGGGGATCGGATGCGCCTTCACGATGTCGCCATAGGACTTGAGCGCCATAAGGCACTGCTGTCCGTGACCGTCCTGAATGGCTGGGATCTGCGTCGACAACGTGATGGCGCCGTCGATGTCCTCGCCGATGAATGCCGCGATGTCCTGAAACGGCTTCAGCAGCGGATTGGCTGTGCCACCGGACTTCACGGCGTCTCCGGTCACGTTCGCGTCGTTCCTCTGAGCAATTCCTCGCAGCGTGTTCCCAACACTTTGCGCGGATGCCGGCGCGACAAGCAGCGCCAGTCCAATCGCCACAAGCAGAACAGGAACCGCAGCCTTTGTCACTTCCGCCACGGCCTGCGCGGCAATTGCCGGGGTGACGCTCGATGGTGTCGCTGCATCGACCCGCTCGGCCGTCGGCGCCGCAGGAACGGCGATGCCGGCAGATCGCAGCGCAGCCGCGCGATCGAGCGCCTTCATCTTCCAGACTTCCAGCCGGGCGATCATGACGGGCTGGACGTACTGCGTCCACACGTCCCAGCAAGCACTTCCTAGGGCAAGAACCACGCCTCCGCCGATGGAGGCAAAACTCTCGATGCCGCTTGACTGCATAATTCCGTGGTTCGCCAACCAACCACCCGCGCCCACCAGAGCGACGCGCGCCGCCGCCGTGAGAGCCGCCGCCAAAACAGATTTCGTGTCCATTTTCAAACTCCCGGTATCTGCATGTGAGTGCTCATGATGAGCAGGAGGTCGCGCGGATCTACCAGATGGGCCGGCGCCGCAAGGCGCCACCGGAACCAGCCGCTCGCGCGCAACGCGAGAGAGACCACCGCCGAGCAGATCGAGTGATCGAACGAGTGCTCGTGCTCGGGAAGAAGGAATCCGATGATCGCCTTGAAGTCGTAGGGCTGACCTATTTTGCTGACCATGAAATCGTGAAACTTGCGATCCTGGTCAGGAGTGGCGTCGATCTTGAGAAGCAGTTCGCACAGCCCCTCGGGAAACACGTCAGCGTCATAGCCAGGAGGAAGTCGCGCGATCTGCCCATCGGCGTAATGCAGCGGCCGTGCGCGCACCCCTCCGTCGATATGCGCGCCGATGTAGCTCTTACCGTCCTCGCTCAGGGCTTCGACGTGGCTCGGCGTGAACGGCATCGCCGTTTTCTCCTGCCACGCGATGGCTGTGCTTTCCCAACTGGTCCCGCGAATGAAACGGATGATCATTGGTCATTGCCCCTGCGGAACTTTTGCAGCAGCATCAAGCCCCGCCTTGGCGAGCTTAGCGCTGAGACTAGCGATGCCATCGGCTGGGATGCGGCTTTGAAACATCGCCGGCACGTAGGCTTTGATCTCTTCCTTGAGGTCCGCAAGGATGGCGGAAGTAGCGGCGGCGTATTGCTCTTTGGTCGGGGTCATTGGTTTTGATCCTATGGGGTTTGGGGGTGTGCGATATTGATAGCGGCGAGGTGATCAGTTCACACCCATCGCGCGCTTCCAGGTCCGCAGCCAGCTTGCGCGCTGATCAGCGCCGATCTGTCCGCCATTGAGATGTTGCGTGACCTGGTGAAGATCGTCCTTTTGAGCCCATGGCAAGCAGCCGCAAAGAACGAAGTCTGCAACGCCGCATTCCAGCGCGTGCGCTGGATCGCTAACGAGTTCGGGATGATTGACGACGTCCAGCCCAGTCTTGGCCGCGAGCCTTTCGTAGCCTTCCCGGCCGGTCGTTTGCGACAAACCCCTGCCGATGAAGTTGCGGCCGTCATGGGTGCCGGGACGGTTGCCCATGCGATGGCCATAGACGCTATCGATCAGCTTTCCAGCGAAGTCTGGATCGCCCTCGAACGAGCCGATCGCGCGATAGACGTCGGCAACGTTATGAAAGCGGCTCGGCCATACCTGCACAGCACGCGCAGGCGAATAATGGATATTCTCCACCATGTCATTGCCAGCGCCGCATTCGTGGCTGAATTGCGCCATCGCGTGAGCAACGACGATGTCGGACGTCAGGCCGTATTTCGGAAAGACGGTGGGAGCAGCGTCGGCGATGCCTTTGACGAGACCGGGCACCTTTACATCGCCATGCGGCCACAGAGAACGGAGCATTGCTTCGGTGAACATGCCGATGACTCCTTGGTTTATGTAGGAAAAGCGGCAGCCGCGACCTCACGCCCCCCCCTGCTTCAAGGGAGCGCCCGCCACTAGGGCGGAGAGGGTCATGGGGTTTTTCTTTGGGACTTTGCGGAGTAGACTAGCCGTCCCTTCAATGAGGCTCGGCCATGAACATCGCGGAATCTCAATATCATCGAATATCATATTCACAATTTGGGGAAGACATCATTGTCGAACATTTATTCCCGACACTCGAACATGGCCGCTATCTCGATGTCGGGTGTTACCACCCGCATCGATTTTCGAACACAGCGCTGCTGCATCGGCGCGGATGGCGGGGGGTCAACATCGACGCGAACTCGAAGGCGATCGATATTTTCCGTAAGGTCCGACCCGACGATTACAATCTGAACGCCATCGTTAAACGACCGAATGAAGCGGCCAGATTTTATATTTTCGGAGATGATTGCGCGAGCAACACAGCATCAGTGCAATTTGCCAAGGCACAGGCTGAGAATGCGCACATTCCATTGCCGGCCCCGATCGATGTTGAACAGTTGGCGCTTGCGGTTATCATAGAGCGCTATTTCGGCTCGCAACCAATTCACTATCTCAACATCGACGTGGAAGCTACCGAACTCGCGGTTCTGGATTCAGGGCGATGGGAGCATGACCGGCCGTGGCTAATCTCTATCGAGGATGGAGCGTTCCTGTTCGATGAGCCGTCCAGTTCAGAGATTTATAGGTTCCTAACGTCTGTCGACTACGTGATGTATTCACGCTGCCACGCCACCAGCTTTTTTGTTGACCATAAATTCTGGAAGTATGTCCAACATGGCGGAAGCTTCGAACAAGCAAGCCTTTAAGGCGCTGTTCTCGTTATCGCATAACCATATGTTCCCGTGTCGGACGTAGCGCATTTCACTGTAAATTGCGTGCCGTTTGGCGGTACACTTACCGCCGGTGGCGTCGATATGGTTCCACCCGCCACCTGCAAACTGATGGCAATCACATCGGCCGTCGTTGCAAATGTATTGGCGACATTAATACTGCCTCCACTTGTGCAAACGAACGTTCCGGTTGATCCATTCGATCCCTGCTTAAGCACGATCGTGTTAGTCGCCCCTAGGGATACTAACTTTCCTAGGTTGTCGAACCGCCACCTATCAGAGCCGCCGACGTTGAACACGAAATTATTCGTGCTGTCGCCGGCCATCGTGATCTGGCCAGAGCCGCCCTGAATATACCCGGTACGCGCGCCAGAGTTCGTCGTGTAGAATGAAAGGAACCCGTTAGTGCCTTCCAGGCGCATTGCCTCTCCGGTGTTTTGCATGACCGGAGGGGCCGAAAATATCTGACTATTCGTTCCCCAAGTGTGCGCAGTCGAGAACACGTCAGCATTAAGCATCGCGCTCGTGACTTTGGTCGAACCGATCGCAGAAGCGCCGGCCGCTGTGAACGTCACGTCGCCGGTGATGGTTTTCCAAAGCGGTGCAGCACCGGTTTGGCCGACTATGAGCTGTCCGTTCGTTCCTGCCGCCATGGACACCGGAGGATTAGCGGCTCCACCTCCGTAGATGGGACCATATTGCGTGAGCAGCGCGGACGTTCCTACCGCCGAGGTTGAGTTAAAGTAAGGAACGCCGCCGGACGTGAACGACGTTAGTCCTGTCCACGCTCCGACGCCGGCACCGAGGTTAAGGAAGGTTGCGCACGCCGCCGCCTCCGTCGCGTATCCCTTCACGCCGCAGATCACGTCGGATGAGTCTTGCCCGTTAAAAATAGATCCTGTAAAAGTTCCGACGACATAGATGTTGTTGTAGTAGTTCGCGCTTCCAGCCGTGGCCGACGAGAACTTAAACATATTGTCGAGCGTGCTCGACGTGAGAACGTTGCCGGCGGTGAAGTTCGTGACGATATTTGTTCCTGTGTAGTTCGGGCCAAGGACAAAGATTTGTGTGATCCCGCCGGCGGTCGTGTCAAGCGCATAGCCGCTGATCGTATTGCGCGACCACAGTCCTGTTGCGGCGCCAAGATGGAACGATAAAGCAGACTGCGAGAAATTAGCGACGATCGTATTTCCGGCCACGGCGCTCGCCGCTCCCACAGTTCCGTTAGTGTCGTCCACGCAGTAGTTAGCCGCGTTACGACACATGATCGTCAATTTGTTGTTCTGTGTCAGTGCGTCTGGATACCAAGCCGTGCGGTCGCCGTTAGAGGTTAGGTCGATCTTGCTGTCAAACAGATAACTCGTCACTAATCCGCCGCCGCTGTAGGGGTTGGCTCCGTTCGGTGCTTGGTGCGTGGTGTGCCCGGATGAAGTGATGCGCAGGTTAGCGCCGATCTGCTCGAACACAACCGCGCCCATGTTGATGAAGTCGAGCTTTGTCCCGCAGTCAGACCGTCCGTTATTGAAGGTCTCCAAATCTCCAATCGCGCGCAAACCATAAAGTCCGGCCCCCACGTTCCCATTGAAAACCACGCCATCACTGCAATTGTTGTGGGTGCGCACGGCGTTCATCGTCAGATCGGTGACGGCGTTGGCGTTAAACCCGTGGTAGGATCCGCCGGTGAAGCTGACTTTGTTCAGGACAATTGGCCCAGAGTTCTGAAAATAAGCGCCGTTCTGATAGCGGTCGCCCGCGGCCTGCTGGGTCTGGTTCGCGCCATTCCCGTCGATCGTCAATTCTTCCAGCGTGACAGGCAACTCGATTTGCGTGTTGGCGGTGTTGACACTCTCTAAAACGTTGTAGTTGCAGGATGCTGAGGCTTGCAAAACCGTCAGGCTTCGGCCAGAACCCTTAATGTAGGTCGGCGCTAGACCTGTGTTGATGGCTTGATTGTTGATGATGGCTGCGCCGTTCGACGCCGATTGCGCTCCCGTTCCGCACAGGCTGAACGTGCCCGATCCCACCGTGACTTTTCCGCGCCCCCACGACGCCTGAACCGCCGAGTTGAACGCGACTCGGTTCGTCGCCGCGCTTGCCGCCGCAGATGCACCCCACCAGTCGACGGGGAACTCATAAGCGGCCCCGTTGGCAAACGTCACGTCACCGGCAGAAAATCCGGAGAACGCTTGCGCAAGAGGTGCCAAAAACGGCCCGTTGATGGTCAGCGTGTAGGTCGACGCCTTGACTATCGATCCGCCAGCGACGACTTGAAGCGTGAGGGTGCTTGGGATCGTCAGGGACGCCGTAAGAGTTTCCGCGTCCGAGATACGCAACGTCGTCTGCGTCGATCCTATCGCAGTCACGGCGGCGTTGATATTCGCGTACCATGCCGGGTTGTAGTAACCGAGTGAGCTGCATCCCCATGCGCCAGTAGCGCGCACCCAAATCTGGCCAACCGTCGAATTGCAAAGATTATCGAACCACGTCGATGCGGTCTTAAACGTCGCCTGTCCTGCCCCGCTTGCCGGTCCCGTATAGACGGAATTCTGCGGCGCGACTTGCGCAACCGCGGACCCGATCACGAGCGCATATGAGAGTATAGCGACAATCGTCGCCTTCATCATGCGAAGCATGGTGATGGTTCCTTCAGAAGATAGTCAGGAGAAAATTGGGTTGGGGTTAGCGATCAGCCGACGCCGCGGGCCTCGATATTGCCAGCGCCGTCCGGAGTGAACGTGAATTCGCCAGCGTCGATCGTTCCGTCCCAATACGTCGCGCCGTTGATCGTGGCGCCCCCGGAACCGACAAACCTGCAGTTGTATGTTGCCCAGACGCGCGACGTGTCGCGCACCGTGAGCGTCTTCGTGATCCCTGCGGGGATAGTGACCTGACGTGCTTGCGGCACGGTCGGCTTGAGGCGAACGACGTCGTCCGTCACCAACAGTGTGACATTTCCGGACGTCGTTTCATCGCGGAACGTGACGCCGCCGGTCGGCACAAGCTTGAACCGCAATCCGTTTGCATCGACAATGCAATTGACGCCGTTATCCGCTGTCGTTGTATCGCTGGTGTCAATCTTGAACCAGCCACTGAGCGAAGCGACGAAAAGAAGCCCGTATTGCCCCAACCAGTCACCGTTTCTGATTTCGTCAGCGTCAGCGACTTCCATATTGGTTCTCTTCGCAAGCGCAATCACATCAGCTTTCGCGACGTTCGATCCGCTCGGATAGACGTCTGCGGCAGGATGTTTGATTCCAGCCATCAGGCAAACTCCAGGACGGAAAGGCGGCGGCGCGTAGGGGCAGAAGCCGGGGTGGGTGGAGTAGCTACAAGCAATCTGACTTTATAGACGTGATTTGATGCATCAGCCGATGTCATCTCTGAATTGATGACGTTATTTCCTATATTTGTAGAACTCCACGCGATTGAATTCGAAGTGGCGTCGATGAACAGTGCACACGTCGGAGACGTATTATCGGTATTTTCAAATTCATAAGTAAAACGCAACCGCGCGCCTGATTTCTTAGCTTTATAACTTAGTGTGACAGAATCTTCACGGTAGGTATTGCTAGTGGTCGGTGCCGACGTCGCTGAAAATGTATAATATGTAGACCCGCCAGTGGTTGTCGATCCTGTCGTCGTGAGCGGCGTTGTCCCTGAACCGATGATTGCTCCCGATTGAGCAATCCAGGCCGACCCGTTGAATTCATAATCCACGCCCAGGCTTTTATCGTAGGCGGTCCACCCGGCGGCCGGCGTATAGATAATCCATGATCCACCTTCGCCGTGAGCGATCTTGCCAGCATCGCCGGACCAGGCGCCGGTCGGCGATGGACCGATAATGTATTCTGTTCCGTTAGTGACCGCGGGCGGCGTGTTGGTCGTCTGATTTTCGGGGAACCATTTAACGCGCTTGCCGCCTCCGGTCAGCGACGATGGTGCAACCGTCCCGGCACCAAGCACAATCGAGCCAAGGCCAGCAACCCATGCGCCGTACTCATCGAGATGGTAATAGGCCGTCTCCGCTTCGACATAAATCTGTTTTCCTTCGGGCGCCGTGACGAACTGCCAACCGCGCTCAGTGTAGACCGCGATAGCACCATCATGACCCGACCATGCACCCGTCGCGGCCGTTGCCACGATGTAGCGGTCGCCGACGGAAGGTGATCCAGGCGGCGCCGTCAGCGTGCGGGAAAGCACAGAATGCGGATAGGAGAAAGTGACTGTCTTGAACCGCTTGCCGTCGGCGGACACAAGGCAGCTCGTGCCGTCATGCGCCGTTGTTGAATCCGTCGAGTCGTATTCGAAACTACGGCCGACCTGGATGATATAGAGCGGCACCGTGCCGTCGTTTGGATCGACAACCGTAAGCGTGCGCAGATCTTCGGAATCAGCCAGGCAATATGCGACGCGCTTGACAAACGCCGTGCGCAACGTGGCCTTGGTGACATTTCCGACCGCCGGAATCGCGTTGGACGTATCGAGATAAGTCGTCATGTCAGCTCAGACTGAGGCTGGGCAGCGGAAAATCCCGCTCGTCGATGGAGGGCGTCCAATCGTTTTCGATCGAGGCGTCGTATTCGATCAGAGCGATTTCGATCGAGTTGAAGTCGTCGGCAAATCCGGCCGACGTGCACAGATATGTGCCGTTGGCGACCGAGAAGAGATCGCTGTCGAAGGTGATCGCGTTGCCAATTGGCTCATCGGAAAGCTCGGCGAGCCACGTCACATCGACCCGCAACGTGAGCGTCTTCCCTAGGCGTGATGTCGCGAGATAGGCCTTCTGCAATCGCATCGCCGTGCGGTAGTCGGCGGTGAACGGCAGATCGAGCGTGCCTGGCAACGCCTCGCCGTCGCTCGCGATTAAGGCCGTGTCTTCGAGGATCGGGACATCGACCGTCTGATAGGTCTGCCGCGGATCGATGCAGCGCGCCTGCACCTTGTTGAGCATGTCCTTTTTCGGCTTGGCGTCGCGATACTCGATGCCGCCGGCGAGGATAGCGTCGCGAATGGTGGCGATCGGCGTCTTCGGTTTCGATGAGTTCACCCAGACCTTACCGCCAGCCTGCAGAATCATGCCGCGATTGGCGGTCAACATCGATGTCATCACATCAAACGGCTTTTGGTCCGTCGTCACCAAGCCGTCGATCGTATAACGGCGCATTAGTGTGCCGTCGTTGCACCCAATCAGATCGTCATCGTAGTTCGCAGCATCGGCAACTTTAACCCAGTCGATGATCGACATCGGGATGCGTCCGCCGTAATCCCGCGTGATGTAGAATGCCTGAATCAGCGACGCATTGTTCGACCATTTCCAGGTCGATGAATCGTTCATGTCCTGGGTTGGATCGCGCGGGTCGTAAACAACGCCACCGCGCACAAGCAGAAATAAATTTTGGCGTGGACCGTTGGTGCCATAGAGCGAGACAAATTCCTGCTGGTTGGCGCCGACGTGGCAGCGAAAGACTGCTGTTGCAATTCCGCGTTGACGGAAAGATGCATCAAGGCTCGGATAGGTCGCCGCGAGCAACGGATCGAGTGTCTGTGTCGGCGATCCAAACCGCAAAGAAACGCTGACGCGGGCCGGATAGTTTGGCTGGCCATCGACCGCCGCGGGTATCAGGATCGATCCTTCCGTGATCGACGAAAACGCCAGGAGGTTTGTGCCCGCCCAGATCTTGTCGATGCCGGCGATCACGCCATCATTAAGCCATAGCCCGATCGTGAAGTATGGCGCCTTGAAATCCTCAAATCCGACCGCGCCACCGACATAGGCCGACCCAAAGATTATCCGCTTGAACGGGATTGCCTGGCGTTCCGTATAGCGCTGCTCCGAACTATTGATGCCGAGATCAGATCCTAGACCGTCACCGCGCGACGTTTGCAACAACGAAGCGACAAGCGAGATTCCAGCCGAGATGGCACCGCCGACGATCGCGCCGCCGATCGCGCCGGCGACTGCTGCCGTCGCGCCAAATCCCTCGATCAGCGCCGTCAGGCCGATGGCGGTCGACACCGGCTCGGCGGCGGCCGGCAGCGTCCCGCCGATCAGCAGGATTAGGACAATCGTGATGATCTGCATGATTCAGACGACAGCCCAGGCTTTCTTGACGACTTTGGCGCGGCAGGCCGAGAACCCGGCAACGCCGCGGAGCACAAACCAATCTGGCGCGCGGCATATCGCAGTGATGGTCACGACCCGACGCGTCAGCGGCCCTCCGACTGGAACGCGAACCATGCCGATATCTCCAACTATTGCATGATCGGGTGTGATCAGCCGCCAGCTATACTTTTCCGCCGTGAGGTCGAGCGCGGCCTCGAGACCGCCGACGCCAAGCACACGCTTCAGCCCGCCTGGTGACCAAAACTTGCCGCGGTACAGCGCTGCCGGGTCGTATCCGAGCGCATCACGAATGACGTTTGCCCAGATGAGCGTGCAATCGGTATGGCCCCAGATCGCCTGCGTGCGGGCGGCGCGCGCCATCCATATCTTCAACGCCGCATCGAGGCGCATACGCGCATCAGCTACCATGTGAACAAAATGTCTTTATTCTGCAGCCCATCGATCAGGCTGTTGCCTGTGTCACCCGGATAGGCCAACTGCTGATTTTGATCGGTCCACGCAGTATCAAGCGAGCGCTCGAGCCAGACGAATCCGGTGCGCGCCGTGATAAAAACTGTCGCCGTGCCTTGGTCGTCGAGCTTGAATGTTTGGTAATCGAGGACGGAATTCAGTAGTTTATATGGATCGGCGATGACGCGATCCTGGTTGTCGAGACAAGCAAGCCACACATCGCCAGTTAGATTGTGAATATCGCCGTTGAGCCGATTGACAATATCGAGGTCGACGCCAGACATCCAGAAAGTGATTTCCTGGATTGCGATTTCCGATGTCGCCTTGACCGGCGACACGCCGCCGAGCAGGCCAGACCCAGTCCACGTAGGGCCGTCCCAGTCCTTACTTCCGAGCCCGGTCCAGAACCGGCCTATGCCGGACGGATGATCAACCGCGGCAAAGATCGCGCGCGGCGCGCCGCCCTTCAAAGCCTTCGCCATGGCGAGTGTCAGTGGCCGGCTCATGGCACCTGATCCAATGCCTCAACCAAAGAGAAGCCAAGATTTCCAACGACGGGCGGCGTCACTTCGATGACCGCCTGCGAGTCGTCGATCATTCTGAACACCGAACACGCATAAGAGAAAATCACTTGATCTCCGACGGCGATCCCTTGACGCAATCGCGGCCTGATTTCGACGCCAGCGCACCCGTTTGCATCAGTATCGTTACCGTGCATGATCTCGTAAAAATGCGGGAACAAGGCACGGATGCCGTTCGGTGCGATCTCGAACACGTCGCCGCGCGTGAGCGCCTGTGCGGTTGATGCCAGCAGCCCACCAAACTCGATGAAGCTGTCGCCCTTCGACGCCACGGCAGCCACATAGGCCGTCGGCGGCATCAAACCGTCGGCAAAACCCGTTCCATCCGTGAACGATGTTCCATCCGTGAAAGTTCTACGTGTGCCAATAAGGCTGCGATTATACCAAAAATCGAGCCGGCTCGGATCACCCATCCGTAACAGACCAGCCTGCCCGTCGAGACGATGAAAGAACGCCTCGATCTGCTGGCGATCCGGGTCTTGCTGCTGCGTCATTGTGAATTCGCAGGTCCATATCTGCGCAGCTCCGCGCGCCACTCGCTTGATGCCTAAGAGTGGCATCGACGGCGAGACCTGCGATACGGATTGCAACGGATATTTGCGGCTGGAAAACTGATACCATCCGCGCGGAAATTCATAGATTGGAGTGGTCATTGCCGCGCCGTGCGCAAGAGTCCGGGCTGCTGAGACTTCGCCTTATCGACCATCGGCACGATCTGTCTGAGGATGTCCTGCTTTTGCTGCGCAAGCGCGGCGCGGATGCGCGCCTCCGAGTTCGGATCAGCGCCACGAAAATCGTTATGGTTCGTGACGGATATAGAGGAACCGCCGCCGCCCATTGCCGCCATCTGAGCTGGCGTAAACACGCCTTCTCCTTTCCGAGCGATGATCGGTACTTCGTCTGCACCAACCGTGCCGCCGGAATGGAATCGCGGCGCATTTTCGAAATAGGCGGGATGAACGTAGCGGCCGGCAAAACTGTCCGATCCGATGACGCCGCCGGAATGCGCGATCGACGTAGCTTCTTTCCCGGCGATACCACTCGCAACCGATGACGACGATCCGCCCAATCCCAAGAAGCTCAAGAAATTGAACCCGCCAGAACTGGTGCCGGCAAGCGTCGCCTGCAGCGCAGCCGCGATCGGCTGCACGATTGCCATCTTTATCACCATTTGATCAAGGGAGCTGAGGACTTGAGTGCCCAGGTTCCGAAACGCGTCTTTGGCAGACGACGTATGCATGACGATCGAATCTAGTGCCGTCACCAGGTTGTTGAGAGAACTGGTAGCGAAGTTATCGATTTGTTTATAACTATTGCCGGAATCGAGCATTAGCTGCGTGAGTTGCGGATATAAAGACTTCTGCACCTGTTGCGCTTCGATCGTTTCACGGATCGTCTTCTCATAGGTCTTCGCCGATATATTGACCTGATCCTGGGTCAATTTGTGCTGGCCCAGCAGCACATTCAATTCCGCAAGTTTTGTGGCGCGTAATGTCTCGGCTGTGACGACATTATTGGCAGTGAGAATTTGCGTGTCGGATGATTGCCGCTGTGCGGCGACGGAAGCGAGAATCACCGAACTTTCCTGGGACGTAATCTTCACGCCCTCAAGACGCGCTTTATTGATGAGATCCTGCTTCTGCTTCAAAAGATCGGTGACCGATGCCGCCTCGCCGAGCAATCCGATGCGCTGCCCCTCGAGCTGAATCGTTGTTTGAAGATTTTCACCGGAGACGGCGCGATTATAGGTCTCAACAGTGATTTTGCCGGACGAATATTGCGCAAACAGATCAGCCAACTTGGCTTGCAATTTCTCGGTCGCCGACGCCGCTGGACCGAGCGCTGCTGTATAGGTCTTCCACTGTTCGGAGATGGCCTGCGGCGTTAAGTTTCCGGTCAGCGTGAAAGTTCCGCCCGGATTGATAGAATCCAACGGATTACCAATGCCGCCGGCATAATTGGAGGGAGGTTGCACGCTTGATAACCAGCTCGGCTTAGCGCTGGAGGCTGCCGGCGCAGCCCCCATTTTCGCGTATTCTTGTTCCGCCCGATTGACATTATCGAAGAACTTTTGAAACCAATTCATATTGGACTGTTCGTCGTTGAGTTTCTTGAGCGCCTTGGCGCCATTTTCCCCAAGTTGAACCCAGGCAAGTTCGATCTTCTTAAGGCTCTCGGCGTTCATCGATGCGAGCATTTCTTCGGTACGCTTCCTCGTCTCATCGATTTCCGTCTGCAAATCCCGCAATCGCGTCAGCAACGCCGGATCGACAATCCCGCCTTGCGCTGCCGTCTGCGCCGTCAATCCTTGGATTCCACCTGCCTGGTTGACAGCCTCTGCAACGCCAGTGAGAGAGCCGATGCCGCCTCGGCCACCCGCCGAGCGCAACAATTGATTGCGGGACGCGATATTTCCGGCTGCGTCATACTGCTGAATCGCCCTAACCAAAAGATTAAGTGCCTGCGTCACATCGGTCGTACGCTGCATCTGATCGGCTAGACCGCCATCGACCTTCCTGATCTGGTCGAGCATCGTGCCCGAGCCATTGCGCAGTTCATCCCATGCGGCGGTAAAGCGCTGAATGGCGCTGATTGTATCCTGCGCCTGCACGCCATGGCGCGCGGCAGCCTGTGTGAGCGCCTGCAATTGATCGGTCGCAAGCCCGGTCGTCTCCGAGAACTTTTCGAGTTGAATGGCTGCGTTTGCGAGCGACGTCGCCTTTTCAAACGCGGCCATCAAAAGGCCGATTCCAGCCGCCGCCGCCAGTCCCCAAGGTCCGAGCGCCGCCAGAAACACCCCCACAGGCCCAGCGCCGGCCGACAGGGCGATCAATTGGCCGGACACGCCAGAGGTGGCCGCCGAGAACGCGCGCGCGGCAACCCCAGCCTGGCCGTAGCGTTCTGCTGCTGCCGCAAGGACCACATTAGCACGATCCTGCAGCGCCGGATTCTGCTTGACCGCATCGTTGAGCGTGCTTTTGACCTTGGCAAAATCCTGATCATTGCGGATGGCAGTGACGTACCTGCGCTCGAGGCCAGCGAATGACTTGTCGAGTGAAAGATTTTGCTCGCTGACACTGATCGTTCCAGCCGTCAGCTTTGTGCCGGCATCATTGACCGCCTTCATATCGGAGGCGACCTTATCGGCCCCATCCGACGTGAACAGATAGGTCAGCCGTTTGATGGCTTCCGTGATGTCGGCCATGGAGTCCGTCTAATCTCAGGATTTTCGAAGCTTGACGATGATGGCGGGAGAACTGACGGCCGATCCAGCCGCGCGATCCTTGCGTTGCGATGGCTCGATATAAACTCGGCCACCATTCAAGAAATGCCGAGCGGCCTGATTGTTTTTGAGCCGGTAGGCGTTGACCGCTTCCGCATATCCGAACTGGATATCAGCAGAGTTGTGAAACTTCCGCCTGGCATCGTTGGCTGTGCGCTCGTAGATTCTATTGGGAACCTGCACGAGGAAGGCGCGACCCTTTTCCGTCTTCCCGACCTCTAGCTTGCGCGCATATGGAACCGTGTTGATGAAGGTATAAACGTCGGCCTGTGGCACCGTGCCATTAACATCGGTCGGCACGCCGTCGGCATAAAGTGTATGTCCGCGCTTGTAGGCGCCAGACACGATCGGAGAGCGGTCCTCCAGCGTTTTCGCAATCCAGATCAGAACATCTCCGATCAGGTCGTATTCGACGATGATCGATCCGCCGTCTGGGTTGACGGTTTCCAGCGCGGCGCCTTGGGTTCCATCGACTGTGATCGTGTGCGGCGGCACGCGGCCAAAGATGCGCTGGTTGATCTGATCGGCGTCCGCGATGCCCTTGCGGGCAAAGTCCGCTGCCGTTTTCTTCTGATCGGCCAGCGTTCCGCCCGATAGCATCGCTGGAATATCGATGGCGAGTGGATCGATTTTGACCTTGATCGCCATCACTTCACCTTGCGGGCCGCGACTTCGGATTCAATGACGGCATGCAAATAACCGAAGCGTATCAAGAGATCGATTTCCCAGGCCTCCAGTTCGATTCGCATTTCCAGCCGCCAAGCGCGCAAGGCCTCCCACGTCACATTCGATAGGCCGTAGCCGTCGGTCGGAAGCCCACGGCGGATTTCCCAATACCAATTCCAGACATGGCGTGCGCCGAGAGGGCAAGGCTGTGAATTCGTCTCATGTGCCTCTGGCTTGAGTTGCCCAAGCCGTTCAGCGATGCGTCGTCCCGCCTCTTCGTGATCCGCCTCGGTTGCGCCGTCGCTTGTTTTCTTGCGCCGGCGGAACTCACGCTCGGCGAAGATCAGGGCGTCTTCGGCGAGCGCTTGATAAAATTTCTCAGCGCCGCCGAGCCGACCAGCGCCTGCCGGTAAATCCAGTGTGTTTCCGGCGCCGTGTAGAGCGCGACGGCATCGGCTTCGGAATACGGCACATCAATCAGCGAACCAGTCGATGGATCGACCAGATACCAACTACGGGTGAGCTTCGCCATACGTGCGATGCTCACCGCAAGATCATCGGTCTCGGCGAGTTCCTGCCCGCGCCCGCCGAAAACCTTGCGGTTGATGGCCTTGTTCTGATCGAGATTGAACGCGCGGGCGACGTCGCTGTCCTGCGACATCACCTCGATATAGGCTTCCTTCCCGTCACCGTCCTTGATCGGAAGATCGGTTTCAGGACTTATCAACACGACCTTGAAACTATCCGCAACATTGGCAGCAAGGCCCGCAAACTTCGACATGATTCATCGTCCTGTTGGCTGAAGTGGAACGCCTTGCGTTGCGGTCATGTCACCTCGGTATCCACGATGCGCAATGCAGTGTCGGCGACGCCGATGCCGGGAGTCGAAGGCCGACCCGCCGAGTACTTGCATGCAACCGACTTTGACCCGCCCGAGCTCGCAGGATCCGCCGACGTCTTGATACAGCGCGGCAGGTAGAACGTCATCGCCGGCGTATTCGCCGCATTCGATGCCGGAAGATAGGCGAGGATCGCAAACTCAGTCGCAGCCAGATACGCAGCCTCCGCCGCCGTGTCCGTCATCCACAGGCTGAAATCACCGGAGATAACTGCGTTGTCGCTGGCGACGACTCCCGCAGCCAACCCATCCGCTTTGATTTGCACCGCCGCCGATAGTGAGCGCTGGAACGATATCGATAACCCCGTCACCGGCATCGCCACAGACCCGATCAACAGCAGCCCATCCATGGATGAAATGACATCGGTCGTGGTCTGTGCGGTCGGACTGGTAAAAAACGGCGCATTGACGCCTGAATAAAGTACCAGATTGCGCCCGGTCCCGGTAAAATCGAGCGTTGCCAAAGCATTCGGAGCCGCCTTTAGATCGAACCCGCCGAACCGAATCTCGGTGCCCAGACGAGCGATGTCAGGGCCTGACTGATATTCCTCGATCGCGAACTTGCGCGCGACGGGAGCGGTCTCAGGTGCGATCAGAGAGCGCCCAACTGTCGTTATGGTGAACGACGTATCTGCGGTCATGGTGGCCGGAGGCGGATACACGGTCCATTCTCGGTTGGACGTTCCGCCGATTCCTGTGATTACGTAATTCGCAGTATTGTCCGTCGCCTCGGAAAGATTCGTGAATCGGACAATGTCGCCAACAAAAAATCCCGCCGCGATCGTATCGCCGCCCGCGAAGGTGAATTTCGATGTCGTTGAATCTGCCGCCACGCTGATCAGCGTCGTGTTGTCCGACGTCACCGCCGCGACCGTCCACGTCCCGCCGATCACCGCCTCGAGAGGCGTCTTATGGGTGAGGCACGAAAGTAACGTCGAAACCGACACGGACAAAGACTTGGAACCGAGTTTGTCGATCGGCTGTTGCTGATCGATACGGATTTCCTTCGGTGAATACGCCGTCTTAGCAAGCGCCATTTTGAAGGAGTCGGTATGGCGCCAGACCTGACCGCCCGTCGCGGCCGGATCGGTCGCCGGTGCCGGCTCACTCACCGCGTCATAGGTCGCCGTCGAGTACGCCTTCAAAACCAGCCGTTCGGATACAGTTTCCGCAATCAGTTGCGCGGTCATGAGGCGACCTCCATTAAGCTCTAACCGCAACAGCGGATGAGCGGGATTAGTGATGTGGATTGAGGAAAGGGTCTCAGCCGGTCAGATCGAAATAGAATTCAATCTCGCAGCAAGCCCACATGTAGTTGTCGACTTCGGAATCTGTCCCGGGTGGCTTCATCTGCGAACCGAGGCCGCCTGGATAGACAGTTGCGCTTTCGCAACTGACGCCGTTTTGACGGTAGGACCGGAACAGCGTCGCGATCGATTCAGCAAGATCGGTCGCAACCTTTAGTGTCCAGTCCTGCGGCACGAATAGGTAGATCGCAGCGATGCCTGGATTGCGGTGCCTATTGGCACCACGTCCGCCGCCGACCTCGATCACGCTCGCGCGTGATGCATCGAACAGGATGAAAGCGAATGGCTGCGGAATCGACGGCAAAAGTGGCGCCTGGTCACCATAGAACCGTAAGTCGATCGGCCGTCCATTTTGATCGTTCGGCACATTCGCTTCAATGACTGATCGGATGACGCCGTAAGCGTCGCTTGCTGTGGTCACCCTCGCACCTGCAGCTCGATCGCGATCAACACCCCATCCACCCGTCGGGTGGAGTCGTCCGGCGCGATAATCGCCATTTCCTTGCCGCGCATCCAGACCTTGTCATTCGCCGTGACTGGCAATGCAAATCCCTTGGCAATCAGATCATCCGCGAACACGATCATTTTCCGGTCGCCCTGTACAATCGTGCCGACGAGTTCGTGCGGCTCATACCCGACCGTGCGAGCGCGGATATTCTCCGCATCGAACCGTGGCCGATTAGTGCCCGAACCCGTGTAACGCCGCAGCGTCACTCGCTCTTTGAGCGTGCGCGCGTAAGATGCCTTTGCAGACGCTACGCTCATGGATGTCAGCGCAGATGTAGCCGCAGCGACAGCGATGTGTTGCCGGCATAGGCCGCACCGGCTCCCTTGAGCGTACGCGCGCGGAAGCGGTCGCCGAGAATGCCGTCCTTGACGGTGTCGTCGGAAAGCGCGGTCGGCGCATAGACCGTCGTGACGGGTGTCAGCGCCGACAGATTGATGACCTTCTCGGCGGAGGCCTGCGCAAAGGCAAGCCGCGCGATCTCGATCCAAGTAATTCCCTGATTGAGCGTCGTTTCGACAATCACCTTGAGGGTGTCGCCGCCGGATCCGTAGACAAAATTCGCCTCGATCGTCGCGCCAAGCGCGCCTTGCGCCTGGTCGATATAGGGCTGCGTCGCGCCCTCATCGTCTGACGCCGATGTTATCACGGTCGCCGTCGTCGCCGCGTTGATCGCCGCGAGCGCGACGTCGCCGAGATTCTTCAAGCCGGAATTGTCCATCTCAGCCTACCATGCCTTGCCGATTGACGTATCCGCCGTCTTTCAAACCTTCCATGATCTCGGCGGGAATTAGCGGATCATCGGGGCGACCGTAACGATAGGTCTCAGCGATCACACCGGGAATGTCGACGCTGCCGAGCGATCCGTCACGTCCGCGCTCGGCGCGTAGCGTGGTGGCGAGTTTTGCTGCGAGTTCTTTCAGGCCAGGAGGAACGACCAGATAGCCGGCGCGATAGGAAACAACAATTTTTCCCGTGGCCCACCATGACGCTGCGCCGCTCTGCCTGCGTAGCAGGCTGCGTTCGCTGTTCTGCTCGTAGTCGTCGGCGACCGTCAAAAGGGAATCCCCTTCCGTCACGGTGAGCACTTCGACGATCGGCTTGCGCGCCAGGTACAACACATCGATCGGACAGCGCAGCCAGATCGTCTCGGTCAAGGTTTCTTCGCGAAGCGTCAGAACCGCAGCGCCAGCACGCTCGAGCCCGCACGCGCCGGCGAGCAGTTCGCTGACGCGCGCATTGAGCCGGCGCAATGCGGCATCGCTGTCGTGAATGTCCGTTCCGATGGCCTCGGAAACCTCAGCCAATGTCAGCAGCGTCGGATCGGGTGCGCGCGTGGTTACGGTCAGCATCACTGCAGCTTTGCCAGCAAAGGATAAAGGTCACATTCGACCTTCGATCCGTCGGCGTTGAACAATGTCAACATTCCCTGATCATCGACGTCCATGCGCGCGATCGTCGGCCCGGCGGGCCCGCGCGGGCCGCGCTCGCCGATATTGCCACGCTTTCCCTGCGACGAGATCAATTGCCAACCAGGACCTGGGCACGGGCCCGGATTGTCATGCCGCGCGATGAAGGCAGCGCCACCCAGGGCAACGATGTCGAGATCGCTGTAATCGTGCACGTCATGGCTGAAGGTGCCGCGCACCTTGGGGCTGCGACCATCTTTGCCGTCACGTCCGGCCGCGGCGAGGCAAATCCAATCTTCATGCGGAGGCTCGCGGCCAGTATCCCGATGCGCTTGGTAGGTTGCCCCGCCATACGTAACCACGACGCCGGCATAATGAACCTTGTCCGTCCACTCCTTGGCGATCGGCATAAGACCTTCACGACCAGCCTCGCCCGGCTTCCCCGGTTCCCCGGGCTCGCCTTTGTCGCCTTTCGCCGCCGGCGGCAGCGCCGCCACGGCGCGCGCGACTTCGGACGCAACAAGCGGCGCCACGTCGTCAAGCGTCACGCCAGCGCCCGCCTCACCCGGCTGCCCCGGTTCCCCAGGTTCGCCCTTGTCACCCTTCTCCGCCGGCGGCAGCGCCGCCACGGCGCGCGCGATTTCGGACGCAACAAGCGGCGCCACGTCCTCGAGAGTCACGCCAGCGCCTGCCTCACCCGGCTGCCCCGGTTCCCCAGGTTCGCCCTTGTCACCCTTCTCCGCCGGCGGCAGCGCCGCCACGGCGCGCGCGACTTCGGACGCAACAAGCGGCGCCACGTCCTCGAGAGTCACGCTTTTTCCATCAACTGGCACCGGAAACGCGCTCACGGCCTCGGCCACCAGCGAGACCAGAACCGGCCGCACGTCGTCAACTGTGACAGACGCGCCCGGAGTTCCATCCTTGATCGTCGCAATCCGCCCATCGACGCGCCGTTCCAGCGCTGTCAGGCGAAGCTCTCGCTCCGCGTCGACTCGCCGAAGATCGGCGAATGCCGCATCAAGCCGCAGCACCGACTCACGCTCGATCCGTGCGGCGACTGCACCGAGTTCCCCGGCCAGCACTTCAAGCGGCGTGGCGGACATTGTCACTGTGCCCTTTTAGGAATGCCGAACGCACGCGCTGCACTTCCTCTGCGGCTTTCGCCGGATCCTGATTGCCGGATCCAGCGGCGTCTGTACCCGAAGATGACGGCGATCCCGTCGATGAAATCTTTCCCGCCATGCTCAGCGGTACATCCTGCTGCTGGACGAGGATCTCATCGCCGCCGGCTTTTGCCGGAAGATCGAGATAGCGGCGAGCCTCATTGATTGCCATGACGCGCCGCGTACCATTCGACAGCGCGTCGATCATTTCCTTGAACGACGAACGAAGCAACGCATTCGTATCGAACTCAACATATTCGTCGGGAAACCCTTTGAGTCCGAACAGCAGGCCGAACGCTTCCTCGATATGGTTGAGCGCGAAGCCAAGCCCCATCGCTTTCCACGACGACATCAGCGCTTCAGTCGACGCAAATGGCGTTCCGCCAATCCCAAGAATCTGCAGAGGCATGCGGAACGCGAGCGCGACATTCTGATCACTCAGTTTCATCATGTCGGCGAGCTGGGCATCAGCACCGCTTCCGACTGTGGCCGGCTTTGCCTTCAGCCCCCAAGACAAAATAGGTGTCCCGCCGGAACCCTCGCCCTTTGTCTGCGCTTCCCAGCGCTGCCGAAGATCGTTTGCTTCCGTCGTCGTCAGCTTCATGTCCGTCTCGAGCAGGAACGACGGACGCGCCTGGTTGAGATAGAACGCCACCTGTTGCGTCAGAGCCGCACCAGACATTTGCAGTTCGAGCGTAGTGGCAAGAATCGGGCTTTCGCCTTTCAGAGGATGCCGCGGCGTATGCAAACGAACATGGAGAACATCACGTGCGGGAATCGGATTGTACAAATCTAACCGGCGCTCTACGATCTCGTTGCCGGCCAATCGGTAGAAGATCGAACCATCCTCGGCAACGTAAGGCCAACCGTCCCGCATCCAATGCAATTCGACGATCTCAAAGCGAGAGTTGCGGATTCCCAGCGCAAATCCCTCGCCCTTGCTGTAAAGGCGACGTGTCAGATTTAGCAGAAGATCCGACATCGACTGGTAGTCGTTGGGCTTGCGGATGATGCGCGACAGCGCCGACGTTGTCACGCGGTCGCGTCCACCATCATCTGTCGAGCTCCAATGATCACCAGGACACATGGCAACAGTTTGCGCATAAGCTGACACGCACGCTTCGACCATCGCACCCGACTCACCATACGGGCGGAGCGAATAGCCATTCTGCCACCAGTTCATGAACTTGCCTGCGGTCGCGGACAGCCATCCGCCGGAGAGCAGGTACGGCCCTGGCTGGACCTGCCCTTCGACGGATTTTTGCTGACGACCGAAGATGCGCGACAGAACGCCCAAACTCATCACCTATCGTTCATGCGGCTAGATCGACGCACTCGATCAGTGCGGTTCGCCGAGCGTCGCCGGCGGAGGAGTGTCGACCTTTTTCTCGGCCGGCTTCTCGATTTCGGTCACCTTCGTTTCGGCGAAGAGGTCGACCTTTTCTGCAACGTGTTCCATCTTGCCGGCCTGCGCGGCATCGACATTCATGCTTATCACGGCATTTTCGCCGATAGTCATCGGCTTGCCGTCATCACGCAAGCATACGGCCAAGCCGTCCTTGTGCCGCAGCACGCCGGCCTTGTCGGCCGAACAATCAGCAGAGTCGGCTTGCGTGCCGTCCTGCAGCAGATAAAGATTATCGTGGTCGCCTTTCATGGTGTGTTCCTTCCTGGTGCCAGTCTTGATCCCCCCGGGACCATTTACCGGTCTGCCTTGCTCTCGCGCGTGGTGTAGCCGGTCTTCGACTCCTCCGGCTTCATGTCCTTGGACTTGAGTTCGTCCTTCGGCTCGACCTTGACGTCTGGCGACTTCGGCGCCTTCGTTGCGGCTTTCGCTGCTACGTGCTTCGCGCGCTCTTCGTCCGGATCAACGCCACGCGTCCGTGGTCCGTGCGGCGCATAAGCAACCGCACGTCCATCCTTGTGTCGCAGAACTCCTGTGGAATCGTTCACAACCTCTCGAGGATCGGCGACGGAACCATCCTCCATCACGTACCACGTCTCCATGATCTCACCTGTCCGATACTGTGATGACGAATGTTCCGGTCTTGGTTCCTCCAGCCTGGGCAATCGCGATTTTCACGCGGTCGCGGCCGAGGGCGATGCGGTCGGTCACAGCCTCACCCGCCGCGGCGAAAAGCGAGGCCACGCCGGCGGTCGAATGCGTCGCCGCCCGCGGATATACGATCACCGCAGCGTTGACGTCAGCCTGTGTCCAGATTGTCTCACCGGTTGCTTCGGCGGTGATCGTAAAATCAACGCCGTCCGCGTAGTCGGTTTTCACATACTGGATTGACTCGATGAAGCCCGAAATATACGGGCTATAGGCCGTTCCAGTGGCGCCGACGGCCGATGTGAGGGAGACGGTATGCCTGCGAATGGTCATGGCTTCACCCTCAACCGTCAACTGTGATGTGGAAAGCGCCGCTCGTCGAGACGCCACCCTGGGCGACGACGATCTTCACCCGCTCGCCGCCGAGGCCGTACTTGGCCTGCACCGCAGTCCCGCCAGCGGCATAGAGTGCCGCAACGCCAGCAGTCGAATGCGTTCCGACGCGCGGATAACGCGTTGCCGCTGCGTTGACGTTAGTCTCGGCCCACAACGTCTCGCCCGATGTCTCCCCCGTGATGACGAAGTCGACGCCGTTGGCGTAGTCGGTTTTGACATAGCTGATGGAGACCAGACTGCCATAGATAGGCGGGCTGTATTTTGTCGCATCACCGCTCGCATCGACAGTGACCGGAACAACAAAGCGTCGGATTGTCATTTTGATTTCTCCCGCGGACTAGCCCGCACAAGTGTAAAACGCGGGGCCGGGATTGGCCCCGCGTCGCGTCAATTTTGTCAGATGCTACCAAGTCACCGAGTCAATCCACCGCACCATGCCAGTACGGCGCATCGCCCAAGACACGTCCATCAGCATGCGTACGCCGATGGTGGCGGTCTGGAAGAAGCTGCGAACCGGATCGGCTGTGGCCGGGCCGGTGCCGCTGACGATCTCCAGCGGCGTAGTATCTTCCATGTGAACGGTCGCCTGCTCGGACACATCGAACTCGGGCGCGTCGCCGAGAGCGGTGGCAAAGTCCGAATTGCGAATCGCGATCAAACGACCTGCCGTGACGTTCGTCGATTCGATGATGTTGAGCCGAGCCATGAGCGGCTGTGCCCATCCGAATTCGCCAGCGGCGCCAGGGCCGGGCATCATCGAAAGAGAGAGCCCCTGCGCAGGGTTCATCAGAACGGTGATATTGTCTCCGGCATTTGCCGAATAGAAGGGCGCAAGCAGCGCCTTCAGATCCGCAACGACAGCCTGATAGTCACCGCCGCCATAGCCGCTTGCCGTGGCCGCGAGGCCGTAGAGCAAGCCAGCAGGTCGCACTACGCTGGACGCGGTCGCGTCCAGAATTGCCGCGTCGAGAATGGCGCCGGTATCCTCGAGAATCGCTTGACGCACGAGCGCTTCGATTGCAGGCGTGCTGCGCTTCGCGAGTTCGCGGGAGAACGGGACGATCACACCCATCTTCCTCGGCGTCATCGTGACTGCGGCCGTGGTGATACGGCCAACCCTGATCGGCGATCCTTCCGAGACGAACCCACCGCCCGCTCCGCCGGCAGTGCGGCTCGGGAGAGACACGCTGCCGATGCCGTCGAAGTTGACGCCGATTCCCCGAGCGCGCAGCGCAGGGTAAATCGAGTACGGCATCAAGGCCTCCAAGAAGCCCTGATTGACGGTCTGCACCAGTTCAGATGCCCAACCGGACACCGTCGTTGTGCCGATCGTCTGGTCCGATTTGGTGATGATGGCCGTGGCTTCGTGACCGGGATAACGCTCCTCGAGAACTTGGTCGATCGACTTGCCGCCGAAGTGCGCGACGCCGCGAACGACGAGGGCGCGGACCAAAAGGTCCAACCCCTTCACTTCCTTCTGCCCAAGGCCGAGCGGACGGCGAGGGACCGCAGGTGCGGTAACGCCGGACTTGTCCACGGCGCCGAGGCCGATCTTCGCTTCCGACGACTTTAGCGCGGTAAGGCCGCGTTCATCGGCATCGATCTGCTGGTTGATCTCTTCGATGGCTTCGACGTCGAGCGTCTCGGCCTTGGTGAGTTCGGTCAGCTTGTCCTTTTTCGCGATCAAGCCGGCCTGCGCATCCTCGATGCGCTGGGCAAGGGTCTTCATGGCCAGTGGCCTTTCATTTTTCGGATGTCTTGCGGCGTGCTCGCCATGGGTCGTCACGTCCCGTCGCCTCACGTCGGCTTGCTCGCCAAAGGCCAGGGACAAAGTTTCGGAAGAGATATTCAACGACTTCGCCAACTGCAGCGCAGCCGGGTTCGCCGGAACGGACACCAGCGATGTTTCGAGGAGTTCCTGTTTCGTGTAGCGCTGGCCGCCGTAAGGTTGCTTCGGATCGATCGGTTCGGATTCGAGAGGTCGAAACCCGACCGACACCGCACGAAGAATGCCCTGCTCGACAAGGCTGATCAGTTCGTCGATACGCGCGCTGGTGCCGCGCGCCGCCAGCATCAGACGCGCAATAAGCTTGCCGCCTTCGATGCGAATGTTCGTCCACGTCCCGATAGCGAAGCGACTGTCGTGCGCGAACAGCGCGATCGGATTGCGTTTGAAGTTCGTCAGCACCCAGCCCGACGCCACGATGATATCGCCGTAACGATCGACCGTGTCATCCGACAGAACAAAATCCAGACCCCCGTCGCCCGCGACGGTTTTGAAGATCATCTGCATGTCAGGAGACTCCGATTGATCAGGCGATCATCGCCGCGGCTTCGGCGCGAGGTTGTGCTTGCGGATTGAGGCTCATCAGGTGCCCCGCGTTGAACCCCGCCATCAGCGGATCGACCTTGCCGAATCCGGCCTCGTCCCGCCCTACCCGCATCGCAGTCGGCGTCGGCACGATGATCAAGTTTCCGGCACACCAGCCGAGTAGAGGCTGATCACCATGGCAAAAACTCCCGTCGGCGAGCTTGCGCTCGATCGTTTTGATCGCACCCATCAGCGCAATGCCCTGTCTGACGGCGTCGAGAGTTTCGGCATCCTGCGACACGCCAATGTCGTCGAGCGCATCAACTATTGCTCCGATTCCGGCTGCATCGACTCCGACCTGGGCGAGCAATCCAAAATCGCGGATGCGCACGACCAGGTCACGTACATACTGGATATCCGGCGGCAACCTATTCGGATCCGGATCGGATGGAGGCACGTCCGCCAGCAGATCAGCCATTACCGGGTCATCATCGATCACGACCTCTTCGGCATGTCCGAAACGGAATACGGTCAAGTCTCCAGCCTTCTTGAACCTGAGATAATCCTCGGAGTTGGCCTTGCGGCGCCAGGCGCCGACTGTCGATATCAGACCGTGAGCCCAGCACAGCCACCGGTTCGTTCCACATTCACGACCGATCACGGCGATGCCGAGCAAGTCGTCGAGCCCGCCGCCGTCGACACCAACCGTGACCACTTCACAAACGGCAAGAATATGATCGAGCCATTCCGCCGATGTCATACCCTGCCGAGCGCCGCGGCTCCAAACCAGCGCACCCGCCCAACCATCAGACCGCAGCGAATTCCCGATCTGCACATTGAGGTGCTTGGCGAGAAATCCGACCACCTGGGCACGACCAGCCCGTTCGGCTTCGGCCAACTTGTCGGCGATATAGAGTTCGTCGACCGATGCACCAAGATTCGGATTCGTGATCGGCCAGAACTCGCGTTTGCGAAATTGCTCATCCTTGAGCAGCGACTTCGGAAACTCATATAGGACCGGCAACCGGTTCGGCTCGATGATCCTGCCATCTCGGATCTCGCGAAACTCTTCTAGCTTTTGCTTGAACACCCCTGCCGGCGGCGCATCCGACTGCGTCGAGAGATAGATCACAAATCCTTCCGGTCGAGAGGCGAGCCCGCCTTGCGCCTCGAGCAAAAGATTGTCGGCCTGCGCGCGCTTGCCGAACAGCCAGAGTTCATCGACCAGCAGACCGATCGTCTTCTTGCCCGACACTGTTTCGCTGTCGGCGGCGATCACCTTAAGAAAGGCGCCGGTGTTGCGATGCTCGATGACGCGGCCGGCGCTGGGCTTGAGGATCGCCCGCAAATCCGGATCGGCCATGACCATGTCGCGCGCCGGATTATACGAATTGTCCGCGATCTCCTTGGTCGGCGCTAGAATGTAAAACTCGCCGGACTCCCGCCAGTTACGGATTAAGGCCGTGACCATGATCCCGGCGGCGAGCGTCGACTTCGAATTTTTCTTGCTGATCAGCAAAAAGAAATACTGGATCAGCCGGCGGCCGGTCTCCGGATCATAGGCACCGAAGATCGACGCAACGAAGTCGATGATCCATGGCCGAGCTGCTTCGCCGAAGGTCGGCCGATGCGCGGCATCGACGATCCGCAGCGACTTGAAGATTTCGAGCGCGGCCTCGGCCTCGGCCGGAAATAGCGGATCGAACGGAATCAACGAACGCTGTGGCGTCGCCAAAATCCGTTCCTGCCAATCCGGACATGCGGTCGACCATTGCTTCACTGTACCGTCTCAGGTCCGCGAGATCGCGGCGGCGCCGGCGTGGCGTATTTGCCGGTCGCGGCGGCCTCGGCCGCGCGCGCCGCCTCTTCCTTTTTTCCGAGCGGACGGTCGCGTTGTTCATCGGGCATGCGCGCCTTGCCAACCGTTCCACATCCGCGCTCGAGCAAAGCCTTGGAAGCCGCCGCGCGTGCCGTCTCGCTCCGACCGTCCTGGGCGATCTTGCGCAGAACGGCGAGCGCCACGGTGCAATATTTGCGCGCCTGGTCGCGAACCTCGCCGATTTTAGATGGCGCGATGGCCGGAGCCATCATGAACGGCAGCAACGCCGCGTCGCCGCCGATCTCGACTGCCGGCTTGCCATAACCGCGGTCCAGAATTTCCTTGGCTGCCGTGATCTTCGCCGACTCGCTTGCCCCATAAACTAGAAGCCGACCCAACGTCTCGATCGCAAGGTCGGCATGCCGCTGGGCAAGTCCGTCGATCTCATCCGGCGCCGGCTCGGCGAGCAGCGCCTTCAACTCAAGCTCGGACAGCGACGTCGGCTCCGATAGGCCCTTCTTTTTCCGACCAGCGCCTGGCCGGGCCCCGCCGCGACGGGTTCCATCCTTGGCCTTGGCTTGGGTTTCGTCTGCTGCAGCGGTCATGTTTGATTTCCTTTGAAACCGACCTATGATTTCAAAGGTCGAACGCCCAGAAAAAATTTTGCGCGCATGAC
>Ga0265323_10000091_pt1 | contig 51187 bp, 72 predicted proteins | sample 41225metaG_FD_193580 | JGI IMG/M metagenome (GOLD analysis project Ga0265323, IMG submission 193580) | Rhizosphere microbial communities from Carex aquatilis grown in University of Washington, Seatle, WA, United States - 4-12-25 metaG | ecosystem: Host-associated > Plants > Roots > Rhizosphere...
TGACGTTGCCATTGCTACCAGCACCTATCGTATCCGCTCTGTCAATACCGCGGCATTTCCGTGATATGTCTGCAAAGTTACGAATGCCGCCGGACCACGATTGAAAATCACGAGCGGAAAACTTCCCGCGCTTCTTCACACTCTCACGCGCGCGATTCATGCCAGAGAATATCAGTTCTTCGCTTTCAATCGCTACGGCGTTGTAGATTTTCGCAAGGCTAGCGTCCGCGCGTGTTGATGCCGATTGCGCGCTTTTCATGAGTTTCTGCTGTCGAATAATCGTCCAGCCCTCGCGATGACACAGCTGAGAAACTTGGTTTGGGGTGAGCTTAGTCTCCTTGGCAATCTGTTGGCTGGAAAGGAATCGCGTCAAATAGAGGGATTGAACCCTTGCGCGTGTCTCCATGGGAATCGTGCCGTTGCCACTACTGCCGATGGAATGGCGTTTTTGACCGGCCAGCGAAATGGCCTTTGCGGGTGTTTTTGTGGCGATCATACGTTTGACGGAAGGGAATCGGACTAGGGAAGCTATGTTTGCTTCCGAAGCGGAAGCTGGAAACCAAAGGGGTGAATTGTCGAGCTTATAATCTCAGAGGGAAACTCAGAGGGAGAATTTTGGTAAAAAAGTTGTAAGTAATCGGGTTGATTGCAGATTTGACTCGATTGTGATGCGGAAGTGTCGCAGGGTTGTATTCCGACAGTGAAACATCCGAATAAAACGAATCCAATGACCTTTACATGCTCTCATATCGATAACGGTTTCTATCGCATTTCCGATAAGGCGGCCGGAGCTTTGGCTAAGCTGAAAGACCGCAAGCTTCCCCGTCACGGCTATGAGATTCGCGTCGAAGTATCGCCTTGTCTGTCCGCTTGGCTGCAGCGCACACCATTGCGCTATCGCACTGATTCCCCAGCGCGCGGATGGGTGTGGTCTATCTATCGAGTCGAAGGAATGTCTTACCCCGTCGGCGGACAATTCACAATAACCCTTTGACCCTGCGTTGTGCCCATCCGCGAGGGTGGGCAGACCGCAACGTCAACCCGTCAACCCGTCAAAACAAATGACCGCTCAAAATCTGCTTAATCAGTTAAAACGCTCCTCTCCCTCGCTTGCTTTTTCCGTTTCTCGCGAACGGGATGAGAATTTCTGTTGGGACGGCGATGGTCCAGATCCTATCGACGAAGGGTTTGAGCCCTGCGATGTGACTGTGACAGCCAGCTCCATTGTCAAAGGTTCGCTTCGCGAAGGGACGAATTTCCTTGGCGGCTCATACTTCAAACTGGATGAGCCTTGCGATGACGTACACGGTTACCTGCCGCAAATGCTCGATGCCGCCCTAGACGACTTGACCCATTCGCTTCCCATAGACGCCCCAGCCGGTCTGTTCCAAGAGATTCTTGCTGCCCATGAGCTGATTACTTCCGAATTGCGAAAACGCTGGGAAGCGCAGCCAGCGGCCGCTGGCATTGCGCTGCTGAATTCCCTCTGAACTAAAACCCTCTTCCCCTTTCCCCATGTCCACAGTTTCTCTCACCCTTCGAAGCAAGAACACCAAGACGGGGAATATCCCCGTTTCGATGACGGATCCGAATAGCTGTCCCGACAGCTGCCCTATGAAAGCGAAAGGCTGCTATGCGAAAAGCGGCCCGCTCTCATGGGTGTGGAATAAGATGCGCGGCATGCAATGGGATTCGTTCTGCAGCGCAATCGCTTCGCTTCCCCTAGGGCAAATTTGGCGCCATAATCAGGCCGGGGATTTGCCGGGGATAGGTGAGCAAATCGATCACCATGCGCTTGGCTCTTTGGTCAAGGCGAACGTCGGACGGAAGGGATTCACCTATACCCATAAATACGGGACGGAATCCAATCGCGAAGCGATTCGAAGCGCAAATGCCAACGGATTTACCGTCAACCTTTCGAGCAATTCGCTGGCGCATGCCGATACCCTTCTGGCCATGAATTGCGGTCCCGTTGTCACCTTGCTTCCCTCTGATGCGAAGCATGGAACGACAACGCCAAACGGCGCGCGTGTGGTGGTTTGCCCTAAGGCAACGGGGAAAGCGCAATCGTGTGACGCGTGCAGACTGTGCCAGCATGCAAATCGTTCGTACGTCATCGGATTCCCCGCTCATGGCGCAAGCAAGAAAACCGTCGAAGCAATCGCCAACAGCTAACATTTTTCCAATGCAAACCACCATCAGAACCGTCTCGCCGTTTCAGCTAAAACTCGCGTCGATTGCCATCGAAGCGATTGCCGCAATGCGCTCAGAGGGAACCGTGGGCGCAAGTGTCGACTGCCTATGGCAAGCGATTCACCTGCGTGGCGTCGACTGCCAGTTGAAGGGCGCACCGCGCGGCACGAATTCCGTTTACTACGCCAAAGAGATTTTCGCGGACGTCTGCGAGTCCGTACCCTGCATTTGCTCCTTCATTATCGATTAACCGCCAGACCTATTCCCCATGATCACGCAAAACAATCAGTCCGTGGTTCCGGCTTACGGTCGGGATTACAAGTCAGCTAAGTCAGCCATTGCCGACTTCCTCGCCGGCAAAGATTTTGAGCAACGGTTCTTCCCAGTGCAGGGTGGAACCTACGTTTCCGTCACCGACTTTGCGCCTGGCGTGCGAGTAAATATCCGCTATTGCCGGCAGACCAGAGTTGCCGTCGCCACCGTGCCGCTGAAACGCTATGACAAGGAGACGCTCAAGCAGTACTGCGCCGACCATCCGGCCAAACTCGAGGAAGCCGCCCCTCCACATATCGTGGTGGCCGAGCCGGCACCGACCGCACCGACCGCACCGGAGCCTCGCAGCTGGAAGACCGAGGTTCATATCCCCAATCCAATGCGCGACGAGTGGGCGACCAACGCCTGCCGCTTTGCCACGAAGAAGGAAGCCGAGACGGCCGGTATCGAGCTTTTGAGCCGATGGATTGTGCCGGACGATTCGCGCGCGGCGCCGTCCGACGACCCGGTCAACTACAAATTCAACTTCGACACGTACCGCACCGAACGAATCGAACCCACGCCATGATCTTCGCCCTTGAAATCCTTGCCAGCTTCGTGGCCTACGTGCTTTTCTGCGCGTTCCTCGGCTGGCTCATCTTCACCGTCGACAACGACGAAGAGCAGTAACCCTTTCACGGTTTCCGGTTCCCGCCCTGGCGGAAAGGACCGGCAAGAGCAGGCCATCTTCGGACTGGACCGTGATCCTTTCGACTCCCAAACCAAAAATCCAATGATCATCAAACCCGTGAAACTGATCCCGCGCACCGTGCGCATGTCCCCCGAAGACTGGCAACGCTGCCTGTGCGCCATGGCCAACGACGCCAAACAGTACCGCTCAATGCAGGAGTGGCTGCTCGAGGCTGTCATTGAGAAGGCACAGCGCCAGGAGCTCGCCTATTTGACCGCCGGCCTTACCGCCGGCAATGCCAATGAAACCTCCCCGACAGCCCCCGCCCAGTAACCGATGGTGGCTGGTTCAGTGCCTGATCCTGGGTGCTGCGATCGGCGCCATGTTCTGGGTGTTCCCCTGCCTGCATCCATGACGACCTTCTTCGCCATCGCCAAGTACGCCTTCCTAGTCGGCGCCTGCTGGGCCCTGTTCCACACGCCGCAGCATGACTGGCTATTCGGTGGGCTCTTCGCGCTGTTCCTGTTCGCGTCGGTTTTCCGGCCGATCAAGAACGGATAAGCGGCAAAACCTGCCTACCATGAGGCCGGATCCACCAGGGTCCGGCCTTTTTGCTGGCCTGAATCGATTCTAGGCGTTCTGGCGATAGCCCGGGTGCCGAAATGAAATAGTGACCGTTGCCTCAAAATAGGCGGCTCTGCGCTCAACGGCGGTGGCAAGGCTGGCCTACGGGACGTACGGCTTGATCTGGAATTCGCCGGACGCGAACAACCCCTGGAACCGCGGGTAGTCATCCAGCAGCGTGCCCTTGAGCTTGGAAGCGAGCTTCGTGCTGCGATTGATCGCCGACTCAGCAGACTTTCGACCTTTAAAGATCGATGGCGCCGCGCCAGGCACCGGCAGCAATATCCTGGCAGATGAATTAATGAACGTGCCGATCCTGTCTGCCGGGGACGAGAGGACGCACGGGATGTTGGACTTGGTGACGAACACGGGTTGTTTCTTCATTGGGAATGGGGTTCAGATTTACATCCTGTCTCGATGTGGGCCAATAACTTGAGCGCGGCTATGCCTTCCTGCAGTGCCTCGACATGCCCGCGGTGGATCATCTCGTACCGCTTGCGGCGATGCTCGACGCACTTGTCGGCCTGGCGCTCAGCCTCGATAACCATGTGCTCGAGGCGCTCGATGGCGGATGCGGTGGTCATGTCTCGGGTGCCACGCAGATCGCGAGCTCAATGGCCTTGATGACCAAGTCCAGCTTCGCGCCGGTCGGGTCATCCTCCGCAAAATCCCCGAATTGTTTTTGCTTAAGCAGCCTGGTCCTAAAGATGACCAGAGTTTCGCGCAGTTTTTCTTTCATAGTATTGAGTCAAACGTGAATATAGGCCCACAGAAATTCATCTTGCAGATGACGTTGCGGATGCCGTTCCGGCACTTGGCCTGCATCCATTCAACGGTCAGCGATGAGGCACCGGCCACCGCCGACGTCTTGTCCTCGTTCAGGAACCAGACGACGTCAGCATCCTGCTCGATCGCCCCCGACTCGCGCAGGTCCGACAGCATCGGCCTGCGGTCGTGGATCTCGGACTGGCGGTTGATCTGATGGAGCAGGAGCAGGGGACATGGAAGGGTGGCGGCCAAGTTCTTGAACGTGCGGCTGATGATCGCCACCTCGCGCTCCCGGGTACTGTACTTGCTTCCGGTTTCCGCCTCAACCAGACCAAGATAGTCAACAATCACGATACCCAGCGGATAAGTGGAGTTAAGCAGGCGGATCCTCGCCTCGATCTGAGCTAGAGTCCTTTCTCCATCGGCCTCAAATATATGCAGCAGACCGCGCGGCAGTGATTCGAGCGCCGCCAGAACCAAGTCCGGCTGGACTGACCGCGCCGCCATCCTTGCCAGGCGAACAAGGAGCGAAGGGCCTCGCATCTCGAGCGAGAAGATTGCCGCGTGCTTGCCGTCCTTCGCCGACTTCGCGGCGTAGGCCAGTGCCAGGGCTGTTTTCCCGACAGATGGCCGGGCCGCGAGGATGACATAGTCTCCCGCCCTGATCGGACCAAAGTCGATGTCCACCGACCTCCACGGGCCAGGCATTGCGCCGGCCAGCGGATTCCGGATCATCTCCTTGGCCTCGTTGATCATGGTCGACGTCGTGCGGGGCGTTGGGATGACTCCGGCCTCTCCGACCTTGGCAAGGATTGGATGGAGCCGCTCCCATGATTCAGCCCAGTCAACCGCCGGCTTTTGAATGGACAACTGGGCCTCGGACAGCAGTGCCGCCACCCTGCGCTGCCGGGAAAGCGCCATGACGTCCTGCGCAAATTGGCCTGCGCGGATAGACGTCGGCTCAATCGTGCTGATCTCCAGGATCTTGCCTGAGTCTATCTTCTCGTTTACTCCGGCGTTGACCGCGCGCCAGACCGCTACGGCATCTATCTGGCCGTCTACCGCGCAAGCGCAAATCGCCTGAAATATCAGGCCGTTGATCGGCAGGTAAAAGTCTGATGCCTTCAGGCCGGAAGCCACGGCCTGGCGCACATCGCCGGCATCCTGCATGAGCGACGAAAGACAGTGGCGCTCGATCTCTTGGTTATTGGGCGGCATGGGCTTTGCGATAATCGCTGGCCAGAACGTAGGGATCGGAAGGCGCATAACCGTTCGATCCAAACTCTGCCCAATGGCCACATAGAGCGGCCGGCGTGAGCGCAGCCTCCCGGTATTTGCTGCGGTAGCACTGCGCCCTGCGATTCATCTCGTCAGGAGTGACGTCAGGGCTCGCCTTCTTTATCTCTGCGGCTTTCACCGCACAGGTGCGCGCAGCGGATGACGTCATCTGAAGAGGATCGCAGCCGCATGCCGAGGCTAAGGCATCACAGAGTTCATTCCTGGGTCTTGGCTTTTTTGCTTCACTTGCCGCAGGCGGAGCCGGCGGAATGTATGTTTCTGGGCTTATGGGCTTCTGAGCTTCTTCCCCGTTACATTCGCGTACAGGAGCGTTACATTGACCGTTACTATTGCGTTTCCGGCCCGTTACAGCATCTTCTGCATACTTCTTATCCCTCAGTTTAGCAACACGTAATCGAGTTTGTTCTTTAGTGATTGACTCGCGTAACATCCGGCGTGAGATCAGCGTTACAACACCGTTACACTCCGTATGATCGCATGTGCCAAGCAACCGAAGTTCGTCAATGCAGCCCCGCGTCTTTTCGGGACTCTGGCCGATGGTGCGCGCCCAGCCATCCATCGAAAGTGCGAGTTGGCCGCGGGTGGGCGAGAAATGAAGCGCGCACAGAATATCAATCCATGCACCTTTGGCCTCAGGACTGAGCGCCCGCGTGTCCTTCACCCAGTCTCCTGGGTAGAATTGCAGGAACGGAAGGCCGGACATGTCAGTTTCCCCCATTGGCCGGCAAAGCGAGCTTTCTTTCAGTCTCTCGCTGCGACCGGGGAAGACTGACCTGCTCGAAAATCGATACTACTTCGACCAGCTTTTGAGCGAGTGCTCGGAGGAGTTCTTCGTCGTGGATGGCATTTTCAAGCTCGAAACAGAACGCGATCGCGAGGCGTTCTGTGTATCGTTTTGTCATGGGAATAGAACCCCGCTCCGGGCCGGCGGAAAGGTTCATCGCGAGATGCCTTAGGCTCCCGCCAGTCGCCGACCCGAAGGGGGAATTGTTAGGTGATGAACGAACGGTGAAACATGGGAGATTGAACTATCCCTTACACGACCATCCTGTCGCACCTCGGCCGGCCGTCAAGCTTTGTCCGCGCCGGTATCGGCTGAAAGCGATTCGGGGTGAAGTGGCAGGCGGTAGAACTGGCGGTTGTGTAGCCCAGCGGCCCGCAGCAATGGCGGAAGAACGCGCAGGCGTTGCACCTCCCAACAGAATAACTGTTTTCGTGTTGGGCGGCCAGGTTGAGTTCGGGCTGGGTGGTCATGGGCAAGAGAGATTAATTCGCTCATGGCCTTGCGAATGTCCAGATTAAACTTGCACCATTCTGCACCACATGCTTTCCTGCATGGAATGAAAGCCAAAACAATCGTTGCCATTCTTTCCAAGCGTTTCGCCAATTATCTCGAATCGATCGAAGACGAGGCGGTCAGAAAGATCGTGGCTGACAACTCGATCATCACTGGTGGCAGCATCGTCTCGATGCTCTGCAACGAGAACATCAGCGACTTTGACATTTATTTTCGCACGCCGGACGCCGCGGAGGCCGTCGCCCACTACTACGTCAAGAAACTGCTCGAGAGCCCTCCGCCCTGCTTCAAAAACAGCCCGACCCACACGGTCAAGGTGAGTGTCTTGCGCGAAGATGACCGGGTGAAGATCGTGGTGAAGTCGGCGGGAGTGGCGGGCACCGAACAGCCGCAGGAAAACTACCAGTATTTTGAGGGGATACCCGATAGTGAGTCGGCCGCGCAGGAGGCCGCCGCCTATGTCGAAGGAGCCACCGCGAACATCGAGGCTTTGGATGAAGAGCCGGGGTCGCGGCTCGAGCAGACGGCGCCGGAAGATCCTAAGGCCCCGAAGAGATACCGGGTGCTGTTCGTCACCAGCAACGCGATCACCTTGGCGAACAAAGTGCAGCTGGTCATCAGGTTCACCGGGGAGCCCGACGAGATCCACAAGAACTACGATTTTGTCCACTGCACGAACTACTGGACGAGCTGGGACAAGAAACTCACGCTGCGCAAGGAGGCGCTTGAGGCGATCTTGTCGCGAGAACTTAGATACACCGGCAGCCGCTATCCCATCTGCTCGATGATCCGCACGCGGAAGTTCATCAAGCGTGGCTGGACGATCAACGCCGGCCAGTTTGTGAAGATGGCGTGGCAGGTCAGCGAGCTGGACTTGAAGGACGTCAACGTGCTCGAGGAGCAACTGGTTGGGGTCGATGCTGCCTATTTCGGTCAACTGATCGAACTGCTGCGCAAGAGCGAGCACCCCGACAAAGTCGACGGCAATTACCTGATGACGATCATCGACCGGCTCTTCTGATCACCCAAACACTTTCGATCGCCCTACTGATTAACCAATGGGCATCGTACTACCAACATGAATACACCGACAGAAACCATCACGCCTGAGGTGATGCAGGACAACGCGCCCGCCGAGCAAAGCAAGCTGGCGGTCATCGGCAAGGAACAGGGACTGGCGCCCAGCGACGTCGCCTCCCTCGAGAAGGCGTTCGCGCCTCTCTTTCAAGAAGCAGATTCTTGGGCGAAGCAAGTCGCCATGATCAAGGTCACCGATGCCAGCCAGACCGCCATGATGAAGATGGCCCGTACTGCCCGGCTGGGACTGAAGGAGATCAGAGTCAAGGCCGACAAGGTGCGCAAGAGCCTCAAGGATGATGTCGTGAGGCGCGGGAGGGCCATCGACGGGGCGTATGCGCTCGTTGAATACGTCTGCAAGCCTTTGGAGCAACAGCTGCAGGAGCAGGAGGATTACATCGAGCTGCAGGAGGCCAAGCGGAAGGGCGAATTGAAGGCGATCCGCGGCGAGCAAATGACCGCGCTGGGCGCCGATCCCACGCTCTATGCCCTCGGCGAGATGAGTGAGGAGACCTGGCAGCAACTTTACAGCGGGATCCAACTGGCCAAGAAGCAGGCCGAGGAAACCGCCAAGCGGCTGGAGGCCGAGAAGATCGCACGCGAGACTGCGGAACTGAAGGCTCGCGAGGAGCAGCGGCTGGAGAACGAGCGGCTCAAGAAGGAGGCGGCGGAGAAGGAAGCCGCGCTCGAGGCGGAGCGCAAGGCTGCCGCGCAGGCTGCGAAGGAAGCTGCGGCGAAGGCGAAGAAGGAGCGGGAAGCCCTGGAGGCCAAGGCAAGGGCTGAACGCGAAGCGGTCGAAGCGCACGCCAAAGCGGAGCGGGAGATCGAGCGCAAAGCCGCCGATGAAGCGTTCCGGAAGTTTCGCAAGGAAGAGCAAGACCGGGCTCTTGCCGCCGCCGCTGCTGCTCAGAAGGAGCAAGACCGGCTGCGCGAACTGGCGGCGCTCGAACAGAAGAAAGCCGATGACGCCCGGGCCAAGGCTGAGTCTGAGGCCCACAAGCAGCGCGTAGCTCGCGAACTGGTGGAGGCTGAGATTGCTGCCATGAAAGAGCGGGAGGCTAAAGCGGCGGACGCTTTTCTGGCCGCGAAGGCAGCAAAGGCGCAACGTCCCGAGGCAGACCAACTGCGCGACTTCGCGACTCAACTGCGGTCGATCCCGCATCCCAAGCTCATGTCGGAAGCTGGCATCGCTCTCAGCGTGAAGCTCTCCCAGCAGGTCACCAAGTTCTGCCAATGGATCGAGGCCCAGGCCGCAACGCTGGAGGATCCAATGTCATGAAAGCTGGATTCATCAGCATCAACGAGCGCGATTACCACGCCGACAAGATCGGCGAGATCCCGACGCTCAACCACGGGACCGCCACGACGCTCGTCGCGAAGAGCCCCGAACACGCCTGGCAGGAACATCCCCGATTCGGCGCAGCGAGCAAGGAGGAGACCAACGAGATGTCGTTCGGAGACGTCGTCCACCAATTGATCCTCGGGAAGGGACAGGGCATTGCTATCTTCGAGGGTAAGACCTGGCAGGGGAAGGAGGCCGGTGCCTTCTGGGATCATGCGGTGTCCCTCGGCAAGACCCCGGTGCTGCTCAAGGTCTTCAAGCGGGCGGAGGCCTGCTGCGCGGCATTCCGGGCTAAGATCGCGAAGTTCCCCGAGCTCCAAGTGCAGTTCGGCTTGGGGCGATCCGAGCAGGTCATGGTCTGGAACGAGGGGCCCGTCTGGTTCCGGGCCATGTGCGACAAGCTGTTCATCGACGAGGGCGCGCACAAGGCGGTGATCTTCGACGTGAAGACAACGGACGACGCGCGCGAGCGGTGTTTCGCCAACAAGGTCCGGGGATTTGGCTATGATTTGCAATTCGCGCAATACACCTACGGCCTCCAAGCGCTGCGACCGGATCTCGCCGGCCGGGTCCGGTTCATCTTCCTGACCATCGAGACGAGCCCGCCATTCGCTCTGGTGCCCTACGAGCTCGATGGTGAGTGGCGTGCCATCGGTGTCAGCCGCTACTGCCGCGCGATCAGCCTGTGGACGGAATGCCTCAAGCAGAACCGATGGCCCGGGCTGGCCGCTGACATTGTGAAGATCGTCCCCAAGAGCTGGGAACTGACGATGGAGTTCGGCGAGGAATCTCTCGGCGAGAAGATGGAGAAACTGTAAAATGACCACACGAACATTCACAGACGAACAGGCGTCGCGGCAATCGGTCCCATTGCTCCTTGGCATCGCAGGTTGCTCGGGCAGTGGGAAAACTTTCTCGGCGCTGAGGCTCGCGGCCGGCATGCAGCGGGTTATTGGCGGCGAGATATTTTTTATTGATACAGAGCACCGAAGGGGCCTGCACTACGCCGACTACTTCAAGTTCCGGCACGTCAACTTCGAGCCTCCGTTTGGACCTCTCGACTACCTCCGCGCGATCGAGTACTGCGTTGGGAAGGGGGCTAAGATATTGGTGATCGACTCGATGACCCATGAACACGCATCAGAGGGCGGCGTAATGGACCGATCCGAGAAGTTCCTCGAGCAACGCTGTGGCGACGACGAGCGGGCGCGCGACAAGATGTTCATGCTCTCGCTCAAGGCTCCAAAGCTAGAACGGCGCAAGCTGAACACGGCTATCGTGCAGATGGGGATCAACTCGATTTTTTGCTATCGAGCTACGGATCGCGTAAAGCCGGTGCAGGGGCAGGGCATCAAGCATATTGGCTGGCAACCGGAAACCACCAGCCCGCTGGTCTACGAGATGGCGCAGTGCTTCCTGCTTCCGCCAGGATCGGACGGCCGGCCGGAACTGAATCCCGCGGAGAACGCCGAGAAGATGCTGACTAAGACGCCGGCCCAGTTCCGCGAGTGGTTCAAGCCGGGCTTCCAGCTCAACGAGGATCTCGGCCAGAAGATGGCGGAGTGGGCGCGCGGGCCCGTGGGCGCCGCGGAGCCACCTCCTGCGGCCACTCCAGAGTTCGTTGCGCCGGCCGGCTGGGAAAACTGGAGCGACGAGGAGCGCGGTGACAACCGGGCGCATGCCGGCACCCCCGAGTTCCGGGCGTGGTGGAAGACGCTGTCGGCTGAGGCCAAGCTGAAACTCCAAACCAAGACTCACGAGTGGGGAGAAGTCGCGAAAGATGCCGATGCCCGCAAAGGTTAGTGAGGCGGTTCGCCGTCTCAATCCCGGGGTATTCGATGAAAATACGCATCGTGCTAGAAGGGTATCGAACCCCGTCTCCAAACAGGCTGTACCGCCGGCATTGGTCCGCTCTGACCAAGGTGCGCAAGGAAGCGCATCAGGCGGTACAGCTCGCCCTCATGTCTCCATCGTGCTTTACCGTTGTGGAACCCAGCTCGACACCGACCAGAAGTACGCCTCAGTGAAGTGGATCTTAGATGCCCTTGTCGAGTGTGGCCAGTTGCCAGGAGACAAAGAGGGCGACATCACGCTCGAGGTGAGCCAAGAGAGAGTAGCCCACCGCAAAGAAGAAAAGACAGTCGTTGAAATAACCACCCCGTGAACCCCACGCTTAAAACCACGCTGATCATCGGAGCCGTGCTTGCGCTATCGCTCATTGCAGCGGTGCTCCACGAGTTCATGACGTGGCCGAAAGCCAAGGACGATCCGGCCAACAAAATCGACTACGACGAAACATGAGAAACGAAATGCAATTGCACGACGAAAGAGGAAGATGGGCGGAAGGGCCTGACGCTAGAACGCGCTTTATGGCGAAGGTTAGGAAAGGATCAACCGACGCTGATTGCTGGATCTGGACCGCAGGCACAAGGACGAATGGGTATGGGCAATTTTACTTACATGGTGCCGATACGCAGGCTCATCGTACCGCTTGGCTGATATTTAAAGGGCCGATTCCTGATGGACTGTATGTGTGTCACCACTGCGATGTCAGGTTATGCGTTAATCCTGCCCATTTGTTCCTTGGTACTGGGACTGACAACCAACTAGATTGCTCATCTAAAGGACGCTGTTTTCTGCAGCGATACCCTGAACGTTCACCAACGCGCAAATTAACCGAGGCGCAGGTACGGGAAATCATGAGTCTGAAAGGGCAACAGTCTGGTTGCGCGCTTGGGAGGAAATTCGGAGTATCAGATCACTCGATTTACAGTATATGGAACGGTAGCAAATGGCGGCATTTGGCCCTAACTCCCGTTGCGTCGCAGAACCGAGACTAGAAAGGAACAACGTGAACGTCCAAACATATGAACCTTGTGGATTCGGAATGCACACTGTCATGGAGAGTGGCAGTTATGTCCTGACAAATGAGTATCGTAAGCTGGAGGCCGAGCTTGATGTTGCGCGGGCGGTGATCGCGGCTAAGGACCAAGCACTAGAAATGATGAAGGACATTTTGCGAAAGAACTCATGGGGTCCGTACAACGTGCGCCCCGTCGTTGCGCTGGCAGAGCAAGCTCTGGCCCTGACGCCCGCGAGCGGGGACAAGGAGATTATTGACCAATTCCAGATCGAAACGATTCGTCATGCAGCAAACGCGATCTTCAATCAACTGTCAGAAGCACATGCTTGCCACGGGACCGAACAGGGGCAGAAGGCAATACTAGTCGCGCAACGACTTGCCGATTTGATCGTACAATCTAAAGCCGCAGGTGCCGCCATCAACGCCGCCCGGAGCGAGGGCAAGGAGGAACTTTGGCTGGTATGGAGCAACGAGCATGGCGCGTGGTGGGGGCCGAACGAATCGGGCTACTACACCGATATCAGGAGCGCGGGAAGGTACAGGAAAGAGAAGGCCATGGAGTGTGCTGATTCGCGCAGCCATATCAAGAGGAAGCTTCCTCCTGAAGTGATAATCTCGGAACGTGACGCAATGGCGGGAATAGATCCGAACGCCGCCCGTCCCGCGGGCAAGGAGGGGAACAGGCCATGAGCGTAGGAGGCAAAGTAATCGAAACGATCGACACGGGTACTCGCGTGTGGATCAACACCAAAGAGAAACCGGAGTATCATTCGGAATGCGCAATCTACGTCGAGCGCACTCCGGCAGCGCTTGCTGTCTCCGAAGGCGACATTGTCTGGTGGCAAGGAGCCTATGCCATGTGGACCCCAAAGAATCAGCACGGTAAGACCTACACCAAAACAGACATGAAACTGAAACGAATCGGTTTCTCTGGCGTATCTCGTCCCGCAACCCCGCCGGTCGCCCGGCCTGAAAGGTAAGATGAAAAAAGCAAACGCAGACTACTGGAAATATCGGCTGGAATGCGAGAAGGCCGATCATCGAGACACAAAACACGACTTCGCTAACTCAGTAAACCTTCAGCGCCATGAGATCATGCGGCTGCAGAAGATTATCGAGCGAGCAAAGAAAGCCCTAAACAAATGACCGCTAAAATCAAGCCGACAAAGCCCCACCGCCCGGTCAAGGCGTGGTTCAACCCCATCCTCATTATAGCCGATGAGCATCACGTTGAAGGCGACCTGCCCTGCGTGATCGTGCCCACCGACCCGGCCAGCGTCGAGTCCATGGTCGAGAAGATGGCGAAGGCTCTCTATGTGGACACCAATGGGCACATGGAATGGGGATCATGGGATTCCTGCAACGAGGAATGCAAAGAAGCATGTCGCGAGTCAGCCCGCGCCGCCTTGACTGCTCTCCACCCCAACCTGAAACGGAAATAGCTTATGAAAATACCTGAAACAATCCTGAGCTGCCCGTTCTGCGGCAGTCTTGAAGTCGAAATCTGCCGCACCAACCCCGACGCCTGTTGGGTCGCGTGCGCAAACGAATATTGCGAAGCGGAAACCAAATCCCATCGGACGCGTAGCGGAGCAATTCGCTACTGGAACACCCGAGCCATCCGATGCGAGACGGCGACCGTAATTCAAGATGACGATAAACGGAAATGACCCGCGCCATCCTGCTGCTCCTGCTGGCCGTCCCGTGTTTCGCTCAGGTTGACGATGCGCTATGAAAACACCTGACAGGAAAGGCGTATGGTCATGGAGTTACCTTCAACCCTGCATCGAATCATCCTACCCGGTACATATGCAGCCACGCCGACTCCCGAAACCCACAGTCATAACCCAGGAGGTTGATGTTTACGAAGGCCCTAACGGCTCCCTCTGTGTCTGGGGTGAAGACATCGGCATGGTTAACTACGAACAGAATATCACCCACGGTGATGAAATGCTCGGCCATGTCATGGCAAGCCTGCTAGACGGGGAATGGAAGTTTTTGCACCCTTTAGATGTCACCTAAAAACCGTGTCAAGCATTATTTTCAAGATCGTGTAATCATCAACTTGTGAAGTCGGAACCGTCTAAAACGTACATTTAAGAAAAGCTGATATGGTATAATACGCGCGATGAACACAACAACCAAAGCAGAAAGAGATCAGTTAAACACCGAGCGTCGCGCACGGGAACGCGAGGCTAGTCGCAAATGTTGTGCCGAGCGTTTCGGCCTGAAGATTGAAGAGGTGATCGACCACCATTCAGGAAGCTGTTATGATAAGGTGTGGGTCACGACAAAGGCCGCGGCCGAAAAGGTCTGCGGTGTCGTCAAGGAAGACACTGTTAATGGCGGCTGGTACGACGGGATGCCGCTCGGAGGCATTGTCAAGGACGGGCAAATCTACGAAGTGATGTGCTGACGGTGCGCTACTTGATCTTATTCCTCCTACTTGCCCCGCGCCTTGTCTCCCAGGTGGATGAGGCGCGGCTGCTGCGGGCCATTTCCGCCGTCGAAAGCAACTGCAACCCTGCGGCTGTGGGATCTCACGGCGAACGGGGCGCCGAGCAGATGCTACCGGCCATGCGCCGGCATTACGGCACGCCCATGGCCATGCTGCATGACTTAGAACGCCAGTTGCCACGCATCGGGATCGACCCGACGCCCTACACGCTGGCTCTAGGATACCACCTTGGCATCACCAAGCTCGCCCGGCGCGAGATCCCCGACAGCGCCGTGGCTTACGCCCAGCGGGTGCGGGCAATCTACATTTCACCATGAAAACACCACCTAAAACCGTCCCCCAATTGCTGCAGGAGTTCCAGCAAAATCCCAGTCTCGAAACTGGCTGCGCCGTCCTGAAAGAAACTGGCGCCTCATCCATCAAGATAGCCGTCAAATCTAAAACCGGAGTTCCCCTTGCTGCCCTGATAATCGTGAAGGGCAAACCTGAGTCTAAGGAGATTCTGGATGCCGTAGAGGCAATCGAGCACAATTGGGACAAGTAGGGTTTCCCCTTATTTGATTCGGCAAGCGGAGTGGCTACGCTGAAGGCACTATGAGCCTTATCTCGCTGGTCGTTGTTCTTATCGTCGTCGGGGTGTTGCTGTGGCTTGTTAACACCTACATCCCGATGGCCCAGCCCATCAAAACGATCATCAATGTCGTGGTGATCATCGCCGTCGTCCTCTGGCTGCTTTCGGCTTTCGGCATCCTGGGTGATGCCAACGCCGTGCGCGTGCCGCGCCTGCACTAGGCGTTCACCCCATGGTCGGAGTTGGGTTCAGGGCGTATGATCCCGGCCATGGATCACCACCACGACCATGACGGGCACCAGTGGAGCCGGGAGACTTCTCTACTGCTCGAAAAACTTGAACACATCTCTCGCCAACTCGTTCAAATCATGTCCACTCAAGCTGATCTCGTTGCTGCCGCCACCACCCTATCCACCGCTTCCGACGCCGTCAGCGTCAAGCTCGACACGCTCATCCAGACGGTTGACGCCGTCGTTGTCGCCCTTCAGGGCGCCGACCTCGATCCGACTGCCACTGCTGCGCTCGCCGCCATGAAGGCTTCCGCCGTCACCGCCGCCGCCGCAGGCGACAAGGTGGACGCCGAAGTGACCAAGCTCGACGCCGTGCTTCCGACCCCCGCTCCCGCGGCCCCGGTCACCCCGGTCACCCCGGTCACCCCCGCGACCCCGGTCAAGCTTCCGCCCCGCTAACCGATCACGGTTCCGGTTTACCTTCAGCCTCCGGCTTCACCGCCGGGGGCTTTTTGTTGCTCGCCCGGTGGCGCCGCAGCGCTTCCCGGTACTGCGCGTAGAGCGCTTTATCCTCCGGGCTGGAGAAGACGTAGGGAGTGGCCGGAAGGGCTTTCCTCAGCCGATCAATCTCAGCAAACCGACTGCTCTTGCCGCGCGTTGCCTTCGGCTTCACTCACGGATTTACGCTCAACCCCTCCGGCTTCTGCCGGCTGATCAGGCGGTTGAGCCGGTCGATGATGAGCTTTTCGTCGTCTCGGAAGGTGTCGAGCTTGGCGATCAGCACGGCCTCGTTGGTGCGCACGGTCGAGATCGAATCGTTGATTTCCTTTAGCGCGCGCTTCTCTTCGTCGGTGAATGAACGGTGCTCGGCCACGTAGCTCTCAAGTTGCGTGACGTGCGCCGGCAGATCCCTCAGCGGGGCGACCGCCGCGGCGAATTGGTTCATCATGTCGACGTGCTGCGCGGACATCGCCTGGCTGGATTTAACAACCTGCTGATCGACGTATTCAGGGGTGGCGTACGTCTTGGTCAAATAGAATGTCGTCCAGCACCAAAGCGCACTGGCAATCAAGACCGCCAAAGTGGCCCATTCTCCGAGGGTTTTGGGGAAGAAAGAGGGTCTCATTTGGTCAGCAGGATCTTGGTTATAACCGGGCTCAGGACGTTCCAGACAAATTCGGCCATCAGGATTATCCCAATAACCAAGGACATCGTGCGCGCAGTGTTATCCTTGGTCTCGGTCGCCTGGACCTTCGCTCCGGCCTTCTCGCTTGTCAAAGCGACGAGGGCTCGATCCGTGGCGCTCTGGCGGTCCACCACCTCCTGATGCCTTTTGTCCCAGGCCGACACTGCTGCGTCGATCTTGTCCTGGATGGTATTTCTCAACTCCTCGATCTTCTCCTGGATGGCGGTGAGCGAGGGAATCGTCACAAACGTCGCCGCCTGATCGGTGAGGGTCTGGCGAAACTCGTTCACCGAGTCGAAACGGCGCTCCATGGACGTCTCTGATTTGGCATTTGCTTCCTTCACGGCGGCCAGAGCGGCTATCACCGCCTTCTCCTGCGCGGAAAACCGTTCGCCGTATATCCTGTCCCGTTCATCCAGCGTGCGCTCGATAAACTCCCTGAGCGAGACGGTTTCAGGATGATCTTCCGGTGTCATGGTCGTCGGGATTTTTCGGCGGCGAGATCAGCCTTGGCGCGCATCAGCTCAAATGCAAGATTTTGGATCTTCAATCGCAGGGGCACAAAAGAAATCACCCCGCCAATCAAAAGACCGGCGAGGTGACAGAGAACCAGTTTTGCCCAGATGGGCATCGGTTACTTGTGCGGAGCGGGCGGAGCGCCAAACCGCTTCTCGTTTGCCTCGGTCTTGGCCGCGACGAGCGCCTGCTCGGCGACGGTCGCCTCTTCTCCCTCCAGATTTTGGATGAGCGGGAGGAGGGTGTTGTCGATCAGCTCGACCAGTCCCTCGGCGGCGGCCACGACGGCTGCGGATCCGGGGACGAAGACGGCGGCGGCCGCGCCGAGCGCATTGGCGATTTCCGTGATTTGTTCAGCGGTGAGATTCATGATGTATGATGTTGGCTGGGTTGCGGGTGACTGCCGTTACTGCGCTCCGGCGTGAGCCGTGCGGAAGGCAGCGACGTTGGTGGTGACGCTCACCAGGGCTGAGATCAGCCCGTCGAGCTTGGCCTGGGCTTCGGCCTTGGCCGTGCCGTCGGCGTTGGTTCCGGCTGCCTTGTAGGCGTCTGCGGCCGCGATGTACGCGTCGCGGGCGGCGTAGGCGTCCTTGACCCAGGTAGCCTCATTATCGTGGATGCTCTTGGCCAGCGTGGCGATCTCCGGCCACTGGGCAAGATAAGCAGCGTTGGCGCTCTGCCAGGCGATGAATCCATCCATGGCCGTGATGGCCTGGTCGATCGACTTGTCGGCCTGGAAGACGATGGGATCGGAATAGGCTCCGCCGGGGGCCAGGGTGACGCTTCCGGTCTTGCATCCGGTGACATACAGAGCGGCGAACATGCAGAGCAGGCAGGCCGCGAGGAACTGAGTTTGTGTTTTTCTCATGGGACGATGGGTTATTGGGCGGCCGCGTTCATGCGCGAGGCTGCGGTTGGAGTTGCGGGTGGAGCAGTTGAAACGGTCGGAGCCACAATGGCCGACGCCACGATAGTACCGGCCGGGACGGGTTGGGTTCCCGTGCTGGTCGTGGAAGTCGTCGTGGTGATCGTCGTGAGGTCGTCGGGGAAGGGATGCGCGTGGAAATACATCAATGCGTACCCGAGCATCGCGATGGCGAGGGTGTGCCACGTGTTCGCGAAGGTGATTCCCTCAGGCAGCTTGCCCGCCGTCGCCTCAGCGATCAGCGCAACCGCCGTGGTGACGGTCCCGTTGAAAGTCTGGGCGAAGAGGCCAAAAAAATAATGGGTAAACCAATTAACAGCAACTCTTTGTGTTTTTTTCATGCCCCCGTAACTTTATTCGACTTTAGAATGTTGTCGATGGGCCAAAGTGGCTGGAGATTAGAGTAGTGGAAACAGCAGCGCTGTTGTTCTGGATCGGTAAGGTCGAACGCTGAACACGGTCGGATGTGGTCAATGTGCCAGCTCGAACGGTTCGACCAAGACATGCCGGGGAGAAATAGAGATTCGATGTGCCTTTTTAATTCAGGAATCGTGCAGCCCAGTAATGCTTCTGCTTTCCCAGAGCGCATTGTCCGTTTTGCCCGGATGGCGTCGTCTATTTTCACTCTGAAGTTTTGGGCCGTTCTATTCGATGGGACCGCCCGCCATTTTTTCCCGAAATCACTCATGTACTTCTTGCCTTTTTCGGTCTTTCTCCAGCGCCTCAACCCTTCCCTTCGTTTCTGGAAAAGCCGTTCTCTTCTGATCGGATCAGCTAGATCAGCAAGATACTGAGCATGCCTTTTTTCTGGGGAATAGGCCATGTCACGCCTTTATAGGTTTCGCCAGCGCGACGTTCTTGGTTTTGGCTGCCATATCAGACCCTTGGAGTTTTGAAGTCCCCCAGGTTGATGTTGATGGTCGAGTTGCCCAGCGGGTAGAACTTCGTGGCGCCGTTGTAAACGACCTGGATGCCGGTGACGACGTTGCCCGGCGCGACGACGACCTGCGTGAGTACGGCGTGGTCGCTTGTAGTTGAGCCTGCCGAGTTGGTGACCACCACCTGATAATCGCCGGAATCAGCCGCAGCGAAGGCCGGGATAACGAACGTGGGAGCCGTAGCTCCGGCAATAGGCGTTCCATCTTTCATCCACTTTTGGGTGAACGGCTGGGTGCCGCTGGCCGTGTAACTGAGCGTCACCTTCTGGGAGAGGTTCACCACCGCGCTCGATGCACAGGCGGGAGGAGAGGACAGGAAGATCAGGCTGGTGAGCGAGATCGCGGCGAGCAGACGGAGTATGAGTTTCATTGGATTGCTTTCTTTCGTTGTTCGATGGCCCGGTCAAGCCGGGAGAGGTGGAGAAGCGAGCGCAGGAATTTGAGGCCGACCGACTTGTTCCTACCCCCGAGGTTCAGGTCGTAGTTACGAGGACGGGACGGCGAATGGCGAAAGGTGATCTCATGAAACCACGGGTAATCCTCGTATGGCTGGAGGCCGATCTTTCTGCGCAGGAGATTGAGATCGGGGGAAGTCATGCCCCGAATAGCTCCGCGAACTTGGCCAGATCCCGGTGCTTGATTCCCCAGCGCATTGCGGTGACGCATTGCACGGCCACGGCGTGATCGGCGTCCTCCAACTCGATCGTTCCGCCCGGTTCGACCGTCTCAATTGCGTCCTCGATCTTGTTTCTGGCGCGCATCTCCTTGTAGTCGAAACCGCCCTGCGGAGGGTTGGCCAGGCAGAGCTTCAAGAGCGTCGCGACGGTGACGGGCGACTTAATTCCGGGGATCTCGATGGAGAATATGGTGTTGATCGTGGATTTCATTGGGACCTTCGCTATGACCGATGCCCCACTTAAAAGCAAGCTAGACGCAAATGGCGAGTTTGTAGGCGACCCCGCTCACCTCGAGTTGGATGTAGCCGGTGGTGTTGAAGGCAGAGGTCGTGGTGACTTTCGAGCCGAGTTTCCACGCTGCTGCGGTGCCACCGGTCGGGGAACCTGTCAAGATGGCGGTCGGGATCGAAAGGTTACCTGCACCAGTGAGGCCGGTTTCGGTCGCGAGATTGAGCGTCATGTTTCCTGCTCCGGTCAGCGTGAGAGCCGTCGAGGTGGCACTCGTTCCGGTCTGGATCACGGCTGCGCTCCACGTGCATCCGTGCTTTGTCGATGTCCAGTCTTCGGTCGCGGTAATCAAAATCGCAGCCAACGAAGCCAGGCTCGTTCCGTCCCATCCGGAGGCGCGAAATTGGCTAATGACGTTCGTGTTAACTATCGCTGTTTTAGAGGTGGCTGTTCCCTGTGCCCTGATGGTATTAATGCTTGGTATCCCTCCGTATGTTTCCACCGCGACTTGAGTTGTAGCGCCGTCTGCACCGATGACGTCGAGGCCGTAGTTTGCGGATAGGGGCGCGGGTAGGCTCGCGTTGCGGTTGACAATCAGGCGATTGAACGTCGGCGCCAGTGCCGTGCCGAGATCGGCAGCGACCATGGCACGGAAGGTTGGTGCGGCCGCAGCACCACTGGCCGGCCCGGCATAGATCGCGTTGGCGGACTGGGTGGCCGAAAAGATGTCGGAGATCGCGGGCACCGACCAGGCGTAGGTGCCGCTACCGTTGCTGTGTAGCCAGCCGGCGGCGTCGGCCAGCGCAGCGAACGTGTCCAGCTTCGCGCTGTGGGCCTGAGTGTTTGTTCCGATGACGAGGCCGAGGGTCGTCGGCGTGACAGCGACAGCGGCTCCCAGCGTGTCGTAATATGCTGAGTAGTCCGTCGCCTGAGCCGTCACCGTGCCCGTGCGCCCGAAGACCGAAAGGACCGGGGACGCCGGGTACGCCAGCTGTGTCCAGCCGGCGAGGATGCTCGGATCGGCTCCCGTGATAATCCAGCTCGTTCCCAAATCCGAGCGGATGCACCAGTCCCCCTTCTGGCCGGTCAGCGCCAGCATTGCTGCCTGCGAGACCACCGTCCCAAGGAAGTCGACAACAGCGATTGGCGGAAGCTGCGCGACGGGGAGAAGGCCTCCAGCGTCCAAGGTCGCCACCCCCAGCGCCGCGCCCATCTCCGACCGCTTCACCTGGGCGTCATTCGTGACGTTGTTCAGGTAGGCCGATGAGGTCACGTTGCCACTCGCGTCAGTCTGCACGATGCCCGCGCCATAGGCGTGCCATCGCCAGGTTCCGGCATCCTTCAGCGTCGCGCGCAGGACAATCCCTCCGGTGTCCGACGCCTGCCGCGTGTAGAACCGAAGTTCGGCCGGCGCGCTGTTCGCCGCCCACGCTCCTATCGTGTACGATCGGATCGCCGAGCCGTAATCGACATCCGACGACGTGTCGTACTGGCCGCCAAAGGAGATGCCGCCAAGCCTGTCCCCGGACTGCAGGGCCACGGGAGACGCCTGCGACCCGCGGGACTTCAGGAAATCAAGGACCGGAGCGGCGTTGGCGTCCGTGCCGGAGTAAACCCTGAAGTTCGGCTCGATCTGCGCGCCGTCCCCGATCACAGAGAGCGGCACGTAGATTGCGCTGAGGGCCTTGTATAGGGTTAGGCCGGCGAAGGTCGGGGAGTTCGTTGGTGACAACCCCAGGAGGGCCAGACTCTGCGCCACCGTGAGCTCAGCCGGGTTTGCCGCAAGCAGCGTGTTGTTGCCGAGCAGAACCGACGGGGAGATCGGAACGAGTTTATCCAGTTCGACCGAATTGTCTCCAATCCAATCGGGGTCCAAGACGCCGCTGCCATTGCTGATCGGGATGCAGTTCGCGGCGGGAGTGTCGGAAGCGAATAGTGATGGCATAAAGAAAAGGGCCACCTCGGCAATACCGGGTGGCCCCTGGATAGTCAATTGACTAATCGGTGACGATCAGACGTCGACTGCCTTGGTGATGATAACGTCTCCAAGTTCGGGCCGAATTGGCTTCGCAGCCATTTGCATGTCGATGCGGAAGAATCCCTTGTTGCCGAGCTTGTTGTAGCACATGTCCTTGTTGTTGATCCAGTTCAGATCACCAACATAGTTGACGGCGTTGAACGAGGCCATCCCGAAGCCGGTCGGACCGCTCGGGCGCGGGCGCACCTCGTAGATGTCCCGGCAGAGGACATACACGAGTTCGTAGACCGCCAGACCGCCATTGGCCACGGTCAGGTATTCGGGATTCGGAATGAACTTCCGACCCTTGGTCGCGTTCGTGTTCAGCGTCGGGTAGATGAACGTGACTCCGTCCGCGGCGAGGCGCGGCGGATACAGGTCGACGTTCGGGATGTACCCGTTAATTGAGGTGTTGATGCCGCGGGCCGTGAAGTTCTGGAACGCATCGCCCCAGTTCACGGTGTCGCGGACCTTCGTGTCCGTCTGGTAGAGCCGGCGCTTGATCCCCGGGCCCATGCCCAGGGCCAGGAGCGGCTGGCCTTCCGAATAGCCGACCGCATTGAGCTCGGCACCGAGCTGCATATTGCGATCGTAGAGCGCGTTCAAGTGATCCCACGACAGGTCGGCCGTCGGCACGGAGACGCCGGTCATATTGTAGTTGGAATCCTCGGACAGGTCGTACGCGCCGCTCGCCATCGTGGAGATCTTCGTGTTGATCATCCCGATGTTCTTCACCCGATACCAGTCCGACCAGCGGACGGTGGTGCGCTGGCCCAGGTTGGCCTGGTAGTTGGCGATCTGCTGCTCGGCGCTGTGCGCGAACTGCAGGTCGGTGAGGCAGATCACCGGGGTTTCGGCCGCGTCCACCTCGAGCTGGTAGTTGCGGATGATCGAGCCGTTGTACACGATCGTCGCATCGACGTCGCAGGAGCTTCCGGTGCCGTCGGAGAGCGTGAGGCTCGGAAGGTTGAACGGATAGGCGGTGGGCAGCTCGCTGGTGGTCGTGATCACCTGGGGGATGAGTCCCTCGGTCGGATCAAACTCATTGCGGCTGAAAAGGGAGACGTACGGATTCGTGCGCCAGACCCAGTTGTACAGGGGGTCCTGATACTGGTTTATCGCCTGAATCATCATGTTGTTCAGGTCGTCCAGATTCGGACAGTGGGCGGAAACGTCGAAGGGCATGGGAGGAAGACAAACGGAAGGCGCGTTTCAGGTCTTCGATGCACGGGGCAACACGCCAGGGAGATACCTCCTGCATCGTTGCCCGTCGGGGTGCTAGGCGGAATACCCCGAACCCCGTTACCCCTCGACCACGGGGGAGCCTCTGGTGGCTCTTGTGGTACAGTCGAGTTGTCACGGTCCTACCACTACACAAGCGCCCGTCAATGAAAAACCGGCACCCCTTGCGAGATGCCGGTTCCCAATGAACACCAAATCCCTGACTTTCGCCAGGAAGTATGTCAGCGCTTTCGGTACGTCGCCGCGACGATTTCCTTGAGCGTTTTCGGCTGGGCCCCGGTCGGCGGAGCCCCAGTGTTGTCGCCCGTCACAGGTCCGCTTCGCCGCGCACCCTTCAGGGCGTTCGCCTCGGCAATCGCCGCATCGCGCTCCGCCTTTATCCGGTTGAACTCCCGCTCGGCGCTGGGCAGTCCGTGGCTGAGCAGGAAATCGGCGAGAGCGGCCTTGGTCGCGATCTCCGCGGCGGCCGCGTGATTGACCCGGCCGAAGGCGTTCTTTTCAGCCGACTGCCGGAAGTTCTGGACGGCTTGATTGTGCGCCGCGATCTGCTGCTGCTCTTCCGCGCTGGCGTTTGGGGCGGCCTCGATCGGGACCAGAAATTCGCTGACCTTGGCGATGACCCCCTCAAACGCCTGCTTGGCCTCCTGCGCCTGCTTCGCCACCAGATCCTGGCCGAGCTGAGATGAATTCTTCAATGCCTGCTGGGCGGCGAGATTGGCCGTGTAGGCTGCCCGAAGTGAACTCTGGACGGTATTCGCGTCCATCGAGTTCATGTCCTTGGTGGTCTCCGCAACCCGGGCATTGAAGTCCTTCAGCGGCAAGCTGAGCAGAGCGGCTGTGTCGACCGACTCCTTTCCGCTGTAGGCCAGCACCTCCTTCGCCGCGGCCAGCGCCTGATCCCGGGGGGTGATGTACTGGCGGCGAAAGTCAGGATGGGATTCCAGCTTGACCACCGCAATCTCATCGAGGAGCGCCTGGTGCTCCGCCTTGATCCGCTGGGCATCGGCAACTTCCGCCGGGGTCGCATCCTTGTACGTCTTGAGCTGGGAGCCCAAGGTGGCCAGTTCCTGCTCCTTGGCCGCGAGCTGGGCCTTCAGGTTGCGCTCGAGTTCCCTCGACTTTCTCCAGTTGACCTTGGTGGGCTCCGGGGTCTCCGCCGGCAACTCGGTCGGAAGGTCGGCCTCGGTTGAGACCGCCGGAGCGGGCGTAACCGCAGGGGTCGGAGCCGGAGCGGCAGCCGGCTTGCGGCTCAGGATGCTCTGGGGCTTGGCGGGAGCGGCTGGAGTCGTGGCTGGCGCGGGAGCCTCGGGAGCTGCGGGCGCGGCGGCCTCGTGCGCGGCTTTCTCGTAGGTCTTGTTGATGATGTCGCGCAGCGATGTCTTCAGGGGAGCGGCGGCAGCCGGGGCTGCGGGCGCGGGATTCGGGACGGCCGGTGGAACGACGGACGCTGCTGCCGGCGCAGCAGACGGAGCGGATGGAGTTGCCATAGGAAATCAGGCGATACCGGGGAGCCCGGAATCTGGGAAGGTTTCTTTGAGCGGCTTCCTGGGAAGCTTCGGATCCTCGATCTGGCGGATAAGGGCGACCTTGAACTGCTCCCACCCCTTCATCTCGCTCAGTTTGGCCAGAGCGATCTGGGGTCCGAGCGCAGTATCCAGTCCCGCGACGTACGACGAGGGTTTATAGAGCCTCGCATTGTTCCACGCCGCCACGAATACGGGCTTGGCGAGCAACTCGGCCAGTTCCATCCGATCCGACAACTCGAGCTTGGTGTAAGCTTCGAGCGTGGGCTTCTCCTGCAGGAGCGGATGAATCGCTGGTTTAGCTGAGGAGTACGCCGTCTTGTGGCGCTGGGATTCCGCGGCGGATTTTCTGCGGCGGCGCTTGCTGGGTTTGGTTGCCATTGGAAACTGGTGGGCGGCCGTTGGCCTGCGGGGCGCCCGGCTTGCCTTGGTTCTGCTGCCGCTGCAGCTGGACAAGCAGCCCGCGGGCGATCGACTGCAGTTGCGAGAAAACCGGCCAGACCTGCTGGTACTGCGCCTTCATTGTCTCGTCCTGATTGAGCAGCTGGATGTGCGTCGCGCAATGCTGGAGCGTCGTGATCAGGGCAACGGTGGCCTCCGGGCTGATCTGGCCGGCCTGCTGGAACTGCATTCCAATAGGGCCGATGGCCTTCAGGTGCTCCTGCAGATGCTCGAAATGCGCGTCGTTCGGATCAACGTCTGTCTCGATCCCCTGACCAAAAAGGCTGTTCTCGAACTTTGCCACCCGGCGGTCGGCCGGAGCGGAGTTCGTGCCCGGCGGCAGCAGCGCTTGGCTGATTCCGTCCGACCCCAGCAGTTCTCCGATCACCAGTTCGATCACATACCGGGCGTTGACCCCGGGCTGGTTGATCATCGACATTAGCGCCTGGTATTTCTGCATGCGGGCCTGCGAGCTGGCGAGCCCCGCATTGGCCCCGGTCTGCACGCGCATGTCGAGCGTCCCGATCACGGACTTCTGGACGCCCTTTCGGACAAGCCGGTCAACGAACTTCTTGGCGTCCTTGTCGGTATTGCCCTTTTTGCAGAGCCGGCGCATGCACTCGCCGAAAATGTTCTCGCCGACCTGAGCGAGGAAGATGGAGGCCGAGGCCTGCGTCATCTGGCCGCTCTCGTTGGCCAATAGGTTGGCCTGGGTGGCGGTGTCGGACTCGGCAATCTGTTTTTGCTGCTGTTGGCGGTAGAGGGCGGAGTTCTCCGCTCGGTTCTGGTCGAGCGCGTCGATGACGCCCATCCCCTGCTGAATCTGCGGGTAGAACTGGAACTGCTGGAAGCCCTGCGGGAAGACCGTGTACGGTCCGTAGTTCTCGACCGGAGGAGCCTCGTCCGGGTTGTCCCCATTCGTCCGGTAGAGATTGAGCCCGAACGCCATTGTCGCGGCGTCCACCATCCTGCTCTTCATCCGGTTGAGCGTGACGGCAAAATTGTAGTTCTTGATTCCGAATCCCTTGATCGAGTGGATTAGTGAGTCGACGCCGACGTCGTACCAGACGCACCCGAGCACCTGGCGCATGGACTCGGCGAAGTCCTGCGACTCGAAGAGGAAGTCGTTGACGCCGCCCTGGCGGGTGAAAACGTGGCAGGTGATCTTGCCGTCGAACTGTCGGACGTACATCCACACCAGCTGGGTGGGTTCGAAGATCGATGCCACCGTGATGTCGTTCTGAACAAGGTCGTCCTGCCACCGGGTGTAGTCGCGCGGATCGCGGCCGGTGTTGCCGTACATCGTCTGGACGATCGCCGCTTCCACCGCATCGATGTTCCAGCCCGTATCCTTGCTGGTCTTCTTCGTCGTCTCGTCCTTGACCTTCAGGTAAAGTTCGGACGGCGACGTGTCCTTGACGAAACACCACACGTCCCACGAATCCGGGGACATCCTGGCGTTCTTCGGAAAATAGAGCCGCTGCGTGTTGACGGCGGTGAACCGGGGGGAATCCGGATCGTCCCAATGGACGGCGCCGGGGCCAAAGTTCACGAAGTTCGACGCCATATTCATGAACTCGATGAAATAGGACGCCCCGTAATCCTTCAGCCATTCATCGAAGCACTCGGCGTGTGCGATCTCCCACTGTCGTTTCTTTGGTGAGTCTGTGTCGATCGTGACCGCGACCTTGTGCGGCACGTCGTGAACCATCGCCCAATACGGGATCAGTGTGCGGTCGCGCGCGGCTTGGGCGTCCCCGAAATTGACGTTGGTCTGCCAGGCCGCCCCCTGCTCCTCCAGATCCTTCGGGTCGAACGGAAGACCACCTTCCAACTGGTTTCGAGTGGCGGCGATCGTCGCGCTGCGCAGGGTAGAATCCTGCATCCATCGATTGTAGATCGCCCTGGCCGACTCAACGTCCTTTATCCGGCGCTGGTCTTCCGCCAGCCGAAAGCTGTTCGGGGCGGTCCCGTAGGTCGGAGTCGGCTGGCTGCCGGGAGGCAGCGTGGCGGCAGACCGCCCGCCCGCCGTCATCTTACTTGCTGCAGGAGCCGCCATGGCAGTCGGGCTTCGTCTTGGTCGTCGGCGTGATGCGCGAGGAGGCCGTCGGCTGCAGTTTGAAACCCTTGACCGGGGTCACTTTCTTGGGCGTGGAGGTGGGGCGTGCTTGCATGGGATTTAGCGGTGGGAGTCGATGCCCAGGTTGAGACCGATCTGCGGCGTGAACATCCGGTTTCCGGTGAGCGGCCCAGCTTTCGGCTGAACATTCTTGGGGAGGACGTTGTCCGACATGGCCGCAGGGCCCACCCGGGGCGTGGTGACGGGAAACATGTCCGCCATCTTCATCGGCATGGGACGAGAGGACATCTTGGGTTTCGCCATGAAGGTCCGGATAGGACCGACCGATCCTATTGTCAACCTTGGTCTTCGATCTGCTTAACTGTTCCCGGCACCCAGCAGTGGACAGGATACTGGATTCCTCGGCCCTTCTCGGTCAGCGCGATCAGTTCGGCGGGAGTCGCGCACTTGGCCTTGAGCGAACACTTGCACGCCAGGCACACATGCAGATCAGCATACTGCCGCTCCTGCGGGACCGCCGCGGCGATCGCCTTGTAGAACACCGAGCACCGGCATCCAGACATCACGTCGTTCAGCGGGCAGGTAATGCAGATCTGCCGGCGACGTTCGTTCTCTGTAATATCGACCATCGGCTTCCCCGATGTCAGCCAAGTAAAGAAGGCGCGCGAGGCATTGAGGACAGCGGACAGCGTGATGGTCTCGGTGAGCGACTGCAGCGGATGCCACGGATCACTCGGACCCTCCGACCGGCATTCCTTCGTCGTGAGGCGAGTGCAGATCTGCCGCTGGATCTCCAGCAGCACCGAAGCCTTGTCGGTTGGCGTGAGCCCCTTGTGCTTGCGGTGGGCCACCACCAGGTCGGCGAGCGCCGTGAGGCTGTCGGACGTCAGGCGCAGCGCGGTGTCTGCCTGGATGAATTGCCATCCTCCGGCGGGTTGGTCATTGGGAAACTTGAGAAGAGCCATGAGTGAATTCCTTCGTGTACCGTTTCTGCGCGAGCTTGGCCAGTTCCCTGAGTCGCCCCCAGTTGGACGCTCCGCTGGCCTGTAGGATCCCGGCGAGCATTCCCTTTCGGACCATCAGTTCCCCGATCTGGCAGAAGGGATCGCCGAAGTCCGGGGACCTGCCCAGCCGCTTTTTGTATTCGGTCTTTGACTCTATCACCATCAGCTTCTTGTCCCCGCATTGCTTGAGCGCATACTTCCGGCCAGCGAGATCCTTAACGGTCTTCGGATCGAGGTTGGACAGTCCGCAGATCATTCCCTCGCGCGCGAGAAACGACGCCCGGAACCACAGTTCCGCCACGAAGTACTTGACCTGTTCCCGCGCCTCCATCGAATCGTTTAGCCGAAGCGGCCGCTCGGTGGCCTCGCCGCCATAGTAGATCGCCTGCACCTTCGGGCTCCACTTCGTGCGAAGGAGCGCATAGACGCCGCGGGCGTTCCCGGTGCCGTCCATGATGAAATTCTCCGGCAGCACCCCCTCCAATCCGCACTCTCTCATGACGGCATCGGCGACCTGCTGCTCCTTTTCCAGCCGGTCCTTGCCCACCTCGAGCTGGATCTTCACCGTCCGACGGGCCTGCGCGCAATACTTGCCGTCGCGCAACTGGCCCATCTCGCCGAAGTGGAGCACGCAGTCATCGTAGTCGAACGCCGGGTCCAGCGTGGCAAATGGCGTCGGCGTGTAGTCGAACGCCACACTCTGCTTCGCCTTCTCGATGGTCGGGGTGCTCCAGATGAGGCCGACCAATCCGTCGGGAGCCGGGAAACCCAGGACGAACATCCACCACTCGATTGAGTCCTCGCCGCTCACGGCGCGGGTGTCATCGACGTACTTCTGGTCGAGCAGGTAAGGGAAAATGGTCCGCTTTGCCTTGATGTTGGGAGACATCAGCCCGTTGAAGTGCAGGCAGATTCCATCGGGCTGCACGGTCTCCCAGAACGTGTCGTTTTCGTTGACTGAACCCCAGCCGTTTCGCGGGCAGGCCCACTTCGACCCGAAGAGCGACTGCTTCAGCGACGGGTTGGTGAGGAGCGCGGCAATGAAGTCGGGCGCCACCCGGGCGTTGGCGATCGCCGTGTAGATCGCCTCGCCCATATCCTCGCACTCATCCCCGATGATCCTCCGCCGGTCGGTGTGCTGGCCTCGGATCTTGCCGGCGGTGGTATCGGCCGAGTCCGTGGCGATGCCCTGGATCTGGAACCGATCGCTGTCGACGCGCTCACGGTCGCGCAGTCCGAACTTCAGCTCGTTGCTGGTCGTAGTCGGCTTGAAGAGCTTCAGGAAGGATTCCCGCATCACGCTGCGCTCGATCGCCGTCATCAGGTCGCCCCAGATGCGCGTGCGCAACGAGTCAAACTTGGTCGTGGTGAACGTGGTCGAGGTGCTCATGGGCAGGGCCACATAGTCGAGGAACGCGCAGTGCGCGGTGACAAAACTCTTGCCGCTCGAGGTGTGGCCGATGACCGAGATGATCCGGTACTTCGTCCAAGCCCACGCGATGAGGTCGGCCCACTCATTCCACTCAAACTGGGGCCAGACGATCTTCCAGGCGTTCTTGAAGTGGGTCTCCTTGCTCTCCCCGGTGGGGAACTTGGCGCTCTTGGCGTAGCAGGTCAGCTCGATGTTGAGGTCGTTGACAACGTCCAGTTCCCAGAGATAGCCGTATTTCTTCTGCCACTTGGTCTTGTCGTAGGCTTCCTTCTTGGCTGGAGCGATGTCGGTGGTCGGCACGAACTACCTTCAATCCCTGCCGGGAGCCATTGGCAAGCCATCACTTTTGTCTGGACTGCACCATTGGGGTGTATATTGCATCTGTCTGCATGAAATTTGTGCAAATCCGCATATACGGACCGTTGGCGCAGAAGCTCAAGGAAAAGGCCAAACAGGAGGACAGGTCGATCTCCAAGACCGCGGCCCGGATCCTATTTGCCTCCCTCGCCAATGCACCTGCTCGCAAATAAGTCCACGGTCGACATGGGGTGGTTTGGGCTGCTTACGCCAGGCACCTGGCTGGTCACCGACCAGAACGCCTGCGAGATCGGGCTGCACTGCACCCGCGGCGACTACCAGATTTCCCCGTTCACCGAGTGGAATCTGTCGGCCAACGTCGTGACCGCGCTCATTGTTGCCAATGGGGCCAAGGGAGACCTGCTTTTCCTTACCCCGGTGCTGCGCGAACTCCGGAGCCGTCTTCCCGAGATCAAGGTGACGCTGGCCTGCTTTCCCATCCACCACTCGATGTTCGACGGGCTAGATCTTTTCGACCGGCTGATCTCCTATCCGGTGCCGTTTGACGAGGTGGAGAAATTCAGCCGGGTTATCTCGCTGGAGAACGTGATCGAGAACGCCGGCATGACGCACGCGACCGATGCCTTTGCCAGGAAGCTCGAGGTGGACGTGATCACCGACTACCGGCCGGCGTACTGTCTGACGCCGTTCGAGCAGGCATGGGCCGAGGCCAGCTATCCGGCCACCGGTCGCCCGCGCGTGGGCCTGCAGATGGCTGCTTCGGTCAGCAATCGCAATTACCCGCTGGACCACTGGCTCAAGGTCATCAAGGGAATCATCGGCCGGGGCTGGGACGTGTTCGTCTTCGGGCACCCTGGGCAGTACCCCAAGCTGCAGACCAGTCCTCACCTCCACAACCTGACGCTGGACAAGATCGATTTCCGTAAGGCGGCGGCCGCGCTGTCCACCTGCCAGGCATTCTGCGGAGTGGATTCGGTGTGGGTCCATATGTGCCACGCGCTCGACATCCCGGCAGTCGGTTTGTACGGACCTTTCCCATGGGAGGCTCGGACGGCGAAGTCCCCGAAAACATTAGCTCTATCTGGGTTTGGCGAATGCGCTCCGTGTTTCTGGCATATCCACGCCGGCAGGCATTTCCCGCCCAACAAGCCCTGCAGCCAGAACGGAGTTTGTGTGGTGCTGGCATCCATCGAGCCTGACCGCATCATCTCGAAGATCGACTCCCTGAAGCCAAAATGAAACAGGTCACCGTCAGCATCGCAACCTACGTAGCGCTTCCTTCCGCTCGTCTCTGCCTGAAGGCATTGATGATGCAGAAGGGCGTGGATTTCGATGTGATCCTGACGGCAAACGGATCTCCTCCGGCCGCAGCCTTCTTCCGCGAGGTCGCAGCGACCTATCCAGATCAGATCAGGTTCGTTGAGAACGAGGAGAACGAGGGGTTCATCGCTCCCAACGTGAAGGCCCTGTCAATGACGAGCACCCCGTTTTTCCTGATGCTCAACGACGACACGCAGCTACCTCCGAATGGTCTGGAACTTTTACTGAAGCCATTCGCCGATGACGAGAAAACCGCTCTGGTCGGGGTCATGGGAGGATGCAGCGAGCTCGACGCAAACTTCGAAGGTAAGTATGGCCCGGCGCTGGAATACGTCGAGGGAGCGTGCCTGATGTGCCGCACGGACCTGGTGAAGAAGCACGGGCTGTTCGACCCTATGCTGCACTTCGCCTACTGCGAAGATAGTGATTTGTCTCTGCGCATGCGGGAATTGGGCTACACGGTTGGCCGGGTCGTTATGGACATCCAGCATAAGCGTGGGGCGACTGCCCGCTACGTTCCCGGCATCTACGACGTGCGGATGGCAAACCAGCAGTACTGCGCCAAGAAATGGGCGCTGTATCTCAAGACGCGCAAGTTTGATCCGGCCAACCCGCCGGCTACTTTGCCTGCACCAGCACCGTCCCCCGTGCCTGTGACGGCGGCCGCTCCGGTTCCAGTGAGCACCAATACCGTTCCACTGACCGTCGTCACTTGCACTGGGGACCGGCCGGAGGCGTTCGCGCTGGCGGAGCGATGGATGGCGCGGCAGACCGTGCAGCCAATCCAGTGGCTGGTCTTGGACGACGGTAAGGTATCGACCGTCTGCACCCAGGGTCAGGAATACTACTCCGACGCCAAGTGGCGCGGGAGGAACAGCATGGTGGACAAGATCAAGTTCATCCTGGAGAAGAACCTCGTTACGGGCGACGGCCTGGTCTTCTGGGAGGATGACGACTGGTACGCTCCAACGTGGCTGGAGTTTGTCTGGAACAGCCTGAAGATCGCCGACATCGTGGGGGAGGGCAGGGCGATCTACTACAACGTCAAGTACCGCTGGTGGCATGAGCACGGGAACATGGATCACGCCTCGCTCTGCGAAACCGCTGTCGGCCGCAAATTCTACCCTCGGCTGAAGGAGTTGTTCAACACCTCGATGGACCCCTTCATCGACAACCGCATCTGGCGGGAGAACCGATTTAAGAAACACCTCGTCGATCCAACCAACCCCAATCGCCGGCTTTCGGTGGGCATCAAGGCCATGCCCGGGCGGATGGGATACGGGTCGGGCCACAACAAGCCAGAGCGCAGCTCAAAGATGGACCCGTCGCTCATCAAGTTGCGCGGACTGTTGGGTGATGAAGCCTATGCCTATGCAAATTACGAAGCCCCAAGCCGTGTCCCTCCCAAGTGACAGCAACGAGTGCTGGAAGGTTCATGGGCCCAAATGGGAGAAGTGGATTGGCCACCTGAAGGGAACTCCGGCCCAAGGGCTGGAGCTTGGCACCTTCCAGGGGGAATCGGCTGAGGCGATGCTCGACCACATCTTCACGCATCCACAAAGCAGCTACACTTGCGTGGACACCTTCCAGGGGAGTGCCGAGCACCATGTCGGGGGATTCGACTGTTCCCAGTTGCTCCAGCAGACGACCCATCGGCTTGAACGCTTCGGTCATCGCGTTCATATCTCCGAAAGCCTGTCGAGCGCATACCTGATCAACGTCCGCAGGGAACTTGACTTCATCTACGTTGACGCCGGGCACGACTCCATCAACGTCCTGCGCGACTCCGTGCTGGCCTGGGACCAGTTGGTTGTCGGAGGGGTCATGGTCTGGGACGATTATTTGTGGCGTGAGTTTCCTGATCCGCTCGACTGCCCAAGACTTGCCATCGACTCGTTCCTCACGATCTACGATCGCAAGTTGGAAGTACTCCAGCCCCCGGGTTGGCAAATCGCAGTCCGGAAGCTCTCCGAAGCGTGACCGTCGAGCTTCACGTATTGACGCGCAACGAAGAGCAGATGCTGCCGTTCACCTTGGCGCATTACTCGTCGTTCTGCTCGAGGATCGTTGTCCACGACAGTTTCTCCACGGATAGGACCCGGGAGATTGCCGGCAAGTTTTCCGCTCAGGTGGTGGATTGGGACACCGGAGACAAGTTCAACGACCAGGCAGCCCGGATGCTCAAGAGCACCTGCTGGCATGGAACCAATGCCGACCGGGTGATCGTGATCGACTGCGACGAACTGGTCGTTTTCCCCGAGGGCGTCGTGAAAACGCTGGAGGCATCCGGGCCCATCGTGAAACCGCAGGGCTACGAGATGCTTGGCTACTACTGGCCCAATGACGGCGAATCCATCCTTGCGGCGATCCCCCATGGGGCGCGCGATGACAAGTGGTACGGCAAGCCGATTATCTTCAGCCCAAAACTAGTTGGAGAACTGGAGTTCTCGGCCGGCGCGCACTCAATTGAATGGGCCAAGGGACCGACCGGAAAGCCTCTGCGCATCCCCAAGGAAGCTACTTCTCCGACCGTAAAGCTGCTCCACTACCACCACGTCGGGCCGATTGAAGAGATCGCCCGGCGCTACGACGAAAGCCGCGCCCGGTTCGCCCAAGTAAACATTGACCACCGATGGGGGATTCAGACGGATGGGATGACCGAGGCCCTGCGCAAACGCGAATTGATCCTAGCGAAGCTGGAGCGCGTGGTTTGAAGGAATTCTGACCTACCGCATGTCGGTCATCCGTATTAGGTCCTTGTACCACGAGGGCTGGTTCTGGTAGATCTGGGCTCCGGTGGCGGCACCGGGGACCCCAAGAAGCGATCCGGCCGCTCCGAATGCCTTGGCCCTCGTCGCGCGTCGTCCAGAGGGAGTGGCGTTGCGCCCAAACTCGCCTTTATCCATTGCGGCCTGGTAACTCGATTTCAGAGCTTGGATTGACGTATCAACCACCGGCACCCCGGTCTCTCCGTATTTCGACATGCCGACGATGTTTCCGATGAACGGAATCCTGCGGGAAAGCTCCGTCCCCATCTCCATCGGGAGATCGGCCTTCCTCTTCGCGGATGCCTTGGATCCGGTGATCTTTCGATTGACCTCCACGATGAGCGATTCACCGGCAAGCATGGCGACGAAAGCCAGGGCCATAATCGTCAACTGCTTTATGTTCCCCTCTTTCACCCCCAGATCACCGATGTCGTGTTTCAGGAAACTGGACTGGCGCAGCATCGTGTTCTGAAACTGGAATAGGGCGTGGGTGTACGACATGTTCTTCCCGGTCAACGTGCCACGGGAAACCGCCTGGGGGAGATCCTTCCGGAGCGGAGAAGTCACGGACATGCGGGAAATGACGAGCGCCTTTCGCTGGGCCTCCGTGTCGATCGGGATATTGGGGTAGTTTCTCCAGTCCTTGCCCGCATCGTTCAACTCCTGCAGATAGCGACCAAGAACGGTTGCCCGGGCATTGACCGTGTCCAGAGCGCGCTCGATGACGAAGGATCCTGCTTGGGCCCGCCGCCAGATGTTTCCGTTGGCCAGTTCGGCGATCGCGGGCTCACCTCCGAACCGCTGACTGATCTCGGCGAAGTTGCGAGCGATGAATGCGCGACCCTGAGGGGTGAACGCCTCCGCCATACCGCGGGCAAGGAAATCCGGCCGAACATTCGCCAGGGAAAAGGCGAAATTTGGAAGGTGCTTAAGCTGGGAAATCAGGCGAAGACCGATGACGCCAACCGACGTGTTTCGGATCATGACATCGAGCAGGCGACTCCGGGTGGCCCCGGCTGGCGCAGCGTCGCGCGCAACCGTGTCCAGCAGATTGAGCACATAGTCCTGCCCGAGTTTACCGTATCGTTCGGCGAACGCCGGATCCCTGACGATCTCACCCAGCATCTTGGTGTCGCGTTGCGTAGATAGCAGATGGGCGACCCGGCGAATATGCCGATCAAGCGAATCGAGCGCGTTGAGCTTCACTCCTCCGCTCGCCTCGGGGATGCGCTCAATGGTCATCCCCTGCTCTGTCTTCGTGGTTCGTCGGGGGACGAAGTCGGCAGATAGTCCGTTGTTCCACGCGGCCAACTCGTCCAGGCCGGTCTCCCCACCCTTCGAGGCCACTGTCTTCAGGGCCTCTGGGTTGAGCACAATCTTGTTCATGTCCTGCTGGAACATCCAGTAATCCTTAACCTCTTTCACGTCGATATTGTAGAGGTCGCGCATCATTTTCTTGATCGCGGGGAAAACTGAATCTAGCACCTTGCGGGCGGTATCGTAGAAGAGCTTCTCCTTTGGAGTGATAGTCCGGTTGACGTGATCGATGAGCGCCGGAGAGACTCCGCTGTCCTGCAGGCGCTCAATCCCGTTTTCCTCCTTGGCGATCGCATAAATACTGATTCTCTCAAGCTCGACATTGTCGTATTTAAATCGGTCCAGGAGGTCTTCGAATGGCTTGAACAGCGCACGGCGCATGTTCATCTCGCTATTGTAATCGAGGTCGATGCGGCCGCCGACAATTCGGCAAAGCGGACCATCGTAGTAGGCATTGCCATCGAGCGTGTCCAGCACCACGTCCCTCACCATGAGGCTTCGACCGACAGACGCGCCCCAGTTCATGGCCGACGCGATCTTGTTGCCGATCTGCATTTCGATCCGAGCCGGTAAATTCAGGCGGATGCCCGGAGCAGAGGTCTTGAGTCGATCATTGAGTGCCAAGGCATTTCCGCTGGCCATGTCCTTTACCAAGGCCTCCTTCTCCCCGTCGTACAGCGCCTGGCGCCCACGGACCATCGTGCGGCCCAGCTTCTCGAGGAGCTTCACGCGATCGAGCAGTGCGCGAAGGACGGAAGTAGGAAGGTCTACGGCCGGCGTCTTGGCCAGCATGTCGAGTTGCTGGACGATGTCCGAGGGCACCCCGTGGTCTTCGCCCACGCGATCGATGTACTCCTTGGTCGACTCCAGCCGGCCGATCGTCTTGCCGCTGGGAGCTTCAAGCGAGACCTTGGAAAGTGCCTGCTCGATCTGCTTCTTGTACTCGACGTCCACCCCACCCGATTTGAGCGCTCGATCCACCGTCTTCTGGATCTCGTCGATGACCCCCTGCTTTTCGACCTCATCGATGCGATTGAGGATTCGAAAGGCAACAGCCGTCGACCGGCGGAACATCCCCTCTGGTGAATTTCCGATGACCGGCCGGCGCATGGCATCGGTGATCGCCGAGGTGAACGGGCCCTGGTCTTTGGTCGGGAGCTCTTTCACCAACGCCAAAAGGTCGGTGCGGATCTTGGTCGCCGCCTGCCTTCCGAGTTTGTCTTGGTCAAGCAGGAGCTGGCGTGTGCCTGCCGCGGCTCCGGCGGCGGCCGCCTGCTGGCCCTGATAGTAGGCGCGCATCTGACGCACGTCACTCGGCCGGCCAAGTCCGGTAGTTCGGGCGATCGCCTGCTTGGCGGTCTCTGGAGGTGCCGGCGGCTGCCATCCAGCCTCTCGCATTGCTCCGGCCTGCGCAACGGCCCCGGCGGAACCCGCCTGCTGCTGCCCGAGATAGTACTGCCGAAGGGCGTCCTGCGTGCTCATCATCCCGTTGATCTGGGAGATGAGGGCGCGGGCCTTGACCCGAAGAGCCGGAGCGTTGTTGCCAGAAATAGGCTTGGCGAGCTCCACGGCGGTCGGTTCGGAGACCCCGGTATTTAGATCGATGATCTTCTGGGTATCCAGACGGCCACCTTCGCCGATGAGCGACGAGGCCATGCGATGGACGGCGAAAAGCTGCTGGGGATTGAGCCCGGTGTCCGCGGCCATGGTCTTCATCCAAGCTTCCGGGTCAACCTGCCCGGCCTGAATGAGCGCCGCACCCTTGATCGCGTAGGACGGGAGAAGGACTGGGCCTGCCTCGGATGGGACCGATGAGACGGTCTGCGTGTCTCCAACGGGAACAGGAGCGGATGTTTTCTCGGGAGCGGCTGCGCGCAACGCCTCGGTATAGAACTGGCCCTTCAGGCCGAGTTCCTGCCCCTGTTTTACGAGCTTGTTGAACTGCTCGTCGCCTGGATTTTTGTCGAACTCGATTTGTAGCGCGGCTGTCTTCGCCTCAACCCCATCGTGAAGTTCCTTGAGTTTTGCCGCGGCTTCTTCGTTCCCAGCGATAGCTTCTCCAAACTGGGTGGCTTCTCCTGTGATGGTTGGGACGTTGTCCTCTGGAGCCCAGTGGGCTGCCGCCTCCTCTGGCGTCATCTTGTCGACCGCATCGAGGACAACAAGCGGATCATCCGTGGTGAACTGCCCCCGGGCATGCTCCAAGTCGCGCACGTTCCAGTTAGGCCCGCTTGGAATGGCATTTGGATCAGCTCCCAGGTACTGAAAGGTTTTGCTGGCCGGGAGCTTGGCCGACGCAGGGACAACCGGGGTCTCCGCCTTCACCTCGGGAACTGACTCGGGGATCACAGCCGGAGTGGCAACTGGGGCTGGAGACGGTTCAGCCGCAGGCGCAGGGGCCTCAGGCTGAGGAACTGGCTCCGTACTTTCCGTAATACGCAAATTGGCGTCTTGGATTGGGGCAACCTCAGGGCCCGCTTCAGTTACTGGCTTCGCCATCTCAGCCGCCTTGTTCTCATACCACGCCTTAAGGTCATTGGTCGATCCGCCTTCGAACCCTTGAGATTTGGCGTAGGTCTCCAGGTACTTGATTTTGCCGGGAGTCGCCAGCCCATGAACAGCCCCCGACAGCGCGGTCACGCCGGCATTGATGATCACGTCGTCGATCGACACCGGACGTCCCTGGGCCACGTCGGTGAGCGTGGAGATACCGGCTCCGGCCACGGCGCCGATCCCTGCCTTGACCCCGATGCGAAGAAAAGGAGATACGATCTGGCCTCCAATCTTCATTGGAAGCATCTGCTGGATGGCGCCCGACGCAGCCCCGATCTGCTCAGCCTGGGCGATCTGCTCCGGGGTCTTTCCCTCCGCTATTCCGCGCTCCTGCTCGGCCCCGGCTCCTTGGCTTGCTGCGGCTCCGGCCGAGAGCGCCGGGCTCACCGCGGCCAATGGCGCAATGATCGCCGCGCTTCCCAGGATATTCGCAGCCGTGTTGGCCGCTCCTCCCTGCGGTTGCGCCGGCAACCGAGGAAGCAGCGTGGTCGCACCGTACTTGATGACCTGCGCTCGCTCTTCATCCGACAGGCTGCGATGAACGAACTGCTCGGCCTCAGCCACCTTGTCCTCGTCGCTCTGGTTAATCGCCTGGCCCATCATGGCCTCAAGCCCGGTTCCGATGTGACGTATGGCGTGCTCGCCAGCCAAGCCCACCTTGCTGAAGAACGTCATCTCCTTTGGCGATTCCAAATCGTCAAGCGCCGTTGATGGGGCCTGCAGGTCCGAAACCACGTCCTGTGATTTCGGCGGCTCCAGATCGTCTAGGGCCGCGGGCATCGGCTATTGTCCTTTCGGACGGAATCCCCGGCTGATCAGGTAGGCTCGTGCAGAGTCGGTTGTGAGCAACCCGTCATCGACCGCCTGCTGCAAAGCCCGTTTCACTTCGTCTGGACTTCCTACCGGCGGCTGGACGTGCCCCGAGACGATGGTATAGAGTTTCCCTGAAGGCTGAGCCGACTGAGCTTGTGCGGGCGTGGCACTTTCCTCGGTGGCAGGCGTCTCCGTTGCCGGAGAGGTGTTGACGTGGACCTCTGGGGCAGGAGCGGCCTCAGCGGGGGTCGCCGGCTGGGCGGCAAGGGCCAGCGCCTTCTTGCGAATGTCGGCTGCCTGCTGACGGAGGTTGGCCTTGATCACCGTATCCTCCTCCTTCTCCGAGGCGTGGTCGATCTCCGCAGCCATCTTCTCGTAGGCTCCTAGCGCAGCGCTGGAGGCCCGGCCTTGGTTCCTCTCCCCCTGCACGTTCTCCCGGCTGGTTGCCCCGATGGTCTCAGACTGAACTCTGGCCGCGTCATGGCCAGCCCCTACGACGATTCGAGAGTTTGCGGCTTCAAGTGCCCTGGCTTCCGCGGCCAATCGATTGCTCTCGGCGATCGCCTGATGCCCCTTCATGTTCTGGTCGGAGATGTAATTGGCGTGGGCATCGAACGCCGCCTTCTGGAAGGAATCGATGAGCTGCTTGCCCTCGGGGAGGACCGAATACTGAGCATACTTGGCGGCGAGCGCCTGATAGCCGTCGTACATGCTTCCCCAGTCAGGAGCCCCCTCACCGATAGGATTCCCATCCTCGTCCTCGGGCGGAGGGAGGTAGCCGGTGCTGGCAACATTCTCGTACTCCTGCATGATCCCTGGACTCTGGGACATGAACTGTGTGCGCAGGTCGGCCTGCCGCTTCGTTGAAGCAAGCTGGGCTCCGGAAGTGGCGATTTGAGACTGCGCTTCCGCAATCCGAACCGGCTTCTCGATCTCAAATTGCTGACGGCGCATGTCCATCTCCTCATTGGCCCTTCGGCTCTGCGCCACCCGCTCCATGATGGACGACATGGTATTGGCCGAGGCGTTTGCCACGTCGGCGGCGTCCGTTGCCCGGCCCTCGGGATTGAATGTTGGGAGAACAGCCATGGGTATTATCCTCCGTTCATCATGCTGCTCATGTCACCGCCGGCAAAATTGGCGATGCCTCCGGAACTATCATAGCCTCCCCCAGTGTCGTTGCTCGCGTTGGAGCCCCCGTACTGGTTCATGCCCTGGCTCATATTGCCGCTTGGCATCCCGGTCTTCGCCCCGAACGCCCCGCCCCAGATCGCGCCAAGCTGCGCGTTGTACTGGCTGTTGGCGTTGACCAGCATCATGGTCTTGAAGTTGTTCAGGTCGACGTTCGCGTTCTCCTGCGCCTGCTTGTAGTCGTTGTTCTGCATCGTGGCCGCCGTCTCCTGGCCGGGCGTCACCATGTAGGACAAGGGGGACATCGGGCTCACCCGGGGAGCGGTGGAAGCCAGGAGGCTCGAGAGGTTTCCGGCCTGCTGGATGCGGGACTGCCCATACTGCAGTTCGTTCACCCCAAGGTCGCGCAGCAGCGAGAAGTCATTGAACTGACCGCGGGTGCCCGCCGAAATCCCTTTCTCCGCCGAGATCCGTTCCAAGTTTTGCTGGACGTCCGCGGGAAGGTCGTAGGGATTGGTGAGCAGGTCGTTGGTCGTGGACATCAACTTCCCCTGCAGCTTGCTCCAGCCTGGAAGCGCCTGCTCCATCATCGAATTGGCCTGCCCCTGCTCAAAGGTATTGGTGGCGCTCTCCACCTGCTGGGCCTGGGCCTGCGTGTTCTGCGTCGCCGTGAGCGCGTCCCGGGTCTGCGTCTCCGGGTTCAGATAGGTGCCGGCAAACTTAGGAGCCTTGAGCTTTTTCGAACCCCAGATCGACCCAGCGAACTCGCCGGCCGAGGCAATCGATTCGAACATACTTCCAAACATGCTTGATCCACCCATATATAATTTCTCCTAGGACGTAGTTGTTTGGTGGATATTCACGCTATTGCTTCAGCAACCTGAAATAGTAAATGGTCTTCTGACGCATATCGATCGGAACCTGGCCCGTGTTCGGATCGTCGTACACCAGGTCCGCCGTGTAATTGGTGGTCGCCTGCCCGCTGACCACCGGGAAGACCGCCGGTTCCTGGTTGCCGTTCTGGTGGTGGCCGTTGAAAAGGTCCCATCCTGACTGGAGGGGAAGCCGGAAGAGCGGAAGATTGTCGTGGATGAGGTCGATCTGATCATTGCCCGCGGTGTCACCCATGTGCGCCCCGGTCCCCGTGCCGCTGGAAATGACGTTCGCCACCACGCAGCCGTCCGAGTCGCTATCGTATTCCCAGCCGGGGTTGTTGGCGAGCGCCGTAGTCAGGTCCGCCGCCTTGACCTCCTTCACGTCCCCGGGAGACCCCGCGAGGGTTCGCCACTGGCTGCGCTCGTAGATCAGCGTGCAGTTGATCGTCGTATCGAGGAAGAGCATTCCGTTCGACGCCGGATTGGGGCGCGCCGCGGTGGCTCCACTTGGCACGGTCATCGGAATCGGGGTCCACGCGGACCCGTTCCACGCGTTCCACGCGATCGGATTGTACGCGTTGTCCGTCTGGAACCACGGGTAGCCACGCGAATCCTCGTCCGGGGTCGTCGGACCGTAGTTGATCCCGTTGAACGAGTCGAGGCCGACGATCGACTCGTACTGGGCGAAGAGATTGAGCAGGTCCTGCAGCGATCCCGGGATCTCCGTCCCCTGCGGGGCGGTCAGGGCTTGAAGTGTCGCTGTGAGGCTCATGGGAAATGTTAACTAAGAGGATTGAATCGACTTTACAATACAATATCCGGAGGGGTCAGTTCCCACGGCCGGAGAATCCGCCGCTGTTCGAGGTGGCCGATCCACCGGGATTGGTCACGACGCACCGCACCGACCCGGTTTCCGCCTGGCTGTTGTTCAGGGACAGGGTGTTGGTCGTGGTCCCATTGCACGTAACGTAGCCGTTCGGGCTGGTGAAGTTGTTCTGGCCATCCGTCAAATTCACCCAGGGGCCAAGGTTCCACCACTGCAACTGCCACTGGTAGGAGAGCGGCGCAGCCCCGGTGGCCGTGATCCCGAAGGAGTTCGTCGCGTTGCTCGAATAATGGTTGGGCGGCTGGCTGGTGATGACCGGGATGGGAACGGGGACCAGGATCTCGGCCTCATGGCTATCCACCGCGGAGGTGCCCCCCCCCGTGCACCCCCGGTTGCTCCAGCCATTGTTGGCCGTGCAGCGGTACTTGTATCCGTCCATCGAATACTGGATGTTGGTGATCGCCAGGTCCGGTGTCTGGCTGCCCGAGTACAGGGTTCCGTCCACGGTGTTGTTCCACGTGGAACCGTGGTCGTGGGACTCCTGCCACTGGAGGCTGATGGGCGGGGCTCCCGCAGGCACCGCATGCAGCGTGACGTTGTCGCCCGGGCTCAGGGTGGTGCTGGCGGCCGGCTGGGTGGTGAAATTGACCAGTTGCCCATCGAACCCGAAGTCGACGTCCAATGAGTACGTGATCTGGTTCCCGGTGATATCCTCCTGGATCGGCTGGTCCGTCACAAGGTCCCGGCGGGCGTACGGGGTCTCGGCCACCGCCGTGGCGTGCGCGGTCATCTTGTAGATCTTCGCCCGGCCGGTCCACCCGACCCTGAACTGGAACTCGAACCCGGTATGCACCCCGTAGCCGTCGGCTCCGACCAGGTTCTGGGGAATGGTGAAACTCTTGAGCTGGGCCCGGGACTGCTTGGCGAGATTTTTCCAGGTGTGCGGGGTGGGGCCCTGCGGATCGGTGGTCTTGGCATTCACGCTCAGCGCGTCCCACTGGTTCCACTTCGCCTTGCCGTCCGCCCGCCACCACACCTTCAGGTCGACCTGTCCGTTCATCTCCGACAGATACACGTCGAATCGGGCCAGAGACTTCCGGTTGCGGGAGTTTCCAAAGGACCTGACGGCCGTCTCCAGGTAGCAGGAGATCGGGCTCACGACATCGGTCGCACCGGTATCGGAGCAACTGATGAGTTGGTCGGAGACCTGCTGCTGCATCTGCGGCATGATCTCCCAGAGGGCATTCGACCCGCTATCGTGGTGGACGACGGCAAAGGCCCGGGGGCGTCCGTTGAATTGGCCGGTGAACAGGTGCGTGACGTTGAGCCCGGTCCATTGCCCGTCGTAGGCGGCGGACGACTTGCCCTTCATCACGGAGTACGGGGCGAAGTCCAGGGAAATGAGGTCGCGCCAGGACACCCCGCCAACCTCGTTGAGATAGGGGCTGGACGTCACGATCAGCCGGTTGTCGAAGTAGATCGCCGAGCAGAACCTGAGGAGCGACGGAAAATCGTAGTCGGTGAGCCGGCTGACTTCCCGGCTGATCGGGGAGCTGCCGGCCGACGACTCATCGCTGTTCGAGGCATACAGGGACCGGATGCCACCGTCGGAGTCCCGCCAGTAGATGTCCTGGTTTACGGATGCCACCGCCCAGTGACCGGCGCACCCCGCGCTCCTCAGAACATTCGTCACGAACCCGGGGCCGCCCCACTGGTCTCGGGCGCTGATGTCTGCTCGCACCGACTCGGTGGCCCGGGCGCTCATGATGACGAGCGGTCCGTAGTCGGCCGACCCGTTCGTGGCGATGAAGGCCATGGCGTTTATCCCGTTGGGGATCGTGATGTCGCCTCCGCCCACCAGGTAATTGGACTCGGTGAAGATCAGTTCGCTGCCCTTTTTCTGCCGGATGTCACCCGCGGCGATGTTCATGTCGTCCACCGCCACCCACAGGCGTCCGTTGCCGTACGCCATCTGCCGGCCGCGCGGGACCCCGGGGGTGCCCGTGAACTCCCCGGTTGGATCGCTCCGCGTAGCCGTCGATCCATCGTACAAAATGGGATTCGACTCGAAATCCTGGACCACCAGGGTCTCGATCGTCTGCTGCATGAAGACCTGCTTGACGAGGGCGCTGTTGCGCCATTCAAGTGCGATCTCCTCCCACAAATACTTGCCGTTGACCCGCAGGCGGAAAAGGCGGCCGCCGCCGGAAATGACGCCCATGCCCTGCTGCACCCCGAAATATCCGGCGCCTTGGATCAGGCCGGAGGGCAGGATCATGCGAAACTTGAGCGAGGGCCGGGTCTGCGGCTTGCCGCCGCGGATCGCTCCATTGAGCATCCAGGCAACCTGGTTTCCAACCGAGGGGATTCCAATCAGATCCGGGGACACCGCCGAGTTGACGCCGGCCAATACGTCCCCGAAATTCTCAGGGAGGAACTGCCCGGGTAATGGTCCTTGCGCCTGCTGTTGCTGGACTGGCATCTGGAGTACCTACAGATCCGTTACACGAAAAAGACGAGCAATTTCCACGACGCCAGGCCCGGGGCGATCGGGGCGAGCGAGAGGTTGGTGAGGAAAATCCGCACGGTCTGCAGTTCAACGACCTGCGCTGACAACTGGCCGAAGAACATGGCGGAGGGAGAACCCACGACGCACGGACACCCGGGCATCGCCGAAAGGATCGTCTCGTCGTGCGCCACGGTCTGGAGCGGGAGAATGGTCCCCGGGTCCCAGTCGAAATTCCATGACACATAGATGGGTTTCGATCCGGGGACCGGAGACGGCAGTTGCTGGATGATGCGCTCAACCACCGTGGTCTTGGTGGAGGCCTCGGGGATCACCGGCCGGTTTCTGACTGCACTCCAGTCAACCGACAGCGCGACGTCGGCTCTGGGCACCCGCTTCATCGGTAGGCCCGGAAAGTCCCGACATTGAACCCGCGCTGAAAGGTGAGGCTGGGGACCTTGCTCTTTCCCTGGTGGGCGATGCCGTCCTCCTTCATCAGCTGCACGGCCCTGGAAACCTGGGCGCTCGCCTCATCGATGGCCCCGATCGATGCCTTCTGCTGGGCAATGATCATGGCCTCCAGAGCGGTGACATTGCCAATCATCAGGGTGTCGGTGTCGGCCGAGACCGGAACGAACCGGCGCCGGCACCGGGCCAGCACAATCCGGTCGCGAACCCCGGTCTGGGTGCGCCAGAGACCCGGGATGAAGTACCGGCGGTACGAGGGCAGCGTCTGGTTGTACTCCAAGGTCGCCAGCGGGCTCTGGACATTGGCACCATTGGCCGCCACGATCTTGATGAACGAGTTGGTGACCGGCTTCTGGATCGAGGTGATCGCCGCAAAACTGGCGGATCCCGTCAGCACCTGGCTGCCGGTGCCCGCGGTGAACACCACGGTCTCCCCGTTCTGCCACACCCCGTTGCGCTGCGTTCTCACCGGATGGCCGTCGGGATCGGTGCCCTGAACGGTGACCGAAACATCCACGTCGTCCGCCTGGTCGTTAAAATACAGCAGGTGGTACGGACCGTCGTCTATCGGGATGTCCGCCTGGGTGGGGTACTCCCCGCGGTCCGCGGCGACATGGATCCAGTCCACCCGGCGGCTGCGCAGGTTGCCCTGGGAATCCTTTTCCTCGTCCCTGATCACCCCTGGTCCGTACTGGCAGAATTCAAACCACGGGCTGCGGATCTCCTTCGGACAATCATCCACCGTCACCGCAATCAGCCGCTCAAATTGGTGGGGCAGCGTCAGGAGCCCGGTCTGCTGGTCAAAGCGGATGTACCAGCGGTCGACCACGTTGGGCCAGTCCCCCTTGGAAATTAATTCCTCCGTCGCCTTATTTATGTACTCGACGACCAATGCGTCGGTCGCCGGCAGCCCGGTCGTGGAGCACACGCGGGAGAGGCGGTCTTTGACCTGGCCCAGCGACTGGAGGATCATGGCTACCAGCCATTACCCCTAGCGCATTGAAAGACAAGGACGAAACTTACTTCGATCCCTTGGACTTTCCCTCCGGCACAATCGTGAAGAGCGGCGCCGGCCGGCTGTCGACCACGGCCATCACCCGGTCCTCCTTCGTGAAGGCCACGTCATTCCCGTCGAGTTTGAGCACCAGCACCTGGGCCACCCCGACCACGGCCCACTGCCCGGCCTTGATCTGCTTGCACAGGGGGCCCACGGCCACGACCTTTGCCAGGACCGTGGGGGCCTTCTGCATATTTTGCGGCAGGTAGATCGACCCAATCTTCTCCTGCCCGCCCTCAAGGGTGATCTGGATATTGTCGCCAACCGGCTGGAACTCAGTGGTATTTTCCTTCATTGTGCTGACGAGCAAAACTGCCGCCCAGCCCAAGTCAATATAATCTTGCACCACGTTAAACCACCGTGCAGCATACTGGCGACATGATCGCGGCACTTTACGTTGAGACTGGTGGCTGTTATTTCGGACTTCCAGAAGTCGATCCATGGGACATCACACGGGATGCTAGAAAATATCCGGGGCCGTACCCAATTGTAGCTCACCCCCCTTGCGAACGATGGGGTCGATTTTCTGAAGGGTCCATGACGCGGAAAACCTACCACACTGGCGAGGATGGTGGATGTTTCGCGTCGGCATTTATAGCTCTGCGCAGATTCGGAGGCGTTTTGGAACACCCTGCGCATTCCAAGGCTTGGGAAGTTTTCAATCTACCCCCACCTTTTAGCATTGGTGGCTGGCGTGAAATAGACCGGAGACTGTGGACTTGCGAGGTGGAACAAGGGCATTATGGACATGTCGCCCGTAAGAAGACCTGGCTGCTGGCTGTTGGTCCAGAACCTCCTGAGCTGATATGGGGACCGTCCCCTCAGCGGCTTCCTAGCAAACGCCTGCTCGAACGGGGCTACGAGTCCGCTAGGCGTTGTGGGATGGTGGCCAACCAGTGTTCAAAACATCGGCAACGTACCCCAATCCCATTCAGGGATCTCCTGCTCTCCATCGCCAGCCAAAAACCGTTATACAGCATATGGCCCAATGAATCCCAAGCTCCGCCAATTTGAGGATGCCATCAATACCGCGCTCTCCGAAGCGGACGGCGACCTGGAGATCGCTGAAATCATCGGAGTGTTGCAGCTGAAGCTTCATCTCATCTGCCAGCGAGTCATCACCCGGTCAATCGAGAGCGATCCCGCCGACTACTGGAAGTTCCTCAAAAACGAGTGACCATGAGTTTCTACGCCGAAGTCTATATGCGCTGCGATAAATGCCAGGCGATCATGGCCAAGACGGTGATTCAGGCCGATCCAGAGAAATTGAAATCCGCCCGCTGGAAGATGGAGCAAAAAACCAAGGCCCTGGAACTCCCACGCCACCGCAGGAGAACACTTCACTTTTGCTCCAAATGCGCAGACATAGCTCCATGAAGACGAACGCCCTGCCCGGCTTCCCCGTGAGCCCGCGCCTGCAGCGCCAGTTGGGGATCAGGATGGTTGCCCCGCCGGAGGGCTCCAAGATCTGCCGCTGCGGCCTGTGCCACGAAAGGATCTGGCTGGGGCCATTCCAGGTCGCCTTCCTTAACGACCATCCGGTCACCAGCACGCCAGTCTGCTTTGGGTGCATCCGAGACCTTAATCCTGGCTACAAGGAACTCACTCACCTGGGCGGCACCTCCGGCAGCTACCAGATGCTGGACGGGCGCATCATCTCCAACGTCACCTCGACCGACAAAAACTGATGAACGCCACCAAAAAAGGCATCCCGGCAAGGAATCTCTATGTCCGTGACCGGATCTACATTTGCCGCAATGCTCCTCTGGGAAAGAAGCGCGCTGACGATCCCGGCAGGGAGGGCGCCTACCCCATCTGGCGGATCGACGCTATCACCGGTCTGCCCATCGTCATCTCCAAGTTCACCAATAAGCTCGAGGTCGTCACGTCATGGATAATGGCCAACCGATAGACCCGGACGCATTCTTGCCGCGGGAGAAGTTCGAGCGGCTCAAGGCGGCCGGTGAAATCCAGCCGGACTGCATCTTCCCCGTCCTCGACTACGACGTCTGCCGCCAGATCTGGTACACCAGCCCGCTCATCAACGCGCTGCGGTCGCAATTCAAGCAGGAGATCAACCGATGAAACTGCGAGGGATCATCCTGTGGATCGTGGCGATCGGCCTGATCTGCTCCATGCCCACCGCCTGCCGCTTTCGCATCTGGCGCCACCGCTTCCCCGCCGAGCCCGCCTGGCATTTCCTCGTCGCACCATGAATTATCTTCAGATCATCCGCCCCTGCATCGAACGCATTCCCGGCGTGGCTGCCCGGATGACCGACAAACAGGCGATCGCCTTTCAGTGGACCAGAGACGTGATCTTTTTGACGATCGATCACTGCAGGAGGCTGGTCGGCGACAAGTACCTCTTCAACCAAGTCAACCAACCCCAGAACGCTCAGGAGATCGACCCATGATCCGCAAATCCTACCTGTGGGCCTACCGCCGCGGCCGCTTTCGCATCGGCATCCGCTGGCCGGTGGGCTGGCGCTACCCAACGACCTCCGAATACATGGCAGCATCGTTCACCGTCGGACTGCTGCTCGGTATTCTGCTCATGCTGCTATGAAACTCCCACTCCGCATCCTCGGGATCATGGCCTTCATCGCCCTAGTCTTCGGCCTGATCAACCTGCTCGCTGACGGCAACCTCACGGTCACCGAATGGCTGTACGGCATCGGCAATGGCCTCGTGCTAATCGTCATCGTCTGGCCGGAGGGCAAGCCGTGAAATCCCCGCGCCCCCTGGCGCAGCCCCACCATCTCCGAGTTCGACTCCAAGACCGGAGCGCCCAAAGACCCATGACCTTCCCTCCTCCTTCCTACATCGTTGGCGGCTTCAATTCCCTGGCCGATGCCGAGGCCTATCTTGCAGGAGACCGCTCAAAACTCCTCCCCACCTACATCCCCGTCCAGTCTACCGAAGGCATCAAGGTCGTCTTCAATGAGAACATCCACTACGTTCTTGAATTCCAGTCCGTCTCAACCCAAGCTCCATTCTGAACGACAATAGGATCGCGGCCTGAACGGTCGCCAAGAATCTATTCACCTAGTGCCGGAAAGCCCTCGAGAAAATCGGGGGCTTTTTCATGCCTACGGATCGAACACACCCCATTGCTTCCCGGTTCCACTCGCCTTCTCCAGACCCACCGAAGAGACCTCCGCCTCCTCCGCCACCTCCCGGCAGTCGTACGCATTGTGCACCAGCACCGGGTTCTCAAACACCATCCCGTCGCTGTCCTGCCACCGGACCTCCGGACAGCACTCGCACCCCTCCCCCATCACGTGCGGATGCTCATCGTCCAGCGGGATCACGTTCACCATGCCACCGGACTACCCCCGCTCCACCCAGGTTTCAAGCCCGGACCCAATTCACGGTTTACCCCATACCGTGAATCCTGCCAGCCGGATACTTTCCTGACCCCACCGTTTCTTCAGGGACGATTTGCACCCCGGGCTACTTGAATACCTCCCAAGCCTCGGCATACCGGCAATACCCATTTATCCCATCCCGGTAGAGATCGACGTTATTCCCAGTGACCTTTGTGATCGGGATGAGATACCACCTCGCCTGATCTCCGATGTAGATCGCCAGCACGTCCACCCAGAGTTCACGGTAATGCGTTTTTCCGCTCCCTTTGCCAGCCCCGCATTTTACCCGATAGGTCTTCTTTTCATAGCCAGATCCATGCTTGTTTGACAGATACGAGGTCGTCTTGACCTGCACCTTCCAGAACTTCCTCTTACCATCGTGAACCACCCAGTCATAGGGATAGATGTTTGACTCCGGACCAAGCACCGTCAGTCCTCGCTTCACGCATTCCATCCGGAATAGTTGCTCGACCTAATACGCGTGCCTCTGCACACCCATTCGATCCAGGGTGACCATTGCACCATCGTGATGCAAAAAACTTCGCGAGGCAAGCCCATCCTGTGCGTGAGGTACCCGGAACTCGAGGTGGCCGGCCAATCGGCCCCCTACCCCCCACCGCCGCCACCCCCTATGCCTGGCTGCGTGCGCTGCTGACGTGCTGCCACGCTGTGCGCTGTACTGCGAGCATTCCGGTTGCTTGCGCGCATTGCGGGTTTGCTGTTGAGACTGCGATCAGCGAATCGCATGTCGCATAATAGGTATTATGTCTACTGGTGCCGATATGGCACACGCTATTGCGACTGTCAGCTTGCGGTCGGAGTCGCAACGACGTCGACCGCTTGCGCAGTTGCCGGTCCAGTTTGCTGTTCACCTGGCGCGCCTGGCGTCACGTCGCGCGGCATGGGGCGGATCCCGCTCTCTGGCATTACGAATAACGAGAGGTTGACGTTGCCATTGCTACCAGCACCTATCGTATCCGCTCTGTCAATACCGCGGCATTTCCGTGATATGTCTGCAAAGTTACGAATGCCGCCGGACCACGATTGAAAATCACGAGCGGAAAACTTCCCTTTCGACTTCACAGATTCACGCGCGCGATTGAGTCCAGAGAAGATCAATTCCTCGCTTTCAACGGCAACTGCAGAGTAGATTTTCGCGAGACTATCGGATGCGCGCTGTGATATGCTTGCTGCGTTTTTCGCGAGATTAGTGCGCCGTTGCTCTGTCCAGCCTTCGCGATGACAGAGGGTGGAAACTTGGTTTGCAGTAAGCCCTTTGACTTCCTTGGCAATCTGCTGGGCAGAGAGGAAAGACGTTAGGTAAAGTCGTTGAACCATCGCGCGCTTTGCCATTCCGATTTCACCTCGGAATACGACGCCATTGTTGCGCCGTTTAGCTGGGAGGATGCTTTGCGCTGCGCTTGCGACCATGGCGCACGAATGGGGCGAACGTGGCAGACTGTCAACAACGGCTAACGATAGCGATTTTACCGGAGGGAAGCGTAGTACTGCGTCAGATCCTGTTAACGCCAGCTGGCCATGTGCTGGCTTCACGCTGGGCAATGACGCCGGCGTTATGACCGGCCGCAAGCAGATCGACACAAGACGGCCCGATAAAAACGCAGGCTGCGGAAGGGTTGACGGTCTCGGATGGAGCCAAGATGCGCAGCCGGGTGGATTCAAGCGCAAGGGCCGAGTCGAATGTGATCATGAAGGGTAAATAGCTCGCAGTGTCTTCCTCTGGGATTGGAAGAAATAACGTCCCGTCTGAAAAACTCAATCCTATAATGGGGAAATTGGTTATAAGGCGTTGGTGGATAATGCGATTGAAATGCCAGGTAAACACCCCAGGACTTTCGGCCCTAGTGGACTAGAGGCTTTCGGCCCTAAAAGTAAAATAATTGTAAGGAATGGGGTTAATTGCATATTTAACTCGATTATGAGGCGGACGTGTCGTAAGGTTTGAATCATGGCAACAAACACCACTAGCA
>Ga0265323_10000092_pt1 | contig 51020 bp, 46 predicted proteins | sample 41225metaG_FD_193580 | JGI IMG/M metagenome (GOLD analysis project Ga0265323, IMG submission 193580) | Rhizosphere microbial communities from Carex aquatilis grown in University of Washington, Seatle, WA, United States - 4-12-25 metaG | ecosystem: Host-associated > Plants > Roots > Rhizosphere...
TTGGGGCGTCGGCAAGAGTCGCAGGATATGCGGGCTAAGCCCGGATGTCATTGACGCCGGTTCGGCAGATTTTTGCATCGAACAGACTGTGGCTCTGCGGCGGAGCGAGGTGTGAGACATCCGGGCTGGCGCGATTTCAGACAAAGTGTAGCCGCGTGCGCCGCCATAAACGCGACAATGGCGCCGCGCCTCCAAAGTCCAGCGCGCCAAAGGACCGTTACTGAGTTTGCCCGCATACCGGCCGGACAGGACATTTCCCTCCGCCTCGCGAGCCTTGCGTGGCCGTCCGAGTTCCAGCACCTATTGCTTCGCCGGGGCGCGCGGAACGTACTGGATGATTCCGGGCATGATGGAGAAGCTGTCGTTCTTCAGCATCAGGATCATCTCGGAACCCGCCATGAGCACCGGACCATATCCGTGCTGCGCGTACGGGGTCTTCGGCCGGAAGTAGTAATACGCCGGATCAAACGCCATGCCCGTGCCAACGCAGGTGTCCTCGACCTGCCCCTTCGCGTTCACCTTGGTCGTGAGCGCGTTCCAGCCGAGCTGCGCCGCCGGGCCGTAGGCCACCGGACTCACCCAGCCGCGATTGACCGCGCGGGCCATCGCAAACACATACATCGCCGTGGCAGAGGTCTCCAGATAGGAGTCGTTGCGGTCGAGCAGCTGGTGCCAGAGCCCCGAGCCCGACTGATAGGATGCCAGACCGTGCAGGTGAGCCCTGAGAATCTCGAGCACCGCTCCCCGCTGTGGATGGTCTTCAGGAAGGACCGTGAGCAACTCGACCATCGCCATGACCGCCCAACCATTCGCCCTGCCCCAATAGAATTCCGGGTGGTCCGGGGTGTTGGAGCTCCAGCCGTGCATGAAAAGGCCCTTCTGACGGTTGAACATCCGCGCAGAGAACTGGAGAACCTGCTTGACCGCATCATCGTAGTACCGGCCTTCGCCAGTGAGTTTTCCCATTTGAGCCAGGGCCGGGATGCTCATGTACATGTCATCAAGCCACAGCGTCTCCGGCTGCGGAGTGGTCCGCGCAAGCGTGCCATCGGCCAGCCGGAACTGCTTCTTCGAAATGCGCTCCATGTAGCGGTCGATCACCGTCGTCATGTCGGGACCGATTCCCGCCCGGCGCGCCTTGATCATCGCCGCACACATCGCGCCGCAGTCATCCAGGGACTGCGGTTCGACGACCGAGCCCGTGGGCCCGTGGCGAATCATCTCGCGGCCGGGCTGGCCCGGAGTCGCTGCACCCCGCGCAGCAGCAGGCCCTGAATAGGTGTGATACAACAACTCGAAATAGGGCAGGCGGTCCGCAATGAACTGGTAGCGCCGGGCCGTGAACTCCGCGAAGCGCGAATCACCGGTGACCTCGGCGGCAAGCTGCATCCCGGCAAACGTCACGCCATTCTCGTAGCTGAGGAGCGGAAACGCGTTGTTCTCGCCGCGATCGAGCATCGCGTCGGGATCCGGTTTGCTGAAATCCGTGATCTCCTCCCGGGTCCGCCGGTTGATAAAGCGCGCGGGGGTTGCCGTCTCCAGATAGGTCCTGACTCGCACCATCACCTCCGTGATCGCCTCGATCTTCGGAACACCATAGGGAACGGTGTACTCGGGCGGGATCTGGCTTGTGGTAAGGATGGCGGGCGGCGGTGTATTGACTGGCACTGCGGCGGGCGCCGTTGCTGGCGCCGGGCTCGACACATTCTGAGCCCGCACCGAGGGACATCGTGCAAGTCCAAGCATCGTGAGACCGGCGAGAGTCGCGACCAGGCGCAGCAGAGAAGAGCAACGGGCAGAGATGATAGGATTCATCGGGGTAGCAAATGACGATGCAGACTCGTGGGGCCGCAACAGTTACGCCAAAAAAACTTCAGCCGTCAAAGGCTGGCTCGTGTTGACTGTCAGGGCCGCAATAGGATCTCATGAATGGAGAAAACACAAGCGCAGTAACAATGCACAGCGAATGCACGTCACTAGCGGACGTGTCTCCAAGACCCGATCCCACGAAATTCCGCGTCATGCATCACATTCCCCGGCTTTGCAGATCCAGATCCAGCCTGCCCGCCATCGTCGGACTCTGTCTGATGCTTGGACAACCTGCCGCACGCCTGCGCGCCGCAGACGAACCGCCGACCGAGTGGATCGATCCCGATACGGGCCATCGCGTTGTCCGGCTCTCACGGGATCCCGGCACCGCGAGCCTCTATTTTCACCAGAACGCCTACACGGCGGATGGCAAAAAGCTGATCGTCACAACCCCAGACCGGGGAATCGCCACGATCGACCTCGAAACCAGGGCAATCGATCCGGTTGTCCCCGGACCCGTCGGCGTGCTCTTCACCGGCCGCAAGACAGGCGATATCTATTACATGAAGCGGGCGTCGCGCGATGTGGTCAAAGCCGATGGCACCAGGGACGTCGTTGGCGAAACGACCGTTTATGCCACGAATCCAGTCACACGGAAGACGCGCACGATCGCGACGCTCGCGCCCGGCCGCATGGTCTCCTCGCTCAACGCCGATGAGACACTCCTGCTGGGCGCCTACGTCGAGGGCGTGGAACAATGGCCCTCCGGAGCCGGGCGATCCGGGCGCGGACCGGGAGATCGAATGCCCGGGGCAGATCCGCGTTTTCCACAGGCCGCCGCGCGGGCGACCGGCCCCGACGGCCAGCCGCTCGACTTCGCCACGGCGAAGGAGTCCGGACTGCATGACCACCTGGCGGCGATCCGCGCCGGGCCGCCGCATGTGCTCTTTACGGTCAACACCGCGACCGGCGAAATGAAGGACGTCTACCGGGAGCGCGAGTGGCTCAACCACCTGCAGTTCTCGCCGACCGATCCCACGTTGATCCTGTTCTGCCACGAAGGTCCCTGGCACGAGGTGGACCGGGTCTGGACCGTCCGGACCGATGGCACCGGCCTGACCAAGATCCATGCGCGCACCATGAACATGGAGATCGCCGGCCATGAGTTCTTCAGCAGCGATGGCGCCACAATCTGGTACGATCTGCAGACTCCGCGCGGCGAGGATTTCTGGGTCGCCGGATACGAAATCGCAACGGGGCGGCGCACCGGGTACCACTTGCAGCGAAACGAGTGGTCGGTGCATTTCAATGTCTCGCCCGACGGCAGCCTTTTTGCCGGGGATGGCGGCGACAGCGAGATGGTCGCTCATGCGCCGGACGGAAAGTGGATCTATCTCTTCCGACCGGAGCCGATTCCGAATGTCGCCGGCTTCAAGAATCCGCAGTCGGCCGGTCTCATCGATGCCGGCAGGTTCAAGGCCGAGCGCCTGGTCAACATGGGCAAGCACGACTACCGGCTTGAGCCCAATGTGACGTTTTCGCCCGACATGAAGTGGATCATCTTCCGCTCCAACATGCACGGCGCCACCCAGGTCTACGCGGTCGAGATCGCCCGTTCGAGCGCCGCTGCAACGCCACGTTGACCGTCGGCGTTCTTGCTCCGCGCGCCTCCTGTTTCCAGGCGCGCGCTGACGCACCGCGCCACGGCTGCTGTCGTCCGTTCTGGGGCGCGCTCCCCCGCGCACAAGGGGCGGCGATGCAAAGTCTTGAATTTTTCCCCGGTCGGGCCAACGCTGCGGGCGATGAAAATTATCCTCCGCGCGATCGTCTTTCTCGCCATGTTGTTCGCCTTCCTGTACATTGGAATCAACAACACACACTTGATCGATTTCTCGTTCCCGCTGATCTGGAAGGAGACGATCCGGGCCACCGCGGCGGTCGTCTACTTCGTGGTGTTTGCGGTCGGCGTCGTGGCCGGCCTCGCGATCGGCAGCGGCGGACAAAAGGGCAAGCCGGTCCCCGAGGGAAAGAAGAAGTCCTGACCGGCGGCGCCCGCCGCCGATTGGTAACAGATTGTCGGATACAATATCCGCCGGCTGCTAGCCCGGATATCCTGCGACCACCGCTAGCAGATGTGACGCGTGCAGATAAGTGATCGTCGCGGTGGCGAAGACGGGGAGATATGCGGGCTAGACGGCAATCTTGATCCCCTTCCGCAGATAGGTTGGGACGTCGAGATCCTGGCCTTCGAAGAGGTTCCGGTCCGTCTTGTCGAAGTGGCCCCGGCTCTCCATCTCCCGGAACGAAAACTCATCCTGCTCGACCGGGGTCGGAGCCGTTTCGGGCGCGGCGAACGGCGCGGTTGACGGACCCGCCGCGGCGAACGGGGCCACCGACTGGGCCGCCGGCTTCTCGCCGGCCGCCGCTCCGGCAAACGGCGCCACGCTGCGCGCCACCGCCGCCCGGCGGGCCGCGGGATTGCGGCCGCCCACGTCCGTCGTGCCGAGCACGCAAACCTCAAGGCGCTGCTGCATGCCCTCGTCGATCACGGCGCCCATGATGACATGCGAATCCCGGCCGAAATGCTCGGTGATCGCAGTCATGAGCTCATTGACCATCGGCAGCGTGAGATCGGTGCCGCCAATGATGTTCACCAGCAGGCGGTCGGCCTTGCGTGAGAATTCCGTCGTGTGAAGCAGCGGGCACGACTTGATGCTCTCGATCGCCTGCGCGACCGCCTGGGGGCCCTCGCCGGATCCGAGACTGAAAAGGGTCTTCCCGCCGCGCGACTGGAAGCCCTGCTGCAGCGTGGCGAAATCGACGTTGATCAGTCCGGTGCGGAACAGCATCGACCAGATCGATTTCACGCCGCGGCCGATCCATGCGTCCGCCCGGCCAAACGCCTCCAGCACGCCGGTCGTGTCGCTGCACTCCTGCAGCAGGACATCGTTGGACAGCGGAATCACCGCATCGCAGACGCGCCGGAGCGCCATCAATCCCTCCTCCGCCTGCTTCAACCGCCGGCCGCCCTCGAAACTGAAGGGCATCGTGACAAACGCGATGACCAGCGCGCCCTGCTCGGTCGCGACCTCGGCGACAATCGGAGCGGCGCCGCCGCCCGTGCCGCCGCCCATGCCGGCCAGGAGAAACACGAGATCGCAGTCCTTGACGACCGCAGCGATCTTCTCGCGGTCGGCGTCGGCGGCTTTCCGGCCGAGTTCCGGGTCCCCGCCCGCGCCAAGCCCCCGGGTCACCCCGCCGCCGATCAGCACCTTGTCCTGCACCGGCGACGACGACAGCGCCTCCAGGTCGGTGTTGATCACGGCGAGCTGCAGGCGCTCGAGGTTTTCCATCTTGAGCCGGTCGACCGCATTCGAACCGCCCCCGCCGACACCGACCAGTTTGATTGCAATCGACCGGTCGGTCAGGATTTCGTGCGTGAGCGGAAGCTCGTTGTTGTTGGGATCGAATTGCATGGCTCAGGAGGCGACCAGGATGCGCTTGAGACTCTGTAGAAAACCGTTTGACCGTCGGGCGGCCGGAATGCGTTCGGCCTGCGAATTCAGTCCGAAATACAGCAATCCGACCGGCGTGCTGAACCCGGGATCGCGCAACTCGTCCGCCACCCACGAGGCGGGTTCCCCCAGCCGGCCGGTCACGCCGAAGACCTTGCCCGCAGCCTCGTCCATCCCGGGCATCCGCGCCGCCCCGCCGGTGAGAACCACGCCGACTGGCGTCTCCTCCGGAACGAACGCCTCGCCCAGCCTCGCGCGCACGACGTCGAAAAGCTCCCGAGCCCGCGCCGCCGTGATCTGCTCGATCGACTGCCGCGGGAACTGCCGGTCGCCGATCGAGTAGTCGCCGTTGAGCCAGACCTTCTCGCGCTTGTCGTGCGAGCGCAGCACCGCCGAACCGTAGCGAAGCTTCAGCTTCTCGGCTTGCGCCCGCGTGAGCCGCAGCCCGAGGCCGAGATCGTTCGTGAAATGGTCGCCACCCACCGGCACGACGCCGGTTTGATAGGCCACACCGTCGTGGTAGAGCGCGTAGTCGGTGATCCCGCAACCGATGTCGAGCACCAGCACGCCGTGCTGACGCTCCTCCGCACTGGTGACCATCGTGCCCGAGGCGAGGCTCGACAGGATCAGTTCGTCCACACGGAGATTGAAGCCGGTGATGACGTGAATGTGGTCGCCGATCTTCGCCTCGCTGCCGTGCACGGTCCAATACCCCGCCTCGAGCCGCTGGCCCACGAGGTGCTCGGGATCGGGAACAAGGCGGCCGTCGAGCCGGAACGGCCTGCGGATGTGATGCACCACCGCGCGCCCGGCCGGAAGCTCCTTCGCCGTGGCCAGCCGGCAGGCGGTGTCGATGTCGAGGGCGCTGACGCAGTTGTCGGCGGCATTCACATTGACGGCGGCTTCGTTGTAGAAGCCCTCGAGATGTGCGCCGGTCTGCGCCAGATAAACCGTGTCGACCGGCGCGCCCGCCCCCTGCTCCGCGGCGCGCAGCGCGGCGTGCGTGCAGGCGCTCGCCTCCTTGTAGTCGACAACGCTGCCCTTGATCACGCCCCGCGACGGGCACGATCCGAAGCCGACGATGTTGAGGGTGCGCCCCCGCGTGAGTTCACCCACGAGGACGGTCACCTTGGAGGTGCCGATTTCAACGGCACCGATGAGTCTGGTCTTAGAAATCACGTCTCTGTTTTGGTTGGAAAACTGTTTTGCGGGGGGCGCCATTCCCCGGCTTCAACGGCACGGTCTCCTGCAACTCGACCGGCACCTGATCGCCGAGCGCAAGGTCGATCCGCTGCAGGGGCGGCGACCCCTTGCTTCGAAGAAAATCGACGATGTAATCCAGCCGGGCCAGCTGCTCGGGGAACTCCTTCCGCACATCGAAAACGATCTCCGGAATCAACCTGGACCGCACCGCGATCTCGTGGTCGGACGCAAACCGCGCCAGCGAAACGACGTCCCAGCCCGCGCAAAGATCCGGGACCAGCGCATGAGCCGTCCGGAGCAACTCGGCTGTCCGCCGCATCTCCGCGATCGGTTCGAACCCGTGGTCCGCCGTGTGCCGCAACCGCACGCCGCCAAGCCAGGGCAGCCGGTTGAGCGCGGCCGGCCCATACGCGACGCCCTCGAAGACGACGCCGTCGGCCGCAACCAGCCGTTCGCACGGAGGCGCGCCGCCCAACTGCACCATCATGCGGGCAACCGGCTCGCGCTCCTGCGCCGTCACCACCAGGGCGTTGTCGGCAAAGCGCCGCCGGAGCACAACCGTCTGAACCTGTCCCGATGCCAGCAGCCGGCGCTCCAATGCCGCAAGGTCGAGGTTCATCAGGCTCGCGGTCTTCGGAAGCGCCAGGGTGCGGTCGAGCCACGGCTGGTCGAGCACGCCATCGGTGGAGAATACAACCCGCTTCAACGGAATGCTCCGGCCCGCATCCGTGATCTCCGACGGATGACTCTCCCAGGTGAAATACAATTCGACCGCGCCGACGGTCCCGCCGATCAGCAGCGTGCAGAGCGCAGCGAACTTCAGGTTCGCAAACCGGCGCCGGCGGTGCCCCTCCTTTGACATCGCGCGCGGGCTGACCCCCTGGCGGATATCCTTCCAGGAGCGCGATTGCGGTGGGGTTGTTGCAGGCAGGCTCATCGGAAAACGCAGGCACAGACCACAGATGGCGACGGGCGGCGAGCCAACGCGGCGGCGGCCGCAGGCTCCCCTGGCCGGGCGCAGATACCCGGCTTCGCGCCGTCAGCGGACTTCGGCCCGGCGCCCATTTCTTTGTTGGCGGAGCGCGACGTGATATCGAGCAAAATCACAGCACATCCTCCCATTTTCGACCGTAGAGCAGCACCTCGGGCTCCAGCACGATTCCGCGCGCCGCCCGCACACGCTCCCGAATCCGGCGGATGAGGGCGATGATTTCCGCGGCGCTGGCATGCCCGCGGTTGATGATGAAGTTCGCGTGCACCGTCGACACTTCCGCGTCCCCCACCCGCTCGCCCTTGAGGCCGAGCTCGTCGATGAGCTTTCCCGCCGCCAGGCCCGCCGGGTTCCTGAACACGCAGCCGGCGCTGGGCTCCCGCGGCTGCGACTCGTGCCGCTTGCTTCGATAGACATCGATCTGCCGGTTGATCGCCGCGCTCTCCGCTGTCGCCACCGGCCGGAGCAGCGCGCCCAATGCGATGGCATCGATCAGGTCGGCGCATTCGCGATAGGCGGTCCGGATCATTTCCTTTTTCAGCGTGCGCACTTCGCCGGCGGACGTGATGAGCTGCACCTCCTCAACCACGTCGAAGATCCATCCTCCCATCGCGCCTGCATTCATCCGCAACGCCCCGCCGACCGTGCCGGGAATCCCCTCGAGAAATTCAAATCCCGCAAGCCCTTCCTTGTTCGCCCAGCCGCAAAGGTTCTTCAGCCGCAACCCCGCACCGGCCCAGATGAGGCCGCCGGACCGCGGCTCGCAGGACTGCCACAACGGGTGCGCGAGGGAGATCACGAGCCCGTCCACGCCTTCATCCGGCACAATCAGGTTGGAGCCCCGGCCGAGCGCAAAAATCCGGAGACCGCGTCCGGCCGCCTCCCGCAGCAGCAACTGCAGATCGCCGATCCCGGCCGGCTCGGCATAACAACGGGCACAGCCGCCGGCGCCCATCGTGGTTCTCGGGGCCAGCGGTTCCTCGAGGATCAGCCGCGTTTCCGGCGAGAGCTGCGGCCTCAGCCCGGCCACAAACCGCTCCCACACCGACGCCCGGAGCGAATCCACGCGCGCCGCAATTTCATGGGCCAGTTGTTCGATGTCACCCGCTCCGACGAAGACAAGCCAGTCGCCGGGCTGCAGCGCCGCAAGCACGGTGTCGACGCGGCCGGGATCCCGGCCCGCCAGATGGGTCACAGGCAGCACGGGGCTGGAGGACCGGATCGCCTCATGCAGATCGGCAGTGGTCCCTCCTGCAACCGGAGCCTCGCCCGCCGGATAAACGTCGAGCAGGAAGAGCCGGTCGGCCAGTGCGAGCGCATCGGCAAACCCGCCCGCAAACTGCGCGGTCCGGCTGAAGCGGTGCGGCTGGAAAACCACGACGAGCCTTCCCGCCGCGCGCTTGCGCAGGCTGGTGAGCAGGGCGCGGATCTCCGTCGGATGATGCGCGTAATCCTCCAGAATCGTGAGGTCTTCGCCCGCGTGGAGAACCGTCTGCCGGCGGCTCGCGCCTGGATAGCCGGCGAGCAGATCCCGCGACACCGTCGCGCCCATCAACTGCGCCGCCGCCAGCGCCGCCGTCGCGTTGTGCGCGTTGAACGCACCGCGCGCCCGGACGGACACTTCGAGCGCCGGGAAGCGGCCGCCCAGGCTGAGCGTGAGATGGGTCGCGGACTCGCTGACGACGACCGCCTGGTAATCGGCTCCGGGGCCGAATGAAAAGTGCGGGACTCCAGCCCCCATGACGACCTGTGCCGAAAGCGCACAGAGCGGATCGAACACCACCGCCCGCCGGGTCCGCCCGATCAGGCGACGGAAGGTCTCCGTCAGCTCGCCAACCTGCGCGTAGTGGTCCGGATGGTCCCAATCGAGGCTGACCAGCACGGTGATCTCAGGCGAAAAACCGTCGATCGTGCCGTCGCTTTCATCGATCTCCGCCACAACCCACTCCCCCGGACCGAGCCGGCCGGGCGGCAGCGATCCGTCGGCAAACAATCCCCCGAGAAGCCAGCCACAGGGAACGCCGGCGCGCACAAGCGCGGTGATCAGCATGCCCGTCGTCGTCGTCTTGCCGTGAGCCCCGACAACCGCAACGAGCTTCCGGCCCCGGAGCAGCTCAGCCAGCATCTCCCCCCGGAGGACGTCCGGCAGGCCGCGGTCCGCGGCACGCGCGCGCGCCGGGTGGCCCTCATGAACGGCCGACGAACGCACCAGCAGTTCGCAGGCTTCCGGCACCTGGCCGGAGCCCGTGATCGTCACGCCCGCCTGATCGAGCCAGAGGCGTACCGCGGGCGCGAGCGCGTCGTCTTCCCCAGAAACCGCGAGCCCCGCCTGCCGCAGGCACAGCGCGAGCGGCGCCATCCCCGTGCCGCCGACGCCCACGAGGTGCACGGCGTGCGTCTCGCGCTTGAAGAAATGTGGCGTCTGCTCCGTGCTCATGCTGCCCCTTTCACGGATTCCGGAGCCTGGCCACCGCCGTTCTGCGCAGGCTTGTCGGCTGGAAGCACCAGCTTCTCAAGATCGTCGAGAATGAGGTCGAGCGAGTTCGCGCAGTCCATTCGCTGCAGATTCGCGCGGAATTTGCGCAACAACCAGTCATTGAAGATGACGTCGCGCACCTCGCGCTCGAGATCAGCGAGGTAGTTCTGGTCGACCGCGAAGCCCCCGCCCTGCTGCTCGAAGAAGCGCGCGTTCGCCCACTGATGATTGTCGGCCGCATGCGGAAACGGCACCAGGATCGCCGGAGTCGCACAGCGGATGAGCTCGGCAATCGTGCCCGCTCCGGCCCGGGAAACGACCAGATCGGCCGCCGAAAGCAGTGTTGCGATGTCGTCACAGAACGGGATGAAGACCGCCTTCACCGGCTGGCCCGAGTCGGCGCGAAATTCGTGAACCTCCGCGCTGCCCTTCCCAAGTCCGGTCACACAACAGACCTGAATTCCCTCCTCCGCCAGGCGCTGCATCCGCTCCCGCACCCACGTGTTCAGCGCCGAAGCGCCCTGGCTGCCGCCGAGGATGACGAGCACCTTTTGCGCGGGATCGAGACCGAGCCTGGCCCGCGCCTCGGCGTGCGGCTGCCGGATGATCTCGCGGCGGACCGGCAATCCGACATGGCGCATCCCCGCCCGTCGCACGCCGCGCACATGCACGCCAGGCGGCAGATACAGGCGCTGCGCGAGCCCTCCAAAGATCCGGATTGCACGGCCTGGAACCCAATTCGCCTCGTGCAGGGCGACAGGCCGGCGAAATAGCGACGCGACGACGATGATGCCCGCCGTTGTGAAGCCCCCGAAACCCACAATGACATCGGGATGCCAGGCCCGGATCAACCGGGCGCTGAACCAAAACGCCCGCGCCTGCTCCCAAAGACAACGGAAGAACCCCACCGGGCTCAGCGTGAACGGCGCCCCGGGAATCCGCTCGAAGTGAAGCTGCGGATATTTCTCGATCAGGCGCGCGTCGACCTTCTTGCGGCTGATCAGCAGCGTGGTCTCGTGGCCGCGGGCGTTGAGCCCTTCCGCAAGCGCAATGCCCGGCGACAGATGTCCGCCCGTGCCCCCGCAAGCGATGAGAAAACGGCTCATCAGTCCAATCCTTCCTGCCGCGCACCCGGTGCCGGCCGCTCTCCGCCGACTTCCTTCAACGTGCGCTCGCGATGCATCAGCGCCGGGCTTGCCCAGGCGCGCTGCGTATTGAGAAAAACTCCGACCAGGATTCCCATGAGCAACAAATTCGATCCTCCGGCACTGATGAAAGGCAGCGACATGCCCTTGGTCGGCAGGCATCCCGTCACGACCCCGAGATTGATCAGCGCCTGCAGGCTGATCAGCAGCAGACAGCCCGCCACGAGGAGGAATTGGAACAGATTGGGCGCCTTGCGCAGGTGAAAGAGCCCCGCCGTGAAAAGGATCGCAAACAACAACAACACGCCGATCGTGGCCGCCAGCCCCAGTTCCTCCGCGATGACCGCGAGTATGAAATCCGTGTGCACCTCGGGCAGAAAACTATTCTGCTGCCGTCCCTGGCCCAGGCCCACGCCATCCATGCCGCCCGCGGCAAAGGCGAGTATCGCCTGCCAGAGCTGATAGGTCCCTGCGCTCCGGTTTCCCTCCACATCGAGAAAGGCCAGAAAGCGCGCAAGGCGGTTGGGATTGTGGATCACCGCCACCGTCAGAAGGCAGGCCGCGCCGGCAAACGCCGAGATCAGGTAGCGCAGCCGGCCGCCGGCGAGAAACAAAAGGAGCACTCCGATCGCAAAGGTGAGCGCCGATGTGCCGAAATCCGGTTCGAGCAGGATCAGCCCGGAGAACACCGAGATCCACGCCAGTGGCGCGAGGAATCCGCGGACCAATTCGTGGATCCGCGTCTGGTTCAGCGCGAGATAATGCGCCAGACCGAAGATCATCGCCAGCTTCGCGAACTCGGAGATCTGCATCCGCACGGGTCCGAAGCCGAGCCACCGCCGGCTGCCCTTCACGGCGATTCCGATTCCCGGAATCAGCACGAGCAGGAGACCCACCAGGCAAACCGCGGCGAACACCCACACGTGCCGCCGGGCATGGACGAGATCCACCCGGCTCACGACAAAACAGGCGACGCCGGCCAGCACGAACCACACGAGCTGCTTGCTCAGAAAGAAGTAGGGATCGCTCTTGAGCGACACGCTGGCGCTGAAGAGCACGATGAACCCCAATACCGAGAGGCTCAGTGCGCAGACAAGGATGACCGTCGCGGGATTGATGGCCGCGATCCAACGCGGCTTCTCAAACGGTTCCTGAGCAGAGATCATGCAGATAAACCGCGGACTTCGAATCGCAGCCGCCGGCACGCGTCGAGGGCATCCGGGCCAGGCCCACATTTCCTGCGATCCTTGCCGACACGGCGACCGAAAGCATAAGAATCATCTGACAACGACCAAGACCGTGAAATCGGCGGGCTATGGAGCTTTGGTCTCGGGTGTGTCGTCGGCCTTGATGACCGGCACCTCGCCCTGCGACTTCAGACCGGTATCGAGATCCAGGGCTGCCGCCGGTGAAGCCGCCGGCACAGCGGTGTCGGAGGCTGCAGTCGCCGGAGCCGGACCCGCCGGAGCCGCCGTGCTGGGCGCAACCGCGGGGCCTGCCGATTCCTTGGAGGCGCCCCCCGGAATCACGAGGTTCTGTCCCGCCCGGATTTTCCTCGGGTCGTTGATGTTGTTCGCGACCAGGATGTCCTGGGTTCTGACATGAAACTTCCGCGAGATGGCCCCGAGCGTCTCATTGGGTTTCACCTCGTAGGTCACCGAACCCTCCGGCGCCTTCACGGAGGAGGCGCGGCTGGCCGCCGAGGCCGCAGTCTGGCCCGGCGTTGCGACTGACCTGCTGACCGCCGCTTCGGGCGGAAGGGGCGCAGTGCCCGGAGGCAGCTTCAGCTCCTGGCCCACATGCACGTAGTCGCTCCGCAGGTTGTTGATGCGTTTCAGTTCGGAAGAGGTGCTGCCGGCACGGTGCGCGATCGAGACAAGCGTGTCGCCTCCCTTGACCGTGTAGGTGGCGCCCGTCACAGCCGCATCACCGCCACCGAAGGAGCCGGGGGCTCCCGCCGGCGCCTTGCCCGGAACAATGAGCTTCTGGCCGACGTTCAGAACAGAACTGCTGGTGAGGTTGTTGGCCTTCATGAGGTCCGCGATCGTCGTCTGGTTCTTCCTGGCGATCCGGGTCAGGCTGTCACCCCGCGCAACCGTGTACGTGGTCGCCGGCGTGACGTCGTTGAGCGGCGTGTTCTCCAACGCCACCGAGGCAGGAGTGCCTGGACGTGTTGGCGCATAGCGCACCGGGGCCGGAGCCGCGAGATTGACGGAAACTCCGGGCGCTCCGCCAGGGCTGGAATCCGCCGGGACTGGGGCAGGCGAAAGGGTCGCGGGCGGAGCCGTGTCACCGGCGGTCGGGGCCGGCGCCGCGCTCGTGGAGCGACAGCCGGGATTCACAAACATGAGAAAAAAGGCGACGACGTGAATGCCGGCGACGATGCCAAGGATCTTCAGGATATTCATGGGCGGTGCGGAATGCTGGATTATGGTCCGGTGAGTGGTTGAATGGCTACTGCAAAGTGGATGTCGCGCCGAGGCCCGCCACCAGTTTTTCGAACTGGTCGCCGCGGTCGGCGTAGCTGCGGAACATGTCGAAGCTCGCGAAGGCCGGACTGAGCACGACCGGCTCGCCGGGTCGCGCGGCCGCGGCTGCGCCCCGCACCGCCTCCTCAAGCGAAGCGCACACGGTGTGGGGAATCTGCTTCTCGGCGCAGAGCGCGGCCAGCGGGATCCGCGTCTCGCCGATCAGCCACAGATGCCGGCTCTTGTCGGCGATCCGGCCGACGAAGGCGCGCAGGTCGCCGCCCTTGGACTTGCCGCCGAGGATGAGGTGCACAGCCGCTGGAAATGTCGCCAGCGCCGCCTCGACTGCATGGAAGTTCGTCGCCTTGGAGTCGTTCCAGAACGACACGCCGCCGAGTTCGCCGACCAGGGCGAGCCGGTGCCGCCCGAGCCGGAACGATCGGGCGGCCGAGTACAGCACGGCCTCGGGCCGGCCCGTGTGCCGCCACCAGGCTAACGCCAGCAGGAAGTTCTCGTATTGCGGATACAGCGCGAACGGCGTGCCGCCGAGACGCGCATCCGGAGCCGCCTCTTCCGTGGAAACCCAGGCCTCCGGGGGCAGCCACAGCCCGAACGTGCGGGCGAACCGCTGCACGCTGCTGCCGGCGAACACCGCGCCGGCGCCTGTCCGGTCGACAAGATTCCATTTTGCGGAAAAATAGCTTTTCAATCCAGGATGCCGCTCCAGGTGATCCTCCGCGAAATTGGTCCAGAGCGTCGCGTCCGCCCGAAAATGCCGCAGCGTCTCCGCCTGGAACGAGCTCACCTCGCAGACCGCGACGGCATCGACGGCCGACGTCTGCAGGGGAAGGCGGCTGAACGGAAAGCCGACGTTGCCGACGGCAAAGGCCGGCTCGCCGCCGACGTTCAGCGCGTGGGTGAGAAACTCGGTGAGGGTCGTCTTCCCATTCGTCCCGGTGATGGCGACCAGCCGGCCGCGCCAGAACAGCGACGCAAAATCGAGTTCCCCCAGGCAGAGGCAGCCGGCGGCCTCCGCCGCCTGGAGCCAGGGGTGGTCCGGCGCAAATCCCGGGCTGAACACGACCAGCCGGTGCAACGCAGCCTGGGCGCGATCGAACCGCGACGCCGTGCCCGATCCCGCCTTCTCGTCGAAGATCTCGCAGCGGGCTCCGAGCGCACGCAGCAACTCGCGCACCGCCTGGCCGCTCACCCCGCCCCCGAAGATCGCCACGGGCTCGCCGAGCAGCGGCGCAAGCCGGGCCGGCGGCGAAAGCGCCCGGCGCGCCGGCCGCGCCGCGCCGCGCGACCGCGCGGCGGCAAACCACGGTTGGAACGGGACGGCGAACCCGGGGCAGGTCTGTGTGGTCGGGTTCAACGGAGTTTAAGGGTTCCAAGCCCTGCAAGGGCGCACATCAGGGAGAGTATCCAGAAACGCAGCACGACCTTGGTCTCCGGCCATCCCCGTTTCTGGAAATGATGATGCACCGGCGCCATCAGGAAGAAGCGGCGCCCCTCGCCGTAGCGGCGGCGGGTGAGCTTGAAGAATCCGACCTGGATGATGACGGACATCGCCTCCATCACGAACACGCCGCCCACGATCACCAGCGTCAGCGGCTGCTGCACCATGAAGGCCAGCACGCCGAGCAGGCCGCCGATCGCGAGCGAGCCCGTGTCGCCCATGAACACCTCGGCCGGATAGGAGTTGTACCAGAGGAACGCCATGCCCGCCCCCACAAGCGCCCCGCAGATCACCGCGAGTTCGCCCGTGCCGGGCACATAGCTGATCAACAGATAGCGCGACGTGTCCACCCGTCCCGCGACATAGGCCATGATGCCGTACACCAGCGCCACCGTGATCGTGCATCCGATCGCGAGGCCGTCGAGGCCGTCCGTCAGATTGATCGCATTGCTGAAACCCACGATCCACAGGAAGACCAGCACAAACAGCGCAACCACGCCGGCGCCTCCCGCAAAGATCCACACCGGCTCCTTGTAGAACGGCACCCAGAATTCGCGGATCTTCTGTCCGCTGGCCGGAAACCAGAGGATCGCCGCGAGCGCGATGACCGTGATCAGGGTCTGCCAGAGGATCTTCTCGCCCGCGGAGATTCCGTCGCGGCTCTTGCGCACCACCTTGAGATAGTCGTCCCGGAAGCCCACCGCGGTGAGCGCCGCATAGACAAACATCGCGACAAAGACCCAGATGTTGGGCGACGCCCAGAGGAACGTGGCGCCAAAGACCGAGAAGAAGACGAGCAGGCCGCCCATCGTCGGCGTGTTCTTCTTGTCGAACCGCGCCGCCAGGTCCCCCGTCCGGTCATCGTCGTAATGCTGGCCGAACTTGAGCGCGCGCAACTGCCGGATCAGCCAGGGACCGATCAGGAACCCGAGGAACGCGGCCGTCCCCGCGGCCATGAGCGTGCGGAACGAGATCGCCCGCAGCAGGCGCAGGGGGCCGAAATGATCCTCGTAGTGGGAAAGGTAATTCAACATGGGCGTGCCTCCAGCGGCGTCTCCGCGACCAGCGCCTCCTCCAGCCGGTGCCGCCGGCTGCCCTTGAGAAAGACCGCGCCCCGGAATTCCGCGAGGAACGTCCGCGCCGCGGCGGCCTCTCCGATGATCTCCACCTGGCCGGCGGCATTTCCGTTCTCGAGCAGCCCCGCGCGAAGCTCGCCCGCCTGGTCGCCGACGATGAACAGGCGGTCGCCCGGGCGCAAACGCATCGCGCGGCCAAGCTGGCGATGATGGTCTGCCGCCTGCGGGCCCAGCTCCTCCATGCAGCCCAGCACGTAGGCGCGCGGCTCGCCGGCGGGCGCCAGCGATTCGAAATTCTCCAGCGCGTCGGCCATCGAGGCCGGGTTCGCGTTGTAGCAATCGACGTAGATCAGCCGCCCGCCATTCCGCCGCAATTCCCCCCGCCAGTGCGCGGGTTCCCAGGCCGCCAGCCGTTGCTGAATGAGCGGGGCCGGCACTCCGAGCCACAACGCCGCGCAGATGGCGAGCACCGCATTCTGGGCCATGCCGGCGGAAACGCGCCGCAGCGTGAAATGCAGGGGCGGCGGCTCCCCGTAGGCGATGGCCAGCACGGTCGCGTCGTCGCGCTGCGTGACGGCAAAGAAGACCCGGTCCTTCGGCGGCTCGGACGGGCGCAGCACCTCGGCCGGTTCAATGACCAGTCTCCGCACGGTCAGGTCGCGAAAGGCGGCAAACGGTTCGCAGGACCGGGGGAAGAGCGCGATGCCCGCCACCCGGGTCGCCGCGGGCAGCCCCGCCTTCTCGCAGGCCACGTCGTTCAGGCCGCCCAGATCCTGGAGGTGCGCGGGCGCCACCAGGGTGACAATCGCCAGGTCGGGTTCGATCATGCGCGCCAGCAGCGCCATCTCGCCGGGCAGGCTGATGCCGGCCTCCACGACCGCGAACCGGTGCACCGCCGGATCGATCCGCGTGAGCGTCAACGGCACGCCGATCTGGTTGTTGAGATTGCCCTCGGTCGCCACCACCTCGGGCGCGCCGCCGAGCAGCAGCGCGCAGAGATCCTTGGTCGAGGTCTTGCCCGCGCTTCCCGAGATTCCGATGACCGGCCCCGCAAATCCCCGGCGGTGCTCATGCGCGATTGCGTGAAAGGCCGCCAGCGTGTCCCCAACCACCAGCTGGGCCAGCGCACATTCCGGGGCGGCGCGGCTGACCAGCGCACCCGCGGCCCCGGCCGCCTCCGCCGCCGCAAGAAAATCGTGGCCGTCGCGCCGGCCGGCCTTCAGCGCCACGAAGAGCTGGCCGGGCCGGAGGACGCGGGTGTCGTTGGCGAAGCCGGTGATCGGCGCGGAAGGAAGCGCCGTCCATCTCCCTCCGGACCATGCGGCCAGCCGCTCTGGATCGAACACCGTCATTCCCGTGCCTCCCCGCGGTTCATGTCTTTTTGATCTGCTTGACGCCGATCAGCTCCCGGACGACCTGCCGGTCGTCGAACGGGATGATCGTGTCTGCAAATTCCTGATACGACTCGTGTCCCTTGCCGGCGATCAGCAGGCAGTCGCCCGGCCGCGCCGCGTCGAGCGCGAGGCTGATCGCCCGGCGGCGGTCGTCGAGGAACAGGATCCGGTCGGGCGCGACGACGCCCTCCTTCATGTCGGAAAAGATCCGGGCGAGCGGTTCGCTGCGCGGATTGTCCGCCGTGGCCCAGGCGAAGTCGGCGCGCTCCTGCACCGCGCGCGTCATCAACGGGCGTTTCGTGCGGTCGCGGTTGCCGCCGCAGCCGAAGACAACGAGCAGGCGGCCGGGGGTCACAGCGCGGAGCATGCCGAGCGCGTTGCGCAGCGCATCGTCCGTGTGCGCGTAATCCACCAGGACATTGAACGACTGGCCCTCCTCGATGCGCTCCATGCGGCCGGCCACGCTGTGAAACGTCCCCAGCTTGGGCAGCAGCACGGCCAGATCCCGGCCGAGTGCGTGCACGGTCGCGAGCGCAGCCAGCAGGTTGCTGACGTTGTACCGGCCGATCAGCGGGCTTTCGACAACCGCGGTTCCGCCCGGCCAGACGAGGCGGAAGGAGGTCCGCCGGAATTCCAGGTTGACCGCCTCGGCGCGAACCGCGGCGTCCGGATGCTCGCCAAACGTCACCGTCCTCACCTGCGCGGGAATCCTCGCCGCCAGATCGCGGCCGTACGGATCGTCGAGATTGACGACCGCCACCTTTGGAAGCGCCCCGGTTGCGCCGGCAAACAGGCGCGCCTTCACCTCGAAATAGGCATCCAGCGACTTGTGATAGTCGAGGTGGTCGCGCGTGAGGTTGGTGAACACGACCGCGCCGAAATGCAGCCCGAGGATGCGCTTCTGGTCGATCCCGTGCGAGCTCACCTCCATCACCGCCTGCCGGCAACCCGCGTCGCGCATCTGCGCCAGCATTCCGTAGAGATCGAGCGATTCAGGCGTCGTCTTGTAGGAGGGCACCGTGCGCAGTCCGAGATCGTAGCTTACCGTGCCGATCAGCCCGATCCGTTGCTGGCCGTTGAGGAAATGCTTGATCAGGTGCGTGACCGTTGTCTTGCCGTTGGTGCCCGTCACCCCGACGACTTCCATGTCGCGGTCGGGAAACCGGTAGTAGCGCTGCGCCACGCGGGCCAGCGTCGTCCGGACATCCGGCACCTGGATGAAGGTGACCTTGCCGTACGGCAGCGAAACCGGCCTCTGGCTGACGACCGCCACCGCCCCCCGGTTGATGGCCTCGTCGATGAACGCCGCTCCGTCCGTTCGCAGGCCGGGCAGGGCGAAGAACAGGTTTCCCGGGACAACCCGGCGGCTGTCCATCGTCAAGCCGGAGATCGGGCGTTCGAGCCCGCCTTTGACGGCCACGATGTCGTCGTCGGTGAAATAGTCTTGGAGCTTGGGTGCCATGTTGAAGATCCGTCGGCCGTCGTACTTAACTCCGCGCGGGTGCAACCGAAAGGCGTGGATGAGGGGATAATCCTGGGTGAGGTAGGCGATCACGGTTGTTGTCCTCGTCAGCGGCTGGCGGTTCGCGTCAGGCTGTCGCCCAGGGTGCGAACCGGGTCGACGGGCCTCACGTCCAGATACTGGATCAGCCGTTCGGCGATGCGGTGAAAGACCGGGGCGGCGACTTTCTTCCCGTAGGCGACGCCGCCCGGGCAGCGGGCGTCGGCGTCATCCACGATCACCGAGATCACCACCCGCGGCCGGCTCGCCGGGAAGAACCCGACAAACGACGCGACGTGATGGTTTGTTGAATACCGGCCGTCGATGACCTTCTGGCTGGTGCCGGTCTTGCCCGCGACCTCGAAGCCGGGAATCGCCGCCTCCGGAGCCGTGCCTTCGCTCGAGGCCACCCCCATCAGCAGCCGCGCCATCGTCTGCGCGGTGCGCTCGGAGATCACGCGCCGGCGCGGCAGCTCCTCGAACGCAAAGACGAGGTTGTCGTGTTCGTCGCGGACCTTGGTGAACAGCTGCGGCTGCAGGAGCACGCCGCCGTTGGCGATCGTGCCCATCGCGCAGTGGATCTGCATGGGCGTTGCCGCGATCGACTGGCCCATCGGCATGCGCGTGATCGTCAGGCCGTCCCACCGCTTCGGCGGCTCCAGCAGCCCGTCAACCTCGCCGCCGAACGGGAACCCGGTCTTCTGGCCGAAGCCGAAGGCGCGGACGTAGTCGTAATACCGCTGGTCGCCGAGGAGCATCGCGAGCTGGGCGGCCCCGCGGTTGCTGGAGTGGCTGATGATTCCGGCGACGGTCAGCTCGTGGAACGGATGGTCCTCCCGCGGCAGGTGCAGGTGCCTGCCGTGGTAGTCGATCTCGGTCAGGCCGCAGTCGAACGCGCTGTTCGGCGTGACCAGGCCTTCGTTGAGCGCGCCGCTCGCCGCCACGATCTTGAAGGTCGAGCCGGGCTCGAAGACGTCGGCGACCGCGAAGTTGCGCAGGGCGTCGAGCGGCGCCTTGCTGTATTCGTTGAGATTGAAGGTCGGGTAGTTCGCCAGGCCCAGGATGAACCCGGTGCGGGCGTCGCTCACGATGATCGTGGCCTTCGCGGGCGAATATTCCTCCGCAATCCCCTGCAGCTCGTTCTCGACGAGATGCTGCACGTACGTGTCCAGCGAGAGGACCACGTTGAAACCGTCGACGGGCGGCACCTCCCGGGTGCGGAATTGCGCGAGTTCCTGCCGGCGGCCGTCGCGCTCCGATTCCAGCCAGCCATTCTGGCCCCGCAGGAAGAAGTCCATGTAGTGCTCGACTCCGGCGGCGGCAACCTCCTCCCGGTTGACGTAGCCGATCACATGCGCCGCGAGCGAATTCTGCGGGTAATACCGCCGGTAGACGCGATTGGCGTAGACGCCGCGGATCTTCAGATCCTTCACGCCGGGAATGTTCCGGTCCTTGTCGCCTTCATACACCGCCTCGTCGAGGTCCTCGGCGAGTTTCACCCACTGCACGGGCTTGGCTTCGGCCCCGTCCTCATCGCGCCCCTCCGTGGAGCGGCGAGAGGCCGCGGCGCGGATGTCGGCCACCTTGATTCCGAGCCTGCGCGCAAGCTCCGGCCAGCGGGCCTCGTCCTCCGGCCGCAGCATGTGGGGATCGAGACCGACATCGACAAGCGTGCGGCTCTTGGCGAGCGGCTCGCCATCCGCGGCAAGGATGCTTCCCCGGCGGGCGTTCTCGACGACGAACGAGCGCCGGGCCTGATCCAGATACTTCAGGAGTTCGTCGCGGTCGATGACGTGCAGCCACACCAGGCGCACCGCCACGCCGCCGAAGCAGAGAAACATGCCCGTGACGAGAAGGGCCATCCGGCAGTTCGACGCAAAACCCTTTGACATGGTGCTTCAGCGGGTTCCTCCACGCCGGAAATCAACCGGCCGGATTTCCGCCAGAAATGCGCCCGCGTTTCGCCTGGCGGCAAGCCACTCCATGACATCGGTCGAAACGTGCTCGATCTGCTCCTGGCGCGGCGTGTCGAGCCCCAGGCGCAGCGACGCGTCGAGCCGGATGAGTGCGTCCGGGGTCTCGACGGAGGCGATCTCGGCGGTCAGCTGGTCGAGGCGCCGCTGCACCTCGTCGATGTGCGCCTGCAGCGTCTTGTTCCGGTTCGCGGCGAGGGAGATTTCGTGGCGGAGCCAGACCGTTCCAAAGCCGATGGATCCGGTGTACATCAGCAGCACCAGCGAGTAGACGAGCAGCTGGTTGATAAACGCGCTTGCGGCGGACTTGTTCATGAGACGTGGCAGTGAAATGGATACGCCTGGATCAGAGCTTGCGCAGCGCGCGGAGCTTCGCGGACCGGCTTCGCGGGTTGGCCGCGACCTCGGACTCCCGCGGGATCACCGGCCGGCGCGTGAGCGGCTCGGCGAGGCGCGTGCGGAACTGCTGCGGCGTGGAGTCGTCCGCGCTCTCGGGCTGGCCGCACCACCGGCGGAAATGGTGTTTGACCATGCGGTCCTCCAGCGAATGGAAGCTGATCACGCACAGCACGCCGGACGGACGGAGGCGTGCAAATGCGGCAGGCAGCGCGCGTTCGAGCGCGCCCAGTTCGTCGTTCACCGCGATGCGGATGCCCTGGAAGCTGAGCGTGGCCGGATGGAGCCTCGAAGCGTGGCGGTCGCGGGCCGGAATCGCGTCCGCGATCAGCGCGGCGAGGCTTTCCGTCCGGAGAAGCGCACCCGTCGGGCGCGCCGCCTCGATCGCCCGCACGACGCGGCGCCAGTGTTTCTCCTCGCCAAAATCGCGGATTGCGCGGACGAGCATCTCCGTCGTCGCCGTCTCCAGCCAGCGTCCCGCCGGGACGCCCGTGCGCGGATCCATGCGCATGTCCGCCGGCGCATCCTCGCGGAACGAGAAGCCGCGCGACGCGTCGTCAAACTGGAAGGATGAGACGCCGAGATCGAAAAGCACGCCGTCGAAGACGCCGAGATCGAACTCGCCGAGCTGGCCGAAATCCCGGTTGATCAGGGCAAACCGGCCGGCGAACGCCTCGTCAACCGCGGCCGCGCGCACGGCTGCAGCCGGATCGCGGTCGAGCGCCACCACGTGCGTCTCGAGCGCGGCCGCCAGGATTGCCCGCGTGTGCCCTCCCCCGCCGAACGTGCAGTCGAGGTACCGGCCGCCGGTGCGCGGCGCGAGGAACTCCAGGACCTCGTGCAGCAGCACCGGCTTGTGCACCTCGCTCATCGTCCGGGGGGAGACATCATTGGAGACCGTGACCATGGGGCGGGGCGCGATTCACGCGGTTAACGGCGTCGCTCGCGGCACCGTTAACCTCGGGCTCCAATACGCTGCGGAGCACGAGGCTCGGCCGCACCCGCGGCGTCACCATCGTTTCGGTCGCGGGCGGCCTCCCGGCCGCGTGCTGCATCGGCGAATAGTAACGCCGGTGCCCCAAGGTCCAAAGGCTGAGACTGGTCGTGCGGACAAGCGAAGAGTGGTTCATGGCAAAAAGTGGGCGCGGATCAGATCCCGGCGCGGCGCATGAGGTCGCGATACGTCTGGTTGTCCATGCGCTGGCCCTTGGCGTCCCAACGGTCCGGGCTCCAGATTCCGAACTTGCTCAGCGAGCCCGCGAGCACGGCGTCCTTTGCGATCCCGGCGTGTTCGAGCAGCTCCGGCGTCAGGCCGACACGGCCCTGTTTGTCGAACCGCACCGTCAACGCGTGCGCGAACAGCTGCGTGAGGACGTCCTGCGCCTCGCTGTCGCTCAGGTTTTTCTCCGCAGCCTTGTCGTGGAGGCGGTCCACCTCGGCCGGCGGCAGGACGACAATGTAGCCATCCGGATGCGGCAGCGCGACAAACTCGTCATCCTCGGTGTGCGCAACCCGCCAGCCCGACGGAATCGTCAGCCGATTCTTGTCGTCCAAAGAATGCCGGAAATGGCCGGTGTAACGCGGTCTGCTGGTCGAGGACATGGGTCGGGGTACACTTCTTTCCCCAGAATGACCCACTATTCCCCATTTCGACCCCGAGAGTCAAGAAAAGTCTGGCGAGAATACGCATTTTTCAGCGGCCGGCCGCTCACTCGCCGGCCATACGCGGAAGTAACATGCGCCCGCCTGATTTCCCGGACATTGGCGGCCTGATTTCCAGGACATGCGCCAAGATGGCGCTGCGCCTCGATTCGTTCGGGTTGAGATTCTATTCGCGGCGTCAATGCGGCCGGCGAGACCGAAGGGCCTGCGCCGCCCCGCTCGGCACGCAGCGTCGATTCACCTGGCGTCCCTTGCCCCGGCTCTTCCAGGCGTCCGGTCCGGGATTGTGGGGCGGAACCGATATCGCTTGTTTCACAATATGAATTAAGATTGACGAACAACTGACTTAACGGCACTCAATGGAAACAATGTTTTCCATACTTGGTGACGTTGAAGCGATGAAGAAGCTGGGTGAGCGCATCCAAGCTCAGCGGCTGCACCGCAATCTGTCGCAGGATTATATTGCCCGGGCCTTGGGTGTGACGCGGCCAACCTATCGCAAGATTGAGGCTGGCGACGGCTCTGTTGAGTTCCGGCATGTGGCCCGAGCGATTGGTTTTTTTGAGCGCAGTGAAGCGTTGGGCGAGCTGCTTCCGAAACCCGAACCCGTCCTTACGCTGGAGAACCTGTTGAAGCCAGAGCGCCGCCGGGCAGGAAAAGCGAGGGCGAAGACATGAAGCCGAGCGCACCACACCTGGAAGTTCTGTGGTACGACGGCTCGCTTGTGGGTCACCTGGTAAATCGCGGCACGATCTACTTTCTCTACGAGGAGCAGTGGGTGGAAAGCGGCCGGAACCTCTCGCCGATCTCGCTCCCGTTTACCACTGCTGCTTTCAACGGGGCCAAGGGAATCGAAGGCGTCCCCGGTCTGATCTTTGACTGTGTGCCCGACGATTGGGGTCGAAAAGTTGCGGCTCGCGATTTCAAGCAGCTAAATCTCGGATCTCCGTCCACGATGGATCTTCTGGCGTGGCGCGGAATGCGGGGGATTGGCGCACTCCAATTCAGGCCGGCGATGATTCCCGGCGGCAAGGCAGCCTGTCCGCGCATGGAAGCGGTCGCGCTCGCTGCGCTTGCACGCGGCGCGCTCGCGATCGAGCGCGGTGAAGCGACGCAAGTGCTCGCACAGCTTAAGCGTGGCGGCACGGCCGGTGGCGCTTACCCCAAGGCATTGGTTCTGTCTTACCCGGATGGGACGTTTGGTGTTGGCGACCCTGACGGCGTTGCCGTGCCGTACATGGTAAAGTTCGAGATGCCTGGGCGTGCGGGTGCTTCGCAGTGCGAACATGCGTACTCGCTGATGGCTGGGCAAGCAGGTATTCGCTCTGTTGAGACGCGGCTCGCCCCAGACGGCGAAAAGCGGCACCTCATGATCAAGCGTTTTGACATCGCGGAAGGCGGTGACAGCAAGAAGCGCCATCATTGCCACTCAGCCAGTGGACTGCTCCAGAAACACCCGCGGGAGATGGATTATGCGGATGTGTTCCGTGCAATCCTCAAAATAGGTTTGCCTCGGGAGGAGCTAAACGAGTGGGCCCGTCGTACTGTTTTCAACGTGCTCGCGGCAAATGCCGACGATCACGGCAAGAACCACGGGTTCTCGTATGATGAGAATGACGGTTGGCGATTGAGCCCCGCCTACGACATGAACTTTGCGGAGTCGATGGTTGATCGCGGCATGACCGTGGCTGGCGAAGTGTGGCCGTCAGAGGCGACGATGAAGAACCTCTTCAAGGATGCAGGGCTGACGATGGACGAGAGCCAGCGCGTGTTCGACCAAGTGGACGAGGCGATCGATAAATGGCCGAATATTGCCAAGGATTGTGGTGTGCCGAAGGCGATGGCGGGCAATGTTCGCGATCACCTGGCGAGGATACGGAAAAACGTTTTCCCGGCGAAGGTGGCAGCCGACCGATCGGCCGTTGAAATACTTCCGTTACCGCTGACTCCAAGAAAGAAAACAGGACACACCCTGTCACGCTAACCTATCCGAATCTCGCCAGTCGCAGACCGGCGCCACCTCCGCTTCCTCTGCGTCCTCCTGTAAAATGGATCGGCGGTCGCGCCCTGTCACCGGGTGGCAAGACGCTCCCGGTACCGTTTCTGCCTGAGCCGCGCCTTCTCACGTTTCCCGCTCTCATCGACGCGCGGCCGCCCGCGGTGGATTGTGATCGTCACCTCTGGAGTCGTGAAAACGTCCCGGTTACGGAACTCATCGGGCGTGTCGAGAAGCAGGTGCATGCGCAGACGCCGGTCCGGGAGCAAGAACCAGGGTTGCTCGAGAACGCATCGCGGATCGAGGGACCACCGCGCCGGCACAATGCCGGCCCGATTGCAGAGCCATTCGACCTGTGCCGCGAGGAAAGCGTCAGCGACTTCGCCTTGGTTGAAGCTCGCCGCAAGCCGTGGCGGACGGACCTTCACGGCCGTGCGCGAGGCGAGGCGTCCGGATCCGGATCGTTTGGATCCCAGGCTTTGCCGAAACCAAGCGCTCAGGTGCCGCCGCGAGCCGCCGTCTGTTTCCGGCGGGCCAGAATATCGATGGCTCGGTCGATGATCCCTTCCACAGGCCAGAGCCGCCCGATGCCTTCGTAGCCACAGGCAAGCATACCCTTCTCAGGGCCGATGAATTCGGCGCCGCGCTTCTTGAGCGTCGCAACATTTGCCGCCGTCGCCGGATGGGTCCACATCGCCCCGTTCATCGCGGGCGCGATCAACACCGGGCAGCGCGCCATGAGAAACAGCGAACTGAGAAGATCCGGCGCCAGACCCAAGGCGAATTGCGCAAGCACATCCGCCGTGGCGGGCGCGACCAGCAGGAGATCGGCCTTCTCCGCCAGCTCGATGTGCCCCGGACGCCAGCCGTTGTTGTCATCCCACAGATCGGTCGCCACCGCCTGCCGCGCGAGCGTTTGCAGCGTCAGTGGCGTGATGAACTTCTGTGCCGCTTCGGTCATCACCGGAGTCACCTCCGCGCCGAGCTTGCAGAGCTTGCTGGTGAGATCAGCCGCCTTGTAGGCCGCGATCGAACCCGTCACCCCCAAAATGATCCGCTTGCCTCCGAGCAGTTTTTCCATGCGCCGCAGGAAACCAGCAGACCCACCGCCCAGCAAGCCAGCAATACGAGATCAGCTGCCTGGAATCTTCGGCGGCGGCGGTGGAGGACCGCCCTCACCAGGCGGCGGACCATCGCCGTGACGCATGGCATTGCGCTGTTCCTGCGCCTCGCGGCGGACTTCGCTGTGCTCCCTCAAGATACGCTCGTATCGCATCCGTTGTTCCGGCGTGAGTTCCGCTGTGATCTGTTTTCCCATCCGGTCGATCACCTCAAAGGCCTCGCGGCGCAACTTGATCAGATCGTCGAAGTTCGCCTTGACGATCGGCCTGATGCGTTCGTTTTGGTCCGCCGTCAGATTCACAGCCTTGGCAACGCTCGCGATCTCCCTGGCCACCCACCCTTCCGGAGGCGGCGCCTGCCTGCGCACCACATGCCGCACCACCAGCCCGCCACTGAGGGCGCCGGCCGCAAATATCGCGATCAGGACCATCCAGATCTGCCAGGGTTTGTTCATCCTTAGGAGGCGTTCGTCAACACCTCGGAAACTGGGTCGATCAACGCCTGCTCATCGTCTTCCGTCCCCGCGAACGCAAGATAATTGGCTGCAACGCTCACCAGCGTCAGCAGGCAGGCGACGTACAGCGCCCGCACAGAGAACCGGCTGAACATCGCAATCATGGCCGGCTGTTCATCACGCATCGCCCGCGCCGCAATGCGCGTCGCAAAACCAAACGGCGCGGCCGCCTCCTCTTCCACCGGCGCCCGCTGCGCGGCCATCGTCAATTGCCGCCATTTGTCGTCGAAGTTCTTCATCAGCGTTCCTTTCGTTCTAGCTCCTTAAAAAGTCTTTTCAACTTCCCTCTGGCCCGAAAAGCCCGAACCTTGACCGCCCCGGGTTTCCATCCGGTCAGCTCGCTGATCTCGGCCACACTCCGTTGCTCGAGATCCAGCATCCTGATGACCAGCCGGTCCGTAGGCTTGAGCTGGTCGAGCAGTTTGTATACCAGCTCCCGCGATGCGAGCGCATCGTTGGTCGATACGTCCCCCTCGCTCGTCAGCACGGAATCGAGAACCTCCGCCTCCTTTTCCGACAAGTCCGCCCAGCGAAATTCCGGCCGCCGTTTCTGCGCGCGCAACTGGTCGATGCAGGTCGTCACCGCGATTCGCGATACCCAGTGGGTGAAGGCCACCGCCCCTTTGTACTGTTCAAGCCGGGTGAACATCTTCAGAAAAATATCCTGCGCGAGATCCTCTTCCGCAACCCGCCGGGGGAGGTGCGAACGCACGATGCGGATGACGAGCGGATACAGGTGCTCGACAAGCTCCCGAGCCGCCGATTCGTCGCGCTGGCGCACACGTTCGAGGCACGCGGGAAGATCAAACGTCTCGTCGACCATAGATGTTGTATGCCAGCGTCATGCATGATGGCAGAGACGCTGTGCGACGACGCCTGGTTACCGGTCGATCCTGAAACACAGCTCCTTTTTACACCGGCAGGCCCGATGCCCAAGGCAAATCTGCGGGTCTTGACACGCCTTTCCGCGCCCGCCTTACTCCGTTCTTTGCGATGAACTTACCGCTACAGGCGCTGCGACTTATGTAGACGCACGATTCCCCGGGAACTGCGTAGCAGTTGATCGTGCGTCCGCCTGTCAGACCCTTCTCCGCGCCAGCCCTCGTGCGCTGTGCTGTGCCCCCGGTTCCCACTCATCCTTTCCTCCTTACATCCGATCCGCTAGTTCTCGATCCTTTCCTCCATGCAACCTGCTCCAGTATCAAAGTATCAGCCGTTTCCTCCGGTCTCCCTTCCCAACCGCCAGTGGCCCAGCCGCACCATCACCACGCCACCCATCTGGTGCAGCGTCGACCTACGCGACGGCAATCAAGCGCTCGCCATTCCGATGGATGTCGATGAGAAAATCGAGTACTTCGACATGCTCGTCCGGATCGGCTTCAAGGAGATCGAAGTCGGATTTCCGTCCGCTTCCCAGATCGAATTCGACTTCGTCCGCCGTCTGATCGACGAAAACCGGGTTCCCGCTGATGTCGCGATCCAGGTGCTGTGTCAGTGCCGGGAAGACCTGATCACGCGCACCGTGGAATCCCTCCGCGGGGCGCGCAACGTCATCTTCCATCTCTACAATTCCACCTCACCCGCACAGCGCCGCTACGTGTTCGGGGCCGAGAAGCCGGCTGTCGTCAAGATCGCAACGGACGCGGTGGGCCTCATGAAACGGCTCACCCGCCCGCTCATCGCCGCCGGAACGCATCTGCGGCTCGAATACTCGCCCGAGAGTTTCACCAGCACCGAGCTCGAATTCGCACTCGAAATCTGTGAGGCCGTCACCGACGCATGGGAGCCCACGCGCGACAGCAAAATCATCCTGAACCTCCCGGCAACGGTCGAATACGCCACTCCAAACGTCCACGCCGATCAGATCGAGTGGATGTGTTCCCGGCTCACCCGCCGCCACCTCACACTCGTCTCCCTGCACACCCACAACGACCGCGGCACCGGGGTCGCAGCCACCGAGCTCGGCCTGCTCGCTGGCGCCGACCGCGTCGAGGGCACGCTCTTCGGCAACGGCGAACGCACCGGCAATCTCGACCTCGTGACGGTCGCGCTAAACCTGTACACGCACGGCATCCATCCCGGACTGGATCTCAGCGACCTGAATTCCATCCGCGACGTCTATGAGCGCTGCACGCGCATGGAGGTGCCGTCCCGACAGCCCTATGCCGGCGAGCTCGTTTTCACCGCATTCAGCGGGTCCCACCAGGACGCGATCAAGAAATCCTGGACCGCTCAAAAGCCGGGCCAGCCTTGGGATGTGCTCTACATCCCCATCGATCCCGCCGACCTCGGCCGGACCTACAAGGCGATCATCCGCATCAACAGCCAGTCGGGCAAGGGCGGCGTCGCGTACATCATGGAGAAGGAGTATGGCTACGAACTGCCAAAGGCCATGCACAAGGAGTTCGGCCGCGTGATCAACGATCTGGCCGACGAACGGAAGACCGAGATCACCGCACAGGAAATCCATAACGCTTTCCTCCGGGAGTACATCACCCGGGAGGAGCCCATGAAGCTCGAGCATTTCCGCACGACCGAGCGCGACAGCCAGGTGAAATGCGAGGCTTCGATCAAGTTCGAGGGCCGGACTCACAAGTTCACCGGCATCGGCAACGGGCCGATTGACGCCTTCGTCAACGGGCTCCGCACAACCGGTGTCGCAGCGTTCGAATTGCTGTCCTATTCCGAGCATTCCCTCGGCAAAGGCGCGGAGGCGCGCGCGGTCGCCTACATCCAGATCAAGTCGGCCCGCAGCCTCACCTATTTCGGAGCCGGCATCGACACCAGCATCGAGCTCGCCTCAATCAAGGCGCTCGTGAGCGCGGTCAACCGCTCCATCGCGAAGCACTGAACCACTTCAAGACTTTCAAAGCTCCAAACTCCAAAACTCCAAAGTCCAAACCCAAGTACCAAGTTCCAAGGAAAGCCGAACTGTACGGAGATTCAAGACGCCAAACTCCAAATTCCAAATCCCAAGGAAGGCCGGAACGAGAGAAAACTCAAAACCCAAAATCCTACACCCAGCAGGAGACCGCGGATTTCACGGATATCACGGATGGACATCCATTGGAGACGCGACGGGGGCGTCGCGTCTCCATGAATCTCAGGTTCCCATTTCAGCTTTCAGGTTTTCAGGGTTTCAGCCTTTGCCTTCGCGCCCTCCTGTAAAATGGATTGGCCGCCGCGTTTTTCGCTTCCCGCGCTACAGAATCCTTCCGACGCGCAGGGTCGGCTCGTCTTCGGCGCCCTTCCATTCCGCGCGGGTGAGCTCCAACGCGCCATCGCCAGTCGCGACAACCAGCGGATCGATCGAGAGAAGTTCGCCGGGCCGTCCACGGCGGCCTTGCGTGGCGATCGATTTGGGTTCGGCCCACCACACCATAAGACGCGCGGAGCCGACATCGACAAAGGCACCGGGATAGGGATCCGTCACGGCGCGGATGAGATTGAAAATCTGGAGGCTCGTCTGCGTCCAGTCGATGCGTCCGTTCTCAGGCTTGCGCCCTCCGAAATAGGTGGCTTGCGATTCGTCCTGAGGAGCCTCCTTTGCGGTGCCTGAAAGAAGCGCGTCGATCTGTCGCTCGATCACGCGCCGCCCGCACGGCATGACCTTGCGGAACGCCACCTCTGCCGAATCGCGCGGGCCGATGTCGACGCCTTCCTGGTCGACGATTGCCCCGGCATCCGGCTCCTTGACCATGCGGTGGAGCGTCATTCCCATGCGCGGCTCGCCGTGCAGGACGGCCCAGTTGATCGGGGCGCGCCCGCGATATTTCGGGAGGAGCGATCCGTGAAGGTTGAATGCGCCGAGCCGGGGCAGCGCGAGGATCTTCGAGCTGATCATGTTGCGGTAGTACACCGACAGGATCAGCTCGGGCTGAAGCGCCGTGATCCGCTCAATCCATTCCGGCGTATTAACCGTGTCGGGCGCAAAAACCGGGATGCCGTGCTCGCGGGCTGCGAGCGCCGGCGTCTTGAACCAAATCTTCTCGTTTGGATTGTCCTCGTGCGTGACGAGGGCGGCAACATTGTCCCCCCGCGAAAGCAGCAACTCCAGGCAGGTGTGGCCGACCTCGCTGTAGCCAAAGAAAAGGATGCGCGGCTTGGGCATGGCCCAACACATTGATCGCTTCCTGCGGGGCTGGCGAGCCTGACTTGCCGAGGGCGGTCAACGCCCCGCAAGACTTGCGCAGCAGAACCGCGGGGACCACCGGCGCAAACCTCCAAACGCCAAACTCCAAACGCCAAATCCCAAGTACCAAGTTCCAAGTTCCAAGGAAACCCGGAACAGGAAAGAACCCAGAACTCCAAACTCAAAACCCCAGAAGATTCAGCCTGTGATTCCGGATGTTTTTTCCGGCCTTTGTGTCTTTGTGCCTTTGTGGTGAACTCCGCCTTCCGGTTTCATCTTCCAAGGTATTCCGCCTCAGCCCCGGCCATTTGCCTCCAGGATCTCCTTCACAAAATAGCGCTGGCGGGCGCGTACGACCTGATAGGTGCGGCCCACATATTCGCCGATGAGGCCGATGCCGACCATCGTGACGCTGATCAGGAAGAACAGCACCGCAAACAGGGTGAACACGCCGTGCGTGTCGTCGGCGAGGAAGATGCGCATGTAGGCAAGAATGAACACGAGGGCGAAGCTCCCGGCTGCACAGGCCATGCTGAACAGCGTGAAGATCTGCAGCGGCGCGAGGGAGAATCCCGTGATCAGGTCGAAATTGAGGCGGACGAGCTTGTAGAACGAGTAGTTGGAAACGCCTGCGTGACGCTCCTCGTGCTTGACGCCGACCTCCGCTGGATTGCCGGAGAAGCTGTAGGCCAGGGCGGGAATGAAGGTGTTGATCGCGCCGCTGTGCACGATCGCGTCGATCACGGGCCGGCGGTACGCGCGCAGCATGCAACCCTGATCGGTCATCTCGATGCTCGTGGTCTTGCGTCGCACGAAATTGATCAGCTTCGAGGCCCAGGTGCGGAAGATCGAGTCCTGCCGCTTCAGGCGGAAGCCGCCAACGTAGTCGTGCCCGGCATCGATCTTCTCGAGCAGCTTCGGAATCTCCTCGGGAGGATTCTGAAGGTCGGCGTCGAGGGTCACGATGATCTCGCCGCGGACCCGTTCGAATGCCGCCATGACGGCCATGTGCTGGCCGTAGTTCGCGTTGAAATCGATGACCCGTGTGACGTCCGGTCGCGCGGCATGCTGCGTCCTCAGCAATCCCAAAGAGCGGTCGGCGCTTCCGTCGTTGGTGAAGATGATCTCGTACGTGCGTCCGAGCTGGTCGAGTACGGGATAGAGCCGGGCGAAGAGCACGGGCAGATTGGCCTCCTCGTTGAAGACGGGAATGACAATCGAAACTTGTACAGCTGGAGCTGGGTCAGACATCGCTGGGGCGGACATTATTCATATCTCATTCCATACCGCACGATCAAAAGCTCCAAACGCCAAGGAAGGAAGACAAAATCCCAAATCCCAAAACTCCAAACGTCAAAGAGAGAAGACGAAGCTCCAAATTCCAAAGGGGGAGAAGATTAGTAAGCGTAGCGCGGCATGAATTGGGACTTCCTTGGCACTTGTTCCTTGGTACTTGGTACTTGGTACTTGGTACTTGGTACTTCGAACTTAGCGCCGTGCGTTGCTTCTCCCACCTCAGCGTACTTGATGTGTGCGCAGGATTGCCGTCAGCGCGTCCACGACGCGCGCAACATCAGCGCGGGTCATTGCCGGGAAAAGCGGTAGCGTCAGGATGTTTCGGCCAGCGTATTCTGCGAATGGAAAGTCGCCCGGTTTCCAGCCGAGCCGCCGATAGAGCGCGAAAAGGTGCACTGCGGGATAATGCACGCCGGCGCCGATACCCGCCGCATGCAGCGCCGCCATCACCTCGGCGCGCCGGATGGTCAGCCGCTCCTCGGGCAGGATCACCTGGAACATGTGCCAGTTGCTGTTGACGAAATCGGCGACCGGCAATCGCAGGCCGAGCGCTGCCGCCCCCGACGCACCGAACGCCTCGAAATACGCGCGGGCCAGCTCGCGGCGCTTCGCCGTGAATTCGGCGAGATGTGGGAGTTGCCCGAGTCCGATCCGTGCGGCGACGTCCGTGAGATTGAACTTCCCTCCGACCACCTCGACCTCCATGCCGTCGTAGCCCGAGCGGACCACGCCCTGCAGCCGATATTGCTCCGCGAGCTTTGCCTCGCGCTCATCGTTCAGCACCAGGCAGCCGCCTTCGGAAGTCGTGATGTTCTTGTTGGCGTGAAAACTGAAGGAAACCAGGTCTCCGATGGCGCCGATGCGCTGTTCGCGCCACTCGCTGCCGAATGACTGTGCGGCGTCCTCCACGACCCGGAGCCGGTGCTTTTTCGCAACCGCATAAAGGCGGTCGCGGTCGACCGGCAGGCCGGAAAGATCGACAGGAATGATCGCTCGTGTCGCGGGCGTGATGGCGGCCTCGACGCGATCCAGATCGATGTTTCGGGTGACCGGATCGATGTCGGCGAAAACCGGCCGCGCGCCGACGTCGAGGACCACATTGCTCGTCGCCACCCAGGTCAGTGGCGTCGTGATCACCTCATGCCCGGGCCCGACGCCTGCGATGCGCAGCGCGATCTCCATGGTGCACGTGCCGGAATTGAAGGCCCGCACCGGGCGGCCGCCGGCATACTCGGACAACCGCGCCTCGAACGCCTTCACCTGCGGACCGGACGTGATCCAGCCGGAGCGTAGCACCTCAGCCACGCCGGTGATGGTGGCCTCGTCGATGGACGGACGCGTGAATGGAAGGAAATCCTGCGGTGCGGAGGAAGCGGTCATGAGGTGTGATGCGCTCGGTACGGATCTTGCTTGTGTGCGACGATTTCGAACTCCCGATCCTTTACAGGAGAAAACGGAGGAAACTGGGAGGACGGTCTGCTACTTCGTTCGAGCTCTCCGTTTCCTCGGAAACAGCGGGTCGTTGTGGCCGCGAGCGCCAGCGAGTGGGTCCGAAATTGAATGTCGGCTCCCTGGCGCTCGCCGCTACGCAGCATCGGACGTTTCGTTGCGTCGCCGGCAATACACCGTTCCGCATGATTGCCTCGCGTGGAAGAATCAGGGCTTGGCTGTAATTCTAACGTATTGGAGAACATCCGAGCTAAAGCTGATTGCTGAAGAGACAATGATCCTCGCTCTGGGCGAGCAAATGACAAGTGAACGTCGGATCGGAGAAAAGCTCCTTCGTGTCGGTCTTGCGCGCGACGGCGAAAACGCGGCCGGGCTGCTGCCAGAGGCGGCGAAACGCCGCGTCGTCGAGGAAACGGCCGTTTGCGCGCGCCGCAGCGTCCTCCTCCGGTTCAAGTTCGCCCTTGAAACCGACGATGTCCACGAGTCGACCCGCGTAGAACGGAAAATCGTGGAAGAACTCGTGGAAGTGGACCACGCGGTCGCCGGGGCGCGCGAGCGCCTTCACGTCGAGGGCGAGCTCCTTCGTCCCGGGCCGCTGGATCCTTGGCGCGGCAAACGTCAGGATGCCGCCGAAGAGAATGATCGTCGCTGCCATCGCGCCGAGCGTCGCCCGCGCGCGGCGAATCCGCACGAGCCAGGAGGCGGCGATGCCGCCGACGATTAGGACGGCCACCAGCGCGAAGGCGCACGGCCGCAGCGCCGTGGCTTGCGGCGCGGAGAAGCCGCGGATCATCGCGGGCCGCAGGACGACCACGCACAGCGCAACCGCGAGCAACCCGCAGACAAAGCTGAAAATGCCAGCCCCTCCGCGCAGGCGAACCGGGCCATCATCCGGACCGGGCGCGAGGCACCGGCCGATCAGCACGGCCAGAGCGGGAAAGACCGGAAGGATGTAGGGCGGAAGCTTCGAATGCGACGCCGAGAAAAACAGGAAGATGAACCCGGCCCAGACGACAAAGAACCAGGTGTCGGAATATTTGTCGCGTTCCGACCAGCCGCCGCGCAACGAACGGCGGATGCCCGGCCAGAGGAATCCGGTCCAGGGAAATGCGCCCAGCAGGATGATCGGGATGAAATACCACCATGGTCCCGGGCGGCTGGCCGCCGCCGTCGTGAAGCGCTCGAAATGTTCATAGACGACGTAGCGATGCAGCCAGGTCGGATTGCGCATGGCCGCCAGGACGTGCCATGGCGCCGCAATGGCAAGAAACAGAAGCGCGCCGGTGGGAAGATAGAACGGTCGCAGGCGCTTCCATTGATTGAAGATCAGCAGCCAGAGAAACATGACGGCGCCGGTCACCAGAAAACCGATCAGTCCCTTTGCAAGTGTCGCGAGAGCGGCGCTGGCATAGAGTCCATAGAACAACCAGCGCCGGCGCGCGGCCCACGGATTGGCCCCGGCCGGAGGAGGCGCCTCGCGCACTCCGAGGATGAAGCAGAAGAGCGTTGTGCTCATGAGCACCGACACGGCCATGTCGAGGATCAGAAAACGCCCGAGCGCGAAGTAGAGCAGCGAGGTTCCGAGGACCAGCGCGGCGGACAGTCCGGCGGCGCGTCCGTAGATCCGGCGCGTGGCGGCGTAGGCGGCCAGAACGCCTCCGATGGCGAACAGCAGGGGAACCGCCCGCACCGACCCTTCGTTCGGGCCGAAGACCGTGAGGCTTCCGGCCACGGTCCAATAGACCAGCGGAGGCTTCTCGAAATAGTTCACGCCATCGAGCCGCGGAGTCACCCAATCGCCGCTGGCAACCATCTCGCGGGCAATCTCCGCGTTGCGGCCCTCGTCGGGATTTGCGAGCGCATAGCTGCCGAGCCGGAATCCGTAGAACGCACACAAAACCAGCGTCAACAGAATCAGGTCGCGCGACCAGGTGCGGAACGATGCCGGTTCGGTCATCATGAGTGAAACCACGGGAGGTTTCGCAGGATTCCAAACAGCAGGAGGCCGCCAAGGCCAAGCCAGATCAACGCCGGACGGGGAGTGTTCTGCGCGAGGCCGCGGCCGCGGACGATGCCGGAGGCGATGTGCATGGCGAACCAGGCGTACAGCGGCACGAGCAGCACGGCCAGTGGATTGAGTGCCCAGGCGGCGGCGAGGTTTCCATGCAACAGTTGATGCGTGGCGCGCAATCCGCCGCAACCCGGGCAGAGCAGACCCGTCGTGGTGCGCAGCAGGCACGGATAGATTTCATGGCGCGCCGGATCGATCGCGAACAGCACAATCCCGCCGGCAAGCGCAAGCCCGGCCATCACGAGACTCCACGCGGCCGGACGCGGGCGCCCGTGCAGTCGCGGCGGCGTCGCAGTCGCGGCGGCGAAGATGGGAGGATCACTATTCCGAGTCACGTTCAAGACAAGACGAACGCCAGGTGTTGACGGTGGGAGGCTGTCTGTAGGCGACGTCTGCCGCGTGCTTTGGACCCTGTTGCGCATCGCCTGCAAGCAGGCTCCTGCAAGACGACCACAAGCCGGATCTTGTGAGCGATCCAGAACTATTTGAACTGCGACTTGACCTCAGGCTTGCTCAACACCACCAGCGCCCAGATTCCAAAGGGAAGCCCCAGCAGGCAGCAGGGAGAAAAGCAGGGGATCATCGCGAGGATCGCCACGGCCATTGCCAGTCCATGGCTGGTCAGGCTTTGCATGCGAATCGCCCCAAAGAGGATGAGCCCGCTGATTCCGAGGCCGATGACCTTCGTGCCGATTGCGATCGGCCCGTAGGCCAGCTTCGTGATGATGCGTGCGAACTCGGGATCCACTCCCGGCATTGATGGCATGGTGCCACCGATGGACATGATGAGTCCGATCAACCCGAACAGAAGCCCCAATCCGGCCGTGACCATGAGGCCGATCGCCGGTCCGCTGACCATCTGTTCTGCGCGGGTGCGCGCGTCGGCGCCGGCCCGTGGTGCGGTTGAATAGACCGGAGCAACGGGAACCGCGGGGATTGCCGGCGCTGAGGAAGCAGGAGGTGCCGTCGGCGGGATGGCGCTCGCAATCGGTGGTGGCGCGCCGAACAGATCGGCGAGGTCGGCGTATTGGCCGAGTGGCTTCCAGCTCGAGTCGCCCGTCTGCTGCGCCATCGTATCCCGATTCGCCCGGCCTTCGCTGATCCATTTCCTAATCTGGTCGATTGCGACCGGTCCGTACTCCTTGCCGTCCGCTCCGAGGATTTTGAACATAGCTGCCGTTTAGCCGGTGCTGGGCGTTTCGGCAAGGCGTAACCTCGCGGCCCCGGAATGCATTGGAGCCTGCACCCCCGGAACCCGGCGCAGGAGAAAGCTCCAAACGCCAAATTCCAAGGAAGGTTATGGAGAAACGATCGGAACTGGAAGAAGAGTGAACTCTGAACCCAGAACTCAAAACCCAGAACTCAAAACCCAGCAACGAGACCACAGATCCCCAATCCTTCTTACAGGAGGTAACGGGGAAAACCGAGGTAGCGCCGGTCTGCGACCGGCGAAATTTGGATATCCGTACGATCTGCGCAATCCGCGGTGAAATTCCTTCTGCCCGATCCTTCTAACCACGGATTTCACGGATAACACGGATGGCGTCATTCCCTCGAACACGCGACGGGGCGTCGCGTCTCCATGAACCTCAGGTTTTGCGGCACGCAAAACCTCTCCGTTGCCTCCTGTAAAATCTGCCTTCGGGTTTCAGCTTTCAGCTTTTCAGCGTTTCAGCTTTTGTCCTTAGCCTCCGTGGATCGACCTTTGTGCCTTCGTGTCTTTGTGGTAAAAACTCCGGACTCCTCTTTCAGTGTTTCAGCTTTTCAGCTTTCAGCCTTCAGGTCTCTCCTCCCGTCTTCGCATTGCCGCCTCCGGCTTGATACTCGGAGGTCTCCGCTTCCCTCGCGGGGTTTTCGGCATATGCTGAATCCATGACAATCGGACTTCCCAAGGAAATCAAATCGCAGGAATACCGCGTCGCTCTCGCCCCGTCATCCGCCTATCAACTCATCAAGCGGGGTCATGCAGTCATTGTCGAACGCAACGCCGGCGCCGGGTCTGGGTATCCCGATGACGACTACGCACAAGCCGGCGCCACCCTTGTCGATTCCCATGCGGCCGTGTTCGAAACGGCCGACTTGATCGTGAAGGTCAAGGAGCCCCTTCCCGAGGAATATCCCCTGCTGCGCCCGGGTCAGATTCTCTTCACGTATCTGCACCTCGCCGCAAACCGGACGTTGACCGAGGCTCTTCTGAAATCCGGTGTGACCGCCATTGCCTACGAAACCATCGAGGTCAACCGCCGCCTGCCGCTGCTCGAACCGATGAGCGAGATCGCCGGCCGCATGTCGATCCTCGTCGGCGGCTATTTCCTCGCAAAACATCACGGCGGCAGCGGTACGCTGCTCGGTGGCGTTCCGGGTGTGCTGCCGGGCAAGGTCGTCGTGCTCGGTGGCGGTGTTTCGGGAATCAACGCGGCACGCATGGCGATCGGCCTGGGCGCCGACGTCACCGTCCTGGAGGTGGATCTCGAGCGGATGCGCTTTCTCGACATCACCCTGCACACATCGCACACCCTCTATTCGAACGAGTCCCATCTGCTCGATCTGCTGCCGTCCGTCGATCTGCTCATCGGCGCCGTGCTCGTTCCCGGCGCCAAGGCCCCGAAGCTGATCAGCCGCGACATGCTGCGCCGGATGCGGCCCGGCAGCGTGCTCGTCGACATCGCCATCGACCAGGGCGGCTGCGCGGAGACTTCGCATCCGACCACGCACGACCAACCGGTGTTTGTCGAGGAGGGTGTCACTCACTATTGCGTTGCCAACATGCCGGGTGCCTACGCACGCACGGCAACCCAGGCGCTCACCAACGTCACGCACCGCTACGTCGAGTTTCTGGCCGATCATGGTCTGTCCGAAGCCTGCCGGTTGCAGCCGTCGCTCGTCGGTGGGATCAATATTCAAGGCGGCAACATCACGTGCCAGGCCGTCGCCGACGCCCATGGGATGCGCGTTGCCCCGCCACATCTGGGCTGATCCGTATCCATTCAATCAATCCAGACCGCGCCAGGTTGGGTGGACACTGAGAGCGCGCCGGAGAAACAGGGAAATCGTGAAAGAAGAAATCGAAAGGGGTTTTGGGTTTTGAGTTTTGGGTTTTGGGATTTTGCCTCGGCGCATCATTTTTCTTTGCGTGTCTTTTCCCGGTGTTCATGGTTAACCCTTCAGGCCAAATCCTATTTCCATGACGGCGCGCCCAGCCTGCCCGCCATAGCTACAGCGACGGCGGGCGGTCGCGCCCTATCTCGAAACCCCACATCCATGCCTCTCAAAGTACTGATCCTCGGCGCAAACGGTTTCATCGGGAGTTCGCTGACCCACGCGATCCTCAAACAGAAGGACTGGGAGGTCTACGGACTCGACGTCGGCGACCACAAGCTCGGCCACTGCCTCGGCAACCCGCGCTTCAAGTTCGTCGAGGGCGATGTCACCATCTCGCGCGAGTGGATCGAGTACCACATCAAGAAGTGCGACGCCGTGCTCCCCCTCGTGGCGATCGCGAATCCCGCCCAGTACGTCAAGGATCCGCTGCGGGTGTTCGAGCTCGATTTCGAGGCCAACCTTGAAGCCGTGCGCAAGTGCGCGAAATACAAGAAGCGCATCATCTTTCCCTCCACCTCCGAGGTCTACGGCATGTGCCCCGACGCCGAGCTGAACGAGGAGACGAGCAACCTTGTCTACGGCCCGATCGACAAGCAGCGCTGGATCTACGCCAGCTCGAAACAGCTGCTCGACCGCGTCATCTACGCCTACGGCGTGCGCGATGGCGTCGACTACACCCTGTTCCGGCCGTTCAACTGGATCGGGCCAAAGCTCGACAACGTCTTCGAGCCCAAGGAGGGAAGCTCGCGCCTGTTCACCCAGTTCATCTCAAACGTCATCTTCAAGAAGCCGATCCAGCTCGTCGACGGCGGCAAACAAAGCCGTTCATTCACGTTCATCGACGACGGCGTCGACGCCCTTCTGCGCATCATCGAGAACAAGGACGGCTGCGCCTCGCGCCGCATCTTCAACATCGGAAATCCGAAGAACAACGTGAGCGTCGCCGCGCTCGCGAAGTTGATCATCGCCGCGTTCAAGAACTACCCGGAATACCGCGAGCACGCGGAACAGGCAAAGACCGTGGTGGTGCCGTCCGGCACGTATTTCGGCAAATATTACCAGGACATCCAGAACCGGGTGCCCGCAATCGGCAACGCGAAGAAATATCTCGGATGGAAGCCCAAGGTCGACCTGGAGACCGCGATCCGGCTGACCCTCGACTACCACCTCGCGCACAAGGACTATCAGCTGGACTGAAATGGCGCGCCGCTGCCGTGAGAGGGACGCAGCGAGACTGCGCCCCTACGGGATTCGAACGCCTCAGCGCCGGAGCAAAAATCCAAACGCCAAATCCCAAGTACCAAGTAACAAGTTTCAAGTAACAAGGATCAAGTTTCAAGGAAGCTCGGAACCGAAGGCCATTCCAAACGCCAAATCCCAAAACTCCAAACGCCAAACGCCAAAACGCCAAATTCCAAAACGCCAAACTCCGATCCCTGAACTCCGAACTCTGAACCCCGAACTCTGAACTCTGAACCCTAAACCCTAAATCCAGAACCCAGCAGCTGAACTGCGGATTCCGCGGATCCCCGATCCTTTTAACCGCGCCTGCCTGCGCCGGGCCTCCGGCAGGCAGGGATTTCACGGATCGGTCCGCTAGCCGATTTCAGCTTTCAGCCTTCAGCTTTTGTGAGCATGCCTACGGCCCGCCTCGTCCTCAAAGTCGACGTCGACACCGATCGCGGTACGCGCATCGGCGTGCCGAACCTGGTGGCCGCCTGCCAGGAAGCCGGGATCCCGGCGACGTTTCTATTCTCCCTCGGCCCCGACCAGACCGGACGGGCAATCACGCGGATCTTCCGTCCGGGCTTCTTCCAGAAGGTCAGCCGGACCAGCGTCGTCCAGATCTACGGCGTCCGCACACTCCTCAACGGCACGCTCCTCCCCTCGCCTCATGTCGGCCGCCGCAACGCGCACGCGATGCGCGCCGTGCGCGACGCCGGATTCGAGACGGGCATCCACTGCTACAACCACTATCGCTGGCAGGATTATGTCGGCCGCATGAGCCTCGCCGCCGTGCGGGCTGAGTTCGCCGCCGCGCGCGCCGAGTTCCGGCGCATCTTCGGATCCGAGGCGCTCACCGCCGGAGCCCCGGGCTGGCAGAGCACGGCGAACAGCCGCGAGGTCTATGACGAGGCCGGACTGCTCTACGCGAGCGACACCCGGAACGGCCCGCCGTTCTTCCCGCGCATCGACGGCCGCGTGTTCACGACGCTCGAGATTCCCAGCACGCTGCCAACGTTCGACGAACTGCTCGGGCGGCCGGAGTACCCCGACGAAAAGATCGTGCCGCACTACCTTTCACTGCTGCGCACCGACCGGCCCAACATCCTCACGATCCACGCTGAGATCGAAGGCATGGGCAAACGCGATCTCTTCCGGGCGCTGCTGCGCGCATGCGACGAGCGCGGTGTGCAGTTCGTGAGGATGGATGCGCTGGCCCGCGAGCTGCTTGCCGACCGCACGGCGATCCCCGTGCGCGACCAGGTTTTCGCTGCAATCGACGGGCGTTCAGGAGTCGTCGCGACGCAGACGGAGGAGTAAAACTCCAAGGACCAAGGGCCAAGTACCAGGGAACAAGTACCAAGTGCCATGTGACTTGGTGGCTTTGTGGTGAAAGCCGATTCATTTTACAGGAGGTAACGGAGGCCACGGAGTGGCAAAGCCGTGGAGACGCGACGCCCTCGTCGCGTCATTCCCTCGAACACGCGACGAGGCGTCGCGTCTCCATGAACCTCATCTTCCCATTTCAGCTTTTCAGCGTGTCAGCTTTTGCCTTCCACCTCCGTGGATCGGCCTTTGTGTCTTCGTGCCTTTGTGGTAAAAACTCCGGGATCGATCTTGGCGTACTCCCAGATGATCGCATCGTCGCTCCCCGATCCATTTTACAGGAGCCCAACATGCAAAACGCGGTTTTGCTCGCGACGGGAAGAAACTTGTAGCCGGGGGCGCCGACCCCGGCGTGCCCGCCGAAGCCGTGGCGAAGGGGGGACCGGCCTCAACGCGGCCGGCTACAACGATCCGCTGTTTCCTAGGAGGTAACGGAGGAAACGGAGGGCGGAAAACCGAGAAAGGCAGGGAGCGACCGCCCGCTATTGCTGAAGCTACGGCGGGGCAGGCTGGGCGCTCCGATGAAGGCCGGATCGATCTTCGTGCCTCTCTGTCTCTGTGGTTCTATGGATGCAGGTCTCCAGTTTCAGCTTTCAGCGTTTCTCCTCGGCATTTTCCGCGGTTGAAGCCGTCCGCGCAGCGGACACATTCAGTCTGCGTCCGCAGGGCGCAGACTGGCTACACGCCAGACAGGTAGGGCCGGTATTCGGGGACGAGCTTCTGGATCTCGAGCTTGACCTGGTTCGAATCCATGTGCGCCGCCTTCCTCTTTACGTCAACGAGGCCCTGCCTGATGACCGCGATCGGCAGCGGTTCGCCCACAAAACGCATGATTTTGGGATGGCTTGTCGGCACCGTGTTCTCTGTGCCATGGCTCAGCTCCTCGAAAAGCTTTTCTCCGGGCCGCAATCCCGTGAACTTGATCTCGATGTCGACTCCCGGCCGCAACCCGCTCAGTTCGATCAACTGCCGCGCCAGCTCGACGATTTTGACCGGTTCGCCCATATCGAGGACAAAGATCTCCCCGCCCTGCCCCTGGGTCGCGCTCTGGAGCACCAAGCCCACGGCCTCCGGGATCGTCATGAAATAGCGGGTGATGTCCGGATGGGTGACCGTCACCGGGCCGCCCGCCGCGATCTGCTTCCGGAACGTCGGGATCACGCTGCCGGAGGATCCGAGCACGTTGCCGAACCGCACGGCCATCAGCTTCAGTTTCCGCTGCGCGGAAACTGCAGGTTTCAGGTCTCCGGTTTCAGGTTTCAGGTTTCCGCCCTCCTGGCTCCTAATATCCACCTGCATCGCCTGTACGAACAGCTCGGCGAGCCGCTTGGTGGCGCCCATGACGTTGGTGGGATTGATCGCCTTGTCGGATGAGATCATCACGACCCGTTCGACTCCAAATTCCGCCGAAAGCTCGGCGAGGAGCTTCGTCCCCATGGTGTTGTTCCGAAATGCCTCGTAGGGCTGGTGCTCCATCATGGGCACATGCTTGTGGGCGGCGGCATGAAAAACCTGATGCGGTCGGAAGCGGAAGAAAATGCCCCGCATCCGCTCTTCGTCGAGGATGTCGGCGACGAGGGGGACGATCTCAGCGCCGCTTCCCAGGGCGATCAACTCCTGCTCGATCGGGAAGATCTGCACTTCGCAACGCTCCACCAGCAGCAGCCGCAAAGGACCGTAGCCCGCGATCTGCCGGCAGAGCTCGCTGCCGATGCTTCCGCCGGCTCCCGTGACCATCACCACCTTGCCCCCGACCAGTTCTCGGATCCGCTCCGTTTCCAGGCAGACCGGATCCCGGCCGAGCAGATCTTGAATCTCCACCGGGCGGATCTGCGACACCTTCACCGCGCCGTTGACCATCTGTTCGAGCGAGGGAACGATCTGGAACCGGATCTTCCTCTCGTTGAGCATCTGCACCACCTCGCGGATCCGCCGCCCGGCCGCATGCGGCATGGCGATCACCGCTTCGTCTACCTGAATCTTCCCGTTCGTCAGCAACTCCGGCCGCCCGAGGACGGGCACGCCGTGGACGTAGGTGTTCCATTTGGTCTTGTCGTCGTCGAAAAAAGCAACCGGCTTCATCCCAAGCTTGCGGCTGGTTCTCATCTCCTTGGCCAGATTTGCGCCGACATCCCCCGCGCCGACAATCACCATCTGCCGCAACGCCATCCTCGATCCGCCTTTGCTCAGTTGCGCCTCCCGCAGCATCCGCAATCCCACGCGCATCGTGATCAACCCCGACGTGCTGAGCAGAAATGTGAGAAGCATGATCGACCGCGGCGGCGCGTAGGCTCCCTTGGTAACGTACCAGACGGTCAACGTGACCAATGAAGCTCCGGCACAGGCCCACACGATGCGACGCGCATCGGGCAGACTGAAGTAGCTGAGCATGCTGCGGAACTGTCCGAAGGCGAAAAGGAACGCTAGTTTCACCGGCAGCCCCCACTCCATCGTCGTCCAGAAACGGGTCTGTTCCGACGCAGGCGGTTGAAATTCGAATCGGATCAGGTAGCTCAACCAGCTGGCGGCGAGAAGCACCCCGCTGTAGGCAACGCCAAGCAGGAGAATCCTTGTAATCAAGAGCCGGAGGCCGGTCGGCGATTCATTGGACCTCATATCGGCTCCCGTCGGCAGATTGCGGCCATTGCCTGCCGGTGGAGAGGGCTCATCGCCACCCCGGTTACCCCGAAAGCCGAAACGCGATAACAGTTTGTTTCCGATGTTCTCAGGCATGTTTACGCAACTATCTGATATATCTGCTCGCTTGGCGCAATCTGCAACCTCAAGAGAAACGCTGAGAGCTGAAACCTGAGACCTGAAACCCAGGCATCCCAATCCATTCTCACGCAAAGCTCGCCAAGGCGCAAAGGAGGCAACCCGGCCAACGATCCTCAATCCTTTTTACCGCGGATCACGCGGATTTCACGGATGCCGTAGCCGGCCTCGACGCGGCCGGCTACAACTCCGATCTCGTGGCTGCGAGCGTGAGCGAGTGGATCTGGGACGCCTGAGATCCCCGTGGCCGCGAGCGTGAGCGAGTGGATCCGGGACAGAAACCTGAAACCTGAGACCTGAAACCCAGGCATCCCGATCCTTTCTCACGCAAAGTCGCCAAGGCGCAAAGGAGGCAACCCGGCAAACAATCCGCCGATCCATTTAACCGCGGATCACGCGGATGACACGGATGGGCAAGCTTCCTCTGTGAACTCCGTGACCTTGTGTTAAAAGGATTGGGCTCTGTTTCCTTGGTACTTGGTACTTGGTACTTGGGATTTGGGATTTGGGATTTGGCATTTGGGATTTGGCATTTGGGATTTGGAACTTTCCCGCCGATAGCCCACCTCGAAACCGTTGCTTGACGCCGTCACCCGCGGTCTTACGGTATTACCCATGGCGACGCTCACTTTCAAGACATCAACCGCAGATGAGCGGGCAATCCGGGCAGCGGCACGTCGGGAAAATCTAAGTCTTTCTGCATACCTCAGGCATGCTGCCTTGCAGGGTGCGCCCGTGCAGAAGTCACGACTTGTCCGATCAGCCCGGACCGGCGCCGGGGTCATCGTTTCCGCCGTGGGGACTCCGAAGCTGACCTCTGCAAGAGTCCGCGCCCTGCTGTCGGACTTCCCATGAAATATCTCCTGGATGTGAACGTGGTGGTTGCGCTCCTGATCCAGGCTCACGAACACCACGATGCCGCAGAGACCTGGGCGGCCGCACTGGATCGAAGTGACCAGGTGGTGCTTTGCTCCTGGACCGAGATCGCGTTTGTCCGCGTATCCCTGGCAGCAGGCTATGTGCCGGATATCGGCCTTGCCCTGCGGGCGCTTGGAGCGTTTCGAGCAGGCAAGGCGGAAGTCGCGTTTGTGGCGGACGACCGCCGGGCCGCTCATCTACCCGGTTGGGTTAAGACGCCAGCCCAAACCAGTGATGGGCATCTGACCTCTCTTGCAGTCGCCTGTGGCGCGAGACTTGCCACCTTTGACAGCCGGCTTGCTGGCGCTTACGCGATTCCAAGGAGTTGAAAACCGCGCTGAAAAGCTGAGTGCGGGCCTCTGGTGGCCGCCCGTAGCGCAGGCTTCCAGCCTGCATCCGCGCAGCAGTCTTTAACATAGAAATCACAGAGAGACATCTCCGTGGATCGGCCTTCGTGTCTCCGTGCCTTTGTGGTGAAAACTCCGGTGCTTTGGTTCCGATCCCCGAACCCAATCCATTTTACCGCGGATCACGCCGATGACACGGATGCCGGAGCCGGCCTCAACGCGGCCGGCTACAACGCTGAAAGCTGAAATTGGAGGTCGGAATGAGGATCGGGCTCTGCTGCCTCCGCGACCTCCTGTAAAAAGGATTGGGCTCTGTTTACTTGGAACTTGGTCCTTGGTCCTTGGGATTTGGAACTATGCCAAGGTAGCTGCGGTGCATGCCTGCGGCCCATCATTGCCTTTGCGCCTTTTGCGCCTCTTTGCGGCCAACACTCCGTTCTCAGGTTTCAGATTGCCTCAATCCTCTCCGCCCAAGATCCGGATTATTTCCGCCCCGAAAAGTTCGTAGACCAAGCGTCGCTCCTCCGCAAAGACGCATTCGATCTCCCTGCCCGGTCGATAGCGGAAGATGATCCGGTAGCGCCCGACACGCAGCCGGGTCCAGCCGGCCAGTTCATCGGTCAACGCCTTGATGTCTCCCTGTTCCCTGGCCAATCCGAGAATCCCCTTCTTGAGTGCCCTGCGCGGCTCCGCAGCCAGGCCGGCGGCAAAGTCCATGACCTGCTTTTTGACTGTGACGCGATAATTCACTCCGGAAGATCGGCGGCCGGATAGTTGCGACCCCGCCCCGCCTCCGCGCTGCGGATGGCCTTCATCGCGGCAGGATTTGCGAGAAGCTCCATTGTTTCCGCGATTGCCGCCATGCGCTCCGCTCCGATGACGTGCGCCACAGGTTTGTTGCGGCGCCAAATGGTGGCTATCCCTCCGGCCTCCGCTTCACGGAGCAGCTTCGGCAATTGCCGCTGAGCCTCCTTGACCTGGTACGTACCTGCCATATTTGAAGTACTTATCCGCCGGGCGGGCACAGTCAAGGCTGGGAAGAAAAGCTGAAGGCTGAAACGTTGAAAGCTGAAACCGGCCAACGATCCCCAATCCATTTTACCGCGGATCACGCGGATATCACGGATGGAATGAGAAACGCTGAAAACTGAAAGGCTGAAGGCTGAAGCAAGCTTCGTCGCGGCCCGTCACCACAAAGGCACAAAGACACAAAGGCCGGAACGGGGCTTGAACTCTGCGCCCTCCGCGAGCTCCTGTAAAAAGGATTGGGATCGATCCGCCTTTCCCATTTCAGCTTTTCAGGTTTCAGCGTTTCAGCTTTTGCCTTTCCAATCCATTTTACCGCGGATTACGCGGATTTCACGGATGCGGACTCAATCGCAAAGACCTGAGATTGGAAACTTGAAACCTGAGACCTGAAAAGCAGAAACGGAGGTATTCGACCAGGAGCGGTCGCGGGCCGACGAGGCTCATCTCGCCGCGGAGCACGTTGAGCAACTCAGGCAGTTCGTCGAGGGAAGTGGCTCGCAGCCACCGGCCGAAAGGCGTTAGGCGAACGGATTCCGGACGACGACTCCGCCGTAATCCTGACCAGGATTGAGGTCCTCCGAGAAGAGCGTTTCGCATCCCAGTTTACGCGCTGCCGCGACGATCGCTGCATCCCAATAGGCAATCTGGTAGCGCTGCTGGACATTGAACGCCTCCAGCACGAGTTCGCCGGTCACCGGCAGGACCGGGTATTCGAGCAGGCTGCGCAGAATGGCCTCGGTTTCATCGGCCTTCAGCCCGAGTCGTTGCTTCGCCGTGGCGTTGTGCGCGAACTCCTGCAGGACTTGCGCGGAGATGCCGATGTCCTCGTTTTCCAGCAATGTGCGCGCAACGGCCTTTTTTCGGGCATCCGCCGGGTCTTTCGACGCGGCGTAAAGAAACAAGTTCGTATCAGCGAAGCACCGGGCGGTCATAGATTTCGTCCCGGTTCAAGCGACCAACCGGCTGGGTGTTGCGAGACCGATCAAGCGCACCGAAGAGTCGAATGGCGCGGGGCCGTCTCGTGTCGGCATCGTTGGCAGGCGCCGCCAGATCGCGCTCCAATGCGCGGGTGACAACGACTTTGAAAGGCACGCCTTCATGAACCGCCCTGAGCTTGGCCCGTTTAAAGACGGCATCGGGAATGTCAAGGGTGGTCCGCATAAAAGCACATTCGCATAAAGATGCCCGTAGTCAAGATTTCACGCCGCGTGAAATCTTCTTTGAGTCTCGGGGGCTCACCACAAAGGCACAAAGACACAAAGGCCGGATCGATCTTCGTGCCTCTCTGTCTCTGTGGTTCTATTGATGCAGGTCTCCAGTTTCAGCTTTCAGCTTTTCAGGGTGTCAGCGTTTGCCTTCCGCCTCCGTGGATCGACCTTTGTGTCTTGGTGCCTTTGTGGTTCAAAGGATTGGGGATCGAATCCGGTTGCGATCTTTAGCCGCGAAAAGGCGCAGAATGCGCAGGGGTCAATTGCTGAGACCTGAAACGGGAACCCGATCCTTTTTCCGCGGATGACGCAGATTACACGGATGCGAACCCAAGCAGGCGATTCTTACAGGAGCTCGCAGAGGGAGCATTTTCGTCCTTGCCGCAAAAGATCAGACAGATAATCTGATTGTATGACGACAACATTGACGACGTTCCAAAGGAATTTTTCCGAAGCACGTGCGGCGGCGGACCGCGGCGAAACCGTCATGATTCATGCCGCCGGCGCGGAGTATATCTATCGCCCAGAGGATTGTACGCAGGGAATCTGAAACCTGAAACTTGAGGCCTGAAACCCAGGCAGCCCGATCCATTCTCACGCAAAGCTCGCCAAGCAGCAAAGGAGAAAACCTGAGGCCTGAAACCGGCCAACAATCCCCAAACCCTTTTACCACGGATCACGCGGATAGCACGGATGGGGAAGCTGCGCATCGAGCAAGAACTTCATCTCGCCAACGACAGAACCGCATGATTCGCCTGCCCGGCCGCATATTCGAGGCACGCGCGAATATCCTCGAGTTCCAAGTCAGGGAAATCGGTCAGGATCGTCTGCTCAGTCTCCCCGGCAGCGAGCATGTCGAGCACGTCCTTCACGCGGATGCGCATGCCCCGGATGCACGGACGGCCTCCGCACTGGTTGGGGTTGAACGTGATTCGGTGCAGCTGGGTCATGATCCAATGTTATATGATTTTCCCGGCGTTCCGCAAGTCCAGCATCTGCTTCAGAGGAGAACCGTTGGAAACCTGAAACCTGAGACCTGAAACCGGCCAACAATCCGCCGATCCTTTTTACCGCGGATCACACGGATGACACGGATCTGATCTTAACCGCCAAGTTCGCAAAGGAACGCAAAGGTAAACATCCTCTGTGAACTCCGTGACCTCTGTGTTGAAGACTCCGAGTCCGTTTCAGCTCTTCACGGTTTCAGCCTTCTCTTCGTTCCTCATCCGCGCAATCCGTGAAATCCGCGGTTAAACTCTGGCGCCTTGGTTTCCGATCCCCGATCCCAATCCTTTTTACCGCGGATCACACGGATTTCGCGGATGCGGACCCAACCAACCAACCACTGAACCGCTGAAACCGGAGACCGGAGACCGGAGACGGAAGATATGTTCCTCAAGTTTCAGGTTTCAGGTCTCAGGTCTTCCAGACACGTCGGGTCACCTCGACCACGCGATCCAGATCGGCGGTGGTCAGGTTCGAGCCGGAGGGCAGGCACAGGCCGCGGTCGAACAGGCGCTCCGCCACTGCTCCGCCGTAACACGGGCAATCCTTGAAGACCGGCTGGAGATGCAGCGGTTTCCAAACCGGCCGGGCTTCGATATTCTCTTCTACCATCGCCAGCCGTACACGTTCGCGATCAATACCAGCCACCGATGGGTCGATTTGAATGCACGTCAGCCACCGTGTACAGCGGCCATAATTCGCCCCCGGCATGAAGGCCAGCCCCGGTAAGTCGCCCAGCGCTTTGCGGTAATATTTGAAATTGGCGCGTCGCGCCTCCACACGCTGCTCCAGCACACGCAACTGGCCGCGTCCTATGGCCGCGAGCACATTGCTCATGCGGTAGTTGAACCCGATCTCCGAATGCTGGTAGTGCGGCGCCGGATCCCGTGCCTGCGCAGCCCAGAAACGAGCTTTGGCGCTGAAGGTCAGCGACGAGCATTTGACTGTTCACCCGCCAAATGAAGACACTGGTGCAATTCGGTCTCCAGCTCACCGGGCCGCAATTGAACGGGGGACACGCCAAAGCCGGCCAAGGCTGCTATAAACGCCGCCCGCGACAGCCCAGCCACTTCCGCCGCTTTGGCTTGGGAGAGCCGACCCAACTCAAACCACTTCACCGCTGCTGCCAGGCGCATTTCCGCCGCAAATTCCGTAGGGGAACGGCGCAGGCTCGAAAACGTCTCCTCAGGAAAATCAAGGACCAGTTTCATTGGATTAATCGTAGCCAATGGCCGGACAAAGTCGATGCATAGGTTGTGAATCCAATAGCAGCGGACACATGAGCAATATTCAGCAGAACTGGAATCTGCATGCCTACGGCTCACGACCACGGTGCGCGCGTCCCCCGTCTTCCCGGTTTTTCCACTCCTTCCCCATCCGCGTCATCCGTGCAATCCGCGGTTAAACTCCGATGCTTTGGTTCCGATCCCCGATCCCAATCCTTTTAACCGCGGATCACACGGATTTCACGGATGCCAACCCAAGCAGGCGATTCTTACAGGAGCTCGCGGAGGTAGCCGTTTCGACAGGCTCAAGGCCCTGAGCGAAGTCGAAGGGCAGAGGTAAAGCCCCGGCGGCAGAAGACCACTGACTACAGACCACGGACGACGGACCACCGACCTCTGACCTCCGATCACTGATCTCCTCCCGCTCCGACCTTTGTGTCTCTGTGCCTTTGTGATGAATACTCCGAGATTGGTTTCAGCCTTCTCCTTTGCGCCTTTGCGCCTCTGCGTGAGGCCACCTCCGAGCCTTTCCAATCCATTCTCACGCAAAGCTCGCCAAGGCGCAAAGGGGGCACCAGCCGTTGTCCGCCGCGGCGCAGCCGCCCAGGTTTTGCGTGCGCGCAAAACCTATGGCCTGAATTCCGGCATGGTGGCGTGGTCCGAGGCGGAGATGCCCTTCCGAAACAGCACCTGGCCGACTGTCATGAAAAGGATCTTGAGATCGAGCCAGAGGGTCTCGTGGTCCACATACCACACATCGAGAGCGAACTTCTGCTCCCATGAGAGCGCGTTGCGACCGTTGACCTGGGCGTCGAGCAGAAACTTCATACCAAGACCAAGTGCTGGCTTTGGGTTTTCAGCGACCGGGCGGCGAATTCAAGGCAAGCCAGGATATCGTCGCGCTCCAGATCGGGAAACTCTGACAGGAGATCTTCCGTTGAATCCCCCGCTGCAAGGTACTCCAGAATCGATTCAACTGGAATACGCATGCCCCGGACCACAGGTTTCCCGTGACAAATTTCAGGATCAATTGTGATGCGCGAAATCAGGGTCTAACCGGCGAGTAGGAAGTCGTCGGTTTCTGGCGGACAGGAAGTCACCTCTTCTTCGGTGGATTTTCTTCCTGGATTCCCAAGAAAAAGATCTTCTTCC
>Ga0265323_10000093_pt1 | contig 50911 bp, 38 predicted proteins | sample 41225metaG_FD_193580 | JGI IMG/M metagenome (GOLD analysis project Ga0265323, IMG submission 193580) | Rhizosphere microbial communities from Carex aquatilis grown in University of Washington, Seatle, WA, United States - 4-12-25 metaG | ecosystem: Host-associated > Plants > Roots > Rhizosphere...
TTGTAGTGGCGACCTTTTGATTCGGCGGGAATCTTTGGAAAACCCGATCGCGCACCACCAATCACTTGCGCGGCCCCAACACGCGAAAAAAACCGAAACCGCCCTCCAGTTGCGGAAGTCGGGCTAAACACGGTTTTCCCCCTCGGGCCGGCGGATTTGTCTCACGGAAGTTCGTATTTCCATCCACTCGACGCGCCCTGACGGGCTTGCCATAGGCCCTGAGCGAAGTCGAAGGGCTCGTGGCAAGCCATCGACGCGCGTCGAGTGCCCTGAGCAAGCCGGAGGCCCCGAGACAGCTTGTCGAGGGAGGCCAACGGCCCGCGTCGAAGGGCTTTCGACAACCTCGCCCGCATACACGGTTCGAATCCCGGTTGTAAGTGCTCTTGGGCTTTCCGCTGATCCGGCTTATCTTCTCCAATCCTGAGCAATGTTGCCCGATTGACGGAACCAGTCCCGACGCTAAGCTTTTCTGGTGCAGCAAGGGCACAAGTGCATTCTGGCCTCACTGAACCTCCTTCGGAAAACCTCATGAAACTAGTTTCGCGGCGCGATGCACTCAAAACAGCTCTCATCGGTGCCGTTTCCACGCAAATGGTCGGTGAGTCGGCACCCGCGATAAGCGAATCGCGCGCCAACCGTCTCACGGAACCGGCTGCTGGAATCGAAGGCCGGCGCCGGGCTGATCTCGGCAATGGGACCTACCTCAATCCGATCGTTGCCGGCGATCATCCGGATCCAACCGTATTGAAGGACGGGGACGACTATTACATGACGTTCTCGTCGATGTTTTCCTATCCCGGTGTGATCATCTGGCACTCGCGCGATCTCGTGAACTGGGCGCCGATCGGCCCTGCGCTGACGAAACCCATTGGCACGGTCTGGGCCATGGACCTGGTCAAGCACAAGGGCCGCTACTTCATCTACATTCCGGCAAATCCGGGTGATCGGCAATCGATCTTCGTCATCCACGCCGACGATATCCGCGGCCCGTGGAGCGACCCGATTGACCTCAAGGTAACCGGCTGCATCGATCCAGGCCACGCAGTTGGTGAAGACGGCAAGCGCTATCTGTTTTTTAACGGCGTCCGCAGAATTGCCCTGACCGACGACGGCCTGGCGACAGTCGGCGCGCTGGAACAAGTCTACAGCCCATGGCGCTACCCCGACGACTGGGTTGTCGAAATGTTCGCCCCGGAAGGCCCGAAGATCTTCCGCAGGGAGGATTGGTTTTATCTTGTTGCCGCAGTGGGCGGCACGTCCGGTCCGCCGACAAGTCACATGGTCACGGTCGCCCGCTCGCACTCCATCCATGGCCCCTGGCAGGACTGCCCCCACAACCCAATCGTCCATACCGAGAGCGCGGAAGAACCGTGGTGGTCGCGCGGCCATGCCACGGTGGTCGAGGGTCCGGGCGGCGATTGGTGGATGATCTATCATGGTTACGAAAACGGTTTTCGCACGCTGGGCAGGCAAACCCTCCTGGAGCCGGTCGAATGGACTCGTGACGGCTGGTTCCACGCCGAAGGCGGGACGCTGTCGCAGGCAATGGCCAAACCCAGGAAGGGGTTGCCGGGACCGTCAGGCATTGCGCTGTCGGACGATTTTTCGACGAACAGATTCGGGGTGCAATGGAGCTTCTTCAATCCCGGCCCGGATGAGATGAAACGTGCACGTTATGAAGCCCGCGCCCTGGCGATATCCGGCAAGGGCACGACCCTGGCCGACAGTTCCCCGCTCACCTTCCTCGTGGGCGACCGAAGCTACGAGGCCGAGATAACTCTGGACATTGGCGACGGCGCCCAGGCGGGAACATGCCTATTCTACAGCGAGCGTATGTTCTGCGGCATTGGCTTCAGCAACTCGCAGATGTTCACCTATAACTACGGCCAGGAACACAGCTGGATGCGTCAGGACATGGCAACTCAACAGGTGCGTCTTCGCGTGACCAATCATGCCAACATCGTGACCTTTTACTACCAGAGGAACGGCGAAACCTGGGTCAAGCATCCATGGCAAATGGAAGTGTCGGGTTATCATCACAATGTCTTCGGCAGTTTTCTCAGCCTCAAATTTGGCGTCTATTGCGTTGGAGCTGGGGACGTGAAGCTCCGCGACTTTGTCTATCGGGGCGTGTAACGCTGCGAGCGTCAGGATAAGAAAGAATGACATCAGCCGCGCCGGAAGCGCGCCGGCGGGATGCCACTCCGACTTTCGGCCCGGCGCGAGCGCCGCCCCTGCTACGGGTGGGCTTTCTCGTAAGGCCTCTGCGCTCCGCGGGATTCCTTCTGCTCCCGCTGAGGCGCGGAGGGGAAGAATCCGGGTCACAACAAGCCGGCCGAACAATCACCGGCCGGCTGCGGGAGCGTGAATCTGCAATCCGCTTCCTTCCGATCGCCGGAGGCTCAAGGCACCTTATCCGGTCTGGTGACGAAGATCAGGGCGGCCGTCCAGGTCGCGATGATGACAGAGAGCCAATGGATGATGGCCGTCGGAAGCAGGCGCTGCATCGCAGCCAGGTCGACGCCATAGATCGGCGCAAGCCACACATCGAGGCGCCAGTTCAGGATGGCGAGGAGGACCAGGCCGCAGATCGCGACATACCAGCCGCCCGATTTCGCCTCGTCAATCGGCTGCGTGAGCTTTCGTCCCAGCCACAGGGGCAGCGCCCCAAGGAGCACGACGACGCCGATGATCCCGCACGCCACCGCTCTATCGCCGGTCTGCCAGGAGAGAAAGATCGGAACCCAGAAGGCCGCGGTCAGAAACCCGATGGTCAACGCCACCCGCCCCGCCATCGAGACCGGCGCCGAGGCGGCGGACTTCGCGAGCCCTTCGGCAACCAGCTGCCGCCGGAGCGCGTACTTCGCCCGGTTCATCAGGACGATCAGCGTCACGGCCACCATCGCGTAGCCGAACCAGACCGCGACGAACGGTGCAGTCGCCGTCCAATCCACCTGCTGATGCCGGAAGTTTGCCACCCGGGCCAGAGAAGCGGCGCCCCATAAGGCCGCGACGAACCCGGCCACCGAAAGCCAGAGCACGAGCATCCAGCGGCCCGCCTGCCTCCGCTCCCGCGAAGTCGGAGCCTGGGCGATCTCGGCCCACGACATCCCGATCGCGGCGAAAAGCCCGATGAACGGCGCGGCCCACGCGAACAGGAGACCGAGCAGGCCGCCTTTGGCCGCCGCCCCGCCTTGCGCCGCGGTGCCCGCCGCGATCGCCGGTCCGGCCCCCACCAGGATGGGCAGGGCGGCCTGGACCTGCAGGGTGAACTGCGGACTGGGATTGGACCGCTGCAGCGTCGTCTCCACGAATACCAGCATGCGCTCCTGCAGCTGGCGGCGGCCGCGGGTCAGGCGTTGCATCACGGCGTCGGGAGTCAATTCCAGCGCCTCCGCCACGTGTTCGACCGACTGGTGTTCGCAATAGTACAGGATCAGCGGTTCGCGGTAGGTCTCCGGCAGGCGCCCGACCTCCCGCCACAGGATGGCCATTTCCTCATTCCTGACCGCCTGCGCGGAGGGCAACGGCTCGGTCGACGGCAGCTCCAACACATTGTCGAGCGTCGCGGCCTCATGCGTCGGCTGGTGTCCCAGTCGCCGGAGATCGCCGTGGATGATGTGGCGGGCGATGCCGCAAAGCCAACCGCAGAGCCGGGCCGGCGCCTGCAGATTGCGCAGATCCCGCCAGGCGGCGACAAACGTCTCCTGCGCCAGATCCTCGCTGCGGCTGCGGCTGCCGGTTGCACTGTAGGCCAGGGCGCAAACCAGCGACTGATACCGGCCCACGATCCGGCCGAATGCCTGTCGGTCGCCTGCCAGGCTCCGTTCCACCAGCTCGGCGTCGTTGAGGTCGTATGGGGAAATTGAAATGGTTTTCATGGTGTCACCCATAAGTGGTCGGAATCGGCCCGGACCTGACAAAAATCGGATAACAGGGGCGAGATCGGGCCATGGCAAGGTCGCCGCGCTGCCGAACCGTCTCTGCCGGGTATATGCCGGGTCTCCGGCGTCACGCCGGCATGAGGTCGGCGCCGAAAGGCGAGGCGGTGCCACCAGCCCCGCCCGGCGCCCTTGTGCGCTCGGCCTCCTGTGCGAGAATCGCTGCCCGCACTTCGGGCGAGTGGTCGAGCAGGCGGGTGAAATAGTGGCGCTGGAGCGTCAGGAAGATGCACGGCACGAGTGTGCGGATGGTGGCGCCGCGCGGAACGTCGCGCAGGAGTGCCAGTTCGCCGAAATTGTCACCGTCCTCCAGCAGGTGCACGCGCCGGTTGACCCCGGCCGCGTCGCGCCGGCAAACCTCAACGCGTCCGCGGGCAATGATGTAGAACTTGTCGCCCGGATCGCCTTCGACGACAACGTCGCGGCCCGCCGGAATGTTTTCCGTGACGAACTGGGACGTGGACAGTTCCCGCAGCATCGCCTCGTCGAGCCTGGCCAGGAGCGCGACCTGCCGGAGCCTCTCGATGGTGATCACTGCGCGCGTGCCGTCGTCGTTGGTGTGGATGCCCTCCTGCTTTCGCCAGAGGCTGGCGTAGAGGCCGCCGCAGGCGAGCAACTCGGCGTGGGTGCCCTGCTCGGCGAGCCGGCCCTGGTTCATCACGAAGATGCGGTCCAGATTGACGACGGACGCCAGACGGTGGGTCACCCGGAGCACCGTGCGACCGCGCGCAATGCGGTCGACGGTGGCGTTGATCGCGATCTCGGTGCCGGGATCAAGCGCGGACGTCGCCTCGTCGAGGAACAGGATGCGGGGATTGCGGAGCAGGGCCCGCGCAATGGCGAGGCGCTGCCGCTGGCCGCCCGAAAGGAGGGATCCGCGCTCCCCGACGGGCGAATCGTAGCCCTGGGGCATCGCCAGGATCATGTCGTGGATCTCGGCATCGCGGCAGGCCGCCTCGATCTCGGCCTCGGTGGCGTCGAGCCTTCCGAGGCGGAGGTTCTCGCGGATGGTCGTATTGTAGAGAAACGACTCCTGAAAGACGACGGCGCTCTGCCGGATCAACGATGCCTTGGTGACGGAGCGCAGGTCGTGGCCGTCGATCGCGATCGCGCCGCCGTCGGGATCGAAGGCGCGCATGATGGCGTTGAGCAGCGTGCTCTTCCCGGAGCCGGACGGACCGACGAAGGCCACGGACTCGCCGTGGCGGATGGTGAGGGCGATGCCGTCGAGAATACGGCGGCCGGGCACGGGAGTGAACACGCAGTCGCGGACGGTGATGGCGTCCCGGATCGGCGGCAGATCGGAAGCGCCGGGCGCTTCGGGCACGGTGTCCTTTTCCGCGAGGATCTCCTCGATGCGCGCGAGACCGGCGGCGGAGCTGATGAGCGAGCCCGAGTACTGCGCGAGGTAGTAGAGGCAGTTGGAGAGCGAGGTGAAGACCGTGTAGAACGCGACGAGGCCGCCAACCGTGATCGCACCGCGGAACGCCATGGCGCCGCCGATTGCGAGCAGGGCGATCTGCAGCAGGTAAATGCCGACGCTGGCGGAGCGCTCGAGCGCCGAGGTGAAGATCGCGCCGCGCACGACCGCGGTGGCAAGGGAGGAGAGCCTGGCGGCAAAACGCGCGCTCATGGTCCGCTCCAGACCGAATGCACGTACGACCAGACGGCTGCCGTACGCCTCGTCGACGGCGGTGAGGACGGCGGCCTCGCGGTTCTTCCGCTCCTCGGCGGATGCGCTCGCCTTTGGCCCGAAGAGGCGCGGGCCCAGGAGCGTCATGGGCCAGAGCAGCTGCGCAAACACGGCCAGGCGCCAGTCGACCGTGAACATGACCAGGTTGTAGCCGATGATATCGAGGCTGGGTTTCCAGCCCCACGCAATCCAGGTGCCAAGCGTCTGTTCCACGCCCGCGAGGTCGGTGGTGTAGCGGGCGGAGATCTCGCCCGCGGAGTATTTTTGAAAGAATGAGGGGGGCAGCGACTGCATGTGGTCGAACAGCCGCTGGCGCAGACGCGCGACGACGCCGCTGTTGAGGCGCGCATAGACAAAGTCGCCGGTCATGCCGGCCGCGGTGGTGAGCAGCACGGCCACGCCGAGCGCGGCGAGCACGTGCACGAGCACGGTGTGGTCGCGCGGCACGATGGCGTGGTCGATCAGGTGGCTGAAGGCCATCGGCACCCAGGCGCTGAAACCCATCTCGACGAGCAGGCACACGGCGACCACGGTCACGGCGCCGCGATGGCCCTTGAACCATCGGAGCAGACCGAAGACGTAGTTGAAAAGATTCATGGCGCCGCCCGCCCCTTCGGTTTGCGCGCGGTGACGAAGAACCGCCTCTCCATCATGCCGAGATCCTGCTGGCGCGCGGAAGCGCTCTGGACGCCGCCCTGGTCGGTCACGCGCACAAAACCCGCGGCGCGCAACACGGCGCGTATCTGCCCGCGTGAATACAGCCGCTCGGCATAGAACCGGTCGGCGATCACACCCCGGTCCGCGTCCGTGACGATCTCGCGGCACACCAAGCGGGTGCCGTCGGCCGAGAGCGTGCGCTCGCGGCAGGCAAACCGTCCCCGGTCGATCCACTCCCACGATCGCGGTGCGAAACTCCGTCGCACCCAGGAGCCGTCGGTGAGGTCCATGACGAGCACGCCTCCCGGCACGAGCGCGGTTCGCGCCGCGACGAGCATGGCCAGGTCGTCCGACGGCCGGGCGAAGTAACCGAAGGAATTGCCGAGGATCGCCACGCAGTCGAACTGTTCCGCCGGCGTCGGCGGCGTGCGCGCGTCGCCTTCATGGAAATCAATCCGGTGACCGGCTTCCTGCGCCAAACGCCTCGCGCGCCGGATCAGGTAGCGCGAACGGTCGACCCCCGTGACGCGCCCGAACCCGCGCCGCGCCAGTTCGAGACAATGGCGCCCCTGGCCGCAGCACAGGTCGAGCACGCGGCTCTCGGGCCCGATGCCGGTGGCGGCGAGCAGCAGGTCGACGTCGGCGATGGTGTTGGCCGCGTTCTCCACGACATCGCCGTCGGTCTGCAGGTAGAGCGCGTCGAACAGGCTGCGCCACCAGTCGGCGGGCACCCGGCGTTCGAGGTCGGCCTCCGGGCCCGAGGTGCGGGCCCCGTCCTGGGGCATCCGTTGGGTGCAGGAAGACATCGTCTATTTCACCTCAAACCACAACGGCTTCTGGTTGCCGGGATCGTCGTTGTAGTTCACGGTCAGCTCCTCGCCTGCCGCAATGTCGCGCAACGCCACGAAATGGATGAGCAGTTCGTCGAGCTGCCGCAGATAGACGGCGTTGGGAGCGTAGGAATGGTTGTACAGCGACGCGTAACCGAGCCCGATCGCCGTATGCTCGAGCCGCGGCCCCCAGGCGAAGCAGTAGTGGAACAGCGACGTCGGCTCGATGTGGCTCCATTCGGAGGCGTCGCTCACAATCACGGGGGCGCGTTCGAAGACCTCGTCGCGCGCGATCGCCGCCGTGGCGAAAACCCCGCGACCGCGGCCTTGGGACGTGCCAAGGCGGAGCTTTGTGGCCGGAGCGACGCGCTCCGCGCCCTCGTAGCGTCGGATCCGGTAGCGATCGACCCGCCCCACGCAGTCGGGCGCGCCACACTGGCAGTCGAAGGACCAGCGCTCGTCCCAAAAGAAGGCGTCCGGCGCCCGCAGGTACTCCGCCATCGTCAGCGAATCGTAGCGGATCGTGAGCGCCTCGCCGGCCGCGACAGCGCGCGTGGTAACGACCCCAAGGTCCGCGGCCAGGCGACAGTCTGGAGCGCAGGAATGGTTGATGAAGCGCGCCTCGTTCCGCGGCAGGAGCCAGCGGTCTCCATCCAGCAGCAGCGCGTGGCGGGCCTCATCGGCCGGCACCTCGCGCCACGGCACCACGGGGCCCTCGAAGCGCGCGACGAGGCTGCCCGCGGGCAAATCCGACGCGGCCGCGAGTCCGCGCTGGCCGCTGCCAAACGGCACAACCAAAGTGGGGTATTCTCCGGGACCGGCCATGGGGTTCGGATTTCCTGATGTTCGCGGGAACAGGAAATGTCCAGCCATTCATCGGCCGCGTTCGCACCACCGATCATCGGGAGGGAGAGATGTTCCAATAGGCCGGCATCGCCGCGACGCAGGCTGCGGCGCAGGCATAGCGTTCATCCTGTTTGATCGGCGGAAGCCCGCTGACATTCACGCTTTCATTATCGAGCGCGATGCCCTTGAAAGGCGTCACCGTTGCGCATCAGCCCAGCAACAATGCAGCCAGAAGCAACCAGCAGTGCCGTGGGTTGCATGCTCGAAGAAAGTGAGTGTCGGCCCGAGATCGTCAGAACGCGCCCGTGACGGTGATCTGCGCGGTGGCGGCCCCGGCGCCATTCAGGAGCAGATTGCGCTCGGCGTATTCGAACCGGCGGTCGAACATCCAGCCGCCTGCGACGTTGACCGCGACCGCAGGCGTAAACTGCCAGCGGAGGCCCGCCCCGGCGCTGATCTCCCGGTAATCGACGATCTGCGCGTCGAGAAGAGGGCGCGCATGGCGTCGGCCGAAGTCATCCGCCACGCGGAATGCGCCGCTGCGGAGATCGACTCCGACGAAAAGGCCGAGCGAGGGCGACACGGTCCATTCGACGCGCGGCGTCGGGACCATCAGCAGCAGCGTGCAATCCGGCGTGATCTGCCAGCACGCACCCGCGCCGCCCAGCACCGGAGTGCCGCTGCGCAGATCGACATTGAGGCCGACCAGCCACTGGAATTCGCGGCTCACCGTCCGAACCAGGCGGAATCCGCAGGGGGCGTTGAAATCGCCGCCATCCAGGTCGTGAAGGTCGCTGTAGAAACCGGGATCGATCTCGAACCGCAGTGCCCACGCGGGGTTGAGCTGGCGGTTGTATCCGAACTTCAGGTCAAGCGCGGTTAGCTCCGACGGGATTGGCGCCCCGGCGGGCGGGGAGAAGTCGAACCGTTGCCACGAGGCGCCGAGCATCCATCCCGATTGCGCGTCGAGCGCGTGGGAGCGCTCCGCGGAGACGCGAGTCTCGCCGCCGGAAATCCGGCCGAGCGCCTGCGTCCCTTCAGCGATGCCGGCGCCGCCCGCGTAGGAGAACTCGATCACCGTTTCAAGCGGCTGATCCGGGGCGCGCGGGGCGACGGTGGTCTGGGCAGAAGCGAAGACAGGAGCGATCAATAGCGCCGCGAGGAACCGGCGGAAACACGGGGTTTCCATCGAAGTTGAGGCGCGGGAGGCGGAGCGTGGGCATCCGCCATCGGTCGAACGAGCGGGGAAACGAGAATGCAGAGCGTTCATGGAAATGGGTGGTGGACGGACGTTGAGGGAAGGCGGGGGCTGGGATCACGGCGCACCACAATGGAATCACCCGCGTCCGGCCCGGAATCCGTGGCGACGAGCAGGGTGAGCAGTGCGAGGACGATCACGCTTTCGATCATGGGCGGAATGTGTTTCATTCCTCACTGCGCAATTCCGCGCCCAAACGGATCGCTTCGGTGAAAGATTTCCCGCGCGCCAAGGCGGCCAGCGGCACCAAGAACGATCCGCTGGATGCAGGCTTGGCGTGCGAGTTGGTGCGGATCCACCGAGACTGGCCGCGTCCCCTGCCTGGGGTGGCCACGACCATGTCGCGCTGCTCCGCGCCTGGCGGATTTCTCAGCGAAGGGATCCTGGGTTCCAATAAATCCGGGCCAAATTATACGATGATGCGATGACGAATACAGGGGGCTGGAATCTGCAAACCTTGGCATGTCAACGATCGGACCCCTAAACCGCAGAACTTGGGCCAAGACGAATGGAGGACGATGTCGACAGGCTCCTGTCGATCACCGTCTGGCCGCGGTCAACGGCCGATTTGTCTCCAACGTCAATGTTGCCGGGGGCAAACCGGGTGAGGTCACAGTCAGGCCGATCGTTCCGGGAACCAATGTCGACTGGATGACGATCAGCACTTTCCCTTTGCAGGCCTTCCGGCTGGTTCCCTTGAACGGCTCATCGTTCGTCCAGTCGCCGCTGGCGATGCCGACGCTCCGCCCCGGGCCGGTCATGGTGAACTGGATCGGATTGTTGGCAGTGATGACGGGGTTGTTGTCCGCGTCGCAGACATCGACTTCGATGCAGGAGACATCGTTCCCATCGGCATCAAGGGTGGTCCGATCGGGCCTGAGCATCAGTTTCGCGGGCGAGCTCACGGTCTTGATGGTGTCCGTGACGACCGCTTTGCCACCGTTCATTCCGACCGCCCTGATCATGCCGGCCTGCCAGGGGACATTCGTCCATTGCATCACACCGGTTCTGGCAAAATCACTCGATTTCTGGGTGCCAATCTTGGTGGCGTTGACGTAGAGATCGACGCTCTCGCAATTGGTAAAGGTGACGACGTCGACCGGTCCGGTCTGGTTCCAGTTCTCGGCCAGAACCGGCATCGCGCGTCCGTTGCCCGTGCCATTGCCGATTGTGATATGGACCATGGGCGATTCGCTCCACTGGCTTTGCTGATAATAGAACCATGATTTGCGAAAGATGCAGTTGTCGAGGAAGCCGCTCTCGCCGCCGAGGTTCCGCTTGCTCTCGCCAAGATAATCCACACCGGTCCACAGATGGTGTCCCACGACATAGGGCGTGTTTCGCACCGAATACCAGGTGGGGATATTGGTTTTGGGGACGGAATACGGATCCTGTTCGGTGCCGACGATCACGGCATCCGGATTCTTCTCATGGATGGCGTCGTACAGGAAATCCTGGTAGTTGACGCCGACAATGTCCTCGACATCAGCGAGCGCCGCGAAGCCTGGGGCGTCGTGCCAACCCGAAACGCAGGCATGTGTGTAGGGGCGGGTATTGTCGAGTTTCCTGGCAAACGGAACCAGCATCTTGAGGGTGTTGGGGATGTAAACGGGCACCTTGTCGGCGGCTGCGACCTCGTTGCCCAAGCTCCAGATTACAATGCAGGGATGATTCCGGTCGCGCTCGATAAAGGAGGTCAGATCTTTCTGCCACACCTGATCAAAGTCCGCATAGAAGGAGCCGGCATTGGGCTTCGACCATTTGTCGCACCATTCATCCATGACCATCATGCCCAGTCGGTCGCAATAATCGTAGAATTCCGGACTTTGCGGATTGTGCGACGTCCTGATCGAATTGCACCCCGAAGCCAGCAATTCCCTGATCGTGCGCTCCCACATTGCATCCGGCACGGCGGCTCCGGCCGGGACCAGCGTGTGGTGGATGCAGACGCCCTTCAACTTGGTCGGCACCCCGTTGACGGTAAAACCCTCCGTGGCCGTAAACTCCAGCTCCCGGATGCCGAACGGGCTGATGTAGTCGTCGGTCGGGGTCGTGCCGTTCAGAATCCTCGAATAGGCATAGTAGCGCACCGGGGTCGCTGGCGACCACAGTTTGCAGTTCGAAAGCGGCAGCATCTGCGTGCAGTTGATCGTGCTTTTCGCCTCGACCGTGACGGCGGTGGCGACCGTCTGCAGAGCGTTGCCGTCTTCGTCGTAAATCGTCGTTTCCACAGTGCGCGTCTGCGGGACTGCAAGCTCGTTCACCACCTCCGTTCGGATGCTGATCTGCGACTGCCCCACCGCCGCCTTGGGCGTGGTCACGGCGGTCCCCCAGTTTTTGATGTAAACCGCATCGGTCGCGATGAGCCATACATGGCGATAAATGCCGGTTCCTGAATAGAAGTGCGATCGGCGGCTGGTCTGGTTGTCCACAAATACGGCGAGCACATTGTCGCCCGTGGCGCGGAGGTACGGCGTGAGATCGCAGCAAAAGCTGACATACCCGAATCGCTGGCTGCCCACTTGGGTGCCGTTCAGGTAGATCCTGGAGTCATGATAGACGCCGTCGAACTGGACGATGACCTTCTTCCCGGAAAATCCAGGGGGAAGGGCAAAATGTTTTCGGTACCAGCCCATGGCGCCGGGATCATTATCGGTCGTGCTGACCAGCGTGATGCTCATGTCGTGCGGAACATTCGTCACGGCCCAGGCGGAATCATCGAATGCCGCAGCCTCCGCGCCAGCGATTTTGCCGGTCCGGAATTTCCAGTCTTCATCGATCCGCACCTTGATGCGGCTCCTCAGGAATCTTCCCTCCAGCCGTTCTGAGGGCGTCGCATGGATATTGGCCACACCGAGAAACAACAACAGGGATAGCGTCGTGAGAGTGGCGATCGGGCGGTTTTGCATGGCGTCTTCCTGGGGAGGGTTCTGTCGTTTCACACGGCTCCGTCACGGATTCCGCGACGGTGGGGACATACGGGCGGGGGTTTGGGATCGAGGCTAGCCGGGGCGGACGCCCGGAGCAGTCGGGCGCATCGGTCTGTATATGACAGGAAAACGCGTAGACGCACACCGAAACGCAGGCAAGATCGCGCCCCTACATCGGTCCAATTTTGGGACCACTATTGACCACCGCGATAACGACGCCCGCGACGACCACCACGGAAGGCGGGCGTCGGGCTAGAAGCCGAAAGGCAGCAGGCTCGCGGAGTTGGGAGCTTGCGACAGGACGGCAAAGGCACGTGCCCGCGCGATCTGGGACATCACGGCGGGTTCGATGGAGGCGGATTGATCGCATCGAGCCGGAGCCGGCACAACCGCGGGGCGGTTGCTGGCGACAAAACCGAGGGCGAGGAATGCGCCGGCGAGCAGGAATCCAAGGAGAATCGTTTTCGATGTTTTCATGGGGCGGTTTGTTCGCCTACGAAGATACCCGAATGCGCGGGCGGCCCGTTAATCGATAAACCTGATGTCCGCAATTGCGTGAACCAATGGTCAACGGCGCGGCCGCACGGGTTGTGCGGTGCGGATCGGCGGACGCGTGACGGGCCCGGTTGGTTCTCATGGATGATTGCTCGTGATCTCACCCGGCGGCGTCAGTTCACCGGGATGCCGTATCTCTCCATGATCCTCACCATCACGCCGACCAGGTCGGTCTTTCTGGCATCAAGGATTTCCTTCATGTCCCGATTCGCGCGCTCCTTGTCTGGGGCAAGCGAAATGGTCTACATTCCTTCATGAGGAATTCCGTCCCAAAACGGATCACCCTCGACTGGTCCCGACCTGTCCTGATCAGAGGTTTTCGAGCGAGGTTTCGCTCATCTGGTCGTCGAGCATGCCGAGACAGTTCGTCCAGAAATCGAGATCCGACTGGGCGGGCGGCGTGTTCACGGAGCGAGGGAGCCGACCGCCGGCGCACCCGCGGCCGGCGGTGATTTGAGGTGCAGACCGGCGATCGGAGTGAGGTCGATGACGACATCGTGCGGTTCGTCGTCGATGCGGCATTTCAACGTGAGCCGCTGCGGACCCGGCGAGATGCGGAAGAAAAGACTGCCCTGGACGAGCTGGCCCGGCAGGAGCACCGCCGGCAGCACCAACCGGCGCCGCGCAAACTCGCGCTCAATCGCATGGCGATTGTTGATGTTGGTGTAGATCGTGCCGCCGATGAACGCAGGCAGAAACAGCAATCCGCCCACCGCGGCACCGCCGGCCGCGGTGATATAGCCCCCGGAAAAGGCCACGGCACCGACTCCGCCGCCGATGGCCGCGACCGTGACCCCGCCGCCGATTTGGACGGCCGTGCCCTTGACGAAGCCAAATCCTTTGTCCGCCTCGGTGCGGCTCGCCAGCTCCAATTCCCATGGATCCGCGCCGGCCGCGGTCTCCTGGTTCTGAAAATCGATGAGCGAAGCTGATTCGATCGTCATCAAGGCGTCGCCCCGGTTCGCCACTGTCACGACGTACTCGTCCCAAAAGGCGCCAAGCTTCCACGAGCCGGGACCGCGGTAGATGATCACGGTGTGCAGCAGAGCCTCAATCGGCGGTTCGGTTGCCGGCAGATTGAGCACCACCGGCGGCAGGGTCTTCTTCGGCGACAGCTTGTAGCCGGAGATCGTACATCCCCCGAGCATGACGATGCCGCTGAGCAGCCCGGCAGGCACGGCGACGGCCGTGCGGAGGAAGCGCCGGTGACTTCGGAGAACACCGTGCCAGAAGGATCGGTTCATGGTGGAGGCTCCCGTGAGGCCGGATCGATGGAGTCCGGCTTTTTCTCGCGACGGACCTGCAACTCAGTGTCCAGCCGGGCGGCTTCATCGGACTTGCCGTCCAGCTTGAGCGCCTGGATGAGATGGCCGAGCATCGCGAGGGATTCGGAGCGTTCGGTGCCGGCGACCGAGACAAGGCGATCCACCGCCACGGCCTCGCGCAACACGGCCTCGGCGTCGGCCAGCCTCTGGTGACGCATGAGTGACAAACCCAATTGGTCGAGCGCCAGCGCCAGGGGCGGATGGTCCTTGCCCACCCATTTTCCGCCAAACGCGGTCGAGGTGGCATAGTCGCCAAGATCATAATAGACCGCCGTCAGGCCGTCGCGCAGTTCCGACCGCGCCGCGCCTTCGGGCTCGGCGAGGAGGACCCGGGCCGTGTGATCCAGGATTCGGTGCAGCAGTTTGGGATCGCTGACCAGGGCAACGTGCGGGCCGGCGCCTTTGAGCATGTCCTGCATCAGCCGCGCAGCCCTGGCGCTTCTCGCGGCCTCGGTCTGGGCCGCCTTTTCCGCGTCCTGGGCCCGGTTGCGCTCCTGTTCGGCGAACACCCGCTGCTGGTCGGCGAGGACCTTCTGCTGTTCCGCCTCGCGGCGGGCGGCGAGCTCCGCCTGGAGGCGATCAGCCGCGAGTTTCTCCGCGTCCTGGGCGCGGTTGCGCTCCTGTTCGGCGAGAGTCTTCTGCCGCTCCGTTTCCTGGCGTGCAGCCTGTTCGGCGCGAAGCCGATCGACAGCGAGTTGCCGCTGAGCCTCGGCTTCCTGCCGGGCGGCCAGCTCGGATTGCAGTCGCGCGTCAGCCAGCCGTTCGGCATGGGTGGCCCGCACGGCCTGCCACGTGCTCACCGCGATGCCAGCGAGCAATGCCGCGGCAATGGCAGCGGCGGCGCCAAAGACGAGCCGGTGGCGGGCGAGGAGTTTTTGGAGCAAATAGGCAGTGCTCGGCGGACGGGCCTCAACGGTCTCGTTGGCCAAATGTCGCTGCAAATCCATCGCGAGCCCGTTGGCGGTCTCGTAGCGCCGCGCCCGGTTCTTCTCCAGGCAGCGCATTACGATCCAATCAAGATCGCCGCGAATGAGGTGGAGGAGCTTGGGTGGCTCGGTGGCGCGATGATGGGCCGTGGTGGTGAGCGCGGCAGCTTCCAGCGTGCTCAAGCGCGTCGAAGGCTTGGGCGGTTCAACCTCGCGGATGTGGCGGCGGATCTCGTCGAGGCCCGCCTGCAGCAGTTCCTTGGTCTCAAACGGAGTGCGCCCCGTGAGCAGTTCGTAGAGCAGGACGCCCAGGCTGTAGATGTCGCTGCGGGTATCGACGTCGACACTGCTCAGCTGCGCCTGTTCGGGGCTCATGTAGGCAGGCGTACCGATGAACTGCTCGAACGCGGTGAAAAGCGTCCGGTCGGTCAGCCGGCCCTGCGTCGCCTTGGCGATTCCAAAGTCGATCACCTTGGGCACCGGCTCGCCGTCCTGGAGGGTGACGAGGATGTTCGACGGCTTGATGTCACGGTGAACGATTCCTTTTTGGTGGGCATGCTGTATTGCGTGGCAGACCTGGATGAACAGGTTGAGACGCCCTGCGGTGGACAGGTTGTTCTGGTCGCAGTAGTCGGTGATCTTCACGCCACGCACCAGCTCCATGGCAAAGAATGGTCGGCCGGCGTCGGTTGCGCCCGCGTCGAACACCCGGGAGATGTTCGGGTGGTCCATGAGTGCCAGCGCCTGGCGCTCCGCTTCAAAGCGGGCGATCACCTCCTTGGTATCCATCCCGAGCCGGATGACCTTGAGGGCGATGCGGCGGCGAATCGGTTCCTCCTGCTCGGCCATGTAGACGACGCCACAGCCGCCCTCGCCGATCTTCTGCAGCAACTTGTAGGGGCCGATCCGGGTGCCGGTGGCATCGTCTGCCGGCAGAGCCTTGATATCCCGGACAGTGCCCGGAACCGCTGGCGCCTCCAGAAAGTCGCCGACCTCCCCGTGCGCGCGCAAAAGCGCCTCCACCCGCGCGAGAAGCCCGGCGTCCCCGCCGCACTCGCGTTTCAGATAGATGGCATGTTCCGCTGCCGGCAGCGCGAGCGCGGCGGCGAAAAGCTCCTCTTCGCGTTGGGACGCCTCGTTCATCGTGTCGATTGCCGTCGAGATTGCGCTGCGAATCGGATGATGCCCATGGGGGTCAGATTGACGAGTGGTCGGCAGGCCCTGCAGCTTTCGTCCTGCTCTGAAACAGACGCACTGCGGCGATTGCGAGCAGAACGCCGTAGAACCACTCGCTGGGCGCACCACCGCCCATACCCATACTACCGCCCATACCACTCCAGAAGGACGGCGGCGGCGTCGTGTCAATACTGAGCGTTGCCTCATTGCTGGTCACGCTGCCCAGGGTATTTGAAACCACGACTGTGTACTGCCCCGCATCGCTCGACTTGGCGATCCCCGAGTACATACTGCTCGTCGCGCCGCTGATTGCGGTGCCGTTGAAATACCATTGGTAGGTCACCGCCGGATATCCCGAGGCCGTGACGCTCAATGAGAAGGAGTAGCCGGCATACACCAACTTGCTGGTCGGCTGCATCAGGATGGCGGGAATCATCGGCATCAACCCCACCCGCACCGTGTGATTGTTCGTGTCGGCCACATAGAGCGTGGTGTCGGGGTAAACCGCGATGCCGGTCGGACCGAAGAAGCGGACCGCAGATCCCGACCCATCGGTGCTTCCGCTCGTACCGGCCAAGCCTGCCACGGTGCTCACCGCGCCAGTCGACGAGACGATCTTCCGGATCGTGAAGTTGTCTGTGTCCGCCACATAGACGTTCCCGGAGAGGTCCACGGCCACGTCCGTCGGCGAATCGAATCGAGCAGCACTGCCCGTGCCGTCCGCGCTGCCAGAACTGGTCGCCAGGCCGGCCAGGGTGCTGACCAGTCCAGAGGGCGGGATGGTCCGGATGGTATGATTTTCGGTGTCTGCCACATACAGAGTGCCCGCGCTGTCGACCGCAACTCCGGACGGAAAACTGAAGCGCGCGACGCTGCCAGACCCGTCCACGCTCCCGGAGCTTCCGGCCAAACCAGCCACAGTCGTTACGACCCCGGTTGAGAGCGCGACCTTGCGGATCGCATGATTGTTGGTGTCGGCCACGTAAAGGTTGTTGCCCCCATCGATGGCCAGGCCTTGCAGCCGGTTGAATCGGGCGGCGCTGCCCACCCCATCGACGCTGCCGGCAGTCCCGGTTGACCCGGCGAGCGTGCTGACCACACCCTGCCAGGTGACCTTCCGCAGCGTGTGATTCAGGGTGTCGGCGACGTAGACGTTCCCCAGGTAATCGACCGCCACGCCCGAAGGACTGTTGAAGCGTGCCGCACTGCCTGTGCCATCGACGCTGCCGTAACTCCCGGCCAAGCCGGCCAGGGTCGTCACCGCACCGGTCGAGGCGACAATCTTGCGGATTGTGTGGTTGTTTGTGTCCGCCACGTAGAGGTTGCCCGCGTTGTCCGCGGTTATCGCCGTGAGGTAGTAGAACCGGGCGGCGCTGCCGATGCCGTCGCTGCTGCCGCTGCTCAGAGCCTGTCCAGCAAGCGTGCTGACGGTCGCTGAAGTCTGGGCAAGAACCGATACACTGAACAGCGACAAAATCGCTGCAAGAACCGAGTGCGTTATGGTTTTCATGTGATGACAGTGGAAGATGGCGCATTCGACCATGGGGGAAATGGGCTTCGTTGTTTCATGCGGAATTCCGTCCCTCATGGGATCACTCCGGCAAAAAATTCTCCGCATGGCGCAGCCGGCCGGCGGCCGGAGCAACTTCACCAGCCAGTAGAATGCCCCTACTCTGTCACTTTCCCACTGTCCGCCATGGCAGTCTTGTCCTTCACCTCGGGCGGAAGTGGTGAAGGCGTTGGCACGAGGCGCACAAACTTGACGTCGCCAACATATATCTTGTTGTCCGCGTCCGCCCCGTAGTCGCTGAGCCAGTTGTCGGCCTGAATTGCACACTGAACCCTGTCGATCTGATCGAAACTGGCGATGAATTCGTCCCACGAACCGCCGGCGTAGCGGTCGATTGCGCCATCGCCCAGGACAAGAGAGTATGTCTGGTAATCGGAGGTGAACGTGGCGGCGAGGTCCACGGTCAGAATGACGCCGGTTGGCGTCACGAATTGCCACTGGACCTTGCCGCGCGAGTTCTTTCCGGTGCACCCCGTCGTTTTGACAGTCGCGTATAATTTATAAAGATTAAGATTCGTCGTGTCAACCCCGTCGGCGCTGTTGGCCAACACGGCCACCTTCGCCACGAACCCGGCATACTTCTGGTTCATGTTTGCCCTGAAACCAGAGCCATCGGCGGTCATGACGAGTCCGGCGCCGCCGCCGACCCCCGCACCTGCAATTTCCGCGATATTGGTTGTTAGTGTCACGCGGTTCTCGGAAAAGGCAAAAGCCGAATATCCCGCCGACGGCTGCTTGTCCTGGAAGTTGACCTCTGCGATCGGCACTTCACGCACATGGAGGACGCCTATCGTGGCATCGCTGCTAACGACGCTGCCGAGCTTGTTGGTGACGACGACCCTGTAATCGCCCGCGGTGGCACCGGTCACATTGGTGATCGTCAGAGCGGGGTTGGTCTGCCCGGGAAGATCCCGGCCATCCTTGCGCCATTGATAGGATAGCGGCGGGGCGCCAGTGGCGAAGACCCCCAACGTCACGGTGCTGGGTTGACTGTCAGTGACGGTCTGGCTGACCGGTTGAGCCGCGATGTTGGGAGCATTGCTCGTGGCCAATTCTGCAGGTGCGGCCGCTGGGACCGTGTCTCCATGGAACAGGGCTACTTCAACTCGTTGCCCAGGGCCATTGCCGCCGCTGCCCACCGTCCACCACTTCCCGTCCGGGGAAAAGGAAGCACTCCAGACGACGCCAGGAGCCCGGTAAGTGAACATCTCCTGTCCGCTGGCCACATTCCAAAGCCTGGCGGTGCCGTCCCAACTTGCAGTCGCCATCGTCCTGCCGTCCGGAGAGAAACTGGCCGACCAGATGGCGCTCTCCGGATGCGGCTTGATGAGCCATTTCGCTTCCATCGTTCTTAGGTCGATCAATTCCAGTCCCGAGCGAACTGCTGCGAGATAGCGACCATCTGGAGTTAGCGCCAATCCCTGTGCGGTTCCTTCAAGACTTGTCAGCCTCTGGCCGGTCGCGGTATCCAGAAAGACGATCTTCTGCGGACCGCCGGCAATCAGTGTGCGCCCGTCGGGGGTGAAAACGAGAGCGCCCACTTCGCCAATTCCGGGATGGAGGACAGTGCGCTCGCGGCGTTCGCTGACATCCCATAGCCGCACGGTCTCGTCGCCTCCGCCGCTGGCCACGAACCGGCCATCGGGTGAAAAAGCCAGGCACCATACCTCACGCGTCCACCAATTCTCCCCTGTGTGACCTCTGAGCGTGGCAAGCCGTCGCCACGTTCCCACCTCCCAAAGAGTGACGATTCCATCTGTGCCCGCCGACGCCAGGATCGATCCATCAGGCGAAATCGCGAGGACCAGATCGTCTGTCCCGTAATCAGGGATGGTGAAGGGCGCTTTGCCTGCGCCGATCTCAAATACATCCAAGTGCCTTCCGCCCCGTATCAGGTATTTGCAGTCTGGTGAGAAACAACCGGAGCTGTTTCCTGTGCTCGGCAGTCTCACCGGGCCCTGCGGCTGCGCTGCATCCCAAACCTTGACCGTCTGATCCCAACTGGCAGTGGCGATCCGCTCGCTTTTCGGATCGAAAGCCAGTGACCAAATCGATGCCTTGTGCCCTCTGATCGTCCGAACCTCATCTCCAGTGGCCGCATCCCACAATCTGACGATTCGCTCCATTCCGGCGGAAGCAAACGTCCTGCCGTCGGGCGAGAAGGCCACGGCGAAAACCGGTCCGTTGTGTCCTTTGAGCACCATTCTTTCTTTGCGACTGCCGAGGTCCCAGAACTTGAGTTCGGATTGTTCCGACCAGAAATCCCCGCCACCCGTCGCCAGGGTCTTTCCATCGGGCGAAATGGCAACCGCAGTGACCGGGCCGCTGAACCCGGCGAGATTTGCCTCCATTTTGCCGGAGGCGACGTCCCAGAGTTTCGCAGTGAAATCAGCGCCGCCGGTCGCCAGCGTCCTGCCGTCAGGGGAGAATGCCATCGAAAGAATGCTCCTTTTGTGACCGGTCAGGGTGGTCACTACCTCACGCGCTTCAATGTCCCACACCCTGATTTCAGCGGGCAGGCTGCCCACATCCACGAACTTGTGGTCCAGGTCTTTTTCACCGCCGTTCGCCAGCCGGCCGGTCGCTGAGGCCAGCCACTTCCCATCCGGACTGAATGCGAGCGCCGTTACGCCATCATTGTGTCCGTGGAGAATCGCCAGTGATTCACCCGTTTCCACATTCCACAGCCGCACCGTTTGGTCGCTGCCGCCGGTGGCAAGAATCCGCCCGTCGGGAGCGAATGCGACTGAATTCACGCCGCCCGAATGTCCGCGGAGGACGTGCAATTGCCCTCCGGTGCCGGCGTCCCAAATTCGCGCCGTCGAATCGTCGCCTGCGGTTGCCAGCAACCGGCCATCGGGCGAAAAAGTCACGCAACGCATCAGGGCGTGGTGATCGGGCAAGGTCAGTTGATCGGAGTGACACAGCCTCCGCAAATAGAACCACTCGAAGCCCCGAAGGTCCTCTTCACCCGGCTTGGATCCGTGTTCATCCAGCAGCTGTTCCACGCGATTGATGTCACCTTTCTCCCAGGCCTGAAACGCATCGTTCATGTGTGACGCGTAGAGCTGACGCCTGATTTGCCCGGCCTGGCCCTCCGCCGTGGCGCGCAACTGCTCGGCTTGCTGGCGCTGCCGGCTTTGCTCGGTCTCCGCCGCAACGGCGTGCTCGCGGGCAGCCTCGGCTTGGCGGCGGAGCTGGCTCTCCTGTTCCTCGGCCGCGACCGCGCGTTCGCGGGCAACCTTCTCGCGAGAGTACATCCACGATGACACAGCCAGTCCGCCCACGAGCGCCGCGGCGATCACCCCCACGGCAGCGACGGCAAGCTTGTTCCGGCGGACCAGCTTCTGAAGCCGATAAAACGCGCTGGGCGGGCGGGCCGTCACCGGTTCGTCATGCAAGTGGCGCTCAAGGTCCCGGGCCAGCTCGTTGGCAGTCTCGTAGCGGCGCGACCGGTTCTTCTCCAGGCAGCGCATCACGATCCAATCGAGGTCGCCGCGAACGAGGTGGAGGAGCTTGGGTGGCTCGGTGGCGCGATGATGGGCCGTAGTGGTGAGCGCCTCGCGCTCAAGTGTGCTCAGGCGGGTTGAAGGCTTGGGTGGTTCAACCTCGCGGATGTGGCGGCGGATCTCGTCGAGGCCTGCCTGCAGCAGTTCCTTGGTCTCAAACGGAGTGCGCCCCGTGAGCAATTCGTAGAGCAGGACGCCGAGGCTGTAGATGTCGCTGCGGGTATCGACGTCGACACTGCTCAGCTGCGCCTGCTCGGGGCTCATGTACGCGGGCGTGCCGATGAACTGCTCGAACGCCGTGAAGAGCGTGCGGTCGGTCAGCCGGCCCGCCGTGGCCTTGGCGATTCCAAAATCGATCACCTTGGGCACCGGCTCGCCGTCCTGGAGGGTGACCAAGATGTTCGACGGTTTGATGTCGCGGTGGATGATTCCCTTTTGGTGGGCATGCTGGATTGCGTGGCAGACCTGGATGAACAGGTTGAGACGCCCGGCCGTGGAGAGGTTGTTCTGGTCGCAGTAGTCGGTGATCTTCACGCCGCGCACCAGCTCCATCACGAAGAACGGCCGGCCGGCGCCGGTTGCGCCCGCATCGAACACCCGCGCGATGTTCGGGTGGTCCATGAGTGCCAGCGCCTGCCGCTCGGCCTCGAAGCGGGCGATGACCTCCTTGGTGTCCATCCCGAGTCGGATGACCTTCAGGGCGACGCGACGGCGAACCGGTTCCTCCTGCTCGGCCATGTAGACGATGCCGCAGCCGCCTTCACCGATCTTCTGCAGGAGCTTATAGCGGCCAACCATGGCCCCGGCCGCTTCCTCCATCGCCGGTTTGGTTTTGCCAGCACGAGCGACGTCCACCAGGTCCGAGACCGCCGGCGCCTCCAGGAAGTCGCCGACGTTGTCGTGGACGCTTAGCAAGTCCTCCACCCGCCGGAGGAGTTCGGCGTCCCCGCCGCACTCCCGTTGCAGATAGGCGGCGCGTTCCGCCGCCGGCAGCGCGAGCGCGGCGGCAAACAGGGTTTCCTCCGACGGGGTCTTCATGGCGGGATTGGTCGTTCTATCCCATAATGCGCGAAAACAAAGCGGACTGGCTCACGTTTCACCCTGTTCGCGGTCGAGAAAATGCGCGTCTGGAATTTCTTCCGGTTGCTTACGTTTTCGCTGGTCTGGGCGATCTCGGTGCCTCCCGTTGATCCGTTAGCATTTGGTATCCCGCTTGTTGGAATTGCGCCTTGATTATCCGCTCGTTGCCACGCTTCAGTGGCTTTCCGTCATGTGTGTGATCGCGTTGGTGACGGCTCGTGCCACCGCTTTTGGATACGGGTCAATGGCCGGCAAGCCCAAGAATTCGGCATACTCCCCCGTGCCGACAGCCGACTGCGCCACTGCGCCGGTCGTGCAGCTTACCAGATCGGCCCGGACCACGTATTTTCGCTGCGCCACAAGTACGAGATACACGAGGTGATTCTCCAACACGGTCACCCGCAGAATGTAATCAGGTCTGAGGCCAGGAATCTGGCCCGGACAGTTCGGGTCGGGTTTGTCCGCGCCGTCGCGGCGCAACTAGGCATCTTTGGTGTATGGTTATCCCGTCAACAAGGGGTTTTACGGGTGAGAAGCGGTCGCAGCCTGAGCCGGCTCTTTGACGTGCAGTCCATGCACGGAGTCCAGCGCGAGCGCGAGGTCGCCACTGGAGGCGCCGTTCGACCAGTGCAGGCTAAGCGCGCGGGGATTAGGAATCATCGGGAAGAAGAGGCTGCCGGCGCGCATTTCGCCGGACGCAAGGGCCAGCGGCAGAGCGAGGCGACGCTGCTTGAATTCGGCCCCGGCTTCGGCCTGGCTGAGGCTCTCGATCTTCCTGACGTGATAGCCCAGCACGTCGACTACGGCTGAAGCGGCCATCAAAGCGACGCCAGCCTTCGAAAAGCCGGCAGCCATGCCAACGCCGGGGTCACCGCGGCCCTCCGTGACCGCGACTGGAGCAGAGTCGCGGGTGAAGGCCACGCCAGCGTCGCGATATTTCTTTTCGAGAATCAGACTTTCCTTTTCCAACGTTCGAATGTCGGCGCCGGGGGCGTGATTGGCACCGGTTGAATCGGTCAGCGCCGCGGAAGCGATGTCAAGAGGTTGGGCACCCAGATTTGTGATCATGACGATATACTCGTCCCAAGGCGCATCGCGCTGCCATGAGCCCGGGCCATTGGAGATGATGATCGCATTCAACACCGCTTTGGCCGGCGGTTGGGTAGCTGCGAGATCGAGCCACGTGGGCGGAGGCGAGTATTTGGGGGAGACGCAGCCGGCCAGCAGCACGCTCAAGGCCGCCAACGTCGCGGCAATCGACCGGCGGCCGGTTTTTGGTGTGAAATTGGCGGACGGGTTTCGGAGGTTCATTTTGAGTCTCCAATCGGTCTGTGGTCGATTTGGCTGTGAGCCTACTCGATTCCCGGGCGGAACTGTTGGTTGATCAATCTGACGCCGACCATTGAGGGGACCAATGTCCGTCGATGCGGACGGACCGCCTCGGCCACACCGGCGGTCTCGCGCCCGCAGCAGTCCGACTCAGGGGAGACGCGTCCGGCCGCACTGGAAAGGCGTCGCGGCGGGACGAACCCAGCGACCGACGCTGACTCGCCGCGGGAATCCTCGATGCTGCCGGAGGTTTCTCTGCGGAAGGCATGGCCAGAACAGACGGACCCGGCGTGGGCGGCTGATCGCACTCGCCGGCATTGGATTCGGTGGTCACGAGCACGACGAGGAGAGCGAGGATGATCACCGCCAGCAGCAGGTCGCTAATCAGAGCCAGTTGGCAGGCAACCAGGGTGGCGGCAAAGGCGAGGACGATGAGGCATTCGATCATGGGCGGGATGGGCTTCATTCCCTCCTGCGCAATTCCCCGCTCAAACGGATCACGTCGGTGCAAGTTTTCCTGCACGGCGTCTACCGTCGCAGGAGTGGCGCATCCGAGTGTCATCACCGCGCGGCAATCAGCACGGTGAGATCGCCTTTTTTCGCCCACCACGCCTGAAAGGCTTCCGGCTTCACAACGAGCGGCCGGGAGTAGGGATCGTGAATGATCACGGCTTAGCCAGTTGCCCGATTCGTTCGGGGCCGGAGAGAGTTGAAGATGGCGCGGGACCGGTTGCACCATGTCGCCATCAGTCACCAGGTTTTGGTATCGCGGTGAGATCGGCAGTATAGATCTCGCCGTTGGACCGCTTGAGCTTCAGGTGGATGGTTTGTCCGGCCTCGACGGCTAATTTCGTTTTGAGCGCTGAAAGTTTGCATCCGGGCACAGGCATGCCGTCGATTTCAAGCACAATGTCCCCGACGGTTATATGATGACCGTCCGCAGGCGATTTTGGGACGATAGACTTAACCCAACTCGACATGAGGGTTGGATTGAGGAAGTTCAATCCGCTGCCCGGGTCAGCTTTGCCGTCGAGCGCCATACCGATGAAGCCTTTCTGCGCGGCGACCAGCGGTGCTGCAATGGCGAGGGCGACGAAGAGAAGAAGAACTCGGATCGGGAGTATTGTTTCCATGCTGGCAGGTTGTTGGTTGCTGGATGGATAAGCTGTTCAAAGTTGATTGCCTGCCGCCTTGGCCGCGGCGGATGCCTGGTTAAAGGCGTCTCGTTTCTGCTGCCACTCTTTGACTTTTTGCGGCTGGCCCGAATCGGTGTAGAACTGGACAAGGTGGGCTAGGGCGTCCGGCAGCTTGTCGGCCCGCTCGTCAGGACGCATGCTTTGCTCGCGAGACTTCATGCCTTCATAACCGGCGAGCAGCAAAGGCTCAGCCTCGGCGAATTTCCCCTGCGCGGCGAGGCTGACTCCAACCTGGAAGCGAGTGGCGGATCCCTGCCAGGCGTTGGGTTCGGTGCGCTCCCAAACCGCGAGGGCCTCGCGGGCCAGGGTTTCCGCCTCAGTCGACCGGCCCTGCTTCTGCAACGCCTCCGCGAGATTGTTTAGCGTACTCGCGACCAAAGGGGATTGATCATCGAAAAGTCTTCGCGACATGGCCAACGACTCGCGAAACAGCGGCTCCGCGTCGCACGGATTGCCGCGTGCCATCGACACCGCGCCAAAGTTGTCAAGGGCCATGACAATGTTCGGGTGGTCGTGGGGAAACAGCTTGCGCTGCATCGCAAGTGCCTCGCGACCTGTCGCCTCGGCTGCCGGATATCCAACTCACCTTGCTCTGCCGCCACCCCGCCGATGTTTCCGAGTGTCCTGGTCACGACGGGGTCATCGGCTCCTTTGAGTTTGCGCCGCGCCTCCAGCAGGCGGCGTTGGATCACTTGGACTTCGGCCAGAAACTGGCTACGGCGCGAAGCGTCAAGTCGGGAATCGTACGCCGCGGCATCCGTTGGCTTTCCACCGGCGATGGATTTGCCCTGGCTTGCCAGAGCCTCGTGCAGCAAGGCCTCGGCGCCGGTGATGTCACCGCGTGCGACCAGACAATCGGCGATGTTGAGCAGCGACGAGACGGCAGCCGGATCATCGGGTCCCAATGAAGACTGGCGGAGCCTCAGGACCGCGCGATACATCGTTTCCGCTTTCTCGTATTCGGCCAATTGTTTGTAAACGTTGCCGATGGAGGTGCGAAGCTCCGCCTCAACCTCGGACTGGTCCTTGAGATCCCGGCCGAGGCGCTCGGCGGTCTTGTCCAGAACCTCCCGGAGCAGCTTGGTGTCGCGGCCGAGCGCCACCGAAGGGCCGACGCCTTGCAGCATGTCCTTCAGGAACTGCGCAACCTGCCGGCTCTTGCCGGCCTCGGTCTCCGCTGTCTTCCGCGCCGCATCGGCTTGCTGGCGGAGGCGCGCTTGCGCCTGTTCGGCCGCCACGGCGCGCTCACGGGCGGCTTTCTCGCGGGAGTACATCCAAGACGAAACCGCCAGCCCGATCACGAGCGCCGCGGCGATCGCACTGGCGGCGGCGAAAACGAGTTTGTTCCGGCGGACCAGCTTCTGAAGCCGATAAACGCGCTGGGCGGGCGGGCCGTCACCGGTTCGTCATGCAAGTGGCGCTCAAGGTCCCGGGCCAGCTCGTTGGCAGTCTCGTAGCGGCGCGACCGGTTCTTCTCCAGGCAGCGCATCACAATCCAGTCGAGGTCGCCGCGAACGAGGTGGAGGAGCTTGGGTGGCTCGGTGGCGCGATGATGGGCCGTGGTGGTGAGCGCCTCGCGCTCGAGGGTGCTCAGGCGGGTTGAAGGCTTGGGTGGTTCAACCTCGCGGATGTGGCGGCGGATCTCGTCGAGGCCTGCCTGCAGCAGTTCCTTGGTCTCAAACGGAGTGCGCCCCGTGAGCAATTCGTAGAGCAGGACGCCGAGGCTGTAGATGTCGCTGCGGGTATCGACGTCGACACTGCTCAGCTGCGCCTGCTCGGGGCTCATGTACGCGGGCGTGCCGATGAACTGCTCGAACGCCGTGAAGAGCGTGCGGTCGGTCAGCCGGCCCGCCGTGGCCTTGGCGATTCCAAAATCGATCACCTTGGGCACCGGCTCGCCGTCCTGGAGGGTGACCAAGATGTTCGACGGTTTGATGTCGCGGTGGATGATTCCCTTTTGGTGGGCATGCTGGATTGCGTGGCAGACCTGGATGAACAGGTTGAGACGCCCGGCCGTGGAGAGGTTGTTCTGGTCGCAGTAGTCGGTGATCTTCACGCCGCGCACCAGCTCCATCACGAAGAACGGCCGGCCGGCGCCGGTTGCGCCCGCATCGAACACCCGCGCGATGTTCGGGTGGTCCATGAGTGCCAGCGCCTGCCGCTCGGCCTCGAAGCGGGCGATGACCTCCTTGGTGTCCATCCCGAGTCGGATGACCTTCAGGGCGACGCGACGGCGAACCGGTTCCTCCTGCTCGGCCATGTAGACGATGCCGCAGCCGCCTTCACCGATCTTCTGCAGCAGCTTGAAGGGGCCGATTCGAGTGCCGGTCGCATCGTCTGCCGGCGGAGGCTTCGGCTCGCCGGCTCGGGCAGCGCCAAAAAGCTCCGACACCGCCGGCGCCTCCAGAAAGTCACCGGCCTCCTCGTGCGCGCGCAGGAGCGCCTCCACCCGCGCGAGAAGCCCGGCATCCCCGCCGCATTCCCGTTTCAGATATGCGGCACTCTCCGCTGCCGGCAACGCGAGCGCGGCGGCGAACAGCTCTTCTTCGCGTTGGGATGGAAGTTCCATCGGGATTGGGTGCGGCCCCTCATCCTATCGTGCGAGATTTCGCTCAAAAACGGATCAGCGGACGCGAATCTCCTGGTAGAGCCACGTACGGGCGAACGTCCACCAGCGTTTTGCCGTCGGCTCGGAGATCCCCAACGCCTGCGCCGCTTCTTCGATCGTCATTCCAGCGAAGTACCGCAGCTTCACCAGCTCGGCCTTGCGCGGGTCCCGGGCGGCCAGCTTGCCCAACGCCTCGTGCACCGCGAGCAGCCGGTCGTCGTTTTCCGCGTCCGCCGTTAGTTCGAGGTCATCCGCGTTGAGGCGCTCCTGTCCGCCTCCGTGACGCAATGCATGCCGGCGACGCGCGCGGTCGATCAGGATGCGTCTCATTGCCTCGGCAGCTGCGGCAAAGAAATGAGCGCGGTTCTGCCAGTTGGGCTGCGCGTCACCGCCAAGGCGCAGCCACGCTTCATGCACCAGCGCAGTCGGCTGGAGGGTCTGGCCGGCGGATTCACGAGCCATCTTCTGCGCGGCGAGCCGGCGAAGTTCGTCGTACACGAGGGGCAGCAGCTGATCCGCGGCTCGAGGATCACCGTGCTCCATTTCTTGCAGGATGAGCGTGAGGTCGCCCACGGAGCGGACAATATTCCGGAATACGGAGCGAATAAAGATCGAAATTTCAGCGGTTTCCCATGGCAGGCTTCTCCATCTTGCGGTTGCCAGTCCGGGATATCCGGCGCATCATGCCTTCGACCAAAACCGGTGTCCATGCACGCTGACCGTTCTCCTCCCTTCGCCGTGCCGCCGATCCTGAGCGCCGCAGTGGTCAACCGCGGCGGGCTCCAGGCAACCGCAGCCGGCTCGGAGCGGACACAAACCTCTGCCACTTATGAAACGTCGTGATTTTATTCGGATGGCCGCGCTGGGCGCCGGGGCGGCCATGACCGGTTCCAGGCTGTTGCGCGGCGAGTCCGCGCCTGCGCCCGCAGCTCCGGCGCGACCGCCGACAATGGTCGGCATGCCGATCAGCGTGGCGCCGCTCGCGGAGGGCGACCTCGACGCGATGTTCGACGACATGCGGAGCCGGGCCGGGGTGAACGCACTCTTCCCGTTCATCTATTCGCACGAGCCACACCGGAGCGCAGCCAAGACCGGCCAATTCCACGGCGGCAACCACGCGATCCCGCACATGCAGTATTATCACGACACGCCCCTGACCTACGAGGACATGCGCGCCCCGGAGTTCGGCAACGTCGACGTGCTGGCCCGCGTGATCCCGGTGGCGCGCAAGCACGGGATCCGGACGTTCTGCTTCCTGCTCGAGGACAACAGCCGCCCGGCAAACATCCCGCACTGGGAGGGGCTCTACGAGGTCGACCATCACGGCCGCCGCACCGACAGCCATCCGGGCGGCCCGTGCTACAACAACCCAGGTTACCAGAACTTCACGCTGGGCCTCGTGGAGGACTATGCCCGCTCGTACGAGATCGGCGGATTCATGTGGGGCTCGGAGCGCCAGAGCGGCCTGCTGAATGCGCTCAGCCTCTCGCAGAGCAACGGGCAGGATCCCGGCCGCACCACCTGCTTTTGCGAGTTCTGTCAGAAGAAGGCCCGTGAGCGCGGCATCGATGTCGAACGGGCGCGCCAGGGCTTTGGCGAAATCGAAAAACTCGTGCGCTCCAGCCGGGCCGGTGCCGCCCCGCGCGACGGCCATTTCGCGGCCTGCTGGCGCCTCCTCCTGAAATACCCGGAGCTGCTCGCCTGGGCCTCGCTGTGGATCGACAGCCGCCACGCCCTGCAGTCCGCGATCTACAGCAGGGTGAAGTCGGTCAATCCCGCGCTGCAGGTCGGCTGGCACGTGTGGCAGAACATGTCGTTCAGCCCGTTCCAGCGCGCGGAGGAGGACTTCGCGGCAATGACGGGCTTCTCGGACTTCCTGCGTCCGGCGCTCTACCCGAGCGTGGCGGGCGAGCGCTTCCAGCGCTTCGTCGCGGGGGCACGCACGACGTTCCTCGGCGACCTTCCTCCCGGCGAGGCCCTCGATGTATTGTATCGGCAATTAAACTACGGCGGGGAGGCGCCGCTGGACTCGGTGGCGGCCGCTGGGTTGTCGGCGGACTATGTCGAGCGGGAAACCCGGCGCGCCGTTGCGGGGGTCGCGGGAACCGCCGTCCAGATCTGGCCCGGCCTCGGCTTCGACGTCCCCGGCGCACCCGAGGCGAACCACAGCACGCCCGACAGCGTCAACCGCGGGGTGAAGGCGGTGTTCAAGGGCGGCGCGCAGGGCGTCATCCTGTCGCGCAACTACACGGAGATGAAGCCGGAGAATCTTTCCGCCGCCGGCGCCGCGCTGCGCGAGCTCGGCGTCATCTAGCCCGCATATTTCACAGTTTTTGCCAGCACTACGGTCATCTATCTGCGTGCGACACTTCTGCTGGCAGTGGTCACAGGATATGCGGGCTAAGCCCGGATGTGCCGGCCAGCAGGCTGCGCACGGGGAACACCTGCAGTCTGCACGCAGGCTATCGAGTGGAGCAGGAAACATCCGGGCTAGGCGCACTGGACCGGCTGGGAGGAAAACGGAAACGTCTCCGCCGATCGACTCGTGTCAAACCGGGACCTGTCTTTCTTTCGACGCACCTGCCGCGTTCCTCGCAATGAGCTGCCGGTTGACGGCATCGAGGAGGGTCGCCACTTCGTACGGTTTGAGGAGGATTTCCGCGAATCCGATCTCGGATAATTGGGCGGCCCGGTGTTGCTGGTCCAGCCCGGACACCCCGATGATCCTTACGGTGGGGGCCAGGTTGCGCAGGAGCGGAACCAGCGCAACCCCGTCCATACCCGGCATCATCATGTCGGTGATCACCAGCCGTACCTCGCCCGCACGCATCTTCAAGGTCACCAGCGCCGCCTCGCCGTCGTTTGCCGCCACCACCCGGTAACCTTTGGACTCCAGGATCCTTCGGGTCACGGCGAGGACTGACTGCTCATCGTCGACAATCAGAATCAACTCGCCCTGACCCGGCTCGGCGCAGATCTCGGCCTTCACTTCCGCGACCGGACCTCGAGTCGTCATGGCCGGGAGGAAAACCCTGAAGGTCGTGCCCTTGCCCGTCTGGCTCTTCACCGTGACGAATCCATCGTAGCTTCGGACGATGCCATGGACGGTGGAAAGGCCCAACCCGCTGCCATGGCCGACGGCCTTGGTGGTGAAGAACGGATCGAAAATGCGGCCGATGACATCCGGCGGGATTCCGTGGCCGGTGTCGGAGACGGTCAACACGACATGGGGGCCGCCTTTCGCCCACGGATTTTGCGAGGAACCGCGCCCATCCAGTTCCATGTTCTCCGCGCGCAGAACGAGCGTGCCGCCATCCGGCATCGCATCGCGCGCATTCAGGCACAGGTTCAACAGCACCTGATGCAGCTGCGTGGGGTTGGCTTCGACCACCCAAAGGGATCCGGCCGCCTCTTCGACAATGCCGATGTTGCGCGGGAATGTCTCGCGCATGATGTGCACCAGCTCCCGGATCAGCTGTCGGGGCTGCACCGGCGTGCGCTGCCCGGCCGCCCCCCGGCCGAATGCAAGCAACTGGTTCACGATCACCGCTCCGCGCCGAGCCTCGGCCTCGATCAGGGTAATCAATTCCAGGTCCGCGGAATCGGCCAGCTTCTCCCGCAACATGCTGCTCGCGACAAGCACCGGCGTCAGGATGTTGTTCAGGTCGTGGGCCACGCCGCTGGCGAGCGTCCCGATCGACTCGAGCCGCTGGCTGTGCAGCAACCGCTCCTCAAGATTCTTCCGTTCCGTAATGTCCTCCGCAATACCGACGCAGCGCACAGCCCGGCCCGCCGCGTCCTTCACCGGAAAAGCGCGATCGCGTATCCAGCGCATGGATCCATCGGGCCGAACGATGCGGTAGGTCTCGTCGTAACCATCCGTACCCTGCATGCGCCTCGCAACATCCATCATTCGCTCCCGGTCATCCGGGTGAAGCGAGTCCACCCAGTGGTAGGCGGAGCGGCACAGGTCGCGGCTCGACCGTCCCCATATGCGCTCATAATTGGGGCTGACATAGGTCACATGTCCGACCTCCAGGTCGCCCACCCAGAAGACCTCGACGATCGTCTCGACCACGAGGCGGAATCGCTCCTCGCTTTCCCGCAGCGCCTCGATCGCCCGCCTGCCTGCCGTGACATCCTCCACGGTGCCGTCATAATACACGACACGGCCGGCTTCGTCCCGAATGGCGCGGGCGTTCTCGCGCACCACGATCGCAGTCCCGTCGCATCGCAGCCACTCCGATTCCAGTCCCCGCACTTCGCCGTCGCGTTCGATCAAATCCTTGAAATCCCGGCGGCTGCTTCGCGGCGCAAAGCCCTCGGTCTCCAGGTTCCGCGCCGCAAGCTCCTCAACCGTCGCGAAGCCCAGCATGGCCAGAAGCGCGGAATTCACCGTCACAATCCGCCCCTCCGGGGTCGTCCGATAAATCCCGAGGCTGGAGTTCTCGAAGAGTTCCTCGTAACGCGTTTCGCTTTCACGCTGCCCGATCGCCGCCGTTGCCGCGGCGCTGGCGTAACGAATGAGCCAGCGAATCGCGGTGTCGACAACCAGCACGATGAGAACGGAAATGAAGGCGACCGCGATTCCCTGCCTGAACCAAATGCTGGCGACGTGGGGATCGAGCGAGAGACGCACATCCGACGGCGGCAGCAGGCCCCGCGTCCACGCGACCGCGACGCCCGACCACGTCACGGCGAGCAGTCCGATGGCTGTGAGACCGGCAGGCAATCCCCACTGCAACGCAGCGAGCAGAATGATGAGAACGCAAAGCAGCGCACTGGCGGGAGCGGGCCCCGCGTAACACATTCCGGCCAGCGCCGCGCCATAGCAAAAAACGAGGAGAATGCCCAGCCTCCACAACCGCGGAAGCCGCGGCAGCAACGTCACACCCCAAACCGCGAACAGCAACGAGAGGTAGATCGCACCGAACATGCTTGTGCGCAGGTCCGGCGTGACAGCGACGGCCTCCAGGAACCACACCAGGCCGGCGACGCTGGCGAGGCGCAGTGTCCACGTTACGATCGTCTCCCTCCAAAGGTACAGCGGATCGGAGGCGGGCGAGGATTGGCGGCCCTTCGGTATGCCTGGCGCATGCGGCATGGCTGTGATTGCAGAATACGAAAACCGTGGCCCCGATGCAAGGTCTCAGTCCGGCCAGTTTCCCCGGCACCGCGCCGCGCGCGCCGGGCGCTATCGGGCCGCGGGCAGGCTCGCGCCATCCGGCTGCAGCGGGTTCCAGTTGTCCGCTCCGCCGAGGACGCTCCGGGGCTTGAGTGCCGCGGCCTGCTCGGCCGTCAGTGTCTTCTCCCACGGGACGCGCGCCGACGAACCAGCGCCAGGGCCGGTGCTGCCAGACTCGGCGTAAAACGTCGTCTGCTCGGCCTCAGTTTTGTCCCAGTTGTGCCAGCCCTCGGGACGGACGACTGCGGACATCTCCGTGCGTAAAAACAGGGTCCTGGCATACGAGCGCCACGGACGGCCAAGATAGGTCTTCGCATCATCAGCACCGGTGATTCTGCAGTCGGCGAAAACAAAGCCGTACGCCGCGCCCTGCGGAGTGGAGGCTGCCGTGATGTAGCCGTTGCGCAGACAATGGATGTGGCAGCGGTCGAAAAAAGCCGTCGCGGCGCCGAAGATGAAATCGACGTGCCCCTCGATGTAGCAGTCGGCAAAGTACTGGCGTCCGCGATTGACGAGGATCGTGTCCTGCCAGCCGAGGAAACGGCACCGGCGAAACACAAGCCGGTCGCCATCGGCGCGCAACGCGAGCGCCTGGCCGACCGGCCCCGCGGAATTGGCGAACGTGATGTTCTCCCAGATCATGTCATCGCCGTCGATCTGCACCGTGGGCGTGCGGAAGGTGCCGATGGGCTTGCCATCCGGGCCGGGCATCTGGGCAAAGAGGCCGTAGGTGACGATGGTCGTCGCCGCGTCCTCACCGCGCACAATGATGCGGCCGCGCTCTCGCTGGACATAGACGAGTTCCTTGTAACTGCCAGGCTTGACGAATATGACCCAGTGCGCGTCGTTCCTGCCCGTGCGCATCGGCGCGCGGCTGATGGCCTCCTGCAGGGAGGCATACTGGCCGGTGCCGTCGGCGGCGACAATCGCGTCCGGGGCGCCGCCGGACGGCTGTGTTTGGATCGTGCCGGGTCCGGGATCGGCCCGCCCGAGAACCGCAAAAAGAACCATTCCCGCGAGGAAGCGTGATTTTCTCATGGTGACTTGGGTTACCCTGGAGCGGGCATGATGGCACATCGAACATCAGGGGCAAGCCGCACCCGGTTTCGTCGGGTGCGAACTTCAACACAGGTGGTGTTCCCACCGTACCGCAACACCTGTTTCCCGGGCGTCGGCAGCGATCCGCGACAGCCCCAGATTCTGATTTTCATTGCGAGTTTCCGATAGAACGTCTGTCGACGCCGGGAATTCAGTCGAGTGCGTTATGGCGCCGCGTTCAGGCCAGTTCAGCTCGCCGGGCGGCCACTCATCAGAAACGCGCGAGAGTCATCGGTCGGATCCGGCCGCTGACAATCAGAAATCCAGGTCTCACTTTCTGAATTGAGCTGCCACACCGGGCGGCCAACATGCCCTGCGGGACCGCGACGAACCTATCCCGTCAAATCGAGTTCTGTGCCGGTCATCCGCACGCAACCCATTCAGCGAAAACAATCCCATGAACCGAAGAAAGTTTCTTGGAGTCGTCGCGGGCCTGGCCCTCGCAAGCAAAGGCGCAAAAGCGCTGGCCGGCGGCGACACCCTCGATCGCGTCGCGGGTCTGGCCCCGGCCGACAAGGATGCCCGGACCAAGGCCCGCATTCCCGTCATTGATACGCATATTCACCTCTATGATCCGTTTCGCCCGGGAGGCGCGCCCTGGCCGCGAAAGGACAATGCGGCTCTGTACAAGACTTCCCTGCCCTCGCGGTACCGCCCCATCGCCCAGCCATTGGGCATCGTGGGCGCGATCGAAGTCGAGTGCAGCTCGTTGCTCGAAGACAACCAATGGGTGCTGGATGTCGCGGCGAAGGAGGACATCATGGTTGGAACCGTCGGGCGTCTGGTGCCCGGCACACCCGAGTTCAAGCCGAATCTCGACAGGTTTCACAAGAACCCGCTCTACCGGGGAATTCGTTACGGGCTGGGAAGACAGGCCGGCAGGGAATTTGACCGGCCGGAGTTCGTCGCGGACCTCAAGGCCCTCGCCGACGCAGACCTTGTTCTGGACACGGCAAACCCGAGCGTGTCGCTCCTTGCGGATGTCGTGCGCGTGAGCGACCGGGTCCCAAATCTGCGCGTGGTCATCGATCACCTGCCGCAGATGTTGCCGCCCACCGAACCCGCTGCGCGGGCGTCCTACGATGCAAGCATGAAGGCGTTTCGGGACCGGCCGCAAATCTACGTGAAAGTTTCAGAGGTGTTGCGCAACGCCACCGCCACCATTCCCAAGGGCGCCGACGACACGATCCGCACGGACCTCGAATTCTACAGGCCGCGGCTCGACGAGATCCTGGACGTTTTCGGAATCGACCGCGTGCTCTATGGGAGCGACTGGCCAAACGGCGACCAGTGGCTGCCGGTGCCCGTCGGATTCAAAATCGTCCAGGAGTATTTCATGTCCAAGGGACAGGCGGCGGCCGAAAAGTATTTCTGGCGGAATTCGGTCACCTGCTACAAGTGGGTCAGGCGGACCGCGGACCAACCCCAAGCCTGAACTGGCATCGCGCTTTCTTCATCGGGGCGGATCCATTCTCGGGCGCACTGATGCGCTTTCACCCGTCGTGGGGCCGCGCTTCTGCCGCTCCCTGGCCTTTCAACTGGGCGCGGCTGCCCGATTTGACGGTGGACCGTAGCGGCGAGCGCCAGCGAGCCGGTATTCGATCTCGGATCTACTCGCCGTTTCGACAAGGCCCCGAGCGAAGTCGAGGGGCGAGGCCGAGGGACGGCTCCGCTACGGAATCGGCAAAACACGGTTTTGCTCGCGGCCGGAAGAAACTTGTAGCCGGAGGCGCCGACACCGGAGCCGGCCTCAGCGCGGCCGGCTACAACGATCCGCTGTTTCCTAGAGAGAAACCGAAAACGGGTTGACAACTCCCCGGCGTTGTTGAGCGTTGACCCCTTCGCTCTAGGCTTCCTAGCTCAATGGTAGAGCAGCTGACTCTTAATCAGTAGGTTCGGGGTTCGAGTCCCCGGGGAGCCACCAACCTCTGCTCTTGGAGCCCAGGTTGCCTATGGCGAAACTGTTGTTTGCATCTTCTTTTCAGGCTGTCGGTGCCCCACGCCGGCGTAGCTCAATGGTAGAGCACCTGTTTTGTAAACAGGCGGTTGCGGGTTCGAATCCCATCGCCGGCTCCATTTCTGCTCTTGGCGACGCTGACCTGGCACCCTCACGCGCGGAGCGCAGCCGCTCAATTTCGTGTCGCAGGACTTGAAGGGTTTCACTGCCCGATGGTGTAATGGTAGCACAACGGACTCTGACTCCGTTTGTCTAGGTTCGACTCCTAGTCGGGCAGCCACCGTCCTGCGTCCCCGCCATGCCGTGCTTCGCGAAAGAGAATTGACAGAGTCAAACCATTCGAGCCAATTTCTTCAGCTTCACCCTTGAATATTGCCCCCGCGTTCGAGTTCGTTTGCTCAGGCCACGCACCTGACCGGTTGTCGCGCGCTTCCGCGCCTGGCATCCGACGCATCAACCAGCATGGCTGTTTGCAAAGACCTTTGACTCGTATTACCTATCCGTTTTTGATTGCGCTTCGCTGCTAATAGTCACGTTTCCCCGCTCTTTTTCCTCCCCAAAGGCAAAGCAACTGCTATCGATGTCCGGCTTTTGAAGATTCTGCACTGATTCCGTTCGTCTCCGCCTCATTACCCTTTTTTCTGTTCCGCGCGTCGGCGCCCGTTCAATTTTCTGACCATCAACCAACCTTAGATTCATCCACAATCCGATCATGATCACAATGCATCTGCCCCTGGCCTTCGAGTTACTCATGGGAAAAACTCCGATGGAGTTGTTCAAAGCAGGACACATCATGATGTGGCCGATGATCACGCTTTCATTCGTCGCGCTGACCGTCGTTGTGGAACGCATCCTCTTCATGATCCGTGAAAACGCATCCCGCGATCACGAGCTGGTTGAGAAGATGCTGGAGAAGGTCGAGACCCGCGACATCGACGGGGCCGTCGCACTCGGCAAGAAGAGCCGGGATTTCGTCGCCCGCGTGCTCGTGTACGCTCTCTCGAACAAGGACACCTCCCTGTCCAACGCGTTCATCCGCGCATCCAATCAGGAGCTCGCCCGCTTTCAACAGGGCCTGGCGATCCTCGACACCGTCATCACCGCCGCACCGCTCCTCGGACTGCTCGGCACGGTGACCGGAATGATGGGCACGTTTGGCTCGCTCGGCGCGGGCGGCGACATCGCCTCCAAGGCCGCCGGCATCACCGGTGGTGTTGCCGAAGCGCTGATTGCCACCGCCTGCGGTCTCGCCGTCGCCGTCTGCACGCTCTTCCCGTTCAACATTCTGAATGCCCGCCTTGAAGAGGCCCGCCACGAAGTTGAAGACGTCTCGAACGCCCTCGAGTTGATCATCAAGAAATCGGAATCCGAACTTCCTGCCAGCGAGTGATCCTCACCCGCCTTCCATCCGCCCTGCGTCAACCCGTCGACTGAGCAACAACCAACCCATCCAATATCATGCATGGTGGTGGTGGATCCAGCGAAGGCGGCAAGAAGAGAGCGCGTATCGAGATCATTCCGTTGATCGACGTCATCTTTTTCCTGCTCGCAACCTTCGTTCTCTTTACGCTTTCGCTGAACAAGACTGGAGGGTTGACTGTCTCGCTGCCGACGTCGGAGACGAGTATCCCCCGCGACACCGCAGGCACGGTGACGCTTTCCGTGACCTCCGAAGGGTCGATCGCCTGGAACAAGGACCTGATCACCCTCGACGAGTTCCTCGACCGCATCCAGCGATACAAGCTTGAGGAGGCAGACCCCCGCGTCCTGATCAACGCCGACGAGCGTGCGCTCTTCGCGCAGGTCGTCTACGTGGTCGACCAGGTCCGCATCGCCCAGATCCCGAAGATCTACATCGAGACCCGCATCTTCCAGAGCAAGTAAGCCACGCGCCCACACCCCACTAAGAAACCAGCCGGATCATCGTCATATTGGTAGTTGAGAGGCTGGCGAACCAAGATTTCTCATGGAAGGCACACGCATCAAACTCCGTATCCGCAAGAAGGCGCGCATCGAGATCATCCCGCTGATCGACGTCATCTTCTTCCTGCTCGCCACCTTCGTGCTGTTCACGCTGTCCCTGAACCGGATTCAATCCGTGCCGGTCGACCTTCCGTTCGCGGGAAAGACCGATACCCCGCCAGATGCGCCCAAAGACCTGCTCACTCTTCAGGTTTCTGACCAGGGAAACGTTTACTTGAACAAGGAGCTGATCGATATCGATGAGCTTCCTGCCCGCCTCGATACGTTTCTCAAGAATGTCTCTGGCGGCGTCGATGCGGCCAAAGTGATGGTCGCCGGCGATGACCGCGCCAAATGGGGCGTTACGGTGAAGGTGCTCGACGAAGTCCGCAAGGCCCACATCCAGAAGATCTCGATGGAGACCCGCACACGGCCGACGGGCAAATAAACCCCGCCTCCACCCATCTCAACCGGAGCGTTGTCACTCATGCGCAAGGATCTCATAATTGGCCTTACCATCTCGGTCTTATTGCATTGGAGCTTCCTCTTTCTGACTCAGGCCCCATCCGCGAAGCCCGTTGTGGTCGCCGCAGCGGCTGATACCCTTAAGATCGAGATGCCTGAACTTCCACCGGAGGAACCGGAAAAGAAGCCGGCTGACGAGACGCCGGATGAGGATGCCGTTCAATCGTCCGTCGCCCCGCCGACATTGGTCGATATTCCCAACGTTGTGCCAAACGCCGTGTTTGTGATCACACCCGAGCCTCCGCCTCCTCCCGGGGCGCAGACCGCCAAGGGCGTTGTCACGATCCCAACGAATCCGCGCCCCGCTGGCTGGGGCAAGGGTTGGTCCAATCTGTTTGATATCAACCAACTGGATCAGATACCGGTGGCCCGGTTTCAACCTGCGCCGCAATATCCCTATGAGATGCGCCGGGCGGCAATCAACGGCACGGTTACCGTCGGCTTCATTTGCGATTCCAACGGCAACGTGGCCGATCCCTACGTCATGACTTCAACACACCGGGAATTCGAACAGCCCGCAATCCAGGCTGTTTCAAAATGGAAGTTCAAGCCCGGCAAGCGTGGCGGCCGGAATGTGAACACGCGCATGTCGGTGCCGTTGGTATTCACCTGTACCGACTGACCAATCGTTCCTCCTTTAAGCCTTCAATCATGGCCTTACACAGGACCCATTTTCATTTCAAAGCTCTCTCGGTGATCGTTGCGCTCGGCGGGTGCTTGCTCACCGTTCGGGCCGCGCCGCAAGGGTCTGAGCCTCCCGAACTGACAAGCACGACAAGCGATTTGCTGAACAGCGATTTTCGCCCGGCCTACGATGCGAAGGATTGGGACAAGGCGCTGGCAACGGTGGACAAGGTGCTGGCCAAGGTTCCTGCGGATAGCTATGACGCGGCATGGGCCTACAAGGCGGCGGCATACATCAATATTCAGAGCAAGAACAACCCGGCGAAAGGACTGGAACAGCTCCAGCAGACTCTGGCGATTGACGACCGGAAACACTATTTCGAGGCGAAGGACGTCGCGGAGTTTCTCTATACGATCGCCCAGATCAGTTTCAATGAGGCGATCTCCTCGAAGGATCCCGCCGAGAAGGCCCAGCTCACTTCCACGACCTTGTCCTCGCTGGATCGCTGGCTGCAGAGTGTCGATCAACAGTCGTTGAATCAGGACAATTTCTATTTCCTCTCGGTGGTCTATTACACTTTTGGCCAGGGCACCGAGGTCGGCGGAGTTCAGAAGACGGACCGCGCGATGCTGGAAAAGGCGATGGTGTGGGTCGACAAGGGGCTCCGGGCGGCTGCGCATCCCCGCGACCTGTACTATCAGATGAAGGTATCCACACTCTACGAGCTCAATCGATTCAAGGAGATGGCCGACTACATGGAGTTCGAAGTCAAGTCCAAGCCGGACTCCAAAAACACTTGGCAGCAGTTGGAACAGATCTACCTGATGCTCGCCAGCGCCGCCGAGGAAAAGCACGACTCCAAGACCTCGAATTCCTACTACGTGCGTGCAATCTTGGCAATGGAGCGGGCGCAAAAGCTCGGCTTCCTGAAGAGCCCGAAGGAGAATTTCGGCCTGGTTACGACCTACTCCAACATCAACCAATACTCGATCGCCTGCGATCTGCTCTACAAGGGGCTGACGGAGAATACGATCGAATCAACTCCGCAAAACTGGCAGATCCTTGGCGGATGGTACCAGCTGATCCATCGCGACGACAGAGCGGTCGAGACGTTTGAGAGAGCCGCGAAGCTTTTCCCGACGATCGGCGAAATCGAATATCAAGTGGCTCAGGTCTACCTCGGCATGGCCAACGAGAAAGCAGCCTACGAGCACATGAAGATCTGCATTGCGAAAGGCGGCACCGAGAAGCCGCACGTGGGATTGCTCCTTTTTGCATACACGGCGATGGACCAGCAGAAGTATGACGAAGCGTTGAAGGCCGCCGTGGATGCCGCAGCAGCTGCAAAGCTGGCCAACGCACCCGATGCCGTCAAACAGGCGCAGAAGCTTCAGGATGCCATCAAGGGAAGCATGCAGGAGCTCGAGAATCGGAAATCCCAGATGCAGAGATAATTTCAGATTCACAATCTAAATCGTTTGTTATGAACAAAGCCTATATTATCTGGCCGCTTGTTGGTCTGCTCGTATTCGGAGCCTTCTACTGGAACTTCGACCAGGGATATAAAGTTCTGGAGCACGATAAGGCTGTGGCGGCTGAGCAAGCAAAGGCAGACCGGATCAGGCTCGATCTCGAGCGCCGGAAGAAGGCGGTCGAGGATGCCATCAAGGCGCAGGAGGACCGCAAAGCCGTTCGCGCTGCGAAGGAAAAGAAGGAGCAGGAAGAGAACGATGCCCGCAATGCGTTGGCTGAACGCAGTCAGCGCGCGCACGAACAGGTCTTCCGGCAGCTTATTCCCCAGCTCGACCGGCAGAAGGCCGAGGCCGATCAGGTCAAGGGCGAGATTTCGCAGCTTGAGCTGCAGAAGAAGCAATTCGACGACGAGGCAACGTTCTTGAAGACGTACACGCAGCAGGCCGAGACAAACGTCAAAACCTATTACGACTTGCTGGCGACCCTGCAAAAAGCTGAAGAAGCACGGGCAGCCGCTGAGGCCGCCGCCAAGGCCGCCAAGAAGGAATAGTCCGCCAACCCCATCGCTTTGAATCCATGAACAAGTTTTACGTCGCATTCCCTGCGTTTTTGCTGATCGCGTTTTCCGTGTATTACACGCAGATCGCGAAGCCCGATATGGAGGCCCAGGCCCGCGCCGAGGAAAGAAAAATTGCCGATCAAGCCACCGCAGATGAGGTGCGCCGCAAGGAGATCGAAGCAAAGGCTCAGGCTGACGCCTTGGTGCAGCAGAAAGCGCGCGAGGAGAAGGATCGCCTGAAGCAGGAGCAGATCCAGCATCAGAAGGAAGAGGCCGACCGCCTCACCATGGAAGATGCCCAGAAGTACGAATCCCAGGCTGCATCCCTCACAAAGCAGATCTCAGACATGGAAAAAGAGATCGTCAGCCTCCGTGCCCGGAGAGAGCAACTGAGCCGCGATGTGTTCGCTGCCGCCGCCAAAGTCGAGCTGTCAAAGATCGATCGCAATAATGCCGAGCTCGATATTCAACGTATGTACGACATGGTGGCCCAGAAGGTGGGCGATAGCTTTCTCACCAAGCTCCCTCCTCCGCCTGCGCCGGCGAAATAGAATCCCGGCCGCAACAAGAACTTCCCCCGCCCCGGCCTTTAGCCGGGGCTTTTTGTTTCTCCCAAAATACCTCCTTGCGCCTACTGCGAAACACGTCCTTCCCAATTTCTGCGCAATGGTCGCCAAAGGATGCGGAGCGACTTCGCCTGAAGCGCGGTACGATCGATAAATCTCCTGATTGTTCAATCACTTAGCCGTTTCCTTAGCTGTGAATACTGTTCAAAAAACAACCGTCTCCACTCTGGATGGCAATGAGGCCGTCGCTTCGGTCGCCTACCGCGTCTGCGACGTCTTCGCCATCTACCCGATCACGCCATCGTCTCCGATGGCTGAATATGCCGACGAATGGGCGGTCGCGCATCAGAAAAATATCTGGGGCATGGTGCCCGAGATCGTCGAGCTCCAGTCCGAGGGCGGCGCAGCGGGTGCGGTCCATGGCGCATTGCAGGGAGGTTCCCTCGCGAGCACGTTCACTGCGTCGCAGGGGCTCCTGCTGATGATCCCCAACATGTACAAGATCGCCGGGGAACTCACCCCGTGCGTCATTCATGTCACTGCGCGCACGCTCGCAACGCACGCGTTGTCCATCTTCGGCGACCACTCCGATGTCATGGCATGCCGCCAGTGCGGCTGGGCCATGCTGGCGTCGAACTCGCCCCAGGAAGCTCACGATCTCGCCGCGATCGCCCACGCATCCACGCTGCGCACCCGCGTGCCCGTGCTCCACTTTTTCGATGGCTTCCGGACATCCCACGAGGTCAACAGCGTCATGCGGGTCAACGACGACACCCTGCGCGCCCTCATCGATAATGACGCCGTTGCTGCATTCCGGAGCCGCGGCCTCACTCCCGACCGTCCGGTCCTCCGCGGCACCGCACAGAATCCGGACGTTTTCTTCCAGGCCCGCGAGTCCATCAATCGATTCTACGAAGTCGCCCCGGCAATCACCCAGGAGGTGATGGACGAGTTCGCCAAGCTCACCGGGCGCGCCTACCGCCTGTTCGACTACGAAGGCCATCCCGAGGCGGACCGCGTTCTGGTCATCATGGGCTCCGGCGCCGAAACCGCCGCCGAAACCGCCGCATGGCTCAACGCCAACGGTGAGAAGACCGGCGTCCTGAAGGTGCGCCTCTACCGCCCGTTCTCGGTCAAGGCGTTTGCTGCCGCACTGCCGTCAACCGTCCGCTCGATCGCCGTGCTCGACCGCACGAAGGAACCGGGCGCCGTCGGCGAGCCCCTCTACGTCGATGTTGTAACCGCCCTGCGCGAGGCGGAACTCGCCGGCTGGTTCAAGCCGAAGGCCGGTCGCGTCACCATCATCGGCGGCCGCTACGGACTTTCCTCGAAGGAATTCACCCCCGCCATGGTTCTCGCCGTTTTCGCCGAGCTCGGCCGGACGCAGCCAAAGAACCCCTTCACCATCGGCATCAACGACGACGTATCCGGCCTGTCGCTCAACTACGACGCGGCCGTCGACATCGAGCCGGCCGACCGGACCTGCGCCGTCTTCTTCGGCCTCGGCGCCGATGGCACCGTGGGCGCCAACAAGAATACGATCAAGATCATCGGCGATGAGGCCGGGAAGTTCGCCCAGGGCTATTTCGTCTATGACTCGAAGAAGTCCGGCGCCACAACCGTCTCCCACCTGCGCTTCGGCGACAAGTTGGTGCGGGCGCCGTACCTCGTCCACCAGGCCGGCTTCGTCGCCTGCCACCAGTATTTCCTGCTCGAAGTGCAGCCCGTGCTCGCCAATGCGGCGCCCGGCGGCGTCTTCCTGCTCAATGCCCCCGGCCCGATCGAAACGGTGTGGGACCGCCTGAGTGCCGAGACGCAGCAGGAGATCATCGCCAAAAAGCTCCGTTTCTACGCCATCGACGCCGGCGCTGTTGCCCGCGCCTGCGGCCTCGGCGGCCGGATCAATACCATCATGCAGGTCTGCTTCTTTGCGCTCAGCCGCGTGCTGCCGCTGCCGCAGGCCCTTGAGAGCATCAAGAAGGCGATCAAGAAGTCCTACGGTAAACAGGGCGAGGAAGTGGTCAGAAAGAACGTCGCCGCCGTCGACAGCACCCTCGAGGCCCTGCGCGAAATCCCGGTTCCGGCAACCGCGACGTCCGCGATTTCCCGTCCTCCGACGGTTTCGCTCGAAGCGCCTGATTTCATCCGCAACGTCACCGCGGTCATGTTGTCCGGCCGCGGCGACGAGCTGCCGGTGAGCGCCTTCGCGCCCGACGGCACCTGGCCGACGTCGACTTCTCATTGGGAGAAGCGCAACCTGGCAGACGAAATCCCGGTCTGGGACTCGGCGCTCTGCATTCAATGCAACAAGTGCGTTGAGATCTGCCCGCACGCTGCGATCCGCTCGAAATATTACGCGCCGCAGGCACTGGTCGGCGCGCCCGAGACATTCCACTCGACCGATTTCCGCTCTCCGGACGTCAAGGGGATGCGCTACACGCTGCAGGTCGCGCCCGAGGATTGCACCGGCTGCGAACTGTGCGTGCAGTTCTGCCCGGTCAAGGACAAGACCGATCCGAAGAAGAAGGCCATCAACATGCAGGCTCAGGCCCCGCTGCGCGTGTCGGAGCGCGACAACTTCGAGTTCTTCCTGAAGCTGCCGTATCCAGACCGCACCACGCTCAAGCTCGACCAGGTGAAGGGCGCACAATTCCTGGAACCGCTCTTCGAATTCTCCGGCGCCTGCGCCGGTTGCGGCGAGACGCCGTACGTCAAGCTGCTGACCCAGCTCTTCGGCGACCGCATGGTCATCGGCAATGCCACGGGATGCACGTCCATCTACGGCGGCAACCTGCCGACCACCCCCTATGCGCAGAATCGCGACGGGCGCGGGCCGGCCTGGTCCAACTCGCTCTTCGAAGACAACGCCGAGTTTGGTCTCGGCCTCCGTCTCGGTCTCGACCGCAAGGAGGCGATTGCGCACGACCTGCTGCAAAAGCTCACCGCACTCGCCGGTCCGCAACTTGTCGAAGCGCTGCTCAAGGCAGACCAGACCAGCGAAGCGGGCATCGCAGCCCAACGCGCCCGGGTCGTCGAGCTGCGCGCAAAACTCGCGACGCTCCCCGCCGATCCTGTCGCGCGCGAACTCAACGTACTGGCCGATCATTTCGTCAGAAAGAGCGTCTGGGTCATCGGTGGCGACGGCTGGGCCTACGACATCGGCTATGGCGGCCTGGACCACGTCCTCGCCTCCGGCCGGAAGGTCAACGTTCTCGTCCTCGACACCGAGGTGTATTCCAACACCGGCGGCCAATGCTCGAAGGCCACGCCGCTCGGCGCCTCCGCCCGGTTTGCCATGGGTGGAAAGGCGATTGGAAAGAAAGACCTCGGGCTGCTCGCCATGACCTACGGCAACACGTACGTTGCCCGGATCTCAATCGGCGCCCGGGACAACCAAACGCTCGCGGCCCTGCGCGAGGCCGATTCCTTCCCCGGACCCTCGCTCGTGATCGCGTTCGCCCATTGCATCGCCCACGGCTATTCGCTGATCGACGGTCTTGAGCACCAGAAGATGGCGGTTGAAACCGGCTACTGGCCGCTCTTCCGCTATGACCCGCGCCGTGCCGAACGCGGGGAAAATCCGCTGCAGCTCGATTCGCCCGCGCCAAAGACCGAGCTGATCAAGTACACGAAGACGGAGAATCGCTTCCGCCTGCTCGAGAAGAAGAATCCCGAGCGATCGGCCGAACTTGATCGAATGGCCCAGGCCGAGGTTCACAAACGGGTCGCCTTCTATCAGAAGCTGGCCGCGACCCAGGGCGCAGGTGCGGCACCGGCCGCGCTGGCACCCAAGGCCCCTGCTCCGAAAAACGGCGACGGCCCCTCGACCGTCAAGTCGGTCACCAGCGGCTGATCGGAAGCCTTGATCCAATCCACAATCCAAACAGCCGCGTTTTGCCAACGCGGCTGTTTTGTGTCATGGCTTCGACAACACTCATGCTCGACCCAATCGCGCAGTTCAACACCTGGCTGGATGAAGCCAAACGCACCAGTGGCATCGATGAACCCACTGCAATGTCCGTCGCAACCGCCGACGCCCACGGCCGACCGTCCGTCCGCATGCTGCTGCTCAAGCACGCCGACGAGCGGGGCTTCGTTTTCTACACGAATCTGGAGAGCGCAAAATCCGCGGATCTCAAGGCCAACCCCCAGGCCGAGCTTTGCTTCTACTGGGGCCCGTTGACCAGGCAGATTCGCATCGCCGGCCCGGTGGAGCGGACGACGGACGCCGAGGCCGATGCCTATTTTGCCACTCGTCCGCGCCTGAGCCAGATCGGCGCCTGGGCCTCGGAGCAATCGCGCCCCATGCGCGGCGGCTACCTCGAGCTCGAGCAGGCCTGCGCCAGGGTTGCCCTGCGCTATCCCTTTGGCGCCGTGCCACGACCGCCGCATTGGTCCGGTTTTCGCGTCGTGCCGGAGCGGATCGAATTCTGGAAGCAGAAGCCGTTTCGCCGCCATGAACGCGTCGCCTACATTCGCGAAGCCGGCGGCTGGCGGGAACAGTGGCTGTTTCCGTAGGATTCCGTCGGACATCGCCAGCCGGTATCCTGATGAAAAACCGCTAGCGGTCGTACCAAATCCGGTCTACCTTCGGTCTTTCATGGATCTGACTGAACTGTACCAGAGCGTCATTCTCGAGAACAACCGCCGCCCGCGAAATTTCCGCAAGCTGCCGACGGCCAACCGGGTCGCCTCCGGGAACAATCCCGTGTGCGGCGACGAGGTCACTGTCTACGTGCAGGTCGAGGGCGACCGGATCGTTGACATCAGCTTCCAGGGCGCCGGCTGCGCCATCTCGCAGGCATCCGCATCGGTCATGACCCAGCGCCTCAAGGGGAAGACGCTCGCCGAAGCCGAGACGATGTTCGGACGTTTCAAGGACATTGTGACCCAGGGAATACCCGATGAGTCCGATCTCGACCTGTCGGCGTTTGCCGGGGTCCACCAGTTTCCCGCCCGGATCAAATGCGCCACGCTGGGCTGGCATGCCGCAATCAACGCCGTCCACGGCGAAGCTGCCGTCACCGCGACCACGGAATGAACATGCCAACGACGCCCGCCCCGGACTGGGCCGCATTGCGCGCGGACTTTCCGATCCTTGACCAGACAGTCCACGGTCATCCGCTCATCTATCTCGACAATGGCGCGACCACCCAAAAGCCCCGTTGCGTGATCGACGCGCTGGTGCGGTACTACGAACGCGACAACGCCAACGTCCACCGGGGCGTCCATGAGTTGAGTTACCGGGCCACTGTCGGATACGAGGCGGCCCGAGCCCGTGCAGCCCGCTTCGTCAACGCCGCTTCGCCCGACGAGATCATCTTCACCCGCGGAACGACCGAAGGGATCAACCTCATCGCCTATTCATTCACGTCACAGCTGAAGCCGGGGGACGCCATCCTGGTCACCGAAATGGAGCACCACAGCAATCTCGTGCCGTGGCAGCTTCTCGCCCGGCGGACAGGCGCCCGGTTGCTGTTCGTTCCGGTCACTGGAGACGAGGGTTTGCTCGACCTCGGCAATCTCGACGCCCTGCTGGCGCAGAAGGTGAAGCTCTTCGCCTTTCCGCACATCTCGAACTCGCTCGGCACAATCAATCCCGCCGCGGAATTGTGTGCGCGCGCCCGCCTCCAGGGTGTTATCACCGTCGTCGACGCCGCCCAGAGCGCCGGTCATCTCCCGGTCGACGTCCAGGCCCTCGGCTGCGATTTCCTCGCCTTTTCGGGCCACAAGATGGCCGGCCCAACGGGCATCGGCGTGCTCTACGGCCGCCGCGCGCTGCTCGAAGCGATGGATCCGTTCCAGGGTGGCGGGGAAATGATCGCCTCGGTCCACTACGAGCAAAGCACCTGGAACAAGGTGCCCCACAAATTCGAGGCGGGAACACCCGACATCGCGGGCGCCTTCGGGTTGCACGCGGCGATGGACTATCTGGATGCCATCGGCCGGCCTGCGATCGCCGCGCACGACGGGAAGCTTGCGCAGGACGCATTTGCGGGCCTCGCTGCGGTTCCGGGGATCCGCCTGTTCGGGCCCCCGGGCGAACGCGGAGGATTGGTCAGTTTCGGCCTGGCCGGCGCACACGCCCATGATGTCGTGACATTTGCCGACCAGGAGGGAATTGCGCTCCGCGGCGGACATCATTGCACCCAGCCGCTCTGGCGCAAACTGGGCATTCAGGCCACCACGCGCGCCAGCTTCTACCTCTACAACACGCCCGGCGAGGTCGAACGGATGATCGAGGTCATCCGCAAAGCCGCGGTATTCTTCGGAGGATAGGATTTCAGCGGCCCAGGACTCACGGATGCCGGAGTTTTCCTGGTTCGTCGACTTTCTTGGCGCGATTGCAGACAGCGTTGAAAAGTCCTGGAGCATGCCGCTGAAAGGTCAGCGCCGATCCTGTCCCCGGCGGCCACAGTGCGCCGCCCTCCAATGCCTTGCGGTGCGCAGATGACTTTTGACACTTTCTTCCTGCAAGAAATGCGCAGAGCTTGCCAAGCCGTGCGCTGCTGAATGGCGCGTTCCCTGCCACTATGGGGAAGATGAAGCAAGGGTATCTGGAAGCGCTGGATGGCCACCGCGCCGAGATCAAGCGCAAGTGGGAGGTCCTTTTGCGCGCCGCGCCGGCGACCACGCCGCTCGGCAATCCGGATACCCTGATCTATCTGATGGATGAGTCGCTCAAGCAGCTCTTCTCGCTGTTCCGCAGCAAGTCGACCCATCAATGGCTCTCGAACCATCCTCCTGCGGCGCGGATCGTCGGCATGACGTGCCATTGCCGGCTGAATCCGCTGATCAACTATTTCATCGCCGGCCAGGCGGCCCTCGCGTTTGCCGCACAGTCCGTGCCGCGCAGCCAGCACCACCTCGACGATATCGCCTCCACCGCGTGTGTGGACGAGCTGCTGCTGACGTTTCGCTTTCTCGCCCACCGTGAAATCCAGGCCTTCTGCGAAGTCTGCCAGTACTCCCCCGTCAACGCGCACGCAGCGGGAAACGGGGCGCGCACCAAGCCCGTGTGCCCGCTTCCCTGGTCCCGCCCGGTCCACGCCTAGCGGGGCTTCACCCCAGCCCCGTCTTTCCTGGTCCGCGCCGCTGCGACGAACATCGTCCTGCCCTCGACCGCAACTGTGCGTCCGTATCCAGACGCATCGGTGCGACGCTTCGACCCGCCTCGCCGCAGGACAACGGCTCGCACGAGCGCATGCACTGCGATCTGAAAGCGGAAGCGACGAACCCGCAGTCGGAACGACACTGCTGTCCAAAACAGGCTGAAAGCCGCTGATTTCGAGGCATCCTTCAGAGGAGAGCAGCGGAGAGGACAAAAAGACCTCTCCGAGAGGGTCATGTCTCACCTTTTACCTTGACGGCACGGGTTCGGCGAGCTGAAGTCGAGGCATGGCGCGAAAGCTCCGATTGGAGTTTCCTGGCGCGGTCTATCATGTGATCAACCGCGGCAACGACCGCCGGGGCCTCTCCGAGAGGGTCATGTCTCACCTTTTACCTTGACGGCACGGGCTCGGCGGACTGAAGTCGAGGCATGGCGCGAAAGCTCCGATTGGATTTTCCTGGCGCGGTCTATCGTGTGATCAACCGCGGCAACGACCGCCGCGACGTGTTCGCGGCGGAGAAGACGAAGGCGGCGTTCGAGCGGTGTCTGTTTCAAGCCTGCGAACGGTCCGGCTGGACGCTGCACGCCTATGTGATGATGCGCAATCACTACCATCTGGCATTGGAGACCCCGAAGGGGAATCTGGTGATCGGGATGCAATGGCTGCACACCTGAAATCGACCACCGACGCCAGCAACGGCTGGCTCGCCCGCCAGCTGGACATGGGATCCGCGGCCTATGTCAGCAAACACGTCGGGCTGCTGCTGCGCAACGGCGGCCCAGGAAGGAAATGGTTGGAGGAACTCAGAAAGGTAAAAGGTGAAACATGACCCTTTCGGATCGGTCCCCTTGAATGTAGTGCGTTTGTCCGTTTTGTTCATCAGTGCCGGTGCCGCTGTTTGCGCGTTGCTGATTGGCTCTGGATGCGCCGAACACGGCAAAACATTGGTTGATGCTGTGCAGGCGACAACCGGTGAAAGGATCGCGTTGGTCGAGAAACTCGACGTGAGTTCAGACAATGGATTGCTTGGTGCCGAAGACATGCGTGGAGCCAAGGTTGTCAGAAGAGTTGATCGACCAGCGTCGCTCGCGACCCTCGGAGCGATCGTGGCTAATGTCGTACCAGGAAGACGAAACGTCAGTCATCCTGTTGGATTGGGCGAGTGTATCCTAAGGGTGAAAATCGCGCGCAGTGTCTTCTATGTTTTTTGTGAGTTGGAGGAAACAGAGAAGGGCAGATACGGCATCATTTGGATGGGGAGCAGCGGCGAAACGAACCGGAACCTCATGACAAGGTACGAATCGGATGCGATTCCGGACTGGCTGGATGAAAATGGGCTTCTAGCCGGTCGGTCTGGTCCGATCCGGGGCGAAATGGCCGATCCGAAGACGGCAGGTCTTGACTCTTGACAAGCTCCAGCAGCGCGCGCCCCCCGCCGACGAAGTAACCGCCGCCGTCCACGCCCAAGAAACTTTATGCCGCATAGTGCTCTGCGGGCTGCGCGTCCCGTTTGGCGCTCCGCCCTCCGGCTCGCGGCGTTCGCTTTTGGCTCACTTCGCGAGCACGCATTTGCGACATAAAGTTGTCTTGGGCGCTGCCGGCCAGCGCGGTTCTCGCGAGCCGGCCGGCCCCCGGCCCCGGTTCAGCCTGGCGGCTCCGGCTCGCTTCACCGGCTGGCCCTGGCGGGCGGCACATCAGTTGGGGCGCGCGCAGGCAGCACCGCTCCGGCTTCGCCTTCGCTCTGGCCCGGCCCGCTTGGTGTGGCGGGCCTTTCTTTCACCCGCACCGGCACGCCTGCGCTGCTCCCGGCCACCGGGGCTGTCGTCGCTGTGCCGCTCGCGGCCATCGCAGCCAACCCGCCTTCCGCCCCGGCGGTCGGTGCGCGGCTCGGCGACCCGGTGCGCCGTTTTTGATGCCTACGGCCCCTCGCTGGAGGCGAGCGGCCGCCCTGTTGCGCGCGCCTAGCCCGCGCGCTCGAATCCGCCGCGCTCCCGCGCGGCTCAGGAAGCCTTGGCGATCAGTGCGTCGACGACGTTCTGAATCTCCCGCTGTTTGTCGCGCGGCAGTTCCTTGATGGCGGTGAAGCGTTTTTCCCACTCTGAGGGCGGGCCTCGTTTCACCTTTGGCTGTGGGCCGCCCAACAACTCCGATTCCGAGCATTCCAATGCCTCGGCGAGTTGCGCCACCAACTGCACCGGCAACCGACGGAAGCCGCGCTCATAATGCCCGTAGCGACCAAGCGTGATGCCAAGTTTTGCCGCCACGGCCGTTTGCGTGAGTCCCTTGGCCTCACGAAGGGCGACGAGGCGTTTGCCGAATTGCTCTGCGAAATCCGCGTTCATGGGAACCGTAGGGGGTCATGCTGCTATTCTTTCGCTTGGCTGCCTCGGAAAATGCGATCACGCTGGTTCGTGGTGCAC
>Ga0265323_10000094_pt1 | contig 50647 bp, 31 predicted proteins | sample 41225metaG_FD_193580 | JGI IMG/M metagenome (GOLD analysis project Ga0265323, IMG submission 193580) | Rhizosphere microbial communities from Carex aquatilis grown in University of Washington, Seatle, WA, United States - 4-12-25 metaG | ecosystem: Host-associated > Plants > Roots > Rhizosphere...
ATATGTATGTGAAATCGTCTTGCGCCATATGTACTGAAATTGTTTGGGAGACATGGTAAAAGCCCGCAGATAAAGAATGAAGCAGAAAAGACGAAAGTGTGTCTTCAATTCATTTTATTTTGAAGAGTTGTGGGTCAAGAAGCGGGGTGGAGGAATTGGTCAACTCATCAGGCTCATGACCTGAAGACTACAGGTTCGAATCCTGTCCCCGCACGCACAATGAGTAAGAACTCAACCACTTTACCTGAGCACTTTGATGCAGTCGGTCAAGTATGGAGTTTCAGCTAGTATATATATATCAAGGACTTATGAGAACTGCAAAACAAAACTAGGCAAAGGAATTCTCATAGTTCATTGAGTTAAGGGAGTACCATTCGTGTGGGGTTCGTGGAAGAGTTGGCTTTGATTGATTCCCTTTCTACGCGATGTGGCAAAAAAGAAAGATTGTGCTCCCCGCAAATGAAGAAAGAAGGTTTAGTTATGACTGTAACAAGAAACTTAATGTTGGAGCAAGCGTTTTCTGATAGAATCAGTACGCTGAAGCATCATGATAATGGGTCCTCAATGGCTATAGACTTGATAGAGAAAACAACACAGGAATTGGCTAAAACCGCAGCAGTCAACCAGGATGTGTACGATTTCGCGCTGCAATACGTACGTGGAAGAACAGGTCAATTTCTTTGAGAAGCAGTCTTCACTTATCAATACTTTGCATTCTTTTTTCACAGCAATGCCGCCAGAAGTTCGGGTTATGTACAACACTTTTCTTGGTGATACAAAAGGAGCTGCATATATGGTTATTTGTAAGCACCTAGACCCGCAATTTAATCCCCCTTGGACCTATTTGAATTTGGGAGACATTCCGGGCTCGCTCCGCTCTATGCCCACCCTCTCCTATTCTGTGCTATTGGGTGTATCCTTAACCGTTGAAAGAATTGCTACAAGTGAACTGAGCATACGCTTCGTCCAGACTAGCTCACAGGAGGCATTTGCCTTTGCCTTTGCCCGGTATTCTTACTCCGCACTGTACCGGGACTCAACAGTCTGTTTCTTGCTCTTCCAGGACAAAAGGTTGCCACCAACGAAGACACAGTACCCAGTGGTGGACCTCCAGCTAGGGCAGGGCAAGCTTCTCAGGCGAAGGAGGGAATCCAATTTAAGTCTTTAGTTCTTTCTTGATCCAGGTGGTTCACAAAGCGTAGACCCATGCTTCTATCCTTTTGCTTGGTTTCCTTCCTACTAAGAGGCTTTGAAGTGTCATTCCATTCATCTTTGAACCAGTTGACTCTTAGGGATGTAAACCCATAGTATCTAACTTGCGAGGGGAACACCTACTAATTTCATCCTACTTTGCTTTGACAGAGGAGCTCAGAGCTCAGCGAATGCAAGAAGCAGGCAGGCATAGATAGATAATTTGGTAGGGAAAAGTGCTTTTGATTCCTTTCACCTCGGTCTTCTTTCTCCTGCCCAGATCAAAGGTGGTCTCTTTTAGAAAAGGAAGTGCTTCCGGGGGTGACCTTCCAATCCCCAACAACGCCATACAAATTGCAAATACAAATGGATTAGCTCATCTCAGTCTCCCCATTTTAGATAGGGTGGGTGAAGCACTAGAACTAGAGGGGCGCTTCCTTAGACTCTCCATAAATGCATGTTCTTAGCTTACCAAAACCACTAGATACCTATTCATTAGCAATGGCACTCCAACTGGCTAGCCCATTGCTTTCGACTTCCTCTAGCGAAATTACTAATTAGAATCTGCTTGCTCTCCTTCTTCCTTGTTCACAGAAACCATTTTCTAAAGAGCAAAGAGAACAAGAGCAAGAGCAGCTTTCCTCCGGTCAAAGATGACCAAGAAAATCTCGATTCAGCATAAGGATGAGAGAGGCCTTTGCCGGGTAAGAGATGAATGAGGCCTTACGAGGGCTCTTTCCCACTTAATAGATTCATTCCTTCGTTACTAGGTTGAGGGTACCTGCCGTTCAGAGATGCTATCAGAGTAGGAAAGTTAGCCATGTTATCCTGCCTAGTTTAGATAAAGCTCCCCTTATCGCCCCACGGAGGACACACAGCGTATTCTATTCCGAAATAGCGTAAAAATGCATTTAGAAGATCAAATCCGGGTAGAACGGCTAACGAAGGCTAAGTCCCTCGCCCCGAATGAGATATGCTGATGATGTGCTCACACTATAAGGCTACTAAATGACTACCGCTCTTCTAGTGCGTTCCCCCTCAAAGACAGCCCAGCGCGCAAGAATGGATCTTGCTTCATCCTTCAAGAAGAAGGGATCCAATGAAAGAAAGGCAGCCAAAGAAGAAAAGCAAGAGCGCTACCGTAGCAGGATCAAGAAAGCCATGCTATGTGTTCGGGGAAAGATGACTGACATTAAGGTTTATGATAATAGCATCATGGAACGTAAGAGGAGGGGTAAGACCTGCTCTGAAAAGGCATGTAAGAGAGCTTACTCCCCTTCACAGACCAGATAAAATAGTTCTCCAAGAGACCAAAGTGAAGCAAGAGAGAGCTATCCGCTCAAAGACTTGGTTTTTATAATCATCATTGTATACACCCGGGGGTATATGGGTTATCAGGAATGGAGTCAATAGCTTGCTTGAACTAGAATAGCCTTATTGAGAAGGGGAGAAAGAGTCTGGGATATCCCAGATCTAAGGGGCATCCTTTACGTAAGCATCTAGTTCCGTATCAGTAGGTAGCAGAGTTGAGACCTACTCTAGCCGATCCAACTACAGAGGATCCAGCTTATCTGCCAGGGTGCTTTCTCCGAATCCGAATTGAGCCCTAAGCTAGAGCGAGCCCCCGCCCGAGTGTCTACCGGATGCACTTCTTCGACGAATGAAATGCTCTTGTGCAACTTCCTTTCAATCGTCCAATGCACCTCTTGATTATAGGCTAATCAACAGTCTCTCTTTCGTAATTAGGTTGTTCACCGATTATCAGCCTATCGCCAGTCTGGAAAAAAGAGGAAGTAGCAGCTGGGCTTGTTATCTAATTCGTTCTTCTTTCCAATCTTTCTTCTACCGTAAGCCCTGTTTAAGGTCTTTTTAATGTCCATTAGAAGGCATCGTAGGTGTGGTCTTGTAGCCCTAAATGCTCATCTCCGTCAAATCATCAGTTTCCCTCTCTTTGCTCCAATCCAAGCCAACTGGTAATTGGCAGCATCCTCTTGTTAGCTATGCTATTTATTTCCGAGTTGTTTGCTAGGCTAGTGGATCAAGGATTTGTGCTCTCTGAGCTAGGAGTTGTATTTGTTGGGTTTGTGGACCAACTAAGAAAGGGGCTTTTGCACTGTCCAGTTCTTCCTTTTTCAAGTATGTAGCCCGACCTGACCGTACCTGCTCCCCTTTTTCCCAAGTTAAGTTCTTTTCTCAATCAAAGAGAATTTGCTCTATAGAAGAATTTCTTTTCTCTAAGGTGATCTTTTTTCTATCAAATTGCTCAAATCACTGGTCTCAAAGTTACTGCTGGCTTATCGGTTTGCCCGACTCTTTCTTTCCTCTTGCTGATTTCGCTTGCCTACTAAACTTAGCTTGCATCTGGAGTTCCTTCAATTATTAGGTAACGATCAACTGGTCAAAGGACCGGCTTCGTCGACGCCTGGATGGAGGCGGTGTCTGAGCGCGGTGCTTAAGAGAACGAGTAGTGAGGGTTCACTTTACTTTAATAGCAGGTTCTGGTCGTTGAACAATAACAAGACAAGTAGTTCTTCTGGATCGGCAATAAGTTTGAGTTCCCCACCTGCTTTGTTTATGCAATCTAGTCAAGATGAGAGTAGAATAGTTCAGAATCCGAATCCGTTGAAGAGCAGTCTTTCAAATCGACATCTACTCCAACAATGGAATTGATCGACTATGGCTATGGCTGACAAGGAGTCTAGCCCTCTCATCTTCAGTCATTTTAGTACCAATCCTCACCTCTTGCTTGTCATCTTATTACCCCAGATTGAATATGCCACTCCCTCCTGGGTACTATCCCCTTATCATCATGTTCAATCAATCGGAAAATCTCATCAGGAATTTCTAACTCATCATCCTCTGATAGATCATTGCAATTATTGGTTCATGTCAAAACCATCCCTGGTATTCAAAGTGAGTATCTTTGTCCTCTTCATCATTAGCTTCATTAGGAATGGTCCCGGCCGGTGATTAGAAAAGTGAAATCAGAATGAATAAGAAGGACTTCATTCAATATGGGGTTACTTTGAACCCGGGACAAGAGGGATGTTCCGAATAGGCAACCAGGCCCCTTTCTGCCACTCATAACCCTACCTAGCACCGGATTTGACAGTTAGGTAAGACCAAAGACCTCATCCCACTCTGGCCGACTGTTCCTATCAAAGTACCGAGTTCTCATCTTGTAGTTACCAAGTCGTATCTCCACATACGGGTAAAGACCCGGTGGTTTAACCTAAGAAGGCCAGTATGGGTCGACCTCGAGTCGAGCAATATTGAAAGAAGAGAAGTTCTCAAGCAAGATACACCTAAGGGTTTTGATAGATGGTGGTTACCACGTAATGGATGAGTCGACTCAATATTCCCCTCCACAATGAAACAACTTTGGAAGAATACAATTGGGGTACTTGAGCTCTGTATACTAAATATAGATGGGCTACACCCGATGAAAACACGTGACGGACGTGGCACATGCGATGCATATTGTGTGGCTAAGTATGGGCAAAAGTGGGTCAGGACCCGAACCATAGTCGATAGTTTAGGCCCACCAATCAATGAGCTGATGTGTATTACCATGCAACGGTTTTAACAGTCGGTTTGATAATTGTCAATTGGGTGAGAGAAGTACGACAAACTAAGATGGCCATAGCCTAAAGACCATGTCATAGGGAAAGGATTCGTCTCTCCACACTTGAAGCTGGCCGTGTGTACACGCACACGTACCCGATACTCTTTATCTTAGCGGGCAAGGAAGACCATTACTAAGGCAAAAAGTGTTCCACTGTCGGTTGACTGACTGGTGTTCCACGCACGGTAACTTATCTCTCCACAAGGTCGAGCACGAGGCGCGAAGCGGCGAAGATCAAAACAAAGACGGGCCAGGCCATTGCGAATGAGGTCTCTGCTGACTGAGCAGGATGAATATGACTAGGCACGCTATGTAGAACATTGACACCACATTAAGCACGGAAAAGCTGGCCAGGAGCAGCATTATCATGTTGAACTCGAGGTCTCTTATCTTTAACAGGTTCTCAAACCAAAATCTCACATAAGCTGGGGGTGGTTATCTGAGTTTCTTATCTGTCCTTCCTCAGAGCTACGATCCGGTTCTTGTTCCACTTTTGGCTCTCTCCGGGGAAATATTGTTTTAAGGAATCATCGCCTAACACCGCCTTCCTCGTTCGTATGCGGTCGAGCCGAGTGAATGGCTGGAGGAGCCGCTGGCAGCCACACTCTGCCGCCTCGATAAAAAGGGGAGCTCTATTTACGTGATATTATTTTCTTATGTACGAATAGAGTTGCCATTGCCGAGGAGTTCTCTCTCGAGCTGGCACGGTAGGTTCCTCCCACTTACCCTTGTGCACGAGAGAGGCATCAGGTAGGTCTAACCAATGACACAAATTGTACTGAAGCAAGCATGCTATTATGACAAGGATCTTGCCTCTCAATCCGGATTCGAGACCCCTCCAGAATCGTAGTAATTAAAGCCAATAAAAAGGGCCAAGCTGTGGAAAAGAAAGCCACAAAGATTCCCCGGTCCATGGCGGGCAGCTAAGGTTCCAGGATGAAGTCCGTTTGGGTTCGATTTAAGGGCTTTCCCATGAAACTATGGCAATGAGTTTGAGAAGCTTGGACTTTGGGGTGGTGCTGGAGCTTGATCCGAAGACAGCGAATCATACAGACTTTAGAGAGGCAAGACTGCGATTGGGGGTGTGTGAGGAGAGGATGATTCCACCTTTTACCTGGATTCGGTATAGGGATCCGAATGGTGATTGGAGCAGGCAGTTCGAGTCCAACTACCAAACCTTCTTCAAGGCTATAATTAAGTTGAGTTGATAAAAAGGCGCTTTCTTCTTCAAAGAGAGTATCGGTAAGATCAGGTGGTCCATGCACCGTCTGCCCTTCACTATTGCATCAACTTGCCCCTTACCTTTATATTGCCCGGGCTTACCCCGTTACACCTTCCCCTTTGTTTTTCTAGCATGTGACAATCTACCCGCTTTTCAATTTGGCAAAAGCACCCAGCGAGTGTAACGTAAGTGCAACGAGCCCAAGAGAAGTAGCAAAGCATGGTTTGCTCGACCATGATCATACAGTGCATTCGCTGATCACAATGTACTCGAGATGTGGTGAATTGGGCTCTGCACGCAAGGTGTTCGATTAAATTGCTGTGTTGGATTTGGTCTCTTGGAATTCAATTATCACAGGGTACGTACTCGAGAAAAGTAGTTCCCCGTGGAAAGCGAGAGAGCTGTTTGTTGATGGAAGAGGAATCACCGGGTTGTTCGGTTGGGAAACAAAGCTCCTTAGAAAGGATTGACCGAGAAGGCTACCCCTTTTGTTTGCTTTTCCTGTTTGCTACCTAATAAGCAATTGACTTTTTGTTTGCAATTCTTTCAAGGAAGGATTCATACGATCATATTGGCTCTATAGCAGAAAAGGTCTTTCTTTCATGGACTAGATCCCAGCGGTAAGCGATCTTATTACTGAGAACCCTACGGGGGGGAATCACCCACATGAGGACCATAGCATTCTAACGCTCTAAAGAGCCCGATATTCCGGAGTTCGGGATCAGGCGGCTGAGCATGCTTCAATATCTTGGCATAACTTGAAAGCAGAATGGCAATAGTATTGGTCCTAAATGAGATAAAAAAGATGAAATTAAGGTTGTAACCGAAAAGAAAATGTAATTAGTAACTTGGTGGTGATATGCAAAACGGAGATAACAGACTTACGATACAGTAGGGATCGATCTTGTCATTGAGAAGAAGAAAGAACTCTTTAGGACTACAACCCGGTCTTAGAGCCAAAAGATGGCCGTACTCTCCAAGAAGATATGCACTAATCTGTATATTATTGCATGAAATTTAGCAAACCAAGTCAATAAAAGCATGCATCTAAGTCTTACTTAATATAGGAAGCTGTAAGGAAGGAATCTCCTTTATTGAGCATTTGGTGTCTTTTTTGCCCTTATTTCAGTGTCCTATGATGTGCCGATCTGTGTCAGATTTGACTTGTCTTTCTGCATATCGCAATGCTAGGGATGAGTGGCAGGTTATGAGACCTCCATGTTGAGACGACTAATGTGTGCTTCTAGCAAGAAGTGTGAGCTTTCTCAAGATTTCTTATCACCATCTTTTCTTTGACATTTGCACTTTTTATTGTAATTGGGTTGGTGGAAGGAAGGCCACCAACAAAGCTTTGTGCATGAAACACTTAGCAAGGAGGAGCTCATCACTATGTCTTTACTAACTGTGATGGACTGGGTTAAGTAAGTCATTTTGTTGATTAAAAACTTAGTACACTTGCACTGTGATCGGCACCGAAACACAGGTTCTTGCTTTGTTATTACTAACGTGTACGGGCAACTGATGCGTTAAAGAGACCTTTCTTGCAAGAACTACGAAGATTGGGATACATGATACGACTGCCTTGGATCCTTGCGGGCGGCTACTTTAATCTAGTTCGATGAGATAGGGAAGCCGTTATGGATTTGATGATGTTATTTAACGACTTAATCCGTGACCTTGCTCTGAATGTAGACAAAGGACGGACGTAAGAGCTGCTCATCTATCTACTTTTATTAACAACTACCTAAATTTCATAGCGCTTGCTTGACTCAGAGGCACCGATCGACTCTAATAGACACAACGATCGAATAGATGTGTGTGATCTTTTATAGATAGCTAATGTGGTTCGACAAGAGGACAATACAGGAAGTCTATGGGAGCCCTTGTCTTTCTTTCCCGGTGGATCTGAAGGTGGTTATGCGATGATGGCTATTCTGAGAGTTTCTCCTTCTTCGAGGTGAACTTGGCTCCCTTTTACTATCTTTATTCCTCCGTTCTTTCTTTTTCCACCCGCGCCTCACTTTTCCTTAAATATTCTAGTCGTGGCAGACGGCAGATGGGATTCCCCTTTCCTTTCTAATACTTCTTTTTATTCTCTTACTGTTTTTTCTTTTTTAGAGATTTACTTATATTGTGATGCATGGTTGATGTAACTCGAGGAAGAGTGCAAGCGCTTCACACATGTTGGGGCTATACCCCGATCTTCGCCAGTCCAGGCACCTGGGGATACGTTCCACCCGTAGTCTCGGGGCAAGCTGCCCCTCTTGCAAGCAAATAAGCCAGGTTTTTCCTACCAACCCCCATCGGGTTATGCTTATCTTTCTACGTTTGTTCCGAAACCCCAACCAGAGTATTTTCAGCCGACCACATCCGTTTTTATCGAAATGAATTATGTAGCCAACGTCAAAACCAGGGAGTCTATCTTATTTTACCGAGGACAAAGAGACTTTATCATTCAGTACCAAAAGAGTTCAGCCTTATGTTGTTCTAACTATTTTGATAGGGAATCGGAGCTATTGAAAGGGACGTAAGCCAATTCCACTTCCAACTCTCAAACGCGAAGCTAGAGTAGCAATCTTTCTATCACTGACTTTATCCACCAATCATCTACCACTCAGTTCCCTATCACGCAAAATCCATCTGGCACGGCATCCAGTGAGCTCGTCGCCTCCGTCGTGCATTAGCAAAAGGCTGAGGGCGTTTAGGCTTAAAACCCTTATGACATGTGTACATGGCCCTATTCCTGCTGAGAACACTAGTACGTCATCTAGATATAGGTAGATAGGTAGAGACATGTTACCATCTTTTGCCACTTTTCTGGAGATAGTTCAGGATGGTCTGTGTAAGGTGGTGCAGTATTAGCTACCTTTCCAGCATTCTAAAGGCATTGATTTAAAAAGAGCAATTTCCAAATCTTTCAATGTCAATGCGCCAGGAAGGCTGCGCTCCCTGCTTCTTTCATTCTGACACTCGGTGGTATACAAAAACAAAGAAAAAATAGAAATTCAAATCAAAAGAAGAAAAAAGCCCTTTCTCCCTTTCCAGTTCAATATTGGATTGCGAGCACTTTGGTTGGCAGTAGGATCGGGAGCGAGATGTGTCAGCGTTGGGTATTTAGAAACTTTGGTTGCTAAGAAAGAGGCCAAAGCAAGCCAGGTACATCAAAAGTAGATAATCTGCAAATCTGTTTATCATGGGCTGATATTCCAAATTGATAGTTGCACGGAAAGGCAAAGTGGAAACTTATTACACCGAAAAAAAGTATGAATTCTAGTCCAGACAGTTCGGAATTTTTTACGAAGCGGTCGCACCTCAAAACCATCCAAGCAAGCTTTAGTTGGAATGAGAGAGATTCTATGGTTATGGAAATTTCGAAAACATTTTCGAAAATGTAGCACTCGAAAACCCAAAATCATGAAATTAAGAAGAAAGTGAGAATAATAAAAGGAACATGCATACCTCATGGACACAGTGCTAAACAGCAAGCAAGGCGAGCAAGCAAATCTGAAGAAGTTTCTAAGGAAGAGTCCCAGAGGGCGTCGTGGGCAGGTAATGGGCCATAAAAAGATCCCATCGACTTCTTCAGTGATAAATTTACAGGTGCTCAGTCTCGGTACTCAACATATGATGCGGAGCTTTATGCAGTCGTGCGAGCTTTGCTACATTGGGGGCACTCACTACCTGCTGCACCAAGAGTTTATTCTACACCAAGATCACGAGGCTCTTAAGCACATTCGGAGTCAGCCTAATATAGAGTAGTACCTGATATATGTTCTTACATGCCAACACAAGATGATCATTCTGAAAGTGAGCCTATGCCCTTGGTATTTGAAGAAGCAGAATAAGCCACATACATACACAAAATGTTCAAACGATGAACTCCTCTTTTCTAAAGAAATGAAATGACAGAACGACACTCACTCGAAAAAAGAAGAAAAAGACAAATCGGTGCCACTTTAGCTTAAGACCGAGGCAGGTGATGGATCAGCTGAATCCATCCAATGAAATTCACTCGGGTGGGAAGGTGACTGGGACACTGAACTTAGAAAGACATGAGGCACAGACTTAACTGATACACTTGCTGCTGAGGTTTGTCCCCTACATAGATGGCTATGCCAAACTCACGGTGGGATACGAGCTGACTGTATCAAATGATTCCAGTTGGTTGGACAGCTACGCTGGGGTCGGCAATAGCATTCACTAATGAAGAGGGTAAGGATGGTGTGGGTGAAAGTTTCCTACTTGAGCTGGCTAGGCAGATGAAAGAGTGTACTTTCACTGATTGGATTGTTCTATTCCTTTGTTTTCCAATATTTGGAGATATAGTAAGTAGGCGAATTGGCTGTCTGTCATAAGAAGAATACCCTAACAGGGTTAGTTAGGGCTTCTCCTGGCGCATAGGAAACATACAACTTAGGTTTATCGGACACCTCATAAGCTCTAAGCGGAACATTCCTATTCGATTCGGCATTACGCATCGGATATTTACTTTTCAAAAATGTTCCGAAACCTTACTTACTCTTACCGATTCGTCTCGTTACCGACGAAAAAGATAAAAAAATATTCACATAGCACATACATAGCCCACATACATTACACTTTTTCCTTTCAGAAAGAAAAAGCATACAACTGCAAGATAGGAAAGGATAATTTTCCCAGCCCAGAACTCTCGGGCTCACACACACAAGTCATTGAAGGACCCCCATGAAGAAGTGTGGCCCATACACAGGAGAGAAAGGGGTAGTTTTATTTATGGTTGTATGGTAATAAGGATTTTACCAGAACTAAGCTAGTGGCAACCATTTAATTTCACGCTTCGCCCTCCTTCGTCAACTCATCTTTGATGTTGAGCAGCACCCTTTAGCTATTGCACTTCCTTAGTTATCGGTTTAGTTGCTTGAGTTCGTAAGTTATTTTAATTCATTCTTTTTAATCGTCAAAATATAAGCCCATTTTCATAGTAGAGTTTGTCAAAGTACACCTTATCGGGGATAGAATGTGCCGGACCTTAATGAAAACACTGTAGGAATCTCAGTTCCTAGAGTTGCTTAGTTTAGCTGTACGGATTTCTTGCATATTATTCTCTACTTGAACTATTCCTTTACTTTCTTCTGACAGCTAGAATAAGTTTCTTAGCAGGCCGGCCGCACGCGCCTTGCTTTTGCATCCCGAAAAAGTAGTTAGATTGCATCTTTCCTATTCTTGCTGCTTTCATCCTCATACATGATCGGTAAGCTATAGTAAACTACCTTTCAAACTGACCTCCTTTTCTTACCAATCAAAAGATAAGTAGTCCATTTGTAAGATTTACTTTTACCACAGGCCTTTCAACCTCCTGTAAACTATTGTCTTTTTCTTGCCGATGCATTTCTTAAACCATTTGGCACCGGTAGTTGAAGCACTTCTCGCTTGGGGTAGGGCTACGGCACTTTTCTTTGTAATAGAAAGTGGGATAGGGGTCCGGCGTGCTTTATCCAGTGCGACATCTATAGGTGAAGTCCAATAATATTGTACTATTTGCTTGCTTAGGTACTCCTATTTAGCAGATTTCGTTTAGGGAGTGCTCTTTCAGTTGCTTTAAAGGCTTTCTTTGCTCTTGCAACCGTGCCATAGATGCTCGGCTTTAGCCCCTTGCTTATTACTCCTAACAAAGGTGTGGCTTTGGGTCTAATGTAAGTATACCCAGCTTTAGTCCGTACTTTCTGGCCTGTGGGTCATCTTTATCTTGTCTTTATAGACCTTGTATCTTTCCAACTTGGTGTAAGGCCTACTAACTTCCCGTACTAGCTTCTCTTTATCTTCTTCTCCAGAGCTATATTCTATTTATTTATGCTTGCTAGGTGCGGCACTCGGCAATCCTACAGAGGGGCCGGCCGGTGGTCTTGTGGTCGCTGGAGGAGCCTCCTTAGGCAAGTCCCTCGCTTCACATGCTTAAACTTTCTGTTCTTAGTGTATTATCTTAATAAAAAGTTGTGTCATCAAAGCAAAATACAAGGCTAAATTCCGGTGCAAAGTAAGACCACTTGCCTAAAACTGACTCTAATAGCACTGCTACATACGGCCAGGTCAGGTACCAGTCAAAGCATAGTAAATAAACTTAATTGACAATTGAGCTACACTTTTCAGATTCTTGGTGATGAGCGGTACATGAAGCACATTGTGTAAAGATAGAGGTCGGCCAGAGGTATGAAGAATTGAAGAGCCAAGGTGATAAATTGCCAAACCTGTTCCATTCCCGACTTTAACTCTTCGAGCCTTGCATTCAAATTGCATTTAGAACTATCTTTCTTCTAATTAATAACTATATTTTTCCATATTGATGTGCAGAAGCTGTGGAGAACTCCGTACAATAAGCTAGAGTCAATCACCCAAATCATTATATATGAATCCATTCGTTAACAAGACAGACCTAATTCAAAGTAAGACAACTAATACATAGTTTCCATAAAGTCACTTCGGCCTATTGCTAATGATAGTCCCAAACTCTACTCTTTACTTCTTTCGGTCTCCTTCGCCTATAACAAGCCTAGTCCTAATTACCCTTAGGCAGCTTATTTGTTCACTGAAGAAAGTAATTTTCTAAGCAAATCCATGGCCTAGAAGAAATTCAAAGATAGATAAAAAGACCCAAGAGAGATAAAAAGACATGAACATCTTATACATTAACTCATGCCTATGAGAGTGGAGATGGCTGGTGGCCCGGAGGAAAGATGGGGAGAGAGAGTACCTGACGGTCTAGCTGCAGTTTTCTTTGTACAGCTGTGTGGAAAGAAAAAGAATGATTACACATCATTGCAAGCCAACTAAACTAAGGAAAACCATATCTATAATTATATTAGTGCATTTCACAGAATTTCTTCTAGTTTTTCCAAGGGACTAGTAAGCACCAGAAGATGGTACAAGTACAGCAGCTTTTTGACGGTCTGATGGGTTTTCTTTTGTTATTTTTGGGTTCCTACCGGTTTATTGTGTAAACACGTTTCATATAAAGATCTGAGCATAATAAATGCTTAAATAAAACCATAATACCCAATAATCGGTCCCATACCACACTGGGAACCAGGTACCTGTCCTACAAGAAGAAGAAAGGATGGGTTTGACTGTTAAAACATTGCTCCCAGGCTTGGAGGCTCCCCCAGTTGAGTACCTCCTACCCTCAAATCCTTTAACTCCTATACATACAGAATTCTTATTAGAAGTAAATCAGAGTCAATCAGTAAGAACTTTTCACAAATAAAGATACAAATTGTGACAGCACTCTTTTCCTTTAGTAAGGGCAAGAATTTTCACATGTACCCCTGCCTGCACAAGGATTAATATCATGCATAACCCCACATAATAGCAAAGCATCAATAAATCACCTACTAAATAAATTAGATGATTCCACTTAGTAGTAGTTACTTTCTTTAAAGGATGTCCAAACTACACCCTTTCCCCATTTTACTTTGCGTAAGTGGGGGAGATGGATGGATGATTTGGGTATTTAGAGGGGGCAAAAACGGAGAAAAGTACAGTTGATATTCTCTTGTTTTGTAAGGTGTATATGAGATGCTCTCGTGTTGCAGGGGTATACATAAATATTTTGAGGATTTGTAGGGACACATATGAAACTTTTTCCACATAAAAGGAGTGGAACCTGATGGTGGTGTCTTGGGAACTCCAACAGATCTCGACCGAAGAGTGGGTGGGACATACAAGCATGGCTGTTAAAAAAGAAATTGAAGTTCTTAAAAATCTGTCTATAAGAGGAGGAACTCAAGCTAGTCTAGTATATCTGGTACAAAACAAGTCAGTCTTTTCTTGGGACTAGGTAGGGCAACAAATAGGGAACATAGCACTAGGCGGCTAGTACAAACAAGAGGTATCAAAGGAAAACTATGAAATATGACTTTCTTTAGTGAGGAAATTTATGATATTAGTGACTTTCACACCAAGTATATGCCTGTAGAAAGATCTGGTGAAGTGCACATCAAGAAGTTGGCAAAGAATGCCTTACCAAGCTTAACACAAAAGAAAAGGATTATCCCAGGACGAACTCACTAGGGAAAGTCTACCAATAGGTAGGGGGGCATGTATGTCTTTCTTCTTCTGCTCTGGCTTCGTCTACGCTAGGTAAAGCAGGTAATAGGGCTAAGGAGAATTCTCTACTTCAAGGAGTACTGCTCTCTTTGAATAGGTTTTATCTCTTGTTTTTGATTGGGAGACTAGGTCATTGGGCGCCGGGAGGACTCTACTGTAAAGCATCGTAAATGAAGAAATAAGCAGCTGCCGGATTGACAGTTTTTCGGTAACAGTAGGTGTAATGACTTGATTTCGATGAATAGATTGGGTAGCACTAAGTCAAAGATCTATAAGTAGTAGTTGGCACTAGAGAAAGACTAGTAGGGCAGCTAGTCATAGGACGACTAGGTGGTTAGGAAAGAACACTTATTAAGGAAAGCATAACTTATCTATTTGGTTTAATAGGGCGGCATTGGGAAGATAGATAGGTAAAGTCACTTGGGATAGATAGGTCAGTAAGTGAAGAAAGAAGCTTATACTAGGTAGCTGACACCTGCTGTACCTATAACCATTCCTATGTGTACTAATACTACTGTACCTGCTTTCCCTATTCCTATGAGCTAGCCTTCTTCCTTACTTGTCTATCCCGTGCGAGTACTACATTCTCGCCCAATTGCTTGTCTCTGCCTACCCGGATTAGTAGTATACGCTTTCCCTCTTCTGCTAGCACTCAAACTGGCCTACTTGAACTATACCTGTTACTCTAAGCCTCTCCAGATAGATGTTTCGAGCACTACTTGACTGACCTGGCCTACCTCGGAATGCTGGAACTATACTACTTTATATCTCGGTGCTTCGTTACCTACTACTTCGTTACCTGGTCCGCACCAGTGAGTTATCCCTATACTACTTGATCCTCTGGGCTTGAAGTGAATTAACTCGTTGGGAGTAAGTTTCAAAAACCAAATATATATATATATATATTGTTGAATCCACTTTTTAATTAAGCACGGTGCAGCCTAGATCAAGAAGATATGGAGCGAGTTTCTGAGCTGTTCACGTCACAGCTACTATGTTGGCTCTTACTATACGTATTTATTTGCATCTTATAGAACTCGTTGAAAGAATTGCCCCTAAACAAGTACATCAAGGTTTTCCTCAATACCTACTTTTATTATCCTATTGTTCATTGTTATGGAGATGAAAGTTGCGTGATTACTCCTATTGACATGAAATATAATAATAGAATATGTAATTTGGGTGGCATTATGCCGGTGGAAAATATATCTGAGTTTCTGCTTTTGCTCTATTTGGAGAGTACACTGTCTAAAAGTATATCTAAAGGCATTAGCTCCAACCTTATATCACATCAATCCATATGGTTATTAATGAAGAGGCAGAGTATGCTAACTACTTATTAAGATCAATCAATGATATGGTTTGCAACAAATATGGTATCCACATGGATATTACCTACATTACTCCCCGGGGCCCAACTGTCTTGACTCATTTCGCACAGGTATCACTAATGTCTGACGGCAGGATTGTTGCAAAACCTGTGAAAATACCATAAAGGCATGTTAGGATGGGACAGACTGCGCCTGTTAGCTGCTATGGGATGAGGAGCAGCGCGCTTATGGAACTGTTGGAGCTTGGCAGGAGCGCAAGGAAAGCCAGCTATCCTGCCTTATTTATAGAGCCTACTCCCTGTTCTTTTCTCTTCTTTCTCTTTATATTATGAGATCTTCAGTCATTACCATAATACTACTAACTAGCATGCCTATCTTCTGGGCTATTCCCCAATGTTGGGGCCTATCTAGCTCCTATACGCATATATTATGTCCCCTCCCTAGCATACACAGGCCGCGTTGGTGGAGGAACAAGCTCACTCCGATAGTACCTGTAACCAAGACCACTAGAACCTGAAGAAAGCCATCTTGGAGAAGAAAGAGGAACAAGAAGGCTGAGAAACCTGTTGAGATGCCGGAGCCGTCTGAGCTCCAGAAATACATCGACTCTTTGGAAGAGTACAAGCAAGGATGCCCAGTACCTGCCACATTAGGCTATTTCATCCCTATTAGTTCATAGCTAGCGGCAATAGGAGCCGATGAGGGCTATCTATCCACGTGTGATTATTTCCTCCATTAGCATAGTTCCTAAACCCATAGAAAGAGCCAGTAAGCTAAAAGGTTCGATACACCAATTAGAATGCAGGATTAATTAACCAAAGCTATGTATGGAATGTGCCTGCTAGCCTTCGATATATAAATAGAGCCTTTGCCACCCAGCGAGTAACTACTAACGTTACGAGCCAGGAAGCCTTCTTATTGATCTTTCAGTGAACGATAACTCAAAGGGTTGGTCAAGATGATGAGACAGGGCGCTAAGCAGGAGCGAGCCATTTCTTACCAGTTCACAGATTACGAGTCTCCTTATTCATCTCTAGAGAAGACCGCTCTCGGCCACTCAGAGATTGCTTGCTCCACTACCTACTACCCGACCCACTAGAGTATCTTTTCGAGAACGAGGCCGCTAAGGAAGTAGCTCATGAATGTCTTGTTATGCTTGATCATGCATATTTTTAGTAGCTATACTAGAGGAAGTAGCTAGTTCCTTCAATTCACACAATGCATCTCACTTTACGGACCTCATTCTACTTGTATACTTATCAGTGACATACCTTGACTAGTAGCATACCTATTCAGCCTATCATTCTGTGCCTGATGCCTCTATTATACAAGGCTTACTCCACTAGCTAATGCTTCTCCATACACCTAGTTCATGCTTCATGACGTACCTGTTTATTCCTTTCCTATGACCCAATGCTTTGACCTAGCTCCTGTGAATGGCCACTAGCCCATGTTTTGTTTACCAAGCTATTCCTTTGATACCGGCGCTTAGACCGAGAAAGTACCCACCCACTTCTCCTTCCTACCCGACCTTACTTCTGAAGGCGAAGAACTCATTCTCGATAAGAGAAATTAGTGATCCTCGTGCCAACAAGTAGTAATGGGGTATAGTCTACCCGGTAATCTCTCTCTGTCCTTTATGCCATGGATGGTACTTTCATTCCTCGTGGTAAAGAGATTATCTTTCGTATGTAGAGTCTGATTTGTAGTAATACGAAAAGTAAGATCATTTCTTCATGGGAATCGGAGGAGTGAAAATAGAACTAGTCTGGAGAAAGACAGGCCAGGGCAGGATAGAGTTAATGTTTATTGGTCACCTCAGTATCGAAAGAATTTGTTAATTAGAGTTGGTCTTGCCTTAAGCTTTCGTTCGGAAAATGGAAATGCAATGAAACCTAAGGAAAATTAAAACTTCCCGGATTTATTGAATATGTAAGCATTTCATATCAGATCACCTATACCTGGATTAGTCGTAGGGTATGGCTTCGGTAAGGAAAGAGCTGCTAAAGCTGTCTGTAACAAGAGGCCTCCCTCACTCCCACTAGAATAGAGAAGTAAATGATTCCCCGTTCGGGCCAGGGGGATCCCTTCACTCAATGCGCAATTCAAAAAAGTATTATCGTATAATAACCAGTGAAAGCGTACCTTTTCTCTAAGTTTCTTAGCCCATATCTATGAGTTGACTTTCTTTCAAATAGATATGAGTAGGTAAAGTCGTCCTATACTAGGTAAGAGTTTATTTATGTCTTTGTGAATAGATTGGAATTACGTTTGTCTTTGGTCTAACTATACTATCTATGTGTTTTGTCTTTTCATGTCTGTATAATATGTATGAGTAGTAGAATGACCTTTGCTTTTCATTCCTCCTTGCTTTACGGCTGGCTGTTGTTTGTTTGCTGATTGAAGGGAGGTATGGTAATTCGCGGATTCCCACCAGGTTTTGCTTTCCTGGTGGCGATGACACTAGCAATTCCAGTTAATTAGCGGATCGACATAATATCATATATAGGTTAGTAGTTTAAATAGTAAGCACAGCTTTTGACGGAGAATAAAATATCATATATAGTGTATAATTTTCATTGCTTCTTATTCCTTTTATTCTAATCACATTGCAGAATTAAAAAACTGCAGCTAATAACATTATTATGGTTTCTTCTACTCCAATGCAATTCTACCTTTGTGGGTTCGGCTGGCTTGTCCGACATTTCCTTTTCGATCCTTACTACCATGTCCTGTAGTCTTAACACGAAAGCATTCCTTACTTTATCCAGGCTCTTTTTCTCTATTCCACTCTCTTTGCATTTTTTCTCCTGATGGTCAGATCGGGCGAGGAAAAGAGAATCGAACTACTCTCTTTTTGATCTTGATTGTCATGAACGGATATTGTAGCGCATACCTTAGAAAGGTTTCTACATGTTCGTTCATAAGGGCCCTAAAGGCATGAAGTGGGGTAGGGCTTGTGCTTTCATTTGCCCTCGTAGCTTCTGACATGTCAGCCGTCGACCCCACTTTTTCATTGGGATGGTGACTCAGATTTTTCCCATGGGCGATAATAATAAAAGTAGGCCCAAGACTTCCAGCCGACTTTGAACTCGAATGGACTTATGGCGATGAAACTCCACCCATGAGTACTCCAAAGCAAACACCTTTGTGGGTTCGAAGCTTGTCTTTTAGCTGGACTAGTTCACTCTTTTCTTTGACTCGAGGGATGCCAAATAGAATATCGTCGGCGTACCGAAGGTAGTGAATTTGCGTTTTGTCCTCGTGGTGGAACCTTTTTTTCAACACAAACCACAAGGAGGAAAATGCAACATCAAATAAGTGAAGACAGGCGTTTACTAAGACTGGCGAGACCGGGCTCCCTCGGGGATACCCTCCTCCGTTTCACAGGCATAGTTTCCTTCACGATCAATAATGTCTGCTTTGAGAAAGCGATTCACCAGGTCCACAAAGAGGAAGTTTTCTTGCCAGGTAGTTATTTAAAAGGAAGATAAGCAAGGTATGCTCAATGCGATCAAAGCATTTCACGACATCGCACTGAACTAAGCATTTCATATCGGGCCAGTCGGCTACAGCGAGGAAGAACGTTCTCGCCCCTCGACCCCTTCTGAAGCCGTGTGATGTATCCACAAAAAGAGGTAGGTTCCAACCAAAACTAAAGTGAAAGAAGCCCACATACCCACTCTTCTTTCCTCCCCAAGGGGAGCCTCGTACTCTCTATTTTCCCAGGTACTATCTATCCTATCTATTTTCCCAGGAAGAAAGAGAGACTACATACACCATTGGTTTTGTTTCAAAACAAGCACTTCTTGTTCTCAGAAAACAAAAAGAATTAAAAACCCCATCATGAGTGCAAACAAGGCGATTGCTTCGGTTAGAGCAAAGCCCAAAATGGCATAACCAAATAATTGTTTAGCCAATGATGGATTTCGTGCCACGGCACTAATTAGGGAACTGAAGACGTTTCCAATCCCTACAGCAGCTCCCGCTAAAGCAATAGTAGCAGCTCCGGCACCTATTAATTTTGCTCCTTCTAACATAACCTCACCCAACGTTTTTTTATTTTCGCGCTTTCTTTTTTTTATACTTCTATTTACTATATGATTTTTCGTGTATTCCTTATCAAACTCAAAAAAAGAAAACCCCGGGTCAAAAAATACCGGAATTCCCACGTTCGAATCCCTTCTTTTATGAGACAGATCCCTAATGATCTGGTCCCAGGTAGTGGGATCCTTCTTTGATTGAATTAAATCGTTCACTTTGGCACTAAGTGCCTCCCCCGAGAGGCTCCCTCCTTCTTCACCGTAGAGTACCTCCAATCTAGTCGAGACGATGCTCTCAAATAGATAGATAGTAGCGAATGGGTGGGTTACTAGGAGGCTGGAGGGAGAGCGGTGGGGCTGCGGAGCCATCTGCCAACCGACGAGGCTGGTTATTGGCACCTTCCTCACCGGCCCAATGAGTCAACCCGACCCCATCACCATAATCCTTTAAAGAAACACCTTCTACAACGATAGGAAGAAAGGCTTTCTTAAGTTCTGATGAACTTTTATAGTCCGAATACTCATAAGTCCAATACCATTGATGCCCAATAGCTTTTATAGTAACGGCTGGATCTACTACTACCTCGTCCATTGAGTATAAGAGAGCAAAGGACGGTATAGCAAGGAACATCAGGATGATACTTGGAAAGATGGTCCAAATTATCTCGATAGTAGTTCCATGTACAATCCTTTGCGGGATTGGATTCGTTTTGACTCCTTCTTGGAAAGTTGATCCAAAACTCTTACGAGTGAATATGATAAAGCCTATAAAACAAGCAGCTACTATCAATTCTTCATTATAGATTATTTTTAGAACTTAAGGCTCCAATAAAAAGAATAGCAGCAAATAACATCTTTCGATTCTTCATACATAAGTCAAAAATTACTTACGGGCTATTTCACCTCAACCTTAACCTAAACGTAACGTTACAACGTGTAGTTACATTCAACTATAAAAAAATAGATTCGTATATGATTTGGATCATACACTATATATGATATAAACCAATCAAAATCATACACTATATATGAGAAAAGAAAAGACAAAGAAGGGAAGCAAGACAACGTATTTCAGTCTAGCATCCGTGGGTCGTTTAGGGCGATTTGGTTGAATTTAATTGAATCTTTAAAGCAATCATCAAACCTACATATTATATAAGTGAATTGCTCATACTTACTTTCTAGTAAGCTATCGTAAAGGAAGATAATTACATCTGTTGCAGGTGTATTCTCTGTTTACCCATCAAGATTACCTCACACGCAAATTATTTTATTACTCTTTCAGATACATGGCATTACCGTCTCGGATCGGCACTATCAGTCAACTCATTTTTCTCATAAAAAGAAGGTACCGGTTGAGCATAATATAGGAGGTTCGAACCCCCTATACTATGATAAGGGCCCGTCAACAGAGAAGTTGGCTATAATGGAATAGAGTCCAGGATTCTCCTTCCTCATAAAATGAATTAGGCTTGGGCAAGGGCTTTAGCCTTACAACAGAGAAGTCGGGTCGGCTGTAATAGAATAAAGAAGGGCGCTTCGTTCCTCGAATAGATAGGACATCTACCGGCTTATCCCCTTCTTCCATCAACAGAAGTCTCGGCTATAGCTATAATAATGGATATGGATTATCCCGCACTAACCTATATTTCCAGCATTTAGCGCCTAAACCCGGGTCGATGCAGCTCCCCTCCCTTCTGATTGATGAAGGGGCAGTTTGAACCGCTTTCTTTTCCACCGGCTTTTATTTAACCCGCAGATGGGTTTGAGGGGATATCCACTTCACTTCCTCCTTCTTAAGATTCAACTTATCAGGAATCCTATCATCAACGGCAGTTACTTTCCCCTCGTACTCTAGCTAGCTCCCTTTTCTCCCCACTTACTCCGTTACTTCCCTTTCTACAACCCCCACCCCCATTATGGTAGGTAAGAAGAAATTCCCTCACGACGGGCACTGTCGATTCCATTTTCGACTAAGCTCTGGTAAATATTGCATAGCCAATTAAACCGTTCGGGCTCGAACGCTAAGTTTCGAACTTTATGAGGGGCCCTAATCTATAGGGGGTAAGCCCATATTGAGGAAAAAGATCGTGATGGAGCTTACAGATTTGTTCAATTACAGTGTAACAAAGGCTTTCGCGTACCTTTTCTTGGTAATTTGCTCCTAGCAAGAAAACGGGGCAAGAAAATGGATGCGCGTGCTAACGCGCAACGGCTTTCGCGCAGTGCAGCCGTTGCTTGTTTGCGCGTGCTAACGGCTTTCGCGCTAGCGCTAGTGTGCTCAATCCGTTGCTTGTTGGAGCGGAGCATATAAAAAATATGAGCGGTGGCAATGATCCATAGAGTGGTTGGGAGGATTATGGTTGCATAAAGATGAAGAAGATATTCCAATACCGCACGAGGCATTCTTTATTGAGAAACAATGACCTTATTCTTCATTGTTTCATCCCGGAATCTTTGTTACAGTCATCCACTATTTAGAGTAGGTTTATATATGGGTTAGTATTCCTATAAAAGATTTACTATAGGTGGTCTCCACATCAAGCTCCGCCCTATTCTGTTAGTTAATTCAAATCTTCCAATAGAAGCTTCCATGCTAACTCGTTGTTCTCCAGCAGACTAGCAGAGGAAACCCCTTAAACTCTTATTCGCGAGACCCGTTGAAGTTAGTTGCTGAGACCCTGAGTTCCCAAGCTGAGATATTGGGTTTTTAAGAGCTAATCTCATTGCTGCCTGTCCTTTTCTATACTATAGAAAGAGTAGGCGGCGGTCAGATAGCAGTTCAGATACCATTTCCTCAGGTAATTTATATGTCTCATGTCGGTAGCTAGTCTCTTAGGTTCCTGGTTTAGTTCAGATTGGATTCCCCCCTTTGAGTTGTGAGACGAGACCCATAAACTGGACGACTGGGCTTAACTACCTTCCTGATGAAAGGTAAGGTCCTACTTTGGATACTTAATGGTAATACTTTGGTTGAATGAACCTTGAATTAAAAAGAGATGAGCGTAGGGCGTTAGCGCTACTATACTAGGTAAAGAGAAGCAAGAGAAGGTGTTTATGCATATTGTTGAGAAGCAAAGCAAGCTACTCGAGGCATCTGGAAAAGCATTTGAACGAGGACTGGGCACTGGTAAGTAATAATGAAAGGATGGAAGAATCGGTGTGATGCAGGGTTGGTCCTATAAGAACATTTGGCTGTCGGTCTATCATAGTCAATCTTTCTACCATCAGGTTCTTCTTCTACATACATCATAGATGGGTTCTCGATAAAAGGCCCCTTGCCAACTTGCTTCCCTGTCTGACAATCCTTTACAACACAACCGGAAGAATAAAATGTTGGAACGGCAGGATTTTAGATATCTACCGCTCACTTATTTAGTGGGCCTCCCATCCAAGTGATGTATGAGTTTGTAGCGGTATCCTTCCATGACTTGATCCACCACATAGGGGCCCAGGATATCTACTCTTGGTAACCTCGCTGATTCTTTTACTACCCAGACAAGTTCTCCTTTTTCATACTCATTGGGTTGACCATTTGCGCGTGCCGTGGAGAAGTCTTTGTTGAAATTTTCCTTGGCCTTTCGGAGTAGTTGGGCCTTGTCCCACCTTACTCTTGAAGCTTTCTTGGGCTGGTTTGTGACCCATTTCGGTCTTTTCTTTTAACCAGGCTGCGAAAGTCTTGGATCATCCTTACATTGGATTGTATTTGCTTTAAAATACACTTCGGGTATTCGTAGCAATCGAATCTGCAGTGACTTCCACGGTTTCTCCACCCGGAGTGGCGCAAAGAGGATGGCGTAATCCTCCGCACTCAACGCACTCGAACATGTCCCAGGAGTTTTCCTTATGATTGCATACCTTGCAGAAGGTGTTGTACCCAAATTCATCTTCATCCTGGCTTGAGTATTCTACCACGTGGTACGAGGCTTCTTCTCCTTCCTCAGGGTTAGACTTTTGCTTTGGAGGGGAGTTTGTCGGAGAATGCTTGCTCGAACCTTATCCTTTTGTTTTGAAGTTGTTCCTTCTTTGGCGTGCTTTCTTTTTGCACGTTCAGAAGCGAGTATTGTCTCGCATCCAGGACATACTCAGTATTGATATCTGTCGTCCATGACCTTTGCTTCTTTCCCGTCAGGGGTGATACATGGTGGGTGGTATACACCTTTACATCTATTGCACTCGAACATGAGCCAATAATCACTTCGTCGCATTCTTCGCATAGGGCCTTTTTTATCGGTATGTTGCCTTCGGAATCCCATTCAAGTTCCGATTCAGTGTCTTCTGGCTCGGGTGTAGAGTCTTCCGAATCAGTAGCGGACCCTGCCATATGGCATTGAGCTTCTATTTCCTCTTCGGAGTTATCCGAAGTCTCTTCATTGCAGGTGGAAGGAGAGTTTGAATCTTTTACTTGCTTGACTCCACCGTGAGTGGGCGCCCATGGCACTTGATATTCGCGAAGGTATATCCCATTAATAGGAGGCATGAACCTTTCTCCATAGCAATCTACAAGCTGGTAAACATTTCTTCCCAGCGATTGTTTGACTGTGTACGGTCCCTCCCTCCCATTTAGGTACTGACTTGCCATCGATGGATTGCGTTGAGACTGGTCGGCATGACATGAGTACCAAATCACCTTCTTCGAATTTAGAAGATGCCTCCTTTATTAAGAGCGCTCTTGGTATCATCTTCTCTTTGCCTTTATCAATAGACGGTGTGGCTCTCTTTCCGTCTAAATATGCCTCTGAGGCGAGCGTCAGGGATCCCTCATCTCGCTTCTTCTCCAAGAGGTCTTTTAATACCCAACAGTCCTCGATTTTATGACCGAGAATTCTATGGTATGGGCAATAGTTAGGCTCGTTAGTCATGTTTGCTTCTAACGGTCGTTTGCATTCCGGTAGTTTGAGGCCGCTGCGAGTTAGTACTTGGAACATTGCGGCGACTTTATCGTTTGAAAACGAATATGTCTTGTTCTTTAGCTCTGTTAGCGTTTTCTTTTCTTGCGACACTGGCTTGGCTAACTCTTCGATTTTGTCGACTTGCAGCCTTCGGGTGGCATTTCTTAGACCTCTGACAGATCGACTTTGTTGGGCCTGGAGTTCTAGGTACTCGTTTAGAAGATCTGCAAGCAACCTTTCTTTTTCAGGAGGGAAGGAGACTTCCCGTCTTGGCAGGGGTGTTTTCTCCTTTTGTACCCTTTTATGCCTTTCTCTTATCTCGGGTATCGCCATTTGTTTACCTTTGGCGCAGCGTAGGCAACACCATTTTAAACATGCCCCATCTTTGTGTGGGGTTTCTTCGAATTTAGTACAAGGAGGGTGACACGCGTTCTTGCATTTTGGACATGTCAGCATCCCCGAGGATTCTCCAGGAATTCCACAGACTTCGCATAGAGTGAAGGTTGATTGGCTTGACTCGGCTTCTCTCATATTGCATGAAGCTTTTGCCCCTCTACCCACATCACTCGGGATTTCTTGACCCTTCCTGTTGGTTGGCTCGCTACATCCTTTCGCTCGCTGGGTGGAGACCCAATATTTCCATTTGTTTGGTTAGGATTTGAAGGGGCGAGGTTTTGCATGTCCCTACTTCGGATGAATCATCAGACATTTCGCTTTCATCTGAGGATTGGGCCCCATCAACATAGTATGAGCACTCAAACCATTTCAGTGCTCAACTTATAAGGTCCCTCTTCCGGTCAGTTTTCTGCTTGAAATCCAACTTATTCTAGAACTATTACGAATAAGAGTTGACAAAAGTCATGCTCTACCTATTCTACCAAGAAGAGATGCCTAATCGTCTTCCCCTTATCTTATCCTTCCCTTGCTTCGCTTCGCATGCTTGGCCTGCTTCTGTAAGACCGGATTCGCTCACAAGAGCCAAAGAGCCTTTTCTTCGAAACCTAACGTTATCCCGAAAAAAGGTCATTCCTTCTTTCCCCATGTGCAATGCTTTTCATCTCTGATAACCTTGCTTTGCTTTTCTATTGCTACTTGCTTATGAGTGCGCAAACAGCTTCAAATCTTGATCTACCCCAGTGATCTTCTTGTACGGCCGTTATCGAATTCTCCTCCTTGGTGGCATGTGCTTTAGCAACAAAGCTAGCATCAAACCTACCTGTCCAGAACCCTCCATAATTCCTACTAAGGTTCCCTTCCCCGATGACAGAAGAAGGATAAGCTGAAATGGGAGCTGGAGGGGCAGGAAGAATTATTTTGGTTTTTTGAAAAGAGAGATGTGGACGACCTAGCTCCAAGAAGCCTGGGGGAGGAGGAGGCAGGGCCAAGTTCTTAGTAAGTAGCTAGTGGCAAGAACCCGAAGCTAAGGTAAGGGGATTCGCCGAGTTGAGATTCCGAAGCGTTGGGCAACAACCGGAGTTTTTGAGATGAGTGAAGCTAGGAAAGGTGTTTTGCGCAGTGGATTCCGCTGAAACCGAAATAGAATCCGTTGACGGATCAATATCAACAGAAGTTGTAGTGGAAATGACGTAAACCGAACCCTTCCTGTTGGTTGGCTCGCTACATCCTTTCGCTCGCTGGGTGGCTTTCTACCGCACCATCAGATGCAGCAGGAGAGGAGCGAGAGGGGACAATATGCCCCGATCGAAGATTGGGTGCAGAAAGACCTCTTTCATAAGAGGAACGGATGTGAACCAAAGCAAAGGAACTCTTAACCGGGAATGCAGGGACGGAGTGAAAAACCGCTAGACCGGGGGCAATATGCTCGATGTTAGCTTAAATAAAGGAAGCAGCTACACGGGGCGAGAGTAGCTCGAGTCTTATCGAAAAACGAGACTACCACAATGCAGCTCAGTCTGCGGGGCTTTGAAGCTAACTCGAGAGAAAGCGAGAGGGGTTGAGAGCAGAGATTCCACCACAACTTCAACTGAATCTGGATAAGCATCCTCAACAGCATCGGCAGAGGGATCAGGATACATATCGGGGGAAGAAGAAATGGCTAACTCAACCGAAGAGAAAGCAACCGGCGCATCCACCGAAGCATTCAAAGGATCGGAATCAGGTTGAGGTTTATTTAATGGGATTCTCGGAGCGAAAGAAGCTCGACATGATTGATGAGACACGGGGCTTTGCTACTCGACCTATAATAGTTTAGAATAGGGGTTTAGAACTGACCTATAGGGGGACTCGCTATCGCTAAGGCCAATCATTCGGGTAGGTTCGGAGATAGATACTCGACCTATAAGATGAGTGCCCCGTTGAGTTAAGGTTTGGAAAGGGAATTGCACTCACTCCGTGCCTCATCTCTTGAACGAAACCAAGCCAATGGAGATTGCCGGGTATGAACTCCTTCCCGCTACTCTATCTAATGCTTACGGTTCTTTCTCTCATCCAGCAAAGCTGCACTGGCATTTGCTTCTTTATGGACTGGGGTGGAGTGATTGATTGCTTTCATCTGGTGTCTCATTCCAGTTGGATTTCCATGCCTACAGACCGCAAAATGACGTGTCAAGCAAGGAGCTCTCCCTCTCTTTCAGAGGCGTACCTCATTCTCAAGAAAGTATTTGGTTTTTCGTTCACATATCGCTTTACTGCTTGATCTTACTACTGAACTAGCCAGGTTTACTGCTTAGCCGATCACTTCAAAGTAGGAACTCTCAAAGCTTGACCTCAATACCATATATAGCGGTCTCCTGTCAATTTGTTTGAAAGTTGCTGGTATTGCTTTGATCTCAAAATAGAGGTAAGGTGTTGAAAGAAAAGCCAAGGATAAGGTTCTGGTAGCCTTTCTGTGCTTCGGCGGGCGGGTAGAGTAGATCACTATTCAGGCATCGGAAGAGAGAGGGCTTTAGGTAGCATTTGGGAACGATCCATATCAATTGGTATGAAAGCCTATGTGCAAGAAGTCATCAACGAATGTGCATAACACAGTCTCGGAGAAAGCCGCAAAGGATACTCCACTTTCCTACTAAATATCTCCTTCTTTTGATGTGTACTTACTTCTTTCTTTTCCTACTTCCTCAACTACTTTTTCTTTCTTCCTAGCTAGCTTTAACAAACCTTTCCCAGTTATAAGCTTACCTCTTTCAATATGCATACAGCTTACCCTTTGCGTTCTATACGAACAACTCAAAAAGAAACTTAACTAGCGGCGGTAAGAAAGAAGGTAATGAGGGCGAAGCTCCTACTTTTAGAAACTTCTTCTGAACAAACAGTCTTTATGGTAGGTTTGGTATCAACCCCAAGAGTACTGTAGAGGAAATATGGTTTAGAGTGCGCAGGAATTGCTTACGAGGGATTGACGTATAGTTTCGAATGGGAAATAATCGTTATCTATGTTCCTATCACAATATCTTCAGATGATGATAGGACCACCAAGATGGCATTTCAGGGGTGATCATAGAGGCACTGTCCAACATAAGGCAAGTGATGAGCCACCATCTGCAGAATGACTAAGATGCAATGATGGGTCCTGCTGAGCAGTCTAAAATGCTGAACATTGAATAAATTTTGCTTCACTCTCCGTTGATTGATCATTCTGGAGATTGTTCCAAATATGGGTAGTACTTCAAATAGGGGCTGCCTAAATAGCAAGGCCAATGAAGCAGGTGAGGAGAATGGGTTTTGGTTAGAATATGCGTAAGATGAATGCACATTGCTTTCACTGTTGGAATCAGCACAGCTTGGGATATCCGAAGAGGGTTGGCTTTCGTTCATCAGCAATCCATCTTTCTACTTTCAATGCTTTCAGTTCAGTAGATGCAGAGGAAGGAGAAGCCAATGCCTATGCTATTCCGGGCACAGAAGCCAGTTTAGATCTCGCCTATACTATTGTTATGCCAATCAAGAAAGAAGCCGAAGCCTCATCTATGGAAAGACCTACGCCAGAACCCAAAGAAACTCTATCCCCGAAGGTTAAGTCTTAACGAAGGACTCCACCAGGTAATATATAAGCAAAGAGCTCACTCGACCCGGGAGGAAGTTGAATTCCAAACTGCTCTTAGTTTGAGCTAGGAGATGGGACAATACGCTGTTAGACCAGGTCAAACTTAGATTTGACGCCGGGTTTACCAGATCGAAAGAATGCTGTATGTAGCAAACGGGATTTATTCCACTTCCTTGCTTTTCAGTACGTCCCTCTTCTCTCTATTACGATTGAGACCCTCAGGTCAGCACTTTAGAGCTGGAAAATCCAAATATCCAGTCGCATTCGATCTAGACACTATGCTAAAGGTTCTTTTTCTGTTAGACTATACTAGATATTGATTGATACCCGATCCGTTTAGTTCTATTTTCACTACTCCGAATTTCGTTCAGTCACAAAAGATCGATTCCAATCTCGATTCAAGTACAAGCAACTACATCATGAAAGTAGGAAGTAGTGCTCCGCTATTGGTTACCTAGGCTAACCGCTTTCTGATCTGACGATATGATATGGAAACTTTGTGAGTGAGATCGATCACTCCGGCAGCCTTCTTCAACTATACGATACTACCCAACGCCGCCATATAAGGCTAAGGCTTTTCGCTTTCTCTATCTCGGAACACTTTCTCTTTTCCTATTGAAAAGAATATCGTTTACTAAGAGAATAGATGAGCTCCGGTAGACTGAACTTCACACTTGACTTTCTTATCGTTCGTCTATTCCATCCAGGTATTTGAAGTTGTTTATGTTAGGACTAGGAAAGCCAGTAGATAGCGTTTGAACAAGTATTTTTTCCTCGTCAAAAATCTTCTCTGGTGGCATCTTTGTTTGCTTGCGGTACGATCTTGGCAAGTTCCATGTTCTTTCCTTGTACCGCTATTTCGCACTTCAGTTGTACCTCACTGAATTACCTTGAAAAACACATCATCCGGGCAATGAGTGTTGCTTGCATTCCAATAAGAGGCTCCATTAGATGTTTCTAGTAAGCATCGTGGATCGGTATGTGATGGATCTTATCCAGTAAAAAATTCTCCATATCCTTTCTCTTCCTGGTATATCTAACCATTCACGTTACCTGTTCATAATGGTGGCTCCGGCTATAGTGTAGGTATTTCTGGGTCTTCCTCTTTCTCTTCAGAAGAACCTCATTCTGATCTCGCATGGGTGTGGAATCTTCCTTATATGAAGTTGGGGTTGTTCCACTCTCCTATCTCACATCTCATTTTGACTCTTCTTAACATAACCCGGCGCCAAAAGCGCGCTCCCAGCGAAGAACTGCGGGAATTTACTTTTCACCCACAATTCTATTTGACACATACCCGGATACCCTATTACCCAAAAGTGACCCATACCTCCTCCTCCTATAGTGAAATGAGCAACTTACATCAGCTGCTACATATGATCCAATAGCCCTAGGATCTCGGTAATCCTGCATGCACAGGTAGATAACCAACAAGATCCCATAGCTATCTTACTTCTGTAGAAGGATCTAGTCCTTGAACAGTAACAACGAGATTGGATAACCAACTAGGAATTAATAGGATACGGTTTACTGAATACGGATATGATGATAGACCAAATATAGGTAGAAAAAGCATAAACCCAATTATGAATCCGTTAGGGTTGTAAGCACCGCATTAAAACCTCAGAGAGAATCTAACTTTGAGAGAGAAAACGAGAACAACTCGCATTGTGTTAAGGAAACGAGTAGTGATATTCCAATAATAACAAGCTTAGATAATGAGGGAATCGAGAACTACTATTTGTGAGAATATGAGATGAGTGTAGAATTTTCTTACTTATGAGTTTATGCTGGGAAGTCAAGACATTTGACAGATTGGGCACTCCGGTTAATAGAATCAAGACCACACTTATAAGAAGAAAAGCAGCGAAGAAGAAGACGAAAGACGTATCGTTTCCTTCCACGGAGTTGGATGGTGGAGTGAGGAGTATCTAGTGGAAACTTCTTGATGTTCATTGTCCTCCTATACACAACAGTGGTAAAAAGGGGGGGGGAGTGGCCGAAAACTAAATAGGTTTTGATCTACCATCACTTCTGGAATTGACTAGGGGGACAAGCGCTCCCCGACTGACGGGAATTCCTTTGAATTGCAGGGTCCCACTGTGGTAAGAGATCAGCTGTGAAGGCGGTGCAACTATTGGCACTACTTGCTTTGCGGGTGCAGGTTCCCGTGGCTTTGTTTCATCTCTTTACCTAGGAATTGATGGCCTTTCATTCATGTAGTGTAGGATTTCATTACTTATAGCATTTGACTTACTTGATCTGCTTTTAGAACTGAACTGCGTGCGAATCATGTTGAACTTTACTGCATGTAGAACTGAACTGTGTTAGGGCTCGTGTTGATTTTCTCGCACAGCATATATATTTAAATTTATTTATGATTTTTTTTTACCAAAATTTATATTTATTTGATCAGAGGGCTCTGAAGCCTAATGGATAAGGGTTCTCTGGCCAAGTACCAGCAAATCTGACTGACCTTTAGTTAAATGAACCTAAAGAGTGTGGCAGAGTATCGGCGGGATATATGGGTTTGAGTATTCTGTATAGAGATGCTTTCTCAAATGGGAATGGAAACGAAGAGCGATGGGGCAGCAAGTTTAGCGGGGGTCAAATACATGGGATTAGGGAACTTTTCATCCGGGTCTACTGCTAGCCTAGATGAACGGTGTTTGGGATCTTAAGCGCTTAAGTGACCAGTCCATCAACCTCGCTAACTTCCCTCACTGAGACTGGCTTTAGCTTAAGGATAAGTCTTCTGCTTGTCTCCGACCCAAGCTTTACCGCATACAGTGTCTAAGTGACACGGGCAAGAAGCTACAGTTCAGATCTCTGCCATGTGTGTTCTTGGGTGGGGTACTGTTCCTCTCAGAAGGGCTACAAGTGTTATCATATACCTTCACAGCGCATGTATGTCAGCCGCCATGTTGTTTTTGCCAGGGAAATAGAACGAAAATATATTGTGTTTGAAAGTAGTCCGCACAGTGACACCAACGGGAGACGAATCTTGGCAGTGAGGTGCATCTTCCAAAATCTCCAATTTATCTCTTTCTCGCAGTCAGCTATGTAACTCAGGCAGCAAAGGTTCGAGCAGGATGGCGCTTTCATTTTAGTACCGAAGGAGGACTTACTTTCATGGATTGGACTATCATGGGAGCTAAGCTCAACCTACAGGTGCACTTGCCAAAGAAAAAAAAGCCTTCTCCCTTGGAAAATAGAGTTCTACCAGCTTATGCTTACTTACTGGAACTCTCACTGAGGGAGCTTTCTTACCCCTCGGTAACAGCACATTCTATACGGGGACAACAACCTCAACCAGACCAGTCCACGAAATGAGAGGGATCCACCTATTTCGCATCGAAGGACCGACGTAGATCGGAATATAGGAGAGCGCATCGAGTCCCCAGAATTCATAGTTGGTGGATACAGATGGACTCTTTTTTACTACCCGTAGTCACTTGGCTGATGATCACCGGTGCTTTTCCTCTGAAAGAAAAAACGAGCCGACTATGTCAAGGATACTTGAAGGGCGGCCTAAGGTAAAGTGTGGTAAAATAGACCTGGAACTCCAATACTCAGTAAATACTTCTACATACCACGTAACCATGTATTCTTTTTACTTGCCGCAAGCCTGAAGCCAAAGTCTTGGTAGTAAGTTTACCAAGCAAACACTCCCCCCTAAACCCACTCTACCAAGCTCGGTTATCAGCTTATTCTCTCGGTTATCAACTTATTCTTTCCTACTAGAGCAATATACTATCTCCCTTATCTGCTTCTTACTCACTTGATGAATGCATATCTTGTTTACCTAGCATATCTTCTTGACCTATGCTGGCGGAAATACCTACTCTCTATACTACTCGCTTCGATACCTACTCTCCCGGTGCATAAAGCCTTTTCTTGCCCCTACCTCCTATTCATATGCATATCTGTTTAAAAGCTATATGACCTATCCGGTGCTCATGCCCATTACTTATTAGTTTATCCAGTGAGTGCTACTCCCCCGCCCGTGCTATAAAAGACCTAGCTCCTATCACAAGCCTTGCATAAACCCGGTAATACCTTTCATGCCTACTCACGTGTCACTTAACCATACCTATCTAGGCTAGCCCTATTCCATATTGAAAGGGAAAGTAAATCTTCTGCTTACCTTAAAGACCGTATTTATCACAAAGCAAATCCGCTTATCTTACCTATTTTTTCCAAACAAGGGAAATAAGCTAGCTTACCTATTTATAAAAAATACTTGGACTTGCCTTGGGCAGATGCCTAGCCCCTAAACACTCTTTTGTGACTGACCGCAGCCTCAAGTTACCAAACCGACACTTCAATTATGGAATGTTACCAAACCTACACCTTTCTGTCTATTGCCTTTGGTAAGCTACTATAAATCTTTATATTGCCCTTGGTATGCAAGCAATTATCACACTACTAACTATATATGAGGAAATGTATATGAGGAGGTGTGAATGAATAGGACTTGTCTCATAAGTATAAGGGGCTTGGCTTGGTAAAGTAAGTTAGACTACTCTACTCTTATCTGTGTAGGAGTGAAAGAAAGAAGATTGGTATTAGTAAAATAGGTATAGGGTATAGCCTTCTTCTCTAATATATAGCGTTCTTCTCCCATAAGTAAAATAGGAAAGCTGAGCAGTTATAAAAGCAAGCACAAGTCAAAGCGGTTCGCTTAACATAACACCCGGCACAATTTATTATAAAGTATTTATTCTACGGCCTAAAGATTCGAATTGAGGGAAAAACTCTTACTCAATTTCTGAAACTCCTTACTCATTTTCTAAACTCTCTCTTATTTATTCTCTAGGTCTGTCTTAGGCTTATTATACTGGCTCCCTCGCTTATAGGTAAGTTTGGTACAAGGTACAAGGGTAAGTTGTGTTCTTTTCTTCCAAGTTGTAGGCGTAATAAACTAATTCTAATAAAAGTAGTTGTGAATAGGCTCGTTTAACAACGGAATATGAATAGTAAGTCTCTCTCGTTGAACAACGGAAAATGAATAGTCTCGATCTTCATGGGTCGCTGAACGAAGTCCAATAAATCCTTCTGTTCTGCCTGCTTTGCTGTTTGTTGGGGCGAGCTGTAAGTAAGAGTACAAGTCAAGCTGTTAGCAGGAGATCAAAAAATTCATATTTTGTGAAACTTTCTTTCGCTTCACATTCGTTCCGCGGGTAAGCGTTTTTTCCCGGCCGGGGTTTCTTCGATTTTCCTTTTCACTTTCGTTCTGGGTATAAATAGGAGTAAAGGGTACTTTGACTCTTCGTTCTTTTCCTTTCGCTAGTGAGCCGGCCGACCAAGCTTTGACATAAGGTTTGTCTTCCTCTATACTCTCTTGCTATTGTATTGTCTAGGGAAGGAAAAAAGAAGAAGTGATGTTAAAAAGTTTCGAAGTAAGCATTCCGCTGGTAAATAGTAAATATACAGATCCAGATTCTGTCTTTCCGCGTGGAATTCTTTGCATTCGACCATGGCTTTCAATTTACTCTTGGGCCTATGGTCTATAATAACGGACCCATCAAGCAAGCTCCCGATTAGTGTTAGATCCTTAACTCCATGACCATTTTCGGTCTTTATGCACGTCAGTGAGTGATTATCTCTCTGGTCGGGTCGATCCGGTGTAGTATCTGATAAAAGATTCCTCCTCTCTCTGGGCGAGTGAAAGTTAAAGGATCTCCTTATTTCAAAATTGATAAATTGAGACTTTTAACTAATGTATGAGAGTCAAAGTCGAAGAGTGTAGGGCTATTCAATTGAACGGTTGCCAAAGACAAAACCACAAAATCAATAACAAAATATATTCACTTGACAGCAAAAGCTCGAAAGAGTTTTTACTAAATCAAGACCTGTACCTAAAGACTTAGTGTTTCGCTGATTACTAAGTCCATTTGCTTTTTAGCATTTCACCTATTAGGCGGTAATCTAATTAACAAGGGTTTTTCTCTACCTTCCTTTTGGTTAGTTGGTATCCTTACCTCTTTCTTAAAACCTTGCCCTGCTGCTTAATTCTAATATGCTATCCCCTTTACAATACCTACTTCTCCGCTATTGACTGAGAGGCTCATGGTTATGGTCTCAATTCTTAGAGTGTCTTTCTTGTGGTAGCAGTTCTAAGATATCCATTCTACTCATTTCTCTATACTGGGTAATCCTCTATACTAGGTCATCTAGGAAGCAGGAATATTTATCTCTTATAAATACTACTCAGTACTTAGGTGGGGGCCAGAGAATCTTCGAAAGGAATGTAAGCTCAATCAATGAATTCATGAACTTTATAAGCTATCGGTCTATTGTATGAACCTCAAATAAATAGGTGTTAAAAAAAAGTAATAGTGTGGCTGGCTAGGTGTAGAATAAAGTTAGAGTAAAAAAGCTTGTTATAGTCATCCTAAGTCTGCCACATGAATCAATTATGGTTACCGCCCTACCTACTTGGTCTGAGCTAAAAGGATAAGATTATTCTAATTACCATGTAACGTAAGGATAAAGACTTTACACTCACTCCCTACTACTTGGTATTTGACCTAATAAGTGTAGCTCATTTCCTTGCTTTGTAAAAAATTGCCCTATTTAAGCGCGGGATTGACCAGGTTACCTACCTCTACAGCTTTGTAATTTCCTAGCTTTGGGATTAGCTAAGAGTTTTGCTTACAGCTTGCATTTAACGAATTGAATTTCTAGAATTACCAGTGGGTTACTCTTTATAGGGAACTAGAGTTTAACATATTGAGGGACTTCCCAGACTTAGTGCATTCCCCGACACCTGGCTAAGATGAGTTCATTCCACTAAAATACCTTTGAATAGCCCAGGGGATATCATTGCTAGAATTGCCACACTTTAGCATATTGTCTAACGTGTGTGACTCTACTTACGAATTGTCATTTCTTTCCAGACTTTTTTAATTTCCTGCTGGCCTGGCGGCTGCTTCTATGAGGTCATTTCCTTTCACATTGGGAGATACCACCTACCCGGCATGTTCTAATAGTAGTATGTAGGGTAGGAATGTCCTACCTAATAGTAGTAGTGTAGGGCTTGTCCTATATATAGTAGTTCATTGGATCTGATTGGTCCAGTTCATTACTATAATTGAAAGACTAGAGTGAGGAAGGATGAGCCCGAGCAGCGTTTTCATTTTATCTTAGATGTACTTGACCAACTTGTACATATTGTCATATTGGTTGAAGTATGGGATTTCCCAGACGACTGACAGAGAATTACCTCCTTACTAGTGTGTTCATTTCCAACTCTATTCCCTAGCAGCATTTCAAAATAGAAAAGAAAGATTTCATGAATACCTGGTAATTTACGGGCTTGCTGGAGAATCTTAATTTCCTTACTCATTCCGAGAATAGCCTTTATTGAGTGGGTACTTTGTAATTTCATCTGAAGAAGAAGAAACTAAACTCGTACCAGACAGACGGAGCATGTTAATGAAACTCAAGGGAGTGATGAGAGAATTTCCTGCTCATTTGGTAGGGTTAGACAACTACGTACGTTTACATCATATTCGGACTCTATACTTATGTGCATGGAGAGTGTGAGTCTGCTATAGTTAAGAAGGTCCAGCCGAAACAACCTCAAAAAATGAGTGGAAGAAGGCCCAGTAATGAAGCAAATGCTGTTACCCAGGAGGGAGCGGAAAGAGCGTATCTTTTTCTTAAAACATGAACCAACTGGAAAGAAATGCCCTTTAATTGCTTCTTGCTTTCTCTAATTATTGCTTCTTAGTTGTATGTATATTCACGAAAATCTTGACCATCTATCTATCTGACTGAGGCTTTCCCGGGGGTCTAATTTGAAAAGAGAGTGCGGCTCAAATAAATGCTATCTTGGGTGTGCAACGAGGTACCACCAAATGAAGAGAAAGAGATAAAGAGCTTTTGCCTCAACTTCACTCCCTTGGCTTGCTTATGCATTTCTTGAATAAGGGGGGAACCGATTTGAAGAAAAAGTGACATTTCTCGGTTCAGGTCCATAAATAAATGCATCTCTTGGCTCGCAAGCTTTCCACCCATGAGCTGCATCCCTGGCAAGATCGGAAGTGGGCCCACCTGTCAGCGAGGAGGATGACATGCCCTCTTTTGACTCAACAATTTGCTATATCCCTTTTAGGGGAGTGGGGTAAGAGAGAAAGAAGAGACAGGACTGACTATCTATAAAGAGGTGCACAGCATGATGGGTACTGGGGTGGCTTAGTCTTTGCTCGTTGAGGTCATTCATACCGAAGGAAAAGAAAAAATACAATAAAAGATAAGACAGTAATGATTGAATTCCGACTAAAAGAATGAAGATTACTATCTCTACAGAATTACTCTCTTTATTGAATTTCAACTAAAATACCTGGAATTTCCTATTGAAGTGGGTTCATTTCCGATTTAAGTGAGAAGAATCGGCAGGCGAGCATTTCTTTGTCCTACTCTTTTTAGTTGGGATTGATTCTCCCCATTTTAATACCAGTGAAAAAGAAAGATTTACCACACTTCCTTTGGTTTTGGGATTTCCTTCCTTTCTAAAAGAATCTGAGGAATGAGTTTTTCTTGAAAGTATTTCCTCTGACATTTCCTCAATATCTATAAAGCATTGAACTGAGCCAGCCTTGGGCCTATTCGCCAGTTTCCTATGATTTTCTCTGACCGAATCAGTGGTGAACGTGAGCATTCAACTCTTCAGTGTTTGACTTCCCGGATTTATTTACTCTTTTTCATTTCCTTTAGCATGGAAATTTCTACCACCCTGCGCTTGCTATTTGCCTAACACAAGAAAGGTCAACAAGTAAGTAGCGGAATGAAACTGTTAATTGATTCCCCGGGTTTTTCCCCTAAACACCCGGTTGCGTATCATCAGATGTATTGTAGTTTTGACATTTCCTACTGATACTTTTGCATTGAATAAGAGGATGAAACAAACTCGTACCAGGCTTGTCTCCCATATATAGTTAGTAGTTCATGGCTTGTCCTAAGTAGTTCATGTAAGAATATATAGAATAGATAGTAGCACGAGCATTGTATCTTTCACTAAATAAAGAGGAGTTCTTCGTGTACATTGAGGTGGGGTACCGTATTCCTGATTATTTTGCGGTTGTTCAATCTTAAGTGAGAGTGTACTTTTTTCTTTCACGAATTCCTCTTTCAACACTTTTTCATTTCCCGCTGGAATTTCATAGATTTATTTCACGAAGTAAGTGACCCTCCCAAATCTTACCAATTCTTACCAATTCCACCAGTTAAAGGATGGAGATGAACCCGGGTGGAAGGAGACATAATAGTCAAAAATTGGGGGGTGCCCCTACCTTTCCTTGGATCTTCCTTCATTTCACTCTCGACTTTCCATTCCAGGGAATAACACAAGAGACAGAAACACCAATAGCAAAAAAATGCTACTTCCAAAAGAAAGAGAGAACAAACAGACTGATTGGACTTAGTTCATTGACTGTAACTTTGTTTCGAGTAGAGAAGAGAGGCGGGAGAGATTGACCAGACTGACTTTATTTTACGGAGGGAGTAGAAAGACCTGGCGCCCCACTCATTTGAATTGGATTTGTACAAGCTAGTCTCGAACTTGCTAAAAGAAGAAAGGTACACCAAGTCGGACTTTCCACTCCTCTTTCTTGCTACTCGATCATCCCTGTTCATTGATTGACTGGACTTAGTTCCTTTCCTTTAAGGTCTTTAACCAAAGACTCTTCTGGGGTGAAGCATCCACAGGAAATGGAGAATTACAGGCTTTTCTTACTCATTGAATTGAAGTAGCATATTGGAATTACCCCAGTCTTGCATTTCCACTCTTATCAATATTATAATAGTGACTTTACTAGCTAGTTTCTTTCCGATAGAGTAGTGAACTTCCTTGTTAATTCCTCTTTTCATTTACATTGTAGAATAAGTGATTTAAGTAGCGCGCGCATATTGTAATGAAACTTTTTATGACTTTCCGAATTTCATTTCTTTCCTTTGGCTGGGCAGATTTTCTTATTGGAGTGAAAGAATTACCTATATTTAGTGTTAATCTCCGATTTCAGTGAGAGAATTACCAGTGTTCGTAGAAGGACCATAGAAATAGATTGATGGACCCCCCTGGCTTGTGCTTAGTTCCGTTCCGAAATTTGGGTATTCCTTTCTAATTCCACTGACAATTGATATACCATTGGGTTTGACAGGAGATATTTCCCTTCTAAATATTCACTAATAGAAGAACCTCCTTTTTTCAAAGTTTTGACCACCTCACTCTATCTTTCGTAGGACTGCAAAAGTCAATCTTCCTTAGGTATAACTTTTCTTTCTTTTTTTTTCTCATTAGGATCCAGCTCACCAAATAGACTTCTAGCCAACACCTCAAATCCGGTTCGATCGAATTGCTTTTTTCAGAATATACTCCTTCTTCGCCATTCCCTTTCGGTCGAAGTTTCTGATGAGGAGAGCATTTCAATAGCAGAGTTACTCATTTCATTCCAGAGCAAGGTAATTCGCTAGAGGAAAGGGTAAACCGCCAGCGGCTCCATTGCTTTTCTGTAGGAAAGTCAAGACACCCAAACGTATGAACTTATAATCAAATTCTTCCAGAACCTTATGAGTATGCCCAAGAACCCCTATGCAAAACGATTTCTTTCAGTTGCACTTATAATATGTGCCTATTTGTATAGAGGTCACAGATCATAGATAATTTGAGATCCACTTTTTGTTTTGAATTTTTCCCCAGCGAGTAACTACTAACGAGCTCGTAACTACTAATGTTACGAGCCAAAAAGAGCAAAAAGAGGAAACAAATCTTATTGCGCTCAGTCCATAATGTCCAAAGCACAGCTCCTCTTACTAGTTTAGTTCTAAAAGTTTCCTATCTATATATGGCTAGCCAGTAAAGAGGTATGGCTGAAACTCCCGCATTAAGCAATGGTTTCCTACCACCTAAAGAAAGAAGTTTTCCAATGAATTGGCACCCCTAAATACTTGATAGGCAATTGAACTACCTAACATCCTCAAATATTGGCTAGGTGAATACTTTCATCATCACTGATATTCAATCCTACCATCTCGCTTTTTGCGTAATTCATTTTGAGACCCGAGAAATTCTCAAAACCTATTAATAGCCATCTAAGCGCTTCAATAATTATATCATCTTACTATACACAGTATCATCGGCAAAGTTTAAATTAACTAAACCCTTCCCATTATGGGATTTACCTAATCCCTTTAAATAACCACCTTGTGTAGCATTCCAAATCACTTTGTTGAGTGCATCAGCAATTAGATCAAACAGAAACGGGGGGAGAGGATCGCCTTGCCTCAATCCCCTTTTCCTTTTTTTCACTCCTAAATTCCAATCCTATATATAGTAAAGGAGCTGTTTGACTATATATGAGAATTCACGAATTGGATTCGAACCAATGAGAAAGTCCCCCTTCATCTGGTACGCGGGCGAGGAGTATATTTGTGCACTACCGGCTCTAATCGGGCCTTATGGTGGCTCCAAACCTCGAGTGGGTTGATGTTGATTCCGACTATCTGATAAGGCATCAGCTGTTTTTGGGAAAGTGAGGATGGGTTTAAAGGCAAGAACGGAGCCTCAGGGAAGAAGGTACTTTTATCTACTTTTGGGATTGACAAAGACAAAAAGCCATTCAGAAAGCAAAAACTCCACCCTGGTTAATCAGACCTGTTTGATGAGGTTTATTTTGTCGAGATCTAGTGATTGAAGTGAATTGGTTGTGGTAGTGGATGGAAGTGAAGAAGCAGCAGCTAGCTTTCCTTCCAGAGTTAGGGTGGAACGGAGGGGACTAAGTAGAGCTCGACTGAAAGGAAAGGGGCAGTATGTCTGGAAATCGGTTGACCTTGCTTTCGGTGACCTTTCGAATAGGCTCGCTCCATGCTGACGCTTTTCTAGGCTCCTTTCATCTGCTCGTTCAATCAAAGGGGTTGGACTTGAGGCTTTCAACCCACCCGGCGAAAGGTACTCTTTGACCAGTCAGGTACATGTTCATAAACTGGCCACAGACACCAGATAAAGATCTGTCCTCAAACCTTTGAGTGCTCCCCCCACAAAGAAAGAAAGTGAAGCCAAGGTCTTTGACCATGTGCCAGAATACCAAATATCTGCTTAACCACCTACCAGATTAATTGAGGCCAGCTCAGTTCTCAGATTGTCAGGTACCAGAAAGATGGTTACATAGGTTTCACATTTTAGTTCCCAATTCCTGCTTCCAATCCCGGGACACACTGGTAATTCTGACCTATAGTTAGGTCTCGGTTCATGATTAGCCACTGGTGGCAATTAATTTCTAGGATTAGACCAACGAATTCTTCGTGCCAGTTCACCCCGTCAGTATAAGCATTCACTTGAGAGCAGTGTTTCATTCAGCTAATCTTTCATCACGTGTGGTATCGATTGAAGACGCAAATCTCTTCAGTCCTGACTGAGTGCCGAATTGTGCATTGGTTCTGGCTATGATTTCTGCTCGCCTGGAATTGTCAGAGCTTGAATTTGGTCTTCCACTGAGCGAGGTGTAGATAGCCTGCCCTTACCAGTATCATCCGCCGATCTGAGATTGCGGTACAAACTGGAAAGCATCAGGTTTCCAAATGGTTATTCCTAAACCGACCACTGGAAATAAATGTGAAGTAAGGAGCCCTCAAACCCGATCAGTTCAAATGTGGATCGAATTGAAAGTGCTTGGGTCAATTCTCACTGGTGCCAAAATCCAAGATCAATGAAACAACAAATGAAAGTGCCCCATTTTCTGACTTTCCTGAACGCGGGAATAGATGGAGAAGAAATAGCCGCCCCCGAATCCGATAACAATACTGTGCTCACGAATCCCAGTGAAAGTGCAACTGCATGGGAGTTTTTTCCCATATGAAATCTTCCAACCAAAGACCCCAGGGTAACCTAACCGCCGTAGTAGTGAAATGATCCCAGATGTAGCAGTCTAAACATATGAAAAAAGGGGAAAGTGCGGTGGTTTTCTTGAATCGAAAGACGAAGGGAAAGCAGAGGCTGACGGATTGACGCCGCTAGCTTATAAGGGCCGCTAGGCTAGAAGAGCACAATCTGAGAAACGATCCGCCTGCCTCAGTAAGTCCCCGCTAAGAAAACATAGCGTGTACTGGAGCTAGATACACAATAGAAGTTCTTTCAAAGGGGAGAAAGCAAGCACATCAAGTGGCAACTTCCTGAGCTTCGCTAGCTCCTAAAGCAGCCTGTCTTGGGCTTGAGTTGGTAGAAGAGTGACCTTCAACGCTTATACTTCTTCCAATGATTACCCTTTCTCTTGGGCCCCTTCTCTCTTTCTTTCGTTTCGTGTCAGTTCTTGTCATAGAGGTAGTCTATGGTCTTTCAGTTGTAGCACCTCAAACAAATGTGCTCTGGACCGAAAGCGAGAAAACGGAAAGCGCTAGCGCGTGTAGGCCGTCGGTACAGAACCGAAGGAGAAGAGGCACACATGATCAGGGTGAGCAGGGTCAGTGAAGCCAGGTGGATGGCGCATGTCCACAATTTCCCCCATTTAAGAATGCATTGATAAAAATACCATTCGCACCATTGGTTGAGCAGGCTAGCCAGCCACATAGACGTTCTACTCTTCCTAGGTAGTATCTTTCACCTTTTATTCATTAAGCATTATTTTGGAATAACATTTTGATCCGGCTAGAGAGGGAATTCAGAATTACTGAATTAGTAATAGAAACTTAGATTCAATATGTTTTTATAGATCTAGTCTGGTGGTCTTGGGGCTCGTGCAAGATACGCCACCGCCGGGCCCCACACAATCTACTAGCCAAAGTCTGGCTGCAGAAACTAGTAAGTCAACTGGAGATGTACCAACCGAAGTTATCGCAACTGAAGTTACCGAAGATTCTGCTCCTGGAAGTTGAAGATATGTAGGTGTTTTATTTTCTTGTTGTTTTTCATTTTGTAGAGGGAGATATATGAGTAGTTTCCTGAGGATTTTGGCATTGCAAAGCTTGTCAAGAATTTTGGCCTTTCTGCGTTTGGTTATGTACCTCTTTGAAAGAGAATTTATGGTAGTAATTTGATGGCATATGTCAGCTGTTGTTGAGCTTTGAACAATGAATGGTGTTATTATTCCCCTTTCGCAATAGTCAGAGATACCATAAAGCTTTTTAATGTATACACTGCATGTCATAATCCGGAAACTATAATACTGACCATTGTTTTCACGCCAAATACCTTTTTTGGCTACATTAACCATACTCGAGTTGTTAACGTAAAAGGCACTTGTTGCTAATGATCAATTGGTGAAAAATTTAGAGTTTGCATGAAGTTCATGATTTTATATGAACTTCTATTGATGAAAAAGATAAATTGTCCGACATAGGAATAAACCATGCAACTTTACGAGACTGATCAGTTTTGACATAAAAACAATGCCAAATAAATAAATCAACAATGATCAGCTTTCCTTGTCAAGCACCCGCAAGATGAAAAGCAACTGGAGAAAGGCGCCTCCTATGGTGGAATACTGAAGCTTGGTGCTGCCTTCAACTTGAGGAAAGTCTTTGCTTACAGCCTTGTTAAATCCACCGGCAAGCCACGCCGAGTTCTTGTACCCAGCGAGTGTAACGTAAGTGCAACGAGCCCAAGAGCAGAGTGTAACATTCTAACTGCTATTAGAGACAGACCTCAATCAAAATAAAGCATAACGTAATTCTATCAGGCACTCTCTATCTATATAGATCATTAATATTTAATAAAAGATTATCCTCAATTTTGGAAAATGGTTATCTATCTTGGCGCTTTTCTTTTTCTAATGTTGGTCATTGTGGTCACCCGCATGCATGAGACGCGATCGCAACCTGTCGGCATGTTATCTGGTCTGGTGGGTCGATTTTCTCATTAATATAAAGAAAGGATCTAAACCTAAATCTGATCTAACATATCATCACTCTATGAAAGCATGCAATAATCTCACCTGAGCCCTTCACCACAGGTGACGAGCAACTTCTCATCTCTGTTCGGCACCACCTCCACCACTGACAGGCCACGCTGATGAGACGGTCCCCCCACTCACTATTCGCCGGCCCTGCCGACCCACCGCCTGTGCAAAAAGGGTCTCCCTTGTCACTATGGATTACATCTTGTACCCAGGTAGGTATTACCAGTGAAAAACCATTCACTTCTCCTGCTGGTTCATGTTCTCTCCTAGACAATGCATCAGCAACTTTGTTCTCAACCCCCCTCTTGTACTGTATAGAGTAGTCTAGGCCAAGCAACTTACATAGCCCTTTGTGTTGTAAGGCATGGTGCGTGCAGCCTTTGTTCTAGCAAGTACTTAAGGCTAATATGGTCAGTTTTTATTATGAAGTGGGTCCCTCGAATGGTTTTATCCACTTTTGTATAGCATTAAGTAGAGCTATGAACTCTTTTTCATAAGCTGACACGATAATAAGAATAATCCGTCTTTTCTCCTTTTATTGAAGGAGAAACAATATCATACATCCAAGAAAAAGATGCACTCCAAAATTGAAGCATTTAATGGTATATACTTGAGAAGGAAACCAGAATAACCAGTATTCATACTCTAGCAATAACAACTGTTATACCAACCAGATAAACTTCTTTGACAGGTCATTTAATTCCATGGGAAAAACATGGAATTCTTAATATAATATTAAAATTAGCACTTACCCACCCTATCAACGTCTTTTAATCAGCGCATCCATCCAGCTCTTCTTTAGTCTGGAAAAAAATCACTTTGTCAGTCTAAAGAGAATTTGAAAAAGGAGCTCTCATTCTGTGCCCTTTTATTTCCCATTGTTCCAACAGCACCAAGTTACTAAAAACTTCATTTCATTCAATATAACGCCAATCAAAGAGATAGCGTTCCCATATACATAAAGAACAAATATGCATCTTACAATAGAGGTAAGTTACTTAAATAGGTCCCTAAAGTATCACCAACATGCTGGTTCCTAAAGTTTCAAAGTTCCCATGTTGGTCCCTGCCATCATTTTGCTTTCAAGTAGTGTGGAGGAATGACTCATCTTTCTTATATATATCTTGCAATAAAAAGACTGCCCGCCCATTCCACGTAAGCAATGACTCTGAATTAATGGTACAAATTTGAATGCTGAAATAACCTAAATAGGAACTGGATGCTAGTTTAGGATGATTTCTGCGGTTTATTGTAGATAACACGGTAGTAAATAAAGTAGTGATCTTTCAAAGGTTCTGGAGGTACCTTATGTTTCCTTAGCTTAAGAGCAGCTTGCCACTCACTCGATGCGAGTCCTTCTTCGTAGCTTTTGAAAAGACCATCAGTGTAGTGTGCCAGACGGAAGTAGGTCTGGCACTGCCTAGATATGCACTTACCTATGTTCTTTCTCGACTCTGTAAGCTCCACCGATTGCTTCATTCAGGTACTGCTCTATTATAGTTCTTGAGCTATACATAGTGCCCAACCAAAATGAAAATGAAACAAGAATCAGGGGTGCGAAACCAATGCATAGTGTTGGCAGGGTAGGACAGAAGAAATTGAAAAAAGAGTATAATAATGATGACCTTACACCACAGCCAAACATCAAACCAAAAGTAAGTAACAAGAAAAAGTAAAGAAAGAACTACTAGGTGCATTTCAGAAATCCTAGTCATTTCTCTGTAGGTAGAAAGAATACACTATTATGAAGGTCATGTTATCTAGTCCTAGATACTGGTTTTTCAGTGTAAGGTAATTTACCATATACAAATAATTAAAGTATGGAGTAATACTTAGATATGACAAAAAGAATTACTTGCTAGATCTAGTTTCGGCCGGCCATCTACCGATCAGCCGGTATACATTTGAAATATCCTATCCCCTAGGATACTTTTTTATGATGTACCTCCCCAAACTAACTGCCATGTCATGTTGTCCCTCTGCTCTCAACAGTTTAGCTTCTTCCAGCTATCACCAGAAAAAAGGTACTCCAGTCAAACAAAAAAAGAAGTTTTTTCATGCGCCAGTTTGATATGTTCACATTGATATGGCATGTTTTGTTGTCATGTGTACATAATTTTATAGGAATAAAAAGAGTTTTGAATAATCATAAATTCTAGATTAAAGCAAACGTGCATGCATGAATTTTATTGAGGGTTCACTTCAATGCATAGCTTAATGCATCATGCATTAGGGGGATATATGAGAAGTCATGGACTTTTTTCCACAGTAACGCCCAGTCTCTTGGAACAAGAAATCTTGGCCAATGGTTCACCACCATAAAATGAGGAAGTGAATTCAAAAGATTAGTTCTTATATTTACTCTCTTCCCTTAAACATGGTTTTCTAGTGTCTTCCTAAGGAAGGCTACCATCTTTGCCTTGGGCTTTATTTTGAGTGAGGGATAAGCCCACCACTAAAGAGCTTTTCCTGACAGTTATGCCGTGCCCAGGCTGACGTACTGATTGATATCGTCGGGAAGAGAAAGAAAAATAAAAGTTCTTTACTTTACATACAGAACTTCCGCTCTCCTTTCGCAGACAATCTGCATTGAAGTACGAATTGCTTTTGTGTGGTATTTAATACTTGACTGAAGATGAATAGGCTAAGGCTTGCATTTCATATGATGATAGAGGGGGTACTCCCCCGCATAATCAAAACCCTACTGCGAGTTCACTCACGTTCCCGGCTCGAGATATCACTCGCTGCCTATAACAGGTATACTTTTTTGAATTTCAGCAGTAATTCAGTTCACAGGGGCGGCACTTTACCAGGATAAGATGGATAGTAGAGCGGGATCACAAGGAGCGAGGCGCTCAAAGTAGCCAATAGTTAGTGAGAGGTTCCATCCTTGACGCCAGTTCCAGCGATGGCAGACGGCCACAGCATCCTTGAGTCAAATTTTCTTCATTTCGGGCGGCTCTCTCTTTTAAGGTCCCTCCGTCATTCTGGAAGGAGGTCAGATGGGCTTAGTAGGGCTCGAACCTACAATATCACCGTTATGAGCGGCACGTTTCAACCAATTAAACTATAAGCCCAATCGGATCTCTACGTGCCCTTCCGAGTGGACATCAAGAGTCGACCTTTGCTCGTACTCCTTTTTTTGCCTTTTCCCGTGTCCGCCTTCGGTTAGGTTCTTTCTTTGTGAAGCCCTACATCGTACAGGCTCGTTCCTTCGGTTGGATGGTAGACTTTTTCTTCGCCACAAGTGTAAGTCCTTCCTTGGTCAGACCTGGGAAGAAAGATCCCCACTCATTCAGTGCCTGCGGTGAGACGCGACCCGGGTGGAGAAGAAAAAATCGGAATTTTATTTCATGCTACACCGGGATAAGCAACTTCCAGTGAAGACCAAAAGGGTCGGGCAGGAGGAAGTTGGAGGATCGGGCGGGGAAAACGGGGTTCGAACCCGCGACTTCTGGCGTGACAGACCAGCACTCTAACCAACTGAGCTATTTCCCCCTTTTTTTAACTACTTTCAATTAAACAGTAACCTACCGGGATTTTGCACTAAAAAAAAGTAGCTGTCCCCGTCAGGTCATTTTGGCCTTTTTAGGAAAGTAGAAAGAAAAGGCTCGGCTGGCTCGCGAAGGGGGCCAACTAACTATCAGCTATCAGTGAGTTGGTCCTACGCGCCACTTCAGTTGACAAAAGCGAAGAAGCTAGCGCACGCTTCGAACTTTCCTTTGTTTGCCTTCTTTCGATCAGGCCTACTTACCTGAGGGCGTAGCAGCCGCTTACTCAATCCATAATCAGACGACCTAGTTCAAAAAAAAGTACCAAAAAAACTTCAGCCTACATACCACTACATCAGCCTTCACTCTTCCTATGAACCGATCCGTCAGAGGTATGAGCGCAATAGAATAGGTGCTGCGGTCAACTAGACCAAAGAGGAAGGTCTACTATCGCCAGCTATTAGTGGGCTTTTTTTTTATATGGAAATACTGAATCTAATTCACCCAAGAAAGAAGACTATGGGGCAAGGCGGCCTAGAAGTACAAGTGGGAAAAAACGTATGGGCACTCTCAAACTCACTACTTGGGTGACGAAAGAAACCCCTGCGTTGGAAGGAGCGAGCCTACCCCCCAGAGGGAGGGGCCCCCCCGGGTGAAGGTTACTCTCGGAGACAGGCAGTCTACAAGAAGCTGGCAGAGCTGAGGCCATTGGACCACATCCATCCTCCTACCTCACCCAACTAGTTCATGAACGAGCCAGCCGAGTTTCCTCGTTCTTCGAATTACGCTAGTAGAGAGTAGAGACTAATCCCTCCCTGGAGGCTCATGAATGAAGATACTACTCGACTCCCTCCAGCAAGAAAACGGATGCGCGTGCTAACGGCTTTCGCGCTAGCGCTAGTGTGCTCAATCCGTTGCTTGTTGGAACCAAGCCTGAAAGACATTTCAAAAAAGAAACTTCCCACTTTGGGTGTCCCCTTTCTTTGACGATTCTGCTGCGTCTTTAGAAAAAAAAGGAGAAAGAGGGTCCATCACTTCAATTCATTTTCTTTTTTTGAGTTGTGGGATCGGAAAATATCAAAAGAAATGCGAATTATGAATGAATCCAATCTCCCCAAGTAGGATTCGAACCTACGACCAATCAGTTAACAGCCGACCGCTCTACCACTGAGCTACTGAGGAAGAACGGACTTAAGGAAGCCGACTCTCATTCTTTGGACCAACCAACCGCAGACCGAAAAGAAAAAAAGTGCGTCACTTTCTCTTTTTCACATACATACACCGCTGCTTTCCTATAGGGGCTCTGGGCTTTGAGTGCATGAGCTCGTTGGGGTCGTGTTAAGTTTCGAATTTCGCACATTGTAGCATCCTTATCGGTAATCCAGCTTTGACTTGAGCACTTTCAATAACTCCGCCAGAACTCTTAATATGAAAAGACACATCAGAAAATGACGCATCGAGCGAGACGACCTCCCCCGAAAGAAGTTTTCTACCAAAAACATCTACTCATATCCAGCTTCCTTTCTTTTTTCACATCAAATATTTTTCTACGATGAGTGTAATTTTTTACAAGATATTTATGAATTCCGGCGCATAGATATCATCCCATGGAGTTCTTTCATCTATTATTCCAGACGTTGATCGACTCGCCTTGTGCCGCCTATCGCTTGCTGAAGCAAGGCGCCACCCACTAAATAATGAATGTGGAATCATACATCCATGGCAAAACCTGCCCTGCTAGACTGCCCACCCCATCTGAGCTAAAGAAGGGAGTTTCTAAAGAAGGGGAGAGATAAGACCTGTTGCGGCACTATTCAGATTGGTCTTTCGCGCATATATCCTATTTATTTGTAAAACAACATCAGAGGCATGCAAGTCATCCAAAGGCCTTGGCAAAAGTAACGTAGCGAAAGTATGTATATTGCATGAAGCGCATTCTTTTTCTTTCTGTCTTCAGAGGGAAATAGGACTAATGAAGATCCAACCGAATTGGTTTGAATGGGTTACGAAAAAGAGGATATTTATAAGCAAAGCAGCCCAAGAGAGTGGGCGAGTTTCCTCCAAACGGAAAGGCTCAAAAAAGCATAATCGAAGGAAGAAGCAGTTCATTCTGGCAGGGTGGCTTGGAAGAGAATAATTGGGTGTATAAGCCGGTCAGATAGAGTAAATATTCGAAAATTGATAGCAAGCATAGCTCAGTCGGAAGAGATTTATTAAGTCATTCAGCGAGGAGAGGGAGGCTCTCCATGAAGTAAGTCATGGCCCGCTCCAGTATTGAAGTCCAGAAGAAGGGATTACGAGTCTGATAACCTAGCCCTGGCAAGCAAGCCGATCATCACAAAGCACTGGAGCGCAGGTCATTGCGGTGAGGACTGGCCCTTTGTCTTTTAAAATTCCAAACTTTTAATAATAATTAGAATCGAAATGCAATACAATAGGTGCTCCTTTTGGGGACCACACCCTCGCCCTAAGCAATAACCACTTCAAACAAAGAAGACACTACTGGTTCGACCAAATAAAATAAAGGTTCCCTTTAAAAAACGAAGAACTAGGCAGGTGGACACAACCGAAGAAGCGCTGACTACAAGCGGAAAAAAACTATTTACGAGTTTTTTCGATCTGTTTTTATACTGTTCTAAATCTCACTTTCAAATCTAATTTTTTGAGAAAAAGGCAATTTTTCATGCCCATTGCATTAGCAAAAGAGTTTTAAATACAACCAAATTACCAACTAAACTACCCATAAGCATCTAGTCCCCAACTACTAGGTTTTACTGCTAACTAGGCGATGATCAGAAGGAGAGAAAACCCAAACTCCTTCTTTCTAGAGCACCTGTACCACACACTAGTCCCTAAAACATCAAAGATAACATCCAAAAGCACTGGTACATACACCAGGCAACAAAATATTAAAAACAGAAAAGTTCTGGATTCAAGTTAGCAGGAGGACAAACTCCTGTTCAAACTTCTAAAATAACCAACTATCTTCTAGTCTTCATCAGTGACCCTCTCTGGTATGTTCCCAGCAACATCAACTGCCACTATCTGCCCTTTAGCCGGATCCCATTCTTGCAAAGGTATCTCTGCCAGGTCAGCTGGCATCCATGCCTGTGTAGCCTGCCCTATGGAGTCTTTAACATGCCCTAACCTATATTGCAATAAAGAAATAGTAAGTAAGATGGTATTTCTATTTGAATGAACAGTTTTACCATTGAAGCAGATCTCATTCCTGTGCTTCCGTCCAAAACACTGCACTAATAGTAAGCAAGACAGCAGTTCTATGTATACCATCTAGAGATAAGGCAAATGTAATAACATCCTCAAAAGAGGACCAGTTTGTAAATTCATCTTTACTTTAAATTGACCCATCCAGAACCATATTTTTCTAGTATATGAACACTTAACAAATAAGTGATTCACATCTTCATCCATACCACAGAAATGACAGTGAGGGTTACCTAACCATCCTTTTTTAATCAAATTCACTTTGGTGAGGATTCTTTTCTTAGTCAACAACCACATACATACCCTAATCTTTGGAGGTACTGGCAATTGCCACCAAATAAAAAGTCTGGTATTTTCCCGTTCAAAAATTGATATATTGATTTCACTGTGAACTTCCCAGTAGAGTTCCATCTCCAGGACACCCTATCCTGTTGATGTGTAAAGGAAATATGACTAAGTATAGGATATCAGTCCATTCCTGTAAGAGTACACCACCCAAGGTTCTATTGAAAATAACAGAGTCTCCCTGAGATAGTATGACTTCCTTTCAAGAAACATTTTTGTTGCCACATATGGAATACAAGTGAGGATATGTAGCAGCTAAATTGCAATTCTGATGCCAGATATCTAACCAAAATAACACTTGGCTTA